>SESG01005906.1_pt1 | contig 10100 bp, 7 predicted proteins | sample 3171421 | NCBI WGS metagenome assembly SESG01 (sample SAMN10866946, study PRJNA518727) | freshwater metagenome | biome: subpolar coniferous forest; feature: holomictic lake; material: water; isolation source: holomictic Lake 227, 6 m and 8 m depth | place: Canada: near Kenora, Ontario | collected... | reverse complement strand
CAACTGCGAGATTATCCTGATCTATACCAAAAGCGCCAACCCCCTTCTTCTCAAGAATCCCTACAACGCGAAATGATATATCTTTTAAACGAACAGATTTTCCAACTGGGTCATAATTACCAAAAAGAGTTTTTGCGGTCTCTGAGCCCAATACAACAACGTGCTCATATGACTCAACATCACTATTAGTAAATGGTCGCCCCCTATCAACATTGTAACTACGAATATTAAAGAAATTTCCTCGCACACCTAAAAATGTAACAGTTGTATCATTGTTTCCATAAACAATCTTTGCTTGACCACGTACCTCAGGCTCAACGCCTGTTATTGCAGCATTCCTCTCAAGTGTTGATATATCATCCTTAACCAATGTTTTAATAATTACGCCTTGTGATGATGCTGGCGCAGAAAATCTTCCACTCTTTGAACCACCTGGAATAACGAATATGAGATTTGATCCTACACCCTTAACCTGATTAACAATGAGAGCTTGCGCTGAATTACCGATAGACATTAGCAAAATAACCGAGGAGATTCCAATAACAATTCCGAGCATTGTTAAGAATGATCTTGTCTTTGCGTGTTGAACACTTGATAGTGCTATTTTTATTGAATCTTGGGTTCTCATTATTTGAAAAATTCTGACCTTGCTTTTCTTGTCTTCTTAATTGGCTCATCAGACTCAACGAGGCCATCCTTAATATGAATTAAGCGGTTAGCAAATTCAGAAGTATAAGTCTCGTGTGTAACAAGTATGATTGTGTGCCCATCTTCATGTAAGTCGTGCAAAATCTCCATTACCTGGGCTCCTGACTTAGAGTCTAAATTGCCTGTTGGCTCATCAGCAAATATAACATCTGGGTCATTAACAAGTGCGCGAGCTATTGCTACGCGTTGTTTCTGACCACCAGAAAGCTTACCAGCCTCCGCATACAGTTTTTCAGTAAGTCCCACACTTGCAACTGCTTTTTCAACAAGGTGTTTTCTTTTTGCAATTGTTATGTCGAGTGAATACATAAGTGGCATCGAAACATTTTCAAACACGGAAAGCCTCGACAACAAATTGAAAGACTGAAAAACGAACCCCATCTCCTTGTTTCGAATATGAGCCATCTCCTTATCCGTTAATTCTGAAATACTTTTCCCGTTAAATACGTATTCTCCGTTAGTCGGTCTATCTAAAAAACTTAGTATGTGAAGAAGCGTAGATTTTCCAGAACCTGACGGACCCATTATAGCGACAAACTCTCCTTTTTTAATTTCAAACGAAACATCGCGCAACGCATTGGTTGTCTCGCCATCATCAAAATATTTTTTCTCTAAATTCTTTAGATGAATCATTAGTTAGCCGTGCTAGTCTTCAGACCTACATTTATAAATGAGGCGCCCTCCACAACTCCATCCTTAATCTCTACAAATCCGTCACTGCTTCGAATTCCAATTTTTACAGGAATGTCTGTTGTTGTACCATCTACATTTAATCTTCGAACGAACTTACCATTGTCATTTTCTACGACAGCAAATTCAGGAAGTATTAAAACCCCCATCTTCTTAGCACTCTCAATCTCAAGGTTTGCTGTAAGACCACTTCTGAATTTCGCATTCATCTCATTAAATAATATTGTGATCTTAAAGTTTACAACCCCATCAATGATTGTCTCTGCTGGGTCAATGTAAGATACCTTTCCAGCGAAAGTCTCCCCTGGAAATGCGTCGAGTGTGATGCTAACAACATTTCCAACAGCAATGCGACCAACATCAACTTCCGGAATATTTGCCTCAATCTCAAGACTGGCCTCAGCCATAACAGAAACAAGTGCAATATTTGGAACAGCAATCTCGCCAGTCTTTACATCCTGCTTTGTAACAATTCCTGAAATCGGTGAATACAAAAATGTTTTTGTTATTTGCGCATTTATAGATGAGACGCTCGCCTCAGCCTGTTTTACCTGAGCATCTTGAGCAGAAATGCTCTGCGGGGTAGAGCCAGCCTCTAAAAGAGCTAATTCATTATTAACACGCTCAACGGTTGTAAGTTGTGCTGAGATCGCCTGCTCCTGTCCGGTTATTGCAGAAATCGCAAGACTCACATTAGCCCTACCAATGCCGATATTCGATTTAAATGTGCTAATACTTGTTTGAGAAATACCAACAGACTTATCAACCACATCAAACGCTCTAGCCAAAAAATTTCTAATAACGCTGAGATGTGCCTCACTACCCTTTAACATGGAATCTAATTCCGTGCGGGTTGTTGAAGATGAAAAAGATGCTAACTCCCTTTTCCAATCAGCAAGATGAACTGATGACTGACGTCTTAGGTTAATCGCATCAACCTGTACCTGAGAATCAGAAACTGAAATCGCAAGTTGTAATACTTCGGTATCAGCATTTGTAAATAACTGGTCAGCCTTTGAACGAACCGCATCGTCCGCCTTCACATATGCATCATTTATAACATCGTGAACACTTGAATAAAGATTGGTAAGATCCTGCTCAGCCTTCTGAAGCTCCGCACGCTTTACTGAAATCTGCTCAGGACGAGTACCGCTCTTCAATTCTTCAAGCTTTGCTCTCTGCATATCAACATTAGCTTCTGCCTGAAGTAATTGTGCCGAAAGATCTGTTGAATCAAGGCGAGCTAGTTGTTGACCAGCAGAAACCTTGTCACCAATTTTTACATTTACATTTGCAACCTTTCCACCCTTCTCAAATGCGAGCGTAACGCTCTCAGAAGATTTAACCCTTCCAGTTACTGAAACATTTTCTGTTATATCACCACGCGTAACTGTTGCTTTTTCATATATTGGCTTGCTATTTGCGCGCATCCAGAAAAATCCACCGATTGATAATATTACCAGTAGAATGGAGAGCCATACATATTTTCTTTTTGATTTTTTCATTATTTTAAATTTATTTTCTCCCTTTTGATTTTGAAACGGCCTTTTCTTTTTGTTTTCTTAATTCAATTTTCAATTCATCCTTCAACTCATCAACAACTGCTCGTGCATCGGAACCTATTGACTTAGCATGAACCATTTTTCCAGGAAGTTGAATCATTGCCTCCGCAGTAAACACATCTCCATGTATGTGGTGCTTTGTTGTTCTTGCAATTTTAAAGAATAAATTTAGTTCTCCTTTTTCTTCAAATCGCTTTACGAAATCACTGCATGAACCAATCTTCTCCTCAACATAATCACTAAATGCCTGTGTTAGATCCAGTCCCACACACGAAATATCTATTTTCATCTAAAAATAATTTTTTATAAGCGACTTTTTTTCAGATTTGTAATGCGAAAATGCATCACACATCTTTATGTGTAAATTATATCATTATTTTAGAGGTAATCCTAAAGCCTATATTACCTGCTCAGCCTTTGAATTCTTTGAATCCCTATCAAACTTCTTTCTATCACTCTCCCTAAGGAAAGTTTTTCTAATGCGAATGGTCTTTGGCGTTACCTCTACAAGCTCATCGTCCGCAATATAATCAAGTGCGTCCTCAAGTCCCATCTCCTTTGGCACATCAAGAGTTTCCTGAATACCGAAGTTTTTTGTTCTAAAATTGGTAAGCTCTTTTGTTTTACAAATGTTCAATAAAATATCATCCGCTTTTGCATTCTGACCAATAACCATACCCTCATACACCTGTATTGCTGGGCCGATGAAAAGCCTTCCTCTGCCCTGTGCAGTAATAAGACCATAACTATTAGATTCGCCATTATCAGATGATACAAGAGAGCCATGAAGTTCTGGGGGAAGATCACCTTTATAATCCTCATATCCCAAAAAGATGCTATTCATAATACCCTTTCCTTTTGTACTTGTAAGGAATGCATTTCTAATTCCAATAAGACCTCTTGTCGGAACATTAAAGTCCATGTGCGTTGTTCCACGATCCACGCGCATATCTTTCATAATGCCGAGTCTACGTCCCATCATTTCGATAACAGTTCCACCAAACTCCTCGGGAACCTCAAATGAGACAAGTTCAACTGGTTCTTTTTTCTTACCATCTGTTTCATGAAAAATAACCTGTGGCTTAGAAACCTCAAGTTCAAATCCCTCACGTCTCATCTTCTCAATGATGATTGAGAGGTGTAACTCTCCGCGTCCTGCTACAGTCCACTTATCTGGCGAATCAGTTGCTGTTACAGAAAGTGCTACATCAGTCTCTAGCTCACGCATCAATCTTTCGCGCAAATTGCGTGATGTTGAATATGAACCCTCCTTACCAGTAAATGGTGATGTGTTAACACCAAAAACCATTTTGATTGTCGGCTCATCAATCTCAATTGGTGGCAATGGCATCGGATTCTCAATATCAGTAATTGTCTCTCCAATAGATACATCAGAAATTCCGCTTATACACACTATATCTCCGGCTGTTGCCTCATCTACATCAATACGCCTCATTCCGTCAAAACCCAAAACGGAAGCAATCTCAACTTTCTTCATCTCGCCCTTGCGGTTTACGTGCATAACACGCATTCCCTTTTTTAGAGTTCCTGAGTACAAACGTCCAATTGCAATCTTTCCTTTATAGTTATCATAAAACAAACTGACCGTTAACATCTGAAGTGGATTTACCTCTGAAATTCTTGGACCGGGCATATAACGCAAAATTGCATCAAAAAGTGGAATGACGTCATTCATCGTATCAAGCTCAGGTACTAATCCAGCCTTACCTTGTGAGCCAGCTGCATAAATTACTGGGAAATTTGACTGCTCATCAGAAGCACCAAGCTCAATAAACAAATCAAATGTCTGATCAAGTGCCCACATTGGTCGTGCATCGGGCTTATCAATTTTGTTCACAACTACAATAACCTTGTGTCCTGCCTGAATAGCTTTTCTTAAAACAAATTTTGTCTGCGGCATCGGGCCCTCCTTTGCATCAACTAAAAGCAAAACACCATCAACCATACGCATGATTCGCTCAACCTCTCCACCGAAATCAGCGTGTCCTGGAGTATCAACAATGTTAACCTTCACACCCTTGTAGTGAATTGTCGCGTTTTTTGAAAAAATAGTAATTCCACGCTCTCTTTCGAGTTCGTTTGAATCCATTATCAAATCCTTATCGTCATCTGCCTTCAAACGGAAGTTCTCAGACTGCTTTAAAAGTGCGTCAACAAGCGTTGTCTTTCCATGGTCGACGTGCGCAATAATAGCAATATTTCTTATGTCTTTTCGTATTGTATCCATATAAAAATGCCTCGCGCGAGGCCTTTCCAAATTTATCCTTCCTAAGAATACGCATAAATACAGGCTTTGTCAAACTATTCGTTGACACATGTCATTTTTAGTGATAAAACTTTTTATAGAAACTTAATCAAAAGGAGATTGTCATGAACGGGAAATCTGCGCAGAGCATGGTCGCTCCAATACTTGGTTGCGGTAAGGTAATTCGAGCAACTCGTGGTGAGAAGAAAATATTAGACTCTGATGTTTTTCTTTATAAAGAGGATGATTTCAAGAATTTTACTGACTTCGAGGAGTCTTTTTCAAACGAAAAAACTCAAACGGCGGGATTCAAGCTTGTGTGCGACTCCAAATTCGTTCAGATTTTTACATCTATCTCGTGCAATCTTGATCAACTTTGTTTAACACAAAATCAGATTATTGAGTTTGTGAGGGATAATCGAAAGTGGATGTCAAAAAACTGCAACATGGCCTTCTTCCTTTTCAGAGATGCACAAAATTACTTTGTTGCCATGGTCCTTATTGATGCAAATACCGCGGCGAGCGTTTTTGTAGACCCTCTCGGCAGTAAAAAAGTCTGGGAAGCAAAAGAAGACTATATTGTTATTGTAAGAGACGATGAATAAATACTTAAACCCCCGAAAAATATCGGGGGTTTTTATTAACTATATTGCAAATTATTACTGCTGTTTTTTAAGTCTCTCTAAATCCTCAACAGCTTTTTTAAGAAGTGTCTCAATCTTATCAAAAGATGCTTTCTCCTCCTCCTCATCATGCTCCTGAATCTCATCAACGTCTTCCTGAATCTCATCAATATCTTTTGAAATCTCATCAACGTCTTCCTGAATCTCATCAATATCTTTTGAAATCTCATCAACGTCTTCGGAAATTTCTTTCACATCTTCCTGAATCTCGTCCAAATCTTCCTCAACATCCTCCAAACTTTCTGCATGACGATTAACTGTAATCTGAATAAAAATGGAAAGATAAATTGCCTCCAGTGAGACGATTGTCGTTAATACTAAAAGAACTGAGTCGGTTGAGACTCCAAAAAATATTAGACCTATCGCTCCAGCAAAAAGAATTGTATGTACGACAAGAGAACCAGTTGAACCAATCAACCTAGTAACCTTTTCCGAGAAAACTTCTTCGGCTTTTGTTTTTTCTTTTTTATTTTCTATCTCACTCATATATTTATATATTACACCTTTACAATTTCTAATGTAAGAAAAAGTGGTATCTCCTTACGGATTCTATTTTCCTCACCTGCTCTTGGACCGGGCTCGCTTTTCCTATTTGAAATCCACTCTTCTAATCCACGGACAAGAAGTCCGCTCTTTTTTAAATTTTTAAAATACACCTGAAGCGGTCTGTGGAATGACAACGTGTACTCAGACGGTTTATCTCCAGGATGCATCTGAATCTTCTCGGTGCTTTCTGACATATATGCATCTAGTCTCCTGTACTGTGCAAGCTCCTTCTCATCCCAACCCCAACTTGAACGCTTTGGAATGCGAAAGGCTGGATGATTCATAACCATGTGCATTGTTCCGCCAACCTTCAAAACGCGCGCGCACTCGGCAAATACTTTCTGTATATCCTCCATGTTCTGAACAGATAGTATGATTGCTACCTTATCAATACTTCCAGAATCTAAAAATTCAAGCTTGTGTGCGGCTGAAACCTTATATGCAATTCGTTTACTTGGTGTCTTCTTTGCTATATCAATTAAATTTCTTGCAACATCAACGCCAATTATCTTAACATCAAACTCGGCAAATGCGCGCGAAAAAAATCCCTCTCCGCACGCAAGATCAAGTATGGTCTCGCCTTTTTGGAGATTCATCATTCTCAAAAGATTTGGTAGAACCACCTCTTTTTGATATGTCCCCTCCTTACCAAGAAGTTCGCTATACCATTCGGCGACCCCACCCCATGACGTATTTTTCTTACCATTCATACATACACTAATACCACAAAAACAATCATAAGAAAACTAAAACCAATTAGCCCATCATATCTCTCAACTTACAAAACTCACATTTTTCTTCTCCACATCGAGTCTCCCAAAATGAAAGTGCGTGGATTTCTGCAACTACGCGAGTAATAGTATCACTCAATTCACTCACCTCCTCGTCAGTCACGTAAAATCGCTCTTTCTTATAACGTCCCTTATCATCCGGCTCAACAAAATCAATATCAGCCGAAACCATATGATATTTTCCTTTCTCATAACGGTCTAATAAAATTTTATAGAAAACTAACTGCCTCTTTATATTTCCATTTGAACTCTCTGTCGTTCCCTCAATAACTCCGCGCGTCTTTGGCTTGCCAGTTTTATAATCAACAACGTTAACCTCGCGCATATCATCAGCAAACTCTAATTTATCTAGCTTTCCAGAAAGAGCAATTTCTGGCGTAAATAGAATACCTTTAACATCAAACTCCGTCTTTACGTTTGTTGCCCAGGTTGCGTGATATGAATCAAAATAACCAGAGAGTGCCTTCTCACCACGCGCCATATAATCAGCCTTATCACTCTCCAAAAATGACTGCCTATCAAAATGGAATGCAAATCTATCCAATAAATATTGCTTTGTTGATTTACCACCCTCAGAAAATGAACTGAAAAAATCATCAAGTGCCGCATGAATTGCGGTTCCAAATAATTGATGTGGCTCTTTCGCCGAAGGAATTCGAATAAGGTTCTGATAAAAATATTTCCAAGGACAATCAAGATAATTATTAAGAGCTGTCGCAGAGAGTCCACGCTCAGCAAAAAGATTACGAATGAATTCCTTATCTTTTATACTCGCATGTGACGGCGCAGTTGGTGCAAATAATAACTCCTTATGATCTGAAAACTCTTTCTCAAAATTACTTGTATCGCAATTCTCAATAAGTTCCGCCTTCATCTCACTAAGAAATTGTGTCGGCAGCTGCTCTCGTCCAGATATACTTTCTTTTGCATACGAAATAGTGACGGACTTTTTTGCACGCGTTAGAGAGACATAGAAAAGTCTACGCTCATCGTCTATAGAATTATTTTCAATTTTTAAATCTTGAGAGAGCGAGAACACGGAACCCGGCAATTTAATTGAATCCTTATTTTTTTTATTACCCCAGTGACCATCAAACGCACCTATCATATATACATACTCAAACTCCTGCCCTTTTGATTTGTGTGCGGTCATAAGACGGACACGATTCCCAAATGCGGAGAACGAACTTTTCTTAATGAGAATTTTATTAGCCTCCATTGTAGCAATGTAAGACAAAAACTCGCTAAGCTTTGTGTCTGGCTTTCTTTCTGTTAACTTCTGTATCTCATCAAAAAATCCATTAACCCTCTCCATTTTCTGAATCATGTCCTCATGACCAAGCGCATATGACAAAAATCCTGACTCGCGCAAAACCATTCCAAAAAATTCCTGAAGCCCTTTGTTTTTCCCAGCAACTGAAAGTTCTTTCAACTTACCGTAAAAAAGTTTTATTGCGTCAGCATTCTCAAGATTTAATTCGCGCAAAACTTTCTCTGAGCGAAGAACGTCGTAAAGTGGTGCGCGTAAATCACGTGAGGCTCGTATAACCCTGTACACATCAAGTGGATCAAGCTTTAAGAAATCTATATGCATTGCCTCGGCAACACGCGAATCCTCACCGAACTCATTTATCGCTCTTAACAATACAATTATCTTGCGTATATCAAGATCACTTAAAACATTCTCGTCTGACTCAATAACGAAAGGCACACCAGCTCGCTCAAGTTCTGGAACGAGCGGAAGTGCGTCACGATTATTTCTGTACAAAACTGCTATGTCTGACGGCGCACACCCAGCATCAAGTTTCTTTCTTATATCCTCGGCCAAAAAATGTGACTCAACCTCAGGCCTTAAAAATTCAAAAAGATGAACCAACTCATTCTTATTAGTTGTATTTGCATGCAATACTTTTTTACTCTCAATAAGTGAGTGTGCTGAGTCCAATATAAGTTGAGAAGACCTGTAATTTTCCTGAAGGACAATAAGCTTAGCCTCCGGATATAGTTCTTTAAAATGCAAAAAATTCTGTAATGAGGCGCCCTGAAATCTAAAAATTGCCTGCTTCTCATCACCCACTACAAATATATTCGGATTCTCATGGAAGTTGGCAAGAAGTTCAAGAATTTTATTTTGCGCGTTGTTTGTGTCCTGATGCTCATCAACCAAAATATACTGATGTTTTTCCTGCAAAATTAAAAGCAAATCACCATTATTTGTAAGTGCATGAAGAACCTCCATAATCATATCCCCATAGTCATACATCCGACGCGTGCTAAGTTTTTCTTCATAAGCGCCATACAAAATACAAAGCTCTTCATTTTTCTCAATATGTTTTAACTCATCTTTGAACTCACCCTTCATCTTACCTTTGTGTACACCTTTCTCGTGATATAGATCTGGTGTTTCAAAAAATCGTTCTTTCTCTTTTTTTATAATCTCAATAAACTGCTCTGGATCTATTCCCTCGCGCTTCAAATCGTTTATTGCTTTCAAAATTCCGCGCACGTGATGAAGTGGCTCGCCAAAAGGTTTTAATATCGGTAAGGTTGTAGAAGTTATTATTTCCTCAATAAGTGAAATCTGATCAACTTCTGTAATACTCTCTGAGCCTATGATGCGTGGAAACTCTTCTGGGTACTCTTTAATTACTCCATTACAAAATCCATGAAATGTATTAATGCCGACTGAATATGCGTCAGCCCCGATAAATTCTAAAAGCCTTCGGCGCATAGTACTTACTCCAGCCTCTGTAAAAGTTAGCGCTAAAATATTCCCAGGGTTAGTGTCTGTATTTCTAAGAATGTTGGCGATTCGAAGCGTGAGTATCTGTGTCTTGCCAGTGCCAGGGCCCGC
>SESG01011573.1_pt1 | contig 10101 bp, 2 predicted proteins | sample 3171421 | NCBI WGS metagenome assembly SESG01 (sample SAMN10866946, study PRJNA518727) | freshwater metagenome | biome: subpolar coniferous forest; feature: holomictic lake; material: water; isolation source: holomictic Lake 227, 6 m and 8 m depth | place: Canada: near Kenora, Ontario | collected... | reverse complement strand
CGATCTTGATGGCACTACATTTGATGAAATTGCCTTAACTGGCACCAACTCAGGAAATATACTAATCACAGCCACTGGTTTGGCCATGGTAGCAGCCGGTTACGAGTCCGGTGGCATGGTCAGTGATGGTAGCAATACATACCTATTCAATGGCGATCCTACATTTGCCAATGGTATACCACAACCCGGAGTTGGATACATATGGCAATTTGGTAACGATGGCGAATTATACTTGCCAACAGGTGGACGCATTGGTGCTACCAAGGGCGGCACCATGCTGGATGGTGGCAATGGCAACAGTGTCAGCTTGACCAGTTTCTATGCCAACGGATACTATGCCGGTTGTTTCACTGCCTATCCCGATGGCAATGTGTACATTACAACCTATACTGGTTCTAGTAACTATTCGTGGAACTTTGACTCAACTGGTGCGTTGAACTTGCCAATTATAAATAACGGGCCGTTTGGTGGATTCTCTGGCATAATTCAAACAGCCAGTGCTTATCCAACCTTGTTGGCCTATGGTCTAGGTGGGCATGGTGGCCCAGAACTAGACTGGACGAACTCAGACGATCCTGCCAACACATTCAGCAGTAGTGATACTGTTCGTAATACCTTGTACTTAAACGGCAATGCTGGCTTGTATGTCGGCTTCAACGAAAATGGCAATACCGGCCCATACACCGGTCATTTCCAAGTTGATACCCTGGGCAATGTCCAGATTCCATCGCAGAATGTTGGCAACTCAACACCCAATGGCACGCCAGGTGAAGCCACATACCTGCGTGGTACACGCAAGATCATCAACGGTGTTTATACTGGCGCACAAAATCCCTTTGCTGTTGAGCTGACTGCAGGCCCTGCTTCAACTGTGGCCTACACAGCAACAAATCAATCTGTTCAAAGTGTTCGAGTCACATTTGCTGTTCAAAGCACAGGCAACGGATCTTGTTGGGAACAGTTTGATGTTGTTGCCACACCAAGTCAAGACACACCAGGCACAGTAAACTATGTTGTCAGCAATAGAATCAAGTCAACATCAACTGTCACAGATACACAAGTAACTGCTACCCTAAACGGTGCTAACCAGATCGAAATATCACTGGTGCCAATGACGGGTCAAAACGGCTGGGCCAGCTTTGATGCTGTAGAATTTGGACTCATGGTAGATTAATAGGAAAATATAAATGTCACAACAACCATTCAACTCAGACAGCGGGTTCAGCACAACCGGCAATGTCACAGCCACAAACCTAGTTACTGCAGGTACAGGTGGTAATATCACCTTGAGTGGTGGCGACATTACTGGCGCCAACGTTATTACTGCCAATACTATTACCGCAAATAGCTTGTTTAATGGTACCAGTAACATATCCATTATAGCAAACAGTTCTATTCAAATGTTTACACCGGCGTTCGATACCGACCTGGGTGCAGTCAATCTTGTTGGAACTACTAATGGTAACTCTGTTGCTCCGCAAAACCCAGGTGTACTGCTACACTTAACTGGTGTTACAGGAACCCCTGCTCGTATTTACAACGATAGTGTTGCTAACTATGCCGGCTTTGTTGGACGTCGCTATGATGGTACTGCTGATGCACCAGTGGCAATTTCAGCCAACGCTATTATTTCACGCTATGCAGCTACTCCTTACACCAGTGCTGGGTGGCCTGCTAAGAGTTCTGCTCGTATCGACATGGTAACAACCGAGGCTCAAACTGATACAAATCAAGGTACCGAAATTCAGTTCTGGACCACACCGGTAGGTTCAAATACTATTGCCAAGGTAATGTCGATGACCAATAACGATATAAAAATCGATGGTGATCTCGCAGCAACCGGCAATGCTACATTTAGTACTAATATTGATTACATTAATCAAATTACAGTTAGTGGAATTACCTACGATGCACAAGTGGTCATACACGATATTAGTGCTGACAATGTTGCTCAATTGATCTTAACTCGTGATTCAACATCAGTTCAACCTATCTTGGCTACAGCATTAAACAACAGTGATGATCCTACTGTCAATGTAGATGTTGTTCTTGGTCAGACCTTGTTCCAAATAGCCACATTAGGTTTTGCCGGCACTGACTACAAAGAGTTTGGTGCAATTGCTATTAGAGTTGATGACTCTGGCACAGTTAGTGAGACCAGTAGTCCAGGGTTAATAGAACTTAGAGTTACTCCGGACGGATCAATTAGTACCAACAATGCAGTTACTATACGCAACGATAGTAGTGCAGAGTTTGCTGGTAATGTCACTGTGGATCAGTTGTTAATTACAACTCCTGTGACACTTGGTACATTGACCGCGGTTGCTGGTGCCCGTGCATTTATTAACGATGGTAACTTAGCAGCCGAAACCAACTTTGGAGTGCAAGTAGGCGGCAGCGGTGGGAACACTGTGCCAGTCTGGAGCGACGGTGCCAACTGGTTTATAGGTTAATACCATGTCCTTGATAATTGAAGGTGGTATCAGCATAGGTGGTAGTATTACTATTACCGCGGAGCACGTCAGCCCAACATCAAACTTAATTGTATTCTACGATGCCGGCAATAGCATGTGCTACAACGGGTCAGGATCAACTTTTAATACTGCGTACACTGGTCCAAATTTAGACACCTACTACCAATTTGGAGTCGTGGACCTGGCTGGACAGCTAAACAATACTTGGAATTCGGGTAATTTATCAACCTTCCTTGGTGGAAATATTACCTGGACCAATCAAGGTGTTGGTAGTTATTGGACATTAGACACAGCCAACCAAAATTATATTGATAGTACCTGGCAACAGAATGCCACAGAGCCTCAACCGGACCCATTTATTCCAACCTTGAACTCATCAACCTATACTATTCTAGCTGTAGTGCGCCCACAAGACTTTGCAGCAGGTGCTATTGTAGGTGGCGATCAAAATATATTGTATTTCCAAGCCACTGGCGGTCTCAACAATGGTCCAAGTTTAGTTGCTAATAATGCCTATGTACCTGCTGGTGTAGTAGACTCTACCACAGCATTTGAACTGGACACATGGTACTGTGTAGCTGTCTCATATGATGCTGATACGCAAACAATGAAACTGTACACCAACGGTGTATTAGTAGATACCCAGAGTGTAGATCCTGTCTTTGGCCCAACTGGCCTATACTGGGGCACTTTAGAAGGACAACTATGGTTCACAGGTGACATAGCTGTGTCAATGGCCTATGAGCGTGTGCTTGGTGACAGTGAAATTGATCAATTATCTACTGTATATCTAAGTCGTTATATTCAGCCAGTGGCCACTAACTCTGTGGTCTACGATCTACCTGTAGATTCCCTCGCTCCTCCTATTCTCTTTACTGTACCAGCAGGTGTTACTAGTATTAGTGTGGTTGCTGTAGGAGGCGGTGGCGGTGGCACTGCTGATGAATATGCTATACCAGGTGGTGATACTTTTGTGGTTAAACTTGATAATAGTGTTAATGTTACTACAACCTATACAGGTACTAGTAATACTATTATTGTTGATACTGCTGCATACCCAAACATTGCCACGGTTACAGTGGGCAATAGTTGGATCGTGGGCAGCTCAGTTATTCCTGGTCCAGTGCCGGCTGTTGATCTAGTCATTGGGGTCGATACATCAAATCCTGCATCCACTGTTATAACCATAGACAAGTATATTAATACCACAGCCGGCGATCAATTTGGATTTTATCAAGCTGTGGCAACAGCCGAAGGCGGCTATGAGATTGCGGCTGCATATTACAATCGCGCTGATGTTGAACCTAACCCGCCAGGCGGCCCGTATAATGCTCAACTTGGGCCAGGCGCTAGAGCACTACCTTTGGTCACAGACGGCCCCTATGGTGCGGGCGGTGTAGTTGATTGGACCACTTACTATCCAATTGGCGGTGGCGGTGCGGGCGGATACGGCATAACAGGCCTGGCTTGGAACCCACAGCAGTCCGGTGAATATTACTGTAATAGTTCCGGTAATGCTATTAAAATTGGTCCAACAATGACATTTGGCAACAACAATTTAACTGTTACTGCTACAGCCGCTATAACAACAGTACCTAACTCAGCAACACTGTTAGCAACACAGGCCATTAACCCAGGCGATCGTGTGGTGTTTACCGTACGACAAGATGTCTATGCTCCAGATGCCGATTATACTGGTATAGGAGTTGGAACTATAGATACTAATCTTTGGAATTATGTAGGACAAGATACATCAGGGTTTAGTTTCTGGGATGATGGTGTTTATAATGCCGGCGGCACAGCTTCTGGAGCAAGCCCTACATTCCAAAGCAACGGTGATCGACTAGACGTTGCTGTGGCCCGTGATACCAATCTTATATGGCTCAGAGTCAATGGCGGCTACTGGAATAATGATCCTGCTGCAGATCCTGCCACAGACACAGGTGGCGTTGACATATCTTATATGGTAGGAACAATATATCCTGCGCTGAGCCCATGGTACGCCACTAGCATAGCCGGTGTGTATACTATGCCTATTTTTAATTACTATGCAACCCCCTCGGGATTTACACAGTTAATACCTGTAGCCAGTGCAGGTGGCACAGGCGGTGGTGGCGTTGCTTACTGGGGAAGTACTGGTACACCTGGCACTGGCAGTGCAGGTGGCGGCGGTGGTGGACTGATATATAATTCAGGTGCAGGCGGTGGTGGTACAGGCCTATACGGTGCTGGCGCAAATGGTTCAGCTGGCGCCCTATCAAACCTTCCAAGTTATTCAAACAGTCTAAATGGCGTTAATGCCACTGTGACCATGACTGTACTTGAAAACAATACAACTGGTATTGTGTTCTTTGCCATACCAAACCAGGGTACCTTAGATGCTCCAGGATATGCTCAGGGGTGGAACGATGTCAACTTTGTGCAAAACGGAGGGGCCGATTTATATCAATATGTCTACATGTCATATCTTGCATTTCCTACACCGCAGTCCAACTTGGTTGTCAACAGCGCAGGAGATCTTACTTACAGCGCCGAGGGCTATGGATTAACAACCATAGCCGATGCGTTGGTCGGAGTCACAGCCCCACCTACATTGGTTGATACTAACACTGCAGAGATGAGCAGTGATTCGGTAGCCACCGTTACATTTACAGCTGCACCGGGTACTGTCGTTGTTGTGGCCAGTGGAGCAGAAAGTGGTATTGGAACGCCTTCTACTCCAGGCATTATCAGCGTCGCTGGCATGGGCCTAACATGGACTCGTCGAGCTCAGTATCATGATCCAACCTCTGACTGTGGACAAATAGCCGAGCTATGGTATGCTGTAAACACTAGCAGCAACCCATTGACCGATACTATTACCATTACATTTGAAACCACTGTTGATGATCAAGCAACTATAATATCCAGTTATTCAGGATGCAATTTAACAAACCCATGGGCTGGCCCTGTGGCCCCAGGTGGTGGCGGTGGCAGTGATAATACCTTCTCAGGAAGTCCCGGCGGCGACGCTACAAGATGGAACGGTGGACGCGGTGGTTGGCCTGGCGGCGCAGGCGGTAGTGCCACAGGCTACTGGGTAGCAGGCAACGGTGGTGCTCTAGCCTATCGTAACAACTATGCCGTAACACCAGGTGATTCATATGCTGTAGTTGTTGGTCTAGGCGGACAGGGGCAAAACAACGGCGGATCAGGTGCTGTTGGCGGTGTGCGTATTGTATGGCCTGGTGATGTGCGCCAGTTCCCTGCAACTAATGTTGGAGCAGACAATGCATTTTCCATTACTATAACAGCTAGCCCAGGTGGCCAAGCACAAAGTGGACCAGTTACCTATGCTATGTATCCAGGCGACCCAGCTGAAACAGTTACCGAAAGCGGAGTAATCTGGGGACTACCTGGCTACACTACTATAGCAGACAGTATTCCAGTATGTTCAAGCCCAGGCTATCCATATACCGGCCTACGCGAGGAACTGAGAGAAAACAACAATCCAAGTACATGGGATCCAAACTGCGGCAACGCTGTACAAACCGGACAAACAGGTTCGGTTACACAATACATACAGTTTAACAATTTCCAAGGCGACGATATCAACATAGTGGCCTATGCTACAACAGCCTCGGGAACTTATTACAGTGCGCCAATAGCACACACAGTAAACATCTGTTTGGCCGAAGGCACACTGGTTACCTTGGCTGATGGTAGTACCCAAGCCATTGAAGCGATCTCTGCAACTGACTCGATTCAAGTATGGGACTTCGATACAGGTGTGGTTGCATCAGCCGTTCCATTATGGATCAAGCAGAAACAAAGCACAATACAGTACAACTTGATTCGATTCAGCGATGGCACAGAGCTTAAAACGATCAGTCAACACCGTATATTCAACAAACAAGCCGGTGCATTTACCTACCCAATGACTGCGGCAACTCCTATAGGAACCGTTACAGTTAAGAGTGATGGCACAGAAGTCTCGGTTGTCAGCAAGCAAGTTGTATACGACGTAGTCAACTACTATAATGTAGTAACAGCAGGCGGCTACATGAACTTGTATGCCAACGGTATTTTAACCAGTATGCGTTACAATAACATCTACCCTATAGCTGATATGCACTACGTCAAAGATGCTCGTGTGCTCCGTGATCGTGCAGAATTTGTGGGCATAGCAGATCGTTGGATCGACGGATTACGCCTAACAGAACAGACAACGGATATTCAACATATTCGCCGATATGTCAAGCGATTAGAGGCCAATGAAGCTAGAGAACAATCAATAGGAGTAACACCAGCATGGCAACGATAGGCGCAGGCATAACCGTAGGACCCGGGGTAATACTTAAAGCACCACCTCCACCACCAAGCCCAACATTCTTCCCCTTGAGCAACACAGCCACAGATCCAACCTATCCAATCTGGCGAGATAATAATCCCGGCTATACATTTGTTCCCTATGTGGGTATTACTACACCTACACCAATGACTAATGCTAGTTTTATGTTTCTTTTCAACCCAGTATTTGATGATCCGGACGTGGCCACCTGGGATACCAGCAGCATAACCAATATGTACAGTATGTTTAGCGGTGCTACTGCATTCAATCAAGACATCAGTTCATGGAATACCGCCAATGTAACCATTATGAATGAGATGTTTGTCAGTGCCGTTACATTTGATCAACCTATCGATTCATGGAATACTGCCAATGTGACCACGATGACTAGTATGTTCAACACAGCCAGCTCATTCAATCAACCTATCGGTTTATGGAACACCGGTAATGTAACTACTATGAATTATATGTTTAGTGGTGCTACAGCATTCAATCAGGACATTTCCGCATGGAATACTGCCAATGTAACTGTTATGGCTAATATGTTCAACACAGCCAGCTCATTCAACCAACCTTTAAACTCTTGGAATACTGCCAATGTGACCGATATGAGTTATATGTTTCAATATGCCACATCATTTGATCAATCTTTAAATAGTTGGAATACCGCCAACGTAATCATTACGGCCGGTATGTTTACTGGAGCCACAGCATTCAACGGCAACATTAGTACTTGGAATACCGGTAATGTAATCACTATGGCCAGTATGTTTAATGCGGCCACCGCATTCAATCAAGATATCAGCGGGTGGGATGTAAGTAAAGTAACTGGTATGAGTTATATGTTTGACGGAGCCACATCATTCAACTGTGGTCAAAGTTCAGGAGCGGCACACGACCTAATGCAACGCACAGCCACTACAGGTTGGCAAGTTGGTAAAGTATCCAACATGGTCCAAATGTTCCAACTTGCTACATCATTCAACGGTGACATTAGCAATTGGTGTGAAACAAATATCGTTACGGTTCCTGCAAACTTTGCTACTGAAGCCAATGCCAGCTTTACTGTAGAGCGTCAACCAACTTGGGGTGCGTGTCCGTTCCCTAATACTGCTCCGCCACCAAGCCCAACGTTCTTTCCACTCAGCAACACAGCCACAGATCCAACCAGTGCAGATTGGCAAACAAATAATCCAGGGTATATATTTACTCCTAATGTGGGTATTACCACACTGACCCCAATGACCAATGCCGGTTATATGTTTGCTTATAACTCAACATTTAACGACCCTGACGTCGCCACTTGGGACACTAGTGCTGTAACTTCTATGTATAGTATGTTTTACGGAGCCACAGCATTTGATCAACCGCTAAATTCTTGGAATACCAGTAATGTAATTGATATGAGTTATATGTTCCAAGAAGCTACAGCATTCGATCAAGACATCAGTTCATGGAATGTTAGCAAGGTAACCGATATAAGCGGTATGTTTTATCAAGCACCAGTATTCAACGGCAATATCAGTAATTGGGATACCGGTAATGTAACTAACATGAGTTATGTGTTTGCTGAAGCGTCAGCCTTCAATCAACCTGTTGGTAGTTGGAATACTGCTAATGTAACCAGCATAGGGGTTATGTTTTACAATGCTACCTCATTTGATCAACCTTTAACGTATTGGAATACTGCCAATGTAACTGACATGAGTAATACATTCAATTTAGCCACATCATTCAATCAAGATATCAGTACATGGAATACTGGCAATGTAGTTTATATGTATAGTATGTTTGAATCAGCCACAGCATTCAATCAAGATATTAGTGCATGGGATACCAGTCGTGTAATTGGCATGACTAGTATGTTTGCTACCGCCACAGCATTTAACCAATCGTTAAATTCTTGGGATACTGGTAACGTAACTAATATGGGCTTTATGTTTGCCAATGCCACGACATTCAATCAACCCATCGGTAGTTGGAATACTGGTACGGTAACTGATATGGGCTATATGTTTGCTGGAGCCATAGCATTTAATCAAGATATCAGTAGTTGGAATACCAGTAGTGTAATTAATATGTATAATATGTTTACTGGAGCTACAGCATTCAACTGTGGTCAAGCCGCAGGCGCGGCACACAATTTAATGCAACGTACAGCCACCACAGGATGGCAGGTTGAGACGGTAACTAATATGGGCTTTATGTTCTACAATGCCTCAGCATTTAACGGCGATATCAGTGCCTGGTGCGAAACATTTATTCCCACAACACCTAACAACTTTGCCACCGGAGCCAATGGTGCCTTTACAGTAGGTCGTCAACCAACTTGGGGTGCATGTCCGTATCCTAATCCAAGCCCAACATTTTTTCCACTGAGTCATACAGCCACAGATCCAACTAGTGCTACTTGGCAAGCCAACAATCCAGGATACACATTCGTCCCCAATGTAGGTATTACCACACTTACTCCAATGACTGATGCTAGTCTTATGTTTCAAGGAAATTCTACATTCAACGATCCAGATCTGGCCACATGGGATACCAGTAAAGTAACCTATATGGATTATATGTTTAGCTCGGCCACGGTATTTAATCAAGATTTAAATAGTTGGAATACCTCCAATGCAACCAATATGAGTGGTATGTTTGCTTATGCCCCTGCGTTTAATGGCAACATTAGCGGTTGGAATACCAGTAAAGTAACCTATATGGATTATATGTTTAGCTCGGCCACGGTATTTAATCAAGATTTAAATAGTTGGAATACCGGTAATGTAACTAACATGGACAGTATGTTTGCCGTCACTCAATTTAACGGAAATATTGGCGGATGGGATACCAGTAATGTAACTAATATAGCTGCCATGTTTGTACAAAATCGAACATTTAACCAAGATATCAGTGCATGGAATACCAGTAATGTAACCAACATGGTTAGAATGTTTAGTGGAGCCGCATCATTCAATCAACCAATTGGTAGTTGGAATACCAGCAATGTAACCAACATGACTAGTGTGTTTGCTACCGCCAGATCATTTAATCAACCAATTGGTACTTGGAACACCGCCAATGTAGTTACAATGGATCAAATGTTTATAGCAGCTAGTAATTTTAATCAACCAATTAGCTCTTGGGATGTTAGTAAAGTAACCAACATGAGCAATATGTTTAGACAAGCTGCAACCTTCAATCAAGATATCAGTAGTTGGAATACTGGTAATGTAACCACTATGAGTCAAATGTTCCAAAATGCCGCAACATTCAATTGCGGTCAAGCCGCAGGCGTGGCACACG
>SESG01004604.1_pt1 | contig 10103 bp, 5 predicted proteins | sample 3171421 | NCBI WGS metagenome assembly SESG01 (sample SAMN10866946, study PRJNA518727) | freshwater metagenome | biome: subpolar coniferous forest; feature: holomictic lake; material: water; isolation source: holomictic Lake 227, 6 m and 8 m depth | place: Canada: near Kenora, Ontario | collected... | reverse complement strand
AACGCGAATTGAGCCTTCTGGAACATGCCCAGCATCTGACCCTACCGGGGCTGGACATGGAGAAGGTCGTCGCCCTGAAGCTCGACGGCACCAAGGATGGCGAACTTTACCGGATATTGCTTCGGGCGCAATGCAACGCCTTGCACGCCGCCATGCCCTTCCTGTTTGAGCGTATTGACGACGAGACCGAGTTGCTACTGCCAGACAACCTGCTGCACTCGGATTCTGTCATTCGCCAGATGGTCAATGAGATCGACGAAGCAGACTGGCAGGAAATTGAAATTATCGGGTGGCTGTACCAGTTCTACATTTCTGAGAAGAAGGATGAGGTTATTGGCAAGGTTGTGAAGTCAGAGGACATTCCGGCTGCCACCCAGTTGTTTACGCCCAACTGGATCGTCAAGTACATGGTTCAGAACACTCTTGGTGCCAAATGGCTTGCGACCTATCCGCAATCTGGCATTAGAGCGAAAATGGAGTACTATATTGAACCCGCCGAGCAGACGGATGAGGTTAATGCGAAACTTGCTGAAATCACCCCTAAGGAATTGAATCCAGAGGAAATCACCTTCCTGGATCCAGCTTGCGGTTCTGGCCACATATTGGTTGAAGCCTATGATTTATTCAAAGAAATCTACCTTGAACGAGGGTACGTATTGAGGGATATTCCAAAGCTGATTCTTGAAAAAAATTTGTTTGGTTTGGATATAGATGACCGTGCGGCCCAGTTAGCCTGTTTTGCGTTATTTATGAAGGCACGAGCGGATGACAGGCGTATTCTATCAAAGTCTTCCGGATTTAATGTCATGGCAATTCGAGAGGCTCGCGGACTCGATCTTAATGATGTGTGCTTAACCTTTGTTCCTAATAATCGATCTGATTTATTGCATTGCGATGATCTGTTTCCCGGCACATTGAAGCAGCCCTCCCTTTCTGTCGCATCAAATAATAAGCACGTTGCTCAAGCTTTGCGTAACCTGCTTGATGTTTTTGAGAATGCAAAGACATTTGGCTCGCTAATTACTATTTCAGACAAGCTAAATCAACAAGTGCTGATTGTTAAAGATGCCCTTGTCGCAAGAGTTTCTCATGATTCGTTGGGAGAGCCCACTAACCAATCGCTGCTCAATACAGTTTGTTTATTTGTAAATACCGCGCTAATTCTGCACAAAAAGTATAGCTGCGTAGTAACAAACCCACCATATATGGGCAATAAATATTTTATTGATTCACTAAAAAAGTATTCAGATGATTTTTATAAAATTGGCAAGGGTGACTTATACACAATTTTTATGATGCGATGCCATGACTTTACCGTCAACAATGGCTGGTTTGGTATGATAACAATACCAAACTGGATGTTCCTTGCCACATTTGACAAAACAAGAAGCTGGCTTCTGTCCAGCATGACTATTGAGACATTTTGTCACAATGGTAGAGGAGTATTCGGATCTGATTTTGGCAGCTGTGCATTTACGATCAGAAACATCCCTATCCAAACGTATAACGGAACTTTCAAAAGGCTTTTTGAAAAACAGGGTAGCGTCTTTACAAATGAAGAGCTAAATGACCGTTTTTTTGAAACAAAGCCTTATCTTACCTCCGCAATTAGCTTTCAGAAAATACCTGGGTCACCAATATCATACTGGGTCAGCGAGACAACGAGGGAGCTATTCGTTTCTCTACCGCCTCTTGGTACTGCTGCTAATGCCAGGGTTGGGCTGATGACGTCAGAAAACGCTACGTTTCTTAGGTATTTTTGGGAGGTATCTATTAAGAGGACGTGCTTTGATGCTAATTCGAGTGATCAAGCAAGAGATAGTGGCTGCCGGTGGTTTCCACACAATAAAGGTGGTTCATTTAGAAAATGGTATGGTAATTGCGACCTTGTTGTTGATTGGGAAAACAATGGAGACCGCATAAAGAAATTAGTTATTCAAAAGTATCCATATCTTAATGGCGATCCAAACTTTGTTGTCCACGATGATGGCTATTATTTTTTGCCTTCGGTCTCATGGTCAGAGATTACAATTAGCTCGCTTGCATTTCGCTACTATCCACATGGCTTCACTTTTAACGTCAAGGGAATGAGCGCGTTCCCGAATCAGGACTGTTCTGTTGAGCAGTTGCTGTCGTATTGCAATAGCAAGTTTGCTTCATTTGTTACTAAGATACTTAACCCAACCGTAAGTTTCGGAGTCAATAATTTTAACAATCTGCCCGCAGCCCTGCTCCCACACGAAATTATTGCTGGCCATGTGCAAAGGCTTATCCAAATAGCCAAATCAGACTGGAATGATTACGAGACATCATGGGGATTTTCTTGTCCACATATTTTGAAGTTTTCTGCCTCTCAATATTTAATTGAACAGTCATATTTAGATTTATTAGCAGTTTATGGTAATAATGTGACAGAGACCCAGTCAATTGAGTCAAATATTAACAAACTTATCATTGATCTTTATAATCTAAATGCAGAACTTACCCCAGACATCTCGCTTGATGAAATAACTCTGTTATGCAATCCAGCCTACAAATACAGCCTAAGCACTGACAATGATGATAGGCGTACACTCCAAAGATTAGAAACCATTCAAAGCCTAATTAGTTATGCTATTGGCTGCATGATGGGTCGTTACAGCCTTGACGAACTCGGCATCATCTATGCCAACGGTGGCAATGTTGGCTTTGATCCCAGCCGGTACGTCAAGTTTCCTGCTGACGATGACGGCATCGTCCCGATCTTGCAATCCGACTATTTCCCTGACGATGCCGCCGTTCGCTTCATTGAGTTCCTGAAGGTTGCGTGGTCTCCTGAAATGCTGACTGAAAACATAAAGTTCGTGGCTGACAGCCTTCGGCCGAAGAGTGGTGAAACACCGACCGAAACCATCCGGCGCTACTTCAGTTCCGAGTTTTTCAAGGACCACCTCAAAACCTACAAGAAGCGCCCGATCTACTGGCTGTTTAGCAGCGGCAAGGAGAAGGCGTTTGAGGCACTGGTGTACCTGCATCGGTACAATGAGGGCACCCTCTCCCGCATGAGAATGGAGTATGTGACGCCGCTTCAGGGGCAGATTAGCTCCCGCATCGAGCAACTCAGCCATGACATCAGTGCAGCGGGTAGCACAGCCGCCCGAAACAAGTTAGCCAAGGAACAGGAAAAGTTAAGGAAGCAGCAGGCAGAACTGAAAAAGTTTGACGAAGAGTTGCGACACTACGCCGACAAGCGCATCAAGATTGACCTGGACGACGGTGTGAAGGTCAACTATGGAAAGTTTGGAACACTGCTGGCAGATGTTAAGGCGATAGCGGGCGGCTCTGATGAATGAGGAAATAATCCGGGAAAGACTTTCCGAACTCTTTTCTGGCGGTGCTCGGATCGTCTTCTGGAACGATGCCAACCGTGAGTTTGAAGAGTTGGTTGAAGCCCTCGCTCTCGACGGCGTAACCGTTCTGCGCGGCGACAAGATGCCCGGATTGGAAGCAAAAATCAGGATGGAGCAGCAGGAACCTCAATCTCGGTTTCTTGTCTATTCCCCGTCCGAGCCGCCGGTCGCATCCGAGGATTGGCTTCTGGACATCAGACTTTACTGTCCGACGTTTCGGGCAGACCGCGCCTCCATCATCCATAACGAGCTGGGTTTGGCCGACCAGATTCTCCGGTCGCATCTCGGGGAACGGACAAAGTTTTTCGCATCTAAGGAACGCCTGGGAAAGCTGAAAAAGTTCGTCCAGCCTCATGACACCGCCCAAGACCTGGACCGCAAGATGCTTGCCGTGCTGACCAAGGTCGAGCAGCCGGAGTTCATGCAGATCGTCACGGCCCTGTACCATGGCATGCCTGACGCCGATCTCGATTCACCGCCCGCAGCCTGGGAGGAGATCGTCAAGTTCGACCTCGCTCCCTCGTTCTGGATATCGGCTCGTGACCACTTCGGCTATTCAGATGGCTCCCCAACCCTCAAGAACCTGCTCATTCGGCTCATGGTGAGTGATTTCGCTCATTCGGTCGGGAAGGATGTCCCCTCTTCTTTAAAACACCTGACACTGCCAAAAGCTTTCCTGCCAACGGCGTCAGTCTGCCTTGCCCAGTGGCGCGATAGTAATTCCCGCAGCGACAGCTATGACCGGCTGTCTGGCGCGGTCGCCGCCGCCGTGAAGATAAAAGATCAGCTATCCGGGTTTGAGATCGAGCAGGTTCTGGATAACAAAACATTTCTGGCGGTTGAGCAATTTATTGCGTCATCCCTGCGTGATCGGGTTACAGCGACAGCATCTACCATCAACGCACCTGCTGTCCGGAATATCGCCAAGCGTCGCCAGGATGGCTACTGGGCAGATGGAAACCGTGGGGCTATGGGTGCGACAAGGCTCGCGCTGCGTGCTGTGTACGACGCTCTAATAGCCTCTGCGGACCTGTTCGCCTTTCGTGGGGAATATGCCGCCGGTTTTGAGTTCAGCGGCGCGAGGGAAATGTTTGAGGGCTATGCCTCCACCCTTCACCGCTTTGACCGGTTGTACCGCCACTTTGTCGAAGCCGCCGACGCCGCAGCCGGTCAGGGATGGGACATTCTGAAGTCACTCCGGGTCAGCGTTGAAGATTGCTACGTCAACTGGTTCCTGACCGGCATCAGCCATAAGTGGGGTAAATTCGTAGAGGACGAGTTGCTGAAGGACTGGCAGATCGGCGGCGTCCCCAACCAGACCTTCTTCTTCCACAAGGTCGACGCCGCGCTCATTGGCAAGGACCGCCGCATCTTCGTCGTGATCAGCGATGCCCTGCGCTATGAAGCCGCCGCTGAACTCGTTGAAGACCTGAACGGCAAGTATCGGTTCCAGGCTGAAATCCAGCCAATGCTCGGCGTGCTTCCATCCTACACCGCGCTCGGCATGGCGGCCCTGCTACCACATTCCAAGATCAGCTTCTCGGACAAGGGCGACGTGCTGGTTGATGGTCAATCATCTGCCGCCCCGAACCGATCCGCCATCCTTGCGAAGAAGAATGGGATTGCCGTCAAGGCTGAAGAAATCAGACTTATGAAAAAGGAAGCCGGAAGAGAATTTTTGAAGCCATACGACATTGTGTACATCTACCATAATACGATTGATGCCATCGGTGACAGCGCCTCAACAGAGGGAAAAACTTTTGAAGGTGTGCGAGATGCCCTGAAGGAACTGTCAGAACTTGTCCGTCTGATCGCCAATAACCTGAACGGAACCTACATCTACGTCACGTCGGATCATGGATTTCTGTTTCAGGAATCAGCCCTTGATGCCACTGACAAGAGCGCCCTGACGGATAAGCCCAGTGGCACACTGCTGGCGAAGAAACGCTATCTCCTTGGCCGCAATCTACCCGACGACGGCAAGGTGTACCACGGGTCCACAGCCATTACCGCCAAGGCTGAGGGCGACATGGAATTCTGGGTGCCGAAGGGAAACAATCGCTTCCACTTTGTTGGCGGATCCCGGTTCGTCCATGGCGGGGCCATGCTCCAGGAGATCGTGATCCCGCTGGTCCTGGTCAGGCAGGCAAAGGGTGATGCGAAGGCCGCAACCTCCATCAAGACCGTACCGGTCATGGTCCTGGCCCAGAATCCGAAGGTTACCACCAACCGGCATCGCTTTGAGGTTATGCAGACCGAGAAGGTCACCGACCGGGTGAAACCGACGACCCTGGACGTTGCCGTTTATGAGGGTGGACAACCCATTTCCAACGTTGAGCGGGTGACGTTCGACAGCACTGCCGACACGATTGACGGCTGGAAAAAGTCAATCTGGCTGACCCTCGCCAAGCGGTCATATGATAGGAAGGGCGCGTATCATCTGATACTGCGAAACGCCGAGACTGCCGTTGAGGAAGCGCGGGTGGAAGTGACCATCAGCATCGCGTTCTCGGATGATTTTTAGCGTGTTCGGAGAGATGGAATGAGCGACGGGCTTGACGACCTTTTGAATGCAAATTTTTCGGGAAAGGTCGTGAGGAAAGACCTGACCAAGCTCGTCAAGGAGGGGGCAAATGTCCCCGTCTATGTGCTTGAGTACCTCCTTGGAATGTACTGCGCCTCCAATGATGACGTAACAATCCGTGAAGGGCTTGAGGCTGTTAAGAAAATTCTTTCAGAGAATTACGTTCGGCCCGACGAAGCGGAGAAAATTAAATCAAAAATTCGTGAGCGTCGTAGTTACAAGGTTATTGATAAAGTCACCGTACATCTGAATGAGAAGCGCAATGTCTATCAGGCATTGCTTTCCAATCTCGGCGTCAAGGATGCCGAGATGCCCGATCAATACGTGCGCCAATATGAGAAACTGCTCGTCGGCGGCATCTGGTGCATCGTCACAATTCAGTATTACCACGAGGAAGGCCAGAAAGGTTCGCCCTTTATCGTCAGCGATCTAAAGCCGATCCAGATGCCGAATATGGATATGGAGGAGCTGTTTGAGGGACGAAAGGCATTCACCGAGAAACAGTGGATTGACGTGCTGATGCGCTCCAGCGGTATGGAGCCAGCTAACCTGAACGAGCGGGTCAAATGGCACATGTTGGCCCGCATGATCCCCTTGGTGGAGAATAACTATAATTGCTGTGAGCTTGGGCCTCGCGGTACAGGTAAAAGCCATATCTACAAAGAGATTAGTCCGAATAGCATCTTAATATCAGGTGGTCAGACAACAGTTGCAAACCTTTTCTATAACATTGCCCGCCGGTCAGTCGGTCTGGTTGGTCTCTGGGATTGCGTGGCATTTGACGAGGTTGCTGGTATTACATTTAAGGATAAAGATGGTATCCAGGTTATGAAGGATTACATGGCTTCTGGGTCTTTCGCCAGAGGCAAGGATGCCGTAAGTGCCTACGCAAGCATGGTATTTGTTGGCAATATAAACCAGCCGGTTGATACTCTTGTAAAGACGAGCCACCTCCTTGCCCCATTCCCCGAGGAAATGATTGATTCAGCATTTTTTGATCGTTTCCATGCCTATATTCCAGGCTGGGAAATACCGAAAATGCGCCCAGAATTCTTCACAAACCAATATGGTTTAATTGTTGACTACCTTGCAGAATTTTTCCGCGAAATGAGAAAGCGGACATTTGGAGACGCAATTGATAAATTCTTCAAGCTCGGAAACAATCTGAATCAGCGAGATACAATTGCGGTCCGTCGAACGGTCTCGGGATTGCTTAAACTACTTCACCCGAATGAGACCTACGACAAGGAAGCCGTCCGGCGCTGCCTTGAGTATGCTCTGGAAACCCGCCGCCGGGTCAAGGAACAGCTCAAGAAGATTGGCGGCATGGAGTTTTATGATGTCCATTTCTCGTACATTGATCTAGAATCAATGGAAGAGAAGTGGATCAGCGTTCCCGAGCAAGGTGGTGGCAAAATCATCCCCGATGGCCCCATGAAGCCGGGCGTCCTGCACACCGTTGCAACAGGATCCGCCGCCCATCTCGGCCTGTACCGCTTTGAGACCCAAATCACCTCGGGAAATGGGAAGCTCACCGCGTCTGGCCTCGGATCGAGCGCCCCCGCCAAGGAGGCAGTTCGGGTGGCCTTCGACTTCTTTAAGGCCAACGCCTCACGGGTCAGCGGGACGTCGAAGACCATCGACCACGACTTCCACCTCCATGTCGTTGAACTCCACAATACCGGTGCGGCACGCGCGATGACCCTGGTCAGCTTCATCGCGTTGTGCTCGGCCATCCTGCAAAAATCGCTTCAGTCCCAACTGGTCATTTTGGGTGACATGAGCTTGGGAGGCAGTGTTGTGCCGGTCGAGAACCTCGCAGAGTGCCTACAGGTGGCATTTGACTCCGGTGCGAAAAGAATTCTCATTCCCATGTCAAGTGCCGCCGACATTCCCACAATCCCGGCTGAACTTTTCGTGAAGTTCCAGACAGGGTTCTATAGTGATCCGGTGGATGCCGTGTTTAAGGCTTTGGGTGTAGACTAAAATAGGCAATTTCCCCGATGCCACAGCGACAAAACATAGCGGGCGGCCTGAAAAATACGGCATAACTTATAAATAATATAATACAAGGAACATAAGCCACAACCAATAACTCTTCACTGAAAACCTAACAAACTGGTTGTACATGACCGACGAGCGACCCGGCAATACCCCCATCGTTCACAGCGGCTCAAGCGGAGGTTCCGTAGCCTCCCACCCTGCCGAAAGCGCGGCACACCCAGCGAGACATGGCTGTAAATCAGGACCGGGATGCTTTCCAAAACATCACGCTGGGCACACCCAAGCCGAGCATATTGTGCCGTCAGATGCAACCAAATATTCCAGAGTGTCGCAAAAACCCGGCTTGAGACCTTCGTTCAGAATTATGAGGGCGATTTGGGAGAATGATGAACCCGTATTAATATCTGCTATATCGGGGATGCTCTGATAGGTTTTTCCAGATATTCACAATACCCCCCCCTCAGCCACATTTCCATCCGCACTATCAGTCGTATAGCAAAATGGAGACACAGGGTGCCCTCAATTGGTAACCCTGGTTGGACGGGAGGAATTGGGCAATCTGAAACTTGCTGTAGAATGAGGCGGCGCTACCACAGCACGGGACACCACATTAGCATTCCATAATTATAACGAAGTAAGATAAGCATCTTAACGGAATAAATCGCCATCAGAACACACGCAACATTACGATTGGGGGCATATTGAAACCGTTGGCAAGGAAGTCAATGGTTTCCACCATACTAGCAAAGCCATGTAGCTTTCGAGAAAATACCCTGATTGTTTATATATTCATGATATTTTATATCTCATTTTAAATTTGTTGGCAAATCTTTTTTGGGTGGTAATATGGGCTTGTAACCAGTTGGCATAGGAGTTAAGCCATATGAATTTAATATATACTGTATATAAGGTTGACCGCTATGTAGAGACTTACACTGTAAGAGCTTGCAGTGAAGCTGAGGCGGCTGCTATTATCGCAAACACAACGGAGCATGGTTATAGGTGTGAATACGAAGTCGAAATCGAGGAATGTAATTATTTTAATGGGATGACAGATGTAGAATTAGAAGAGGATGGCGTGATTTTGAACGGCGCAAACGCCGAGCTTAAACTTCCACGGCGTATCACCACAAGCGATGATGCGTGGGTATATTAATCTGCGGCCCGGCATTAGTCATTGTATGAGTAAGGGCGGGTGTACAATTCGAAAGGAAATATATAATGAATAGGTACAAAAAAGGGGCGGCAATAGTTAAAAAAATGCCTAAAGAAGCCCAAGAATCATTCAAACATATCGCAACAGTGGCGCTTGGCATTGCAAACAAACACCCCGAGCTTGGCATTAACACAAGTAAGGGGGTAAGAACAATCGAAAATCAGCATTACATTATCTTTCAGTTGTTAGCAAAGGCTGTGCAAGGCGTTGCTTATGATAAGCTTCCATCTGAAAAGGTAATGTAGCATGTTAAACATTTAGCAATCTGTTACAATAAGCAGGGGGCGGTCTTGACTGATCGCTCTCCTGCAATATCACCATGGCGGGGAGGTATCTCAACTATCGCTTTGGGTGCGCCAAGTAACAAAATATCGGCATTTGCCGAGCACGATTTAAAAATTAATGTATAAAACAAAACGCTCATTACATTATTGAATTTAATAGATGGCCATTAGATTCGTAAGAAAAGTAACATTAAGGTAAGTCATGAAATCAGGCAATCAACATGTATTAAAATATGAGAATGCCATTCCGATTAAGATAATATCGGGATAGCACTTTCACAACATCAGCTTACAGATCAAATCCTTGACAAAACCGTTTTATGAAGCGGGGTCTGGATTGGATCAGCACAAAGTCTTTCCAGGGCGTTCTCCAATGCAAGCGAAATAGCCATATTGTGTTGAATTATCAGTCCAGAGCGTTCAGCCCCTTGATAGGTGTTAGCGCTGGTGTAAAACCGCGCATAAACGCTGGTGTTGACCATTCTGACGAGGCTGCAAACGAGCCCAACTGGCTGTGATGATGCCGACGTGCTCCCGCCGGGGAAGAGGCACCGAGCTGGCGGCAAGGCCGCGTCGCCCGCATGCGACCCAACTCAAGGCAAAATGAGCAGCATTGGCGCGCGCAT
>SESG01018834.1_pt1 | contig 10112 bp, 6 predicted proteins | sample 3171421 | NCBI WGS metagenome assembly SESG01 (sample SAMN10866946, study PRJNA518727) | freshwater metagenome | biome: subpolar coniferous forest; feature: holomictic lake; material: water; isolation source: holomictic Lake 227, 6 m and 8 m depth | place: Canada: near Kenora, Ontario | collected... | reverse complement strand
GGTAAATACAGGGCCGTGATGAATGCCGCCACCATGCTGGGCCAGAGCAAAAACATATTCCAGTCCGAGATAGATGCAGTATGTGAAACCATTGATTTTCTGAAGTTTAATGCCTTCTTTGCATCCCGTATCTACGAAATGCAGCCGCGTTCGGCATTCAACCAATTGAACAAAATGGAATTCCGCCCGTTGGAAGGGTTTGTATTTACCGTGAGCCCGTTCAATTTTACCTCCATCGCTTCTAACCTGAACATGGCCCCCGTCATGATGGGGAACACCACGGTATGGAAACCTGCCACCACTTCCTTATTGTCCAATTACTACCTGATGAAGATTTTCCAGGAGGCCGGGCTTCCTGACGGGGTAATAAATTTCATTCCCGGCAGCGGTGCCCTGATTGGTAAAACCGTGCTTGCTTCGCCTGACCTGGCAGGCATACATTTTACCGGCTCTAACGAAACCTTCAACCTTCTATGGAAGGAAGTGGCTTTGCATCTGCCTGCTTATAAATCATACCCCAGGCTAATCGGTGAAACCGGCGGTAAAAATTTCATTTTTGTGCACCCCTCGGCAAAGGCTGACGAAGTTGCCGTGAATGCCTACCGCGGTGCTTTTGAATACCAGGGTCAGAAATGTTCGGCAGCATCACGCATGTATGTGCCGGTTTCACTCTGGGCTGATGTAAAAACTGAATTGGTCCGGATATGTTCCGAAGCCGGGATGGGTGATGTTTCGAATCCTAAGAACTTTATCAACGCGGTGATCGATGAAGGGTCTTTTGACAATTGCATGAATTATATAGCTTATGCGAACAATTCGGCAGAAGCGGAAATTATTGCCGGCGGGAAAGGGGATAAAAACCTGGGTTACTTTATTGAACCTACCATTATACTTACTACCGACCCGAATTTCAAGTCCATGGAGGAAGAGATATTTGGCCCGGTACTGACAGTTTTCGTTTATGAAGACAGCAGTATGCAGGCAACCCTGGATCTCTGCAATACTACTTCACCCTATGGGCTCACAGGAGCAGTATTTTCACGCGACAGGGTTGCGGCTTCGGCCATGTGCGAACAGTTGCGGTACTCAGCCGGCAATTTCTATATCAACGACAAACCAACGGGTGCTATTGTAGGACTTCAGCCCTTTGGCGGCTCCAGGGCATCCGGGACCAATGATAAGGCCGGCGGCGAATTCAACCTGATACGTTGGATAAGCCCGAGAACGATTAAGGAAACGTTTCAGCCGGCGACCGAATACAGGTATGGATATATGGTGGAAGAAGATTCCGGGAAATAAGGGCAACAAGCCTCTATGATTCTCCCTGGTCACCCATTTCTCCATTCTTTTTTTGAAAATTGAGCATCCGAATTAAAATACAATATTGATAAAGTTAAAAATCCCAAAATGACATTTGATTTAAAAAATTTAGGAATCAGGCCCGTGAACCCGGGTGCCAGCACCGGCAGCGAATGGCTGGCAACAGCCGGAGACGAAACCTCCTCGTATTCACCCATTGATGGTTCGCTTATTGCAAGCATGACAAATGCCACGACGGATGATTATGAACAAATTGTCGCCAAAGCACAAAAGGCATACCTGGAATGGCGCGTTGTACCGGCTCCCAAGCGTGGTGAGGTAGTACGCCAGATTGGCGAAGCCTTGCGCGAAAGAAAAGCTGAACTTGGCTACCTGGTTTCCCTCGAAATGGGCAAGATTTACGAGGAAGGACTGGGAGAAGTGCAGGAAATGATAGATATCTGTGAATTTTCGGTGGGGCAGTCACGTCTTCTCAACGGAGCCACTATGCATTCTGAACGTCCTTTTCACCGCATGTACGACCAGTATCACCCTATTGGAATTATAGGCATCATTACGTCCTTCAATTTTCCAGTGGCTGTATGGGGCTGGAATGCCATGCTGGCCGCTATTGCCGGTGATGTTGTAATCTGGAAGCCCAGTTCCAAGACGCCGCTTTGCGCTATTGCCGTTCAGAAGATCATTGCCGAAACACTCAGGATCAACAAGGTCCCCGAAGGAGTCTTTAACATGATCATAGCTAAATCATCGGTCCTGGGCGATAACTTTGCGGCCGATAAGCGCATCCCGCTGATGTCAGTTACCGGCTCAACAGCCGTAGGCCGTAGGGTGGCAGCCATAGTTGGAAAACGCCTCGGGAAAACCATACTGGAATTAGGCGGCAACAATGCCGTGATCATCTCAAAATATGCTGACCTGGATATGACCCTCCAATCGGTGGTTTTCGGCGCCGTGGGAACCTGCGGTCAGCGTTGCACCTCCACCCGCCGCCTTATCATACACGAATCGGTTTACGAAACCGTTAAAACCCGCCTGGTGGCAGCTTACCAAAGCATCAGCGATCGTATAGGTGACCCACTCGTAAAAGATACTCTTATAGGGCCATTGGTGGATGGAACAGCCGTGAAAAATTTCCTTTATGCTATTGATGAAGTACAGAAGGAAGGCGGGAAACTGGTGTTTGGCGGCACAAGCCTTAAAGGAGAAAAATACCCTAACGGCAATTACGTGATGCCCGCCTTGGTTGAAGCGGAGAATCATTACCAGATGATACAGGAGGAGACCTTTGCCCCTATTGTGTACCTGATAAAATATGGCAGTATAGAAGAAGCCATTAGCCTTAACAACCAGGTTCCACAGGGACTGTCGTCGTGCATATTTACCGAGAACCTGGCTGAAGCAGAGAAATTCCTGTCAGAAACCGGTTCCGACTGCGGCATTGCCAATGTGAACCTGGGCACTTCGGGTGCAGAGATCGGGGGCGCTTTCGGTGGCGAAAAAGATACGGGCGGCGGCCGCGAATCAGGCTCTGATGCCTGGAAAGCCTATATGCGCCGGCAGACCAATACCATTAATTTTAGCGGGCAGACCGCATTGGCACAGGGAATTACTTTCGATTTCTAATATTTAAATTTTGTCAGCCTAGCACTCTCCCAGTGTCAGACACCCTGCGGGTGTACAGACACTGGGAGAAAATGCTTTTTTACCTATTAAAGAAGTGCAGGTTTTCCCCATATGTTCTTATTCCCCATTATCCTCCTTCGATGCCCTGGCCGCATTCCTTCCTTTGCGCTGGGCTAACAGCAGACGGTAATGCTGTATGCGGGTATTTACTGATTTCGCAAGTTCGCCGTAGCCCTCATCACCTTGGAGGGTCATAAAGGCATTCAGGTGGGTTACTATGCTTCGGAATGCATCGTCAACGCTTACACGAACCTCTTTCATGCTGCCCTGTACTTTAGCGACTTCTTCACTGTAACGGCTCTGCATCAGCCCGATGAAAGCCTGGTTGCGCAGTTCCAGTTCGGCAAGCCAGCCGCCCAAACCTAATAATGCAATGTCAGAAGCATAGGATTTGTTGAGCAACGATAGCAGGCTTACTATGTCAGCCGTTTCGGCATCATAGGATTTGCGGGCCACATCTCCGTAATGGCCGAAAGCAACCCAGAGGCGGCTCCCGGCCTGGCTGAGGTCGGACAGGTAATGGTGTGCGGCTGCATCCACCTGCTTTTGAAACCCGGTAATAAGTTCGTCGCGGCTGGTGTCGGCTGTACTCAGTTCATCAGTAATGGAGCTTTTGCGCATTTTTGCCAGTATCCTCCGCTCCAGGTTGTGGCTCTCCAGGTAAGGGGGCAGTACGGCAGCAATACTGGCGTTTACCAGGCCCGGTACTTCCAGAAGATTACGGCATTCGGCATGAAACTGCAAATGCTCTTCATTTTGAAGGTTGTGCATGTAAAAGGATTCAATCAGCATAGGGTATATATTTAGCCAGAGTTCGAAATTGCACTTTAAATTACTCAGAAACGGGCAGGGTTTTCGGGAACAGTCACGCTAATGCCATATTTACAGCCATACTGCCCCTTAAAGAGGCAGGACAAAAAGATAAACTATCGCCGCAACATCAACGGCATGCATGACCAACAGACAGGACCCTGCAGCTGACATTCCTGACCACAGGAATCTTGGCCGCGAACTAAGGCATATGTCCCTGCCTGTAGGAACGTCTGTTGCGGACTTGCAGCATACTGTCCTTTACCCTGGCCATAAAGATGTGAAGTTGCAAGGCCATTTCCTGCCTTCGTGGACCCTGTATGCAAAACACTGTCACCGGATTCTTGGTGACACAACGATAGACGCATCAGGGACACAGGCTTACAGCCATACAATGTTGTTAATGGGAATCCGGTCCCTATGCTAAAAGAGGAGTTTTGCGGATTGCTAGTAGTGGGGCGGTTCATGACATTGCAATCAGGTAGTGAGAAGATTACAGTTAGACGACAAGTTACAGATGAGCCAGGATGTTGATATTTACAGAGGAATATCTTACTTCAAAGATAAGGCATATTTAACAAAATGGCTCCGTGGAAGGGGGAAATATTTGTGCAGATTTCAACCCTGCTAAAGTTATTCCAGGCAGTTTGATGTAGTCTATAGCCTGCAGCCTTGCGGCCCGCTTCCTTTTCCGGTGTCAAGTCTCCGGCCGGTGCATGTTAGGGTGCAATTCTTATATTTCGCTTATTTTCCGGATTAAACCCGTAATTTTGATGCCGGAATACTCATAGCCGGAATCATGTTCCGGGGGAAGAGCAGTCCTTGCAAATTAAATCGACGCTTTATCAGCCGTCACCCAACGACCATCTATGCCTTCCAATACTCCTACGATAAAAAAAATATGGTTTATCTCCTGGCCCATCATGATCAGCCTGGTGGCCCAGAACATTGTGAATGTCACCGATACGGCTTTCCTGGGACATGTGGGAGCCGTCGAACTGGGGGCTTCGGCCATTGGCGGGCTATTCTATATCACCCTGTTTATGGTAGCTTACGGTTTCACCACGGGCGTACAGATATTGATCGCCCGCCGCAACGGTGAGAAGGATTATCCCGCCATAGGAGCTATTTTCGATAACAGCTTTTACTTCCTGGGGATAACAACCATCCTTATTACCGTGCTGATAGTATTCTTTGGAGCGCAGTTGCTGAAGCCGTTCATTGCTTCCGAAGCCGTGTTCCGGGCAAGTACCACATTCCTTAAATACCGTATTTTCGGACTGTTTTTTGCATCCTCGGCCCTGCTTTTCCGTTCGTTTTACACCGGTATTGCTTTTACCAAGTATATCAGCATCAGCGCGGCTATTATGGCGGGGCTTAATGTAATACTCGAGTACGGTATGATCTTCGGGCACCTCGGCTTTCCCAAAATGGGCATTGCCGGTGCCGGACTGGCGTCAGCCATCTCCGAAACCTGCGCCATGTTGTTCTTTTTTGCCATCACGGCGCGAAGGGCACACCTGGCAAAATACAAGCTGTTCGCCTTTGTGAAGCCCGACCTGTCGATCATCAAAAGCACGCTGGATGTTTCGCTTTATATAATGATACAGTTTGTGCTGTCGCACGCCGTATGGTTTGGCTTTTTCCTGATGATCGAAAAGATGGGTGAAACATCCCTGGCTGTTTCGAACATTATCAGGAGTATCTATATGTTGCTGATGATCCCTGCCTGGGCGCTGAGTTCAGCCACCAGCAGCATTGTAAGCAATGCCATAGGCGAAGGTTTCCCGAAACAGGTTATCCCCATCGTTAAAAAAGTGCTGGTCTTCAGCATGGGGATCATGTTACTGGTTGCATTCCTGGCTGCCTTTATACCCGGCGTTATGATTTCCATCTATACAAGCAACCCTGTATTGATTGCCCAATCCATGACTTCCTACTACGTAATCCTGGGGGCAGTATTCCTTTTTTCGGCCACCATAGTATTGTTCAACGGTGTGCTTGGGACCGGCAATACCCGAACCGGCCTTGCCATCGAACTAGTTACCCTGAGCATCTACCTGGTAACGGCATGGCTGCTGGCTGTAAAACTGCGTGAACCCATTGAAGTGGTATGGCTGACCGAATATGTATACAGTATCATCATCGGGACCCTATCGTGGATATACCTGAAGCGGGGCAAATGGGAGGGAAGAGTTATCTGAGCAGGAATGATTATGCTGTTCATTTAATGTTTACACCTTACGGGGTTTAAAAACCTGACGGGTTTAACGGGTTTATTCATATTATTCCTATCTTTCGCCACTTAAATGCTGGTCTTACTATAATCCCGCTCTATGGAATGGTTTGTAATTGTTAATCCCAATGCCGGAAAACGCAAGGGCGAAAAGGATTGGCTTGAAATAGCAGCACAGCTTACTGCGGCAGGAATCAGTTTTGTTAACGTTTTTACCGAACACCGGGGCCATGCCGTGGTGCTTTCACGTAAATACATCGAAAACGGTTACCGCAACATTATTGTTGTGGGTGGCGACGGGACACTGAATGAGGTTGTAAACGGAATCTTTACCCAGGCTCATGTGCCTACCAACGAAATAACCCTGGCCATGATCCCCGTGGGCACAGGCAACGACTGGTGCCGTACGTTTGGAATACCGGGCGACTACAAGCAGGCTATCAAGCTAATAACTAGACAGGAAATATTCGTCCAGGATACCGGGGCTATCAAATATATCTCTTCGGAGGGGGGCGAAAAAACAAGGTATTTCATAAATATGGCCGGAATGGGTTTCGACGCACTGGTTGCAAAGAAAACCAACAAGCAGAAAGATCAGGGAAAAAGCAGTCCCATGTCCTATGTGGTGAACATCTTCGCCAGCCTTTTCAGCTATACCAGCACGAAAGTCACCATTTTACTCGACTCAGGCAAAGAGGCTTCGGATATTTTCAGCATGAGTGTCGGCATCTGCCAGTACAACGGGGGCGGCATGAAACAAGCCCCGGATGCCCTGCCCGATGATGGCTTGTTCGACCTTACACTTATTAAGCCTATCGGCAAGTTCAAGATCATCAGGAATATTATCAAGCTGTTCGATGGCAGTTTTACAAATTTGCCTGAGGTGAGCACATTTCGTTCATCCAAGATCATTATTCACTCAGAGCCCCCCATGTATATGGAAGCCGACGGCGAATCGCTCGGGCATACGCCTTTCGTGTTTAATATCCTTCCGCGAAGCCTGAATGTGGTTAGCGGCCTGGAAAAGAAAAAGGGAGCTTAGGGCCCGGTTTTCGGTCAGTACTGAATAGCTGAACGAACCAGGCCTGTCGAATATCTGCCCCGGATTCACTTTTCAACTTGCCAGTCTTCATTTCTCAGGAGAATTTATCGTCCTGTGGAAGAATAAACAGCACTCCTTTACCAGCCTGTTAAAAAAATATTCCTCATCAGAATAAAATCAAGTATCTTTGTATACAGTAAAATGACTATGAACCTCAAACGCTTCCATATTTACGCTAAAAATGCCTTTCTCATTGCATTGGCAATGATTGTATTGGCTGGCGCTTCTGGATTGTCGTACAAGGCTCATTACTGTCATGGTTCACTGGCAGGCATTGCTTTCTATACAGAAATAGGCTTACAGCAAAAGGCAGGTTGCGGATGCAAGGACGACGCAATCATTGCTAAGAATCTGGCGGTTGCGAAGGATATTGTTATTAAGAAAAAACCCTGCTGTTCTGATATTTCGTATTTCGGTAAGTTAAATACTGAATCAACCAGCAGTCCTGTTTTGATACAGGCAACCATTGAACCCGCCCCAACGGCAGTAATTTGCCACACGCTATGCCTGCCTGACGCAGGGAAACAATTGGTTTCAGATTTCGATTTCAAGTTTCCACCCCCCCTTCTCGCCGGCCGTAAACTCGTGCTGTTCCTTTCGCAACAGCGCATCCCACTGATCAGATATTACTGCTAGGAAGGAGTTTTTCCTTTCCTGGATTTGCCGTTTCCGGCATCACATGGCCAGACAGGCTGTGATGAAACGGAAACAGTTCTGCAATTCAACAACAGTTTTAATTTCTGATCTCACAAATTCATGTACACAAAAACAATCATATACGCCTTTTTCTGCCTCTGGCTTTCAGCCCTGGCAGGAAATGCTTCCGCCCAGGCCATCAGCGGAACCGTGAGTGCCCCCCATACCGGGACACAAAAAGAAACTCTCGCAGGGGTGAGCATCCGCTGGATAGGAACTTTTGCAGGCACAACTACCGATGCAGGAGGCAAATTCCGCCTCTCGCGCAAAGGAAGCAACAAACAACAACTCGTGGTCAGTTTCATTGGTTACCGGACGGATACCGTTGAGGTGGAAGGAATCAACCATGTTGACATAGCCATGGTGGAAGCCAGCAGCGAACTGAGCGGGGTCGAAATACACGACCACAGCGGCAGTTCATACATTTCCCAGGTAGACCCGCATAAGATACAGGTAATAACCAGCAAGGAACTCCGTCGCGCAGCCTGCTGCAACCTGGCTGAAAGCTTTGAAACAAATTCGTCGGTCGATGTGAATTATGCCGATGCCATTACCGGGGCTAAACAGATACAGATGCTGGGACTGTCAGGCGTATACAGCCAGATCATTACCGAGAATGTGCCGCTGGTCCGCGGGCTGGGGAGTTCCTTCGGCATGGGATACATCCCTGGTTCGTGGATGGAGGCTATACAGTTATCGAAGGGAGCCTCGTCGGTGGTTAATGGATTTGAATCCACTACCGGGCAGATTAACGTCGAGCTCAAGAAACCGGCCACCAGCGAAAAATTCTTTGTAAATCTTTACGGGAACCAGAGAGGAAGAATGGAAGTAAACTCAGATGCCGCCTTCAAACTCAACGACAAACTGAGCACCATGGTGATGGCACATTACAGCCATTACGACAACCCATCGGATGCCAATAACGACCTATTCAGGGACCTGCCCAAACAAAACACTTTCAATTTCATTAACCGCTGGGACTATATGGTCCCCGAGAAGTATGTTTCACGTTTTGGGGTTAAATACCTAGATGAGAAAAGAACCGGGGGATTTGTGGATTTCAATCCCGACACCTATAAAAGTGACACTGTAGGCATTCAGAACGGGACCAAGACCTATGGGTTGCAGGTTCACACCAAGCGCCTCGAAAGCTTCTGGAAAAACGGTTTCATGTTCAAAGACAAGCCCGACAAGAGCATTGCCCTTATACTCTCAGGAATCTACCACGACCAGCAGGGCTTTTTCGGCCTGAATAAATATTCGGGTACACAGAAGAGCCTGTATGCAAACCTGTTATACCAGAATATAATAGGCAGCCCTAATCATAAGTTTACAACGGGCCTTAGTTTCATGTACGATAACTACAAGGAGAAATATTCGCGTACGGATTTCACCTACCTGTACCAGGTAACCGGGGGCGACCTGGATAACAATCCCGACACTCTTTTTGCCATTTACAGCATGCACGACACCACCTATAATATGGACCGCAAAGAGGTGGTACCAGGTGCATATTTCGAGTATACCTATATACTGAAAGACAAGTTCACTCTCATAGCCGGGATACGCGCAGATCACCACAACAAGTTCGGGACATTTTTCACACCCCGCATGCACCTGAGGTATAAGGTTACACCAACCACCACCATACGTGCTTCCATCGGTGAAGGATACCGTACGGCCAATGTTTTTGCCGAAAATTATTCCATTATGGCCAGCCAGCGGGTGATCCATTTCGTGGATGACCTCAAGCAGGAGAAGGCATGGAATATGGGTATCAACCTTACGCAAAATTTCAAGCTGTTCAGCCGCGACGCCCAGGTAGACCTGGAAACCTATCATACCGGCTTTATCAACCAGGTAATTGTTGACCTCGACAGCATGCCGGCTGATGTATACTTCTACAACCTCAAAGGTAAATCGTATTCCAACATTTTACAGCTACAAGTAACATTCCAGCCTGTTAAGCGGCTGAGTATCCTGACCGCCTTCAGGTTTAACGATGTAAAAGTGACCGAAAACGGGGTTTTACGCGAAAAAGCCATGGTGAGCGCATATAAAGGATTGTTCACAGCCTCGTATGCCACCAAGTTTGATAAATGGAAATTCGATATTACCCTGCAGTTAAACGGGAAGGCCCGTATACCGGACACACAAAAAATGCCCGCCAAACTTCAGCGTGCAGGCTATTCACCCGCCTATGTTCAATTGCTGGCACAGGTCACACGTAAATTCAAGTATTTCGAAGTATACCTGGGCGGCGAA
>SESG01027823.1_pt1 | contig 10118 bp, 7 predicted proteins | sample 3171421 | NCBI WGS metagenome assembly SESG01 (sample SAMN10866946, study PRJNA518727) | freshwater metagenome | biome: subpolar coniferous forest; feature: holomictic lake; material: water; isolation source: holomictic Lake 227, 6 m and 8 m depth | place: Canada: near Kenora, Ontario | collected... | reverse complement strand
TAGCGGGGGAGTCCTTAGCAACCGTCCTCAGGTTATCGTTCTTCGCGGCCTGCTCAGTCCCCCACAAGTCCGGAAAGCACCGCGCCCGGTCGCGCAGGTTCTCCAGCACCACGCCGCGGGCCACCATGACCTCAAACCTGGTCGGCGCCGACCAGCGCACCGTCCGGTTCACGGGCAGCGGCAACGACACATCGCACATCACCTCGACCAGCACCGGATTATCCGCCGTCCGGTTGATGGCGCGCGCACGGCCGATGACTTGCACCAGTTCGGCCTCGCAGATACCCCACCGCACAGCCTCGGCCGTCGGGTCGGGGTGATACTCCGACCCGCCCTCGCGCTTCGGGTACCATGCCGTCGGTCTCGGGGGTTCAGGCAGGAGCGGTGTCACGACCCTCCCGGTCAACGCCTCGGCCGGTACCTCGGCGGCCCCAGGCGCGGGCAGGGTGCGGCCGATGACGAGGACGTAATCCACATTCCTCCAGCGATCAATACCACGGACGTTGTTGAAGTGTGCGGTCTCGACGTTGGCTGGCAGGCCGATTTCTCTCAGGCTGACCTCAAACTCCTGCTGGGTAATCACTAACAACTTACGGAACTGCCGTGCCCGAATCTCGATGTAGTGGGCCAATTCACTTAGATGGTACTTCGCCGTAGTCAGGTCTTTCCCCCGGCGTTTCTTCGAATCAGACAGCTTTTGCTCGGTCACCGGCGCCCCCCTGACCTGTACAATCTCAGCGTGGGGCGTCTGGGGGTAAGGCGCTTCGAAGATGGTAATCCGAGGAAAGAACGGCCTCACCAACTCCTCACGCATGGTTGCGTCGAGCAAAAGGGTCGGCACCATCCAACCTTTGCGAATCTCCTTCCGGAAGGTCATGTAGCAGCCGGGCGTGTCCCCGTCGTTGGTCTTGATTGTCTGACACCGGAGCCAGGTGGTACTTGTCTCACCACTGTTTATGAAATCCCTTACGATCCGCCAGAGGCTGGCGTACCGCCTCGCTGCCTTATTGTTTTCCTCCACCCGCTCGCGGAGCTTCCGGCGCTCCTCGGCGGGCATCCCGGGCCGAATGCCACTGGGCCGCAGCGTTGCATACCAGAGCCGGCGAGCCTCGGTGGCGTTGTCCTCGAAGACCCCCTCCACAGAGAGGGCTTCGGCCGTCAAGGGGCCGTCGCACCTTGCGATAGCCCTCCGCAGCCGGCGGTTCAAGTCGAGGAGCTGGAGGGTCTTCGAGCTGTCCACATCACCAGACGCGTCAAGTACGTCTCGGCTTCTCGCCAAATGGTCACAGGTGATCACGTCTCGGTTTGTGTTGACTCCTGCCTGATGGAAACTTTCGTCAATAACTAGCGCGATCAGATCGCCAATAACCTCCGGCTTCTCCTGGAATAGGTGCTGATGCGGCATATATATTATATTAGCGACACCTGCGTCGATTCTTTGGAGTTGGTACGGGCAGTATGCGTAGTGCTGGCAGTACACCGTCTCCTCTCCCCGCTCTGTCCTTTTGCATACGGTTGATTGCACGTTTTCCCCCACCCCCCAGGCGTCTTTGGCCGCTTCCGGGTCGAGGCACATCTTTCCATCACCGCTTGCCTGATCGGCGTCACGCCCTCGGATGACGGCTGCTATAAGGCCGTGAGCTCTGCCCTTTTCAGCAGCTTCTTCGGCAAGGTCTAGCGTTGGGGTAAGCACCACCAGAGGACGCCCCGGGAAGTGCTTTTTGGAAATCTCGGCCAAGACCCGCCGCACCAGATGCGACTTTCCGATGGCAGGGGCAGTAATAATCCCCATCTGTGAGGGCTGTGGTGGGGGTATATCAATCTCCCGCCCGGACTGTTCGAGGTCTGCTTTGATGAAGTTGTACTCGATAATATTCCGATTGTACTCCAACAACTCATCGCCGAAAGTCTTAACCCACCCCTCGACCTGGCGCCGAACCTCATCGGCCGTCGGGGCGTTCGGATCGGGGGCCGGGCTGATCGGGCCATAGCGCCGCGCCTCGCTCTCCGCCTGCATCGTTCGGATCGCCTCAATGAGGAGGTCGAGATCGGCTACGCGGGTCTCAATGTACGAATCCGGGTGCTTCTTGGTGTCCCGTTTGGCTGCCCTGATGACCGTTTCGAGATTTGTTCGTAACCAGGTAGGGTCGGCGCCTGCGCCTTTCTCCGCCCACCATGATGCCACCGCCGATTTGATAGGAGCCAAAAACCCGTCCCCACCCTCATGGTCACCGATCCGCGCGGTGTGGTGCTCATACCCCCCTCCGCCAGCACCACCGCCGGTGCCCGTGTAGGCCCGCTGGGTCTTCGTAATGATCGCTGGCGGTGTTACCTCGTCCCGTTCACCACGCCACAAGCCGCTGCGGCGCGGCACAGGGTCGGACATGCCTTTGAAGATCGGGGCGGCGGTGTATATCTCCTGCGCGGGTTTGAAGACGCTGTGGTCAACCGGGTATCCGCGGAACCACTCCCCCAGTTCCCGGTCTTCGACAGGCCGACACAACCAGAACCACAGCCGCAAGCGGATACCCGACTTGATACCCGCGTTGCCGGTTAGGGCCCAGTGGCAGGTCACGTCCTTGAACTCTGCGGGCATCTTGGAGACGACGAACTCAACCACCGCGTCGGTGTCGCGGACGGGGTCGATGCCGTCCGGGCACGGCAGACTGTCGATGTCGAGTGCGACGTAGCGCCTGGCCGTAGGAACGAGGGTTGCATTCGCACCATTCGTCAAACGCCGCATGTTTGCGCGATTGGCTCCGGGGGCGATGGCACCGCGAACGACGAGAGACCGAGGGCATGCCCCCAGGCGGGACAACTCTGTCGACAGCTCGTCGATATTGGTTACGAGTATCTCTTCGCCGCTAAACAGTTTGGCTTTGTCATTTTCCTTAGTGCGGAATAGCTGTTCCGCCGCAATCCATGTATGCGACTTAGTGGCCAGCGGACCTTTGGTCGTCAGAACAGTGATCGTATCGTCCGAAGACGCAAACCCATTGACCGCAGCAGCGGCATCGCCTATATTGTTCATGGCTCTGTACTCTTCTATTCACCACCCCGCCGGGTTCGACCTCCGGCGGGGTGGTTTCGTTTTAGGATGCCTGCTTCTGCGCTGTTTTAGTAGGCGCCCTGCTAGTGGGTGGCTGTCGCTGACTACGCGCTTATCGGGGGAGACGGGGAAGCCTCTCCCTGCGCATATGCCCCCCCGAGCGCCGTGGCGATAAGCAATCGGCGCCATCACAAAAACGTCACATAGCACCCACCGCGTCGCTCAGGTCCGGCGCCGGAGGGTTGGTCATCTTCGGATCGAGGTTCGGGTCGCCCTCGCCGTACCGGACAAGCTCCGTCATCGAGGCGGACGCGCACACCGGCTCGCCGGCCTCATCGATCCCCGTGACGAACGTCAGCGTCTTGCCGTTGTGGATAGTCTCAACCAGCGCAAGACACACCGGCTTGGAATAGAAGCAGTCCTTGTCCTCCGCGAAGTAGCGGACCCAGCAGTCCGGCGGGGCGGGAATGATGGTGACGATGTGGTAATCGTCCGTATCCGTCGGTCGGCGGTTTGTAACGAGGCCGCTAACACCGTGCTCCTGGAGCCAGGAATCGGCGTCTTCTTTGCGGATATACCGCCTCCCACCGGACTTGATTGATCGTGGGGCGGCACAGGCTTTGGCTAACTTGTAGAGGTGGCTCCGAGACATGCCTGCTGCACTGCAGAAGCTCTCCACCGACATCAGTGACGAACTAGACCGGAACATAGAACCCTCCTGGGGAAGATCACGCAGTGGTGCCCGCAGACAGCCATTGTCAGCGTGATGGTTACGGGAAATGATCGGAGGGGCCGGAAGTGCACAGCATTACGCCGACAACGAGCGGGGTTAGCATCCGTGATGCAAGAGCCGGCGACGGCTCTAATAACCCGCTTCAGACCTGCAGAAACAATAGACCAGGCATGCGTACATGTCAACGTATTTGGTGGACGGCGACGTCTTTTATACTGGTAAGTCTGCCAATGTTGTAGGTAACCGAAAACCTTGTCATAACGTGAACGCGTTCGACCGGAATCATAGCCTTCGATGGTAACCTAAAAACCCCGACACCGGGCCGCGACCGCCCTTCGCTGTCGCCGCGACGGACCGTCTGGGCCCACCGGGAGTCCCAGGCCGTTTTCTGGTCTGGCCCCCTCCTCCGACGGTGTAAAACCCCCTTGCTACCGGCCCTCGGCTCCGCCATTATAGCTTCCGACAATGGGCCTTATCGGAAGCTATAAGGGGGGAAGACATGGGCAGCGAGATCGAGATCGTCAGCACCGGTGGCGCCGTCAGCACCGAGGTCGCCGACCTGATCGCCGATGCCCGCGACTATGCCGCAGCATCCAAGGCGCCCAACACCGTCCGCGCCTATCGCTCGTCCTGGCGGGACTTCGATGCCTGGACCACCGAGCACGATCTCGACGCCCTGCCGGCCAGTCCCGCCACCGTCGTGCTCTATCTCACCGACCGCGCCAATGCCGGCATCAAGGTCAGTACCTTGCGGATCGCCCTGGCCGCCATCGGCGCCGCCCACCAGGCCGCCGGGCTGGAGTTCAACGCCAAGCAACGTGACCTCGTTGCCGTCTGGTCCGGCATCCGCCGCAAGCTCGGCGTCCGCACCGAGCGCAAGGCGCCGGTGTTGAAGGACGACCTCGCCGACATGCTCGACAAGCTCGACCGCACCACCCTGGCCGGCAAGCGCGACGCCGCCCTGCTGCTGGTGGGGTTCGGCGCCGCCTTGCGCAGGAGCGAGCTGGTGGCCCTCGACGTTGCCGACATGTCCATCAGCCGCGAGGGGGTGAAGGTGGTGGTGAAGCGGTCGAAGACGGACCAGGAGGGCGCCGGAACCGAGATCGGCATCGCCAGCGGTCGCGCCGCCGCCGCTGTGCAGGAGTGGATCAGCGCCGCCGGCCTCACCACCGGGCCGCTGTTCCGCATGGTTCGCAAAGGTGGGCACCTGACGGCCGACCGCCTGACCGACAAGAGTGTCGCCGACATCGTCAAACGGTTGGCCGGAGCCGCCGGCCTTGATGCCGCCCGCTACTCCGGGCACTCGCTCCGGGCCGGCCTGGCCACCAGCGCCGCCCTCGCCGGGGCCGGGCTCACCAGCATTATGAAGCAGACCCGCCACAAGAGCGTGGACGTGGCTAAGACCTACATCCGCGACGCCGACCTCTGGCGGGATAACGTCTCCGCGTTGGTGCTATAAGGCTGAGAGGCAGGTCATCTTCACACCCACCGTAGCTTGCGGAGAATGGGCTGGTATAGGCCTATATTATAGGTGGAGGGATTATCCTATTATTCATATGCCCTCTCAGTAAAGCGAGGTGATAATGGCCACTGCCACAATACTCTGGCAGTGAGACTTTAACATAATAGATCACCTCAAAACGAGACACTATTTCATTCAAGCCGAATGACGTTTTGTGAATATCAAATCTATTTAAAGTGTGGGTATCACCGAAATTCTGAGCGAGCCGGGATGGCCAGACAAGTAGAAAATTATCGCAGTTATATAACGAGTAATCGATAATAGACATTGCTTCTCCGTAAAAGAAGTGCTCAATAACATCCATGGCGACAATCAGTTCGTATCGTTCCGGGATACCTCTCGCCACATATTCCTTTATGTCTTCGTCAATTACCTCCGTATATCCTCTTGATATGATATTATCCCGATCGTTGTCCTGGAAGAGTTTCTGAACCGCGGCTAATTTACCAACGGGAAGCCCTAGCTGGCTGCAGAGAACTCCTAGCTTTCCTTCACCGCAGCCGTACTCTAATATACTCTTAGGCCGAAGCGTAATCAGGCATTTCGATATAGGGAGGTTTAATATCCCCAGCGAGCTTCCAAGCATATTGGTATACCCTCCCTCTCAACGAAGCCTTGAGCCCGGAACCACCGAAGACCGGCCAACGGCGTCACCTTTCTTGCATAGACATCACGGTACCGCCAGTATTTTGACCCGTGACGGCCAAGCGGCCTTGCCAACCGATCTGGGGCAACGTCGGCGACCGCTTCCTGCATCGCCAGGGAATCGGTATTCCGGTGGTGCTGCTGAATCTCGGCGAGCTCTGCGTCGCGGCCTTTGGTGGTGGACACCCTCGGATGGCCTTGGCGGGGCCATTCTCCCACCGGCGGAGCCGGAAACCCTCATAGATGCTTGGGCTGGCCGCGCCATGATGGTTCCACCTGGCCGAGCGATAGGCCGGCTTCTCGTGCCGTCTCGCGCAGGCTCTTGCCGGCAGTGCGCAACTCGGCCACCCGGCCGGCACACAGGACATCCAAACGCACTCCCCGCCGATCCTTGATACTCGGCGTGGAAGGGCATATCAACGAGCTGCACAGTACTGCCCTATGACGAGGACTCAATATGCCCCAGAATATTCAGGACGATTACGACGCTGCTGCGATGGTACAACAAGCGGTATCCGCAGCAAGACAGGGGCTTCTAAGCTTTGAGGATTTGAGAAGAGTTGCCAGAATTTTTGTAGATGCCAAAAACATTGAGGTAGCGTCGTACCTATATCAGGAGTGGCTTGCGAATACAAAATCTCCCATGGCCTATATCATTTATGCTGATCATGGTGATGCATTGTCGCTTGCCAATGATATTGCCGGCGCCAGGGCAGCATATGAAGCTTCACTACAGATGAACCCAAACTCTGAAAGAGCACGGGCAGCCCTTGCGTGGTTATCCCAACAAACTCGACCTGAGCCGGCAGCACCGCAAGTGTCTGAGAAGCTGATCGTGTCCAACTTTGATGTGGGACCATCACCAGATGGAGGGAGCGTTTCCTGTGCGGTGACACTCAGTAATGGCCAGGCGGCTATGATGGTTCTCTCCAAGGACTCGACTATTGAACTTGTGAAAGCGCTTTTGGATGCCATTCCTCCCTCAACATGATTGTTAACCGCCGCAACAACGGCGGCATACCACGGGTACTGTGCCTGCTGTAACCCCAATTCAGGAGGCCTCTTCTCTAGTGAACGGACTGTACATTGATCTGGTCAGAAGTTATTGGCCCAATCATTTCGTGTTCAAGATCAGGCAGCCAAAAACCATCGTCACCGCCGGTGTCACGTGGCTCTAAGCGCCTAAAATTGCTAACTTGCGGGGTATCTATGAAGCTGGCCCCTGATATCGGAGCGATGATATCAGGATGAAAAGATTCTATTTGGTGCTGCGTCATCAGCGCGATCTGTTCAGGCGTCAGCGCAATAGCTTGCTCATGGACACGCATCGCCGTCCTCCCCGTTGGGCAACAGCACGAGTTGCCTGTAAATAAGATGGGGTTGATTTGGGCCGACGCTAGGGGGCTATCGCACCGCCACCAGGAACGGCGTCGGGGGCAGTAGACCTTGGGAAGTTTCGGTTACGCAGGCGCAAAAAAGCTTCAGCATCGAAGGGCGGCATTTCGGCTTGGTCATTCATGTCCCCTTTGATCAGGGACAAGGTCTTTTCATCGTATGGCTCAATGGTGACTGTATTGGCTTGGCTACAGTCCAGAGTAACAGTAACGGGGTTCGGCTGATGCTGAGCGGGAGCTCCAGTTTGCCAGTCGAGTAAGCTGTGCCACGCAGTGCCACCTTCGGGATAGAGGGCGGGCATCTCCTTGTTGATACGCTGGCACCCAGGTTTTGACACTACAACCCTGGGGCTAACGGTTCGTGCAACCTGAAGTGAACAGGGCGCAACGCAGCTCTGCCCATCGGAAAGGGTGATCGTAGCGCCGGGAGGAACGGTCTGAAACAAGACCTCATCGGAGAAGCCGTTAATCACGGTACCGCAGGCGGTCAGCCACGATACCGTACCGGCCAGCAGCATTAGTCTAAGCATAGACACCTCTCTATCCACAAAGTTACCATATCCCAGCCCATCTAGCAAACGCGTAGACAAGGCTAAACGCCGCACATGACCCTAAAAAGTATACGACAGCCCCAACTATTATAACCTGTTTGCCGGTTAGTTCCATGGCTCGCCTCAAAGTATTATGGTCTACTGTAATCAAGATGAGTGCAGCGGCGTTGGCATTGACAGTCTCGCGCCGACCATGCATCGTACAGACTTGACTAACTAACGCACAGTCTCTCAAGCGACTTTGCTGTATATCGATAACTGTTCTCTACAGCAAGACGTAATACAGTAACAAAAAGAACATCATTGTTATAGTATGTATATTCAATTTCGTGATATTCAATTGCATGATCCCAGAGTAAATAGCTATTCCATGCAATTGGGTTTGTGCGCAGTATGCTATACATTAGGGCCTCGTCAGGGAAATCCGCATACTCAACTTTTGGTAGTTTTTTGAATAAGAAAAGCTTCTCGTCAAGGTTCCAAACAAACCAGTTATGATGATGGTAGCCTCTATACTTTGGTGACGAACCATCGATACCGCGAGATAACTCTGCCATAGGAGACGGGGTCTCTATAAACCCTCGCTTTCCAATTCTCGACATCTCTTCAATGAGCTTGTGTGGATAATGGAGGTCCTCTATAACATGGCGGCAGTAAATAAAGTCAAAAAACTTATCCGGATATGGAAGGGGCGTATTGTGAACATCCCACAATAATACGTTTTCGCGCGGCGCATAATTATACAAATCATCATCGGGGCGACTATCAATAAAGTGGGTGGCGCGTGGAAACGGTATTAAACCAGGCCCTATTTCTAATACTGTCGCTCCCTCTGGGAGCATACGAACGAGGCTTTCAACAATATTTTCATTGGGGGTCCAAAACTTTTCATCTTTTTCTGTTAGCATTGTCCACCTACAATAACGGGGGGGGGGGGCGGGAAGCAGCCTTCAACGCAATGGAGATAAGATGCTGTACCCTATCTTCGCTCTAATAGGCAATCGGTAATTTTTCGTGCAGCAGAGCAAGGACGGTGCCCGAAGGCAGGCTCTCTTACAGCTGTTGCCCGTTAAGCAGCATTGATCAACGAGCAAAGGACGCTCTCCGGGGTAGCCGAACACCATCACCCTGGGTGCCGCCTGCTCCGGCAAGTGCATCAGGCGACGGCGCTCATGACACGACGAACCTCGGCCGTAGATCGTCGCCGAGGCTGGTGAATTGCATGCGATAGTTAGTGCGAAGCTTTTCGCGTTCGGCCATCGGCAGTACGTGGCTGCTCTTGAACAGCCCCGGCAGGTGCAGGCGCGCTGGCAGTACGGTGTTGACGTTGAATATCTCGCCGCCCGCACGCCGGAGCGCCGCGATCGCCCGGTGTAGCGCCACCTGGTCGTAGGCCCAGAGCGGCCCGGTTTCAGCCAGCTTGGCTCGGACGTAGGCGTTGACGCCGCCGAAGAAGGCCGAGGCGGCGGGGCCGGGATGGGCGCCCACTACCGAGGCATCAACCGTCAATTGAGGCCAGTATTCCGGAGTGCAGATGTGGGCGAGCGGAAAGGCCCGCACCATCTTCAGCGCAATCGCAGCGCCGGGGACGAAGACGCTGTCGATGTCAGTGAGGATCAGCGGCCGCGCCGCCAGCTCCAGAAGAGTTTCGGCGAAGAGAAAACGGGCCGAGCAGCAATATTCCGGCAGCCGCGCACCGCCGTAGCGCACGGCGGCAAGAGCGAGGGCTGGATAGCGGGCTTTAAGGTCATCTGCCAGGGCGAGCGCGTCGCCGTCGGGGGCAATGATACCGATCAGCAGCCCGTTATCCCCGCCGGTATGCTCGGCGAAGCTTTGCACCAGCCGAGCGCCATAGGTGCGAAAATACAGGGAATCGCCGAAGGCCGCGCACACGGCTGCCCGGCCCTCCCACTGGCCGGGGTGGAGGAGTTCGAAGACACCTGGGTCGATGCTGTCCGTGGGCGCCCAGTCCAGCGGCTCGAAGAGAAAGGATGCCCCCACAAGCTTGGTAAGCACCGACAGCGGCGGGACTTCGGCTGGATGCTGCTCTATTAGCAGTAGGAGGCGGCGCACGCCCTCACGCAGCAGCGCCAGCCCGGCATTATCGTCGAAGGCGAGGAAGCGCACGAAGGCGGCGGCGGAGGCAAGGGCACCGGAAAAGGGGTTGCCGTTGCCGCAAACACTGTACAGCGCCTCCACCGCCTCACGGGTCGTGCGCATGAGC
>SESG01018201.1_pt1 | contig 10121 bp, 7 predicted proteins | sample 3171421 | NCBI WGS metagenome assembly SESG01 (sample SAMN10866946, study PRJNA518727) | freshwater metagenome | biome: subpolar coniferous forest; feature: holomictic lake; material: water; isolation source: holomictic Lake 227, 6 m and 8 m depth | place: Canada: near Kenora, Ontario | collected... | reverse complement strand
TCGCCCGCATCAAGACACGCCTCAAACGCATCGACGCTGGCAAGAACCCCGGCCGAAGCCTCTTCGAGCTGTCCGAATACGTCGCCTGCCTCACCGTGATCGATTCTCGGAATTAGAAAGGATGTCATGGCCGGCTTTTTGGGTGCCGACACTCGTCATTCGCGCCCGATCTTGGTCCGAGCCTATGCTTGATGAAGGCCGGTCGCGTCAGCAAGAGGGAAATCGGAACCAGGCATCGCAATCCGCGAGGCTAGGCCAACCGAGGGGAAAAGGCCCCAATTCCGATCTCAGCGCCCCCGCTAGGCGTTTTGGGGACCCAAGGGGAACCAGGAAGCCCCCTATCAGCTTTTTGGTGTCACAAACAGCCGTGAAGGTAAGAGACGAGAGGCGGCCCGTTAATCGGCGCGCGGATACTCCACTTGCATCGCCCGCAGCACGGGCGGCAGATTTCAAACTGGCCAGCGATATCAAGCGGCTTGAACGGCTGGCTGGGCAGACCCACCTCACGTGTGGGTGCAACCACCATTTGGGGGGGGGCGCCTCCGTTCCAGGCGCAAACCCACAGTGATTCCTGAAGCACTTTCCCGATTTCGGATGCGGCGGGCCGGCCTGATTGAGGGTGTGTCGTTTGCAGGGTGACGGAGCGCCGGAGACTCAGAGCAAAGTGATTTGCCGGTGGGGTCCGTGGTTATTGTTGGCGGTGACCACGGATGACGATAACTCCGGTTCGACATCGCCTCTTTCAAAGCGGAAGCGAGCGCCGTCGAGGTAGTCTGGGACAGGCTCGAACCCAATCCACCTTCGGCTCAGGCGTTCGGCGGCTTCGCCAGTGGTGCAACTGCCGGCAAAGGGGTCCACAACCAGGTCACCTGCTCCGGTCAGGAACTTTATGAAGAACTCGGGGAGTTGAGTCGGGAAGCGGGCTGGGTGAGGCTTGATTTTCTCCTCCGCACAGCGCGTGAGGTAGTAACCGTTGGCGTCGTTGTTTCCCAAGGTCAGGAGGTTGGGGGGGATGGCGCCGCCTTGTTCGGTGAACTTGTGGGTGATCTTATGGCCGGAAGGCCGTTCCTTCGCCCGGTAACCACGCTTGAGCAGCCGTTTCATGTCTTCGGAATACTCGGTGAGGACCTGCCGGTTATCCGCCTTCGGCTGCGTGGACTTGGACAGCCACCACAGCGCTTCGACGGAGTCCTTGACGCGAATCCGGCGCACGGTCACCCATTCCGCCGGCGCAGGGAGCTTGGCGGGATTGTGCCAGAAGAACTCCTGCGCCAGATGGAAGCCATGCTCGCGCACGAGCCGTATCAGCACCTCGAAATGGCAGAGTGCGCGGACCGGATGACCCGGGCGCCAACTGCCGCCGATATTAATGACGAGGCTGCCGTCGGGCTTCAGGACGCGCCTGAATTCCGATGCGAACCCCAGGAACCAGTCCACGTATTTGTCTTGGTCCACGTTGCCGTAGTCTTTCTTGAAGTGCAGCGCGTAAGGTGGCGACGTGAAGATGAGGTTGACCGATTCGTCAGGCAGGGAGGGCAAGAGTTCTTCGGCCTTGCCGCAGTAGGCAGCCCCTAGGGCGGTCTTGAAGTGCGGCTTCGGGAGTGCGGCCGCATACGCCTTGGGCTCCTCACGGAGTTTGTGACTGGTTTTCATAGTCTAACAATGCGTCAACCAGCGACTTTCTCCAATGGCCGTATGGTTCGACCTGGGGAATGGGTTGCATGATCTCCAACAAGTCCGGGGATTTTGTGCGACGGAGAAGGTTATGAGCCGAGATGTGCAGATACGTCCACGCTTCCGTGCGGTTGAACAGGCACACCGACAGGATTTCAAAGTGGTCCGCCCGGTACGCTCGCGTTGGTGTTCCGTCTTTAGAGTTCCGGGTCTTCTGCAATTCCGCCCGGAACAAATCGTTCTTGCGCTTTTCGTCGGGTGAGCGGACGTTCTTGCACTCCAGCCGTAGCGGTTTTCCGTGGAAGGTGAGGGTGAAGTCGGGCTCGCCGTCTTTGTCGTACCATGCCAGATCCCGAATGACACCGTTCTTCTGTAAAGCCTCCAGTTCACGGTTCAGGAAATACTCGGCCAACTTGCCCTTGGTGTCGATAATGGCGCGAAAACCCTTCTGAATGGCGGAGAGAATATCGTCGGACGCCGCGTTGAGCTTAACTTCCAGCGGATGGGGTTGAAGGTCAAACAGGCTCTTGATCGGGACCTGCAGTGCGCCGGCAACAGCGTGCAGCACTTCGACCGTGACATTCCGGTCACCCCGCTCCAAGCCGCCGATGTACGTGTAATGCTTGTCGGCTTTCTCAGCGAGTTGTTCCAAGGTCCAGCCGCGGGCCTTCCGCAGTTCGCGGACCCGTGCGCCAACCAGTTCCTGGATTGTAGGCATCGACCTACAGTGTGAGCCGAAATGAGTCTCATCAGTCCAGAGACTATGAGTCTTAATCCAGTCTGTGGCAAGCCAGATTTCCCTACCCCCAATATTCTTGTCCCCTACCAAACCCAAAGAGGATAGCGGATAGAGAATCGAGCATAGAGGGACTGGGGTTTCCCGTGAGTCGGAGGAATCTCGCCCGGGATGCCCGCGTTTTCGATACTGCACTCCCACGGGCTTCTGGAATGCCGCCGCCGCTTGCACCGCGCCGGGTCGGAGACCGGCGCTCCGTCGCACCACGACTGACCGGTTACCGGGAAAGCCGCGCTCAGCTACTTCAAAGCCAGGCACAGGCATCCCCCCAAAGCGACCGCCTCGCCAGCGCCACCGCCTGTTAGCTTGACCACCGGCAACTCGTGATTACTCTCCACCCCTCGAAACTGCATGAAGACCAAATCCATGTTCTCGTCTGAGCGCCAGAGCCGCCGGTTCTTTTCTATCGGCATTGGCGTTGCCGCACTGGCAATTCTGACGGCACCTCTCCTGTATGCCCAGGAGCAGCCCGCCGCCACGCCCAAGCCAATCCAGGAAGGCAAAGGCCACCGTTTTGTTTGTACCGATTATATCGCCGGCAAGGTTTTCATCGTCAATGCTGAGGGCAAAGTCGAGTGGGAGTATTCCACCGGGCAGTGCAATGACGTGTGGGCGCTGCCCAACGGCAACCTCCTGTTCAACACGGGCCATGGCGTGAGGGAGGTCACGCGCGAAAAGACCGTCGTGTTCAACTACGAGTCCAGCAGCGAAGTGTATGCCTGTCAGCGGCTCACCAACGGCAACACCTTCATCGCCGAGTGCAGCTCCGGGCGTTTGCTGGAACTGGCTCCGGATGGCAAGGTCGTGAAGGAAGTCCGCCTGCTGCCCGCGGGCAAAGACGGTGGCCACGGTTATATGCGCAACGCGCGCCAATTGCCCAACGGCAATTACCTCGTCGCCCACTACAGTGAGCAAGTGGTCCGCGAGTATGATTCGCAAGGCCTGAAAGTGCGTGAAATCCCCGCACCGGGTGGCCCGCACAGCGTCATCCGTCTGCCCAACGGCAATACCCTTATCGCGTGCGCCGACATGTCCGGCGCCCAGCATGTCATCGAGGTGGACAAGGAGGACAAGACGGTGTGGGAGGTCAAGGCCGATGAACTGCCCGGCATTCACCTCAAGTTCATGACGGGCCTTCAGCGCCTGCCCAACGGCAACACGATTATGTCCAATTGGCTGGGCCACGGCCAATTCGGCAAGGCCCCGCACCTGATCGAGGTTACCCGCGACAAGCGCGTCCTGTGGACCTTCTCTGACCACCAGACCATAAAGACAGTCTCCAGCGTCCAACTTCTCGACGTGCCGGGTGATGCCACCAAAGGCGAGGTCTGGCACTGAATTAAGCAGCGCTTGGTTCACCCGCATTGTCGAATGCTGATGCAGGGTGGTGGTTGGGATTTCGTGATGGTTTTGTAGCAATTTCCCCAACTACCACCCCAACCCGCCCCGCATGGCCTTCCAGTCGCCGGCAACTTGATCCCACAGTTCTTCCACCGACCTGCGCAAGAACGGCTCAGGGACGGTATGCGGCTGCGGCTGCACGTGATTCGGGGCAAGTTTAATAAACCGCATCCAAATCAACGGCATCTCGGCCAGTCGGCGCTGGGATGAGTCGTGGTTTGCCCGCCTTTCTGCGTAGCCGCCAGTTGAGCCCGATGTTGGAATACCTCGGGAACAAATCCACCAGTTCATTCCTCATACAGGCATGGCAATACTCAAAACTGTCGGATTATGAAACCAGTGACACACAAAACAGAGAGCATGAGCAAAATGAAACCGCACACCAATTACGTACTTGTGGGCCTTTGCCTTGCCGTGTTGACCGGGCCGCTGAGCGGCCGCGCGGCCACCATCTGGAATGGCCCAACCACAACCTTCGTCAACCCGGCGGGCGCGGACTTCACTCTGGCCACCAACCAGGACCGCTTGACGCCCAACGTTTGGATTACCCGCGATACGAATCAGGGAATCTTCAATGCGAAAACCGAAGCGCTTTTCACCCACTTCCTCAGCCCGGCGGATACCGAATGGGCAGACGGTACCATTACCAATTACTCCTCGCTGACTTATACAGATTGGGACACATGGGCCAAGAATATCCACCTCGGCCCGCCGAACACGGTGGGGGTTAACGCCGTTCTCCACCTTAAGTCCGAGGATATCTACCTCAACGTCCAGTTCACCTCCTGGGGTGGGCTGGGTGGCGGCTTTTCCTGGCAACGATCAACGCCGTCCTCGGGCAACGTGTCGCCAACCGTCGCCATCGCTTCCCCCACCGATGGCGCCTCCTTCACCTCACCCGCCAATGTTCCGATCACCGCCACCGCCAACGATACCGATGGCAGCGTCACAAACGTGGCGTTCTTCGACGGGGCGACGTATCTTGGTGGGACCAACAACACCCCCTACACGATCACAGCCCTACTCGCCACCGGCGGCCACGCCCTCACCGCGGTGGCCACGGACAACCTCGGACTCTCCGTCACGTCCACTGTCGTGAATGTGACAGTCAACATTGGGAACACGCCGCCCAGCGTGACCCTCACCAACCCGCCTGATAACGCCACCTTCGGCAACACGGACACCATAACCATCGGGGCCTCTGCCAACGATACGGATGGCAGCGTGACGAACGTCCAGTTCTTCGACGGACTCGTGTCGCTGGGCAACCGTACCGCCAGCCCATACAGCGTCTCGACCCGCCTCGCGCTTGGCTCACATACGCTGACCGCGGTGGCCTCGGATAACCTCGGCGTCACGACGACCTCGGCACCCATCCACGTGACTGTGGTCCGGTACCTGCCGGCGATTACCAATGGGAACATCGCCATCCTCCTGCAGCCCGTCGCTACCAACATGGCCGCGCCCGACTACGCCATCAGCCCGCCAGGCGACACCAGCCGGCTATTCGTGGTGGAGCAGGGCGGGTTGCTGCGCGTCATCCAAAACGGGACCTTGTTGCCCGGGGCGGCCCTCGACATCCAGAGCCGCGTGCAGCCACCGCTAGTCCCGACCAACCCCAACGACGAGCGCGGCTTCCTCGGCCTGGCCTTTCATCCCGGCTTCAATAACCCGCTCAGTCCCGGTTTCCAGACCCTTTACACCTACAATAGCGAACAGATACCGGCAGGAACAACGCCGACTTACCCGGCGCCAAACGCGGCCACCAATAACTACAAGAACGTCGTCAACGAGTGGAAGATCTCCACCACGGACACGAATGTCGTTGATCCCACCTCGCGCCGGGAGATCATCTCCTTCGGCAAGAACGCGGGCAATCATAACGGCGGCACGATCAGCTTCGGACCGGACGGTTACGCCTATCTCGGTTTGGGCGATGGCGGTAACGCCAACGATGTCGGAGCGAGCCACATCGAGCCGGGCGGCAACGCCCAGAACCTGAGCACCCCGCTCGGCAAGATGTTGCGGTTTGACCCGCTCAATCCCGCCCTGACCCCCGCCAGCCCTGATCCGATCAGCCCCAACGGCCAGTACCGCATCCCAACGACCAACCCGTTCCAGGGACCAGGCCAGGTGCCGGAGATCTACGCCTACGGCCTGCGCAATCCCTATCGCTTTTCCTTCGACCGCGCCAACGGCGACCTGATTCAGGCTGATGTGGGCCAGAACAACATCGAGGAGATCGACCGCATTGTCCTCGGCGGCAACTACGGCTGGGCGATCAAAGAAGGGGACTTCCTTTTCAACCGCACGAACGGTCCCGCCGGGAACGCCGGCACCATCGGGACGCCGCCGGGAAACCACAGCCCGGGCAGTCCGGCGGGCTTGATCGATCCGATTTCCGGCCCACTGGGCACGCTGGAATACGACCACAACGAAGGCATCTCCATCACCGGCGGCTTCGTCTATCGCGGCACTGCGATCCCGGAGCTCGTCGGGAAGTATATCTTCGGCGACTTAGCCCTAAGAACAGCGCCCGTGCGGGCGGACGGTCGGCTCTTCTACGCCGATCTTCAGGCCGGCACGATCAATACGTTTCCATTGGCCCAGTTTGGCGGCACGGCAATATTGCCGAACGGCCTCACCGTGCATGGTTTTGGCCAGGACGCGGATGGCGAACTGTACGCCCTGGTGACCAACACCTCGGCCAGTGGGACCGGCGGGATCGTTTACAAGCTCTTCTCTGTGCGCCTGGCGGCCCACGTGTCAGGCGACCTGCTGGACATCTCGTGGCCTGTTGCCGGCGGTCACCTGCAAGCGCAGGCCAACGGAACGGGTGTTGGTATTGGCACGAACTGGGTCAACGTGCCGGGCTCGGATACGACCAATCGTGTTGTCGTCCCGATTGACCCGGCCAATGGCAGCGTCTTCTACCGGCTGGCCTTGCCGTGATGGATGCTCTCGGCCTGCTCGCCCCCGACATCCTGCCTCACTGCCCGTCACACTCCACCTTCCCCCGATCAAAAATCACTTTCCCACAGGTCGAACATCGCCGCGGGACGAAATTCCCTCCCCCAGTGTCTGAATTGCAGGGGCGTTCAAGAACAGGCTTTTGCTTTCGCCGCGCTTGATCCATATTCGTGGCATGGGACCGTTGTCAGCAGATGAGATTCGTCGCGCTGTCGTGTTCGCCCTGGCCGAGGACATTGGCAGCGGCGATGTGACAACGCTGGCAGCCGTACCGGAAACCGCCCAGGCCAGCGCGGTGGTGCGAGCACGCGAGCCACTGGTGGTCGCAGGCCTGGCGCTGGCCGAAGCGGCTTTTCGCGAGCTCTCCACAAGCGTGTACGTTACGCGCCCAATTGAAGACGGCGATCGGGTGACGGAGGGCAAGCCGCTTCTGCAAGTTGCCGGTCCGGCCCGCGCGCTGCTCAGCGCCGAACGTGTCGCCCTCAACTTCCTCCAGCGCCTCTGCGGCATCGCCACTATAACCGCGCAGTTCGTTGAGGCCATCAAAGGCACGCGGGCACAGATTCTCGATACCCGGAAGACCACGCCGGGCTGGCGGCGATTAGAGAAGTATGCGGTCACGTGTGGCGGTGGCAGGAACCATCGCATTGGCCTGTTCGACATGGTGCTCATCAAGGACAACCACCTGGCGGCGTTGCGGAATGAGCCCCCCAACGCTATCGCCGCCGCTGTCCAACGCGCGCGAGCCAAATACCCCGGACTCAAGGTGGAGGTCGAAGCGGACACGCTGGAGCAAGTCGAGCAGGCAGTGGCAGCGGGAGCAGAGATAGTACTGCTCGACAATATGAACCTGGTGCAGTTGCGCCGGGCGGTGCAGAGTTGCAAAGACCGGGCGCTTACCGAGGCGAGCGGAGGAGTGACCCTGGCGGGTGTTCGCGCCATTGCCGAGACCGGCGTGGATTTCATCTCGGTGGGCGCGCTCACGCATTCCGCCCGCGCCGTCGATATCGGGCTCGACTTCGAGCTTTGAGTGCCACAGCCTTCCCCGGCAGAGAAAAACCACAGATGAACGCAGATGAACACAGATTCTGGGAATCAGATGCCGGTTTCGACTCGTATTCCTTAGCTTCGGATGCCGCCGAACCCTCATCCCGCTTGAGGGGACCTTGCCTCCGGAGCCTTTTTATCGGTGTTCATCTGTGTTCATCGATGGTTGTGGCGACGGGTGTGCCAATCGGATGAGCCTTGACGTTCAAATCCTTACCGCATTGCGGGCCGCCGGAGATGGCGCGGTCTCGGGCGCGGATCTATCCCAAAAGCTCCTGGTGAGCCGTGCTGCTATCTGGGCGCGTATCGAGGACTTGCGCTCGCTCGGCTATGATATCGAGGCCAGCCCGCACCGGGGTTACCGGCTGCTGAGCGCTCCCGACGCGCTGCACGCCGATGATCTCCTGTCGCGCCTGGGCCAGACCGGAGTCATTGGGCGCGATATCCAGGTATTTGAGGAGACAACCTCCACGAACGACGTGATCGAGAAGCTGGCGCGCGATGGCGTCAAGGAGGGCGCCGTGGTCTTTGCCGAATCGCAAACCCGTGGCCGGGGCCGGCTGGGGCGCAAATGGCTATCGCCAGCGAAAGGGGGCCTGTGGTTTTCAGTACTGCTGCGACCCGACTTGCGTCCGCAAGAGGCCACCCGGCTGACCGTCGCCTCGGCAACGGCACTGCGGCGTGCCATTGAATCGCAGACCGGCCTGAAGCCAGACATCAAGTGGCCCAACGACATTCTGATTGGTGGCAAGAAGGTAGCCGGCATTCTCACGGAGCTGAACGCGGAGCTGGATCATATCAAATACGTCATCCTCGGCATCGGCGTGGATGTGAACATCAACCAGGGCGACTTTCCGGCTGAGCTACGCAAGCTGGCGACATCCCTGAAGGCCGAGTTGGGCAAACCGGTTTCGCGGCCCGAGCTCGCCGTGGCCATTCTGCGCGAGTTGGATCACGATTATGCGCGCATTGCTGCCGGCCAATTCCCAGCCCTGGCGGATGAATGGGAGGAGCATGGCACCACGATTGGCCAGGACGTCGTCATCCGCATGGGCGACCACCAACTCCGCGGCCGAGCTGAATCTCTGGGAGAGGATGGCGAACTGCTGCTGCGCACGGAACATGGCCACTTGGAGCGGATCATCGGCGGGGACGTAGCACTGGAGAAATGATCCTCCTCTTCGACATCGGGAATACGAATACGCATCTGGGGTTGGCCAACGCCACACGCGTGGTCAAGCAGGCCGACGTCCCGACCGCCGCCTGGTTCAACGGGAGGGCCTCAACGCTCGTCGCGACGTTCGTGGCCCGGGCACGACTCGATGGCGCCGTCTTGTGCAGCGTGGTGCCACGCGCCACCCCTTTGGTTGTGAAGTCCGTCCGGCGTCTCTGGCAATTGCCTTGCCTGGAGCTTACGTCCCGGACGCTGCGCGGGGTCGGTATTGATTATCCGAAACCGGACACCATCGGCCCGGATCGCCTTGCAAATGCAGTGGCTGCGCACCATCGCTTTGGCGCGCCGGCGGTGGTGGTCGATTTCGGGACGGCAGTGACATTCGACGTCGTGGACCGCGCTGGCAACTACGTGGGCGGCATCATCGCCCCGGGGCTGGCCGCGATGACCGATTATCTGCACGAGAAGACTGCGCTGCTGCCGCGAATCAGGATACGCGAGGTCAGCAGCCCGATCGGCAAGAGCACCGAGCAGGCGATGCTGGTGGGTGCCGTGCATGGCTATCGCGGATTGGTTCGCGAGCTGATCATGGAGTTGAAGCGAGAGCTTAAGATCCGGCGATTGCCGGTGGTGGCGACCGGCGGCTACGCGCAACTGATTGGCTCCAGACTGCCGGATATCACGGCCGTGGACCCGCTGCTGACTTTGGAGGGGTTGCGCCTGGTGTGGGAAGCCCACCGGTGCGAGTAGTAGGGGGCGCAGTCCGCTGATTGCGGCGGCCCTCTCCCTTACCCTTGGCCGGCGATGGTGTCCAAACGCACCCTGGCGTGAGCGGGGCGCGTCTTCAGAACACTCAAGCTGGGGCGAATGATTTGACACCTCACACGATTAGAGGCTGATCCCGTTTTGAGCGGATGGAACGTCCGCTTGGCGAAAGGGGCGCTGGATGGCCGAGTGCGCTACGGAAAAAGCGCCGCAGGGGCGGACGCACTCCAAAACCTGGCGGAAGTAAGGACACGCGGGATGGTCGTGAGAGCGGCTTGGTGCGGGTTCTTCCTC
>SESG01037090.1_pt1 | contig 10132 bp, 7 predicted proteins | sample 3171421 | NCBI WGS metagenome assembly SESG01 (sample SAMN10866946, study PRJNA518727) | freshwater metagenome | biome: subpolar coniferous forest; feature: holomictic lake; material: water; isolation source: holomictic Lake 227, 6 m and 8 m depth | place: Canada: near Kenora, Ontario | collected... | reverse complement strand
GTAAATGTATAGGTATTTTCTGTATTTATTACTTCATAACAAGTAGCAACACCAACTGTATAACAAAGAACGGACATAGAAGAATCATTCTTTGTCAGGTATCCGCCAAACCGGACTTTATCACCTGCTTTTAATCCACCAAAAAAGGTTGAGCCGTCACTGTTCAAAACAGGAATATCTTTAATGGCATATAATTGACGGACAGAACTAATTGGCGAATATTCCTGAATAAATAATTTTCCGGTGCATCCATCTATGCCAGGCACTACTATACCGACTTTATCGATCACACAAGCTGGTGTTTCAATTATTTGATAACAAGTTGCAACTCCAACCGTATGGCAAAGACTAATCTTGTTGGAATCATTTTGGGTCAGATATCCGCCAAACTGCACTTTATCGCCCACTTTCAATCCAACCGGATAAATTGCATTAGTTGTTGAAACACTACCTGAGCCGGAGGTAACACTACCAGTGCAGATAATATTGTTTTCAATAGCATACAATTGACGAATCATACTCATACCGGGGTATGATGTGTCTTCAATAAATAATTGGCCCGTACAACCTCCGACTCCATCAACAACCACTCCAACTTTGTCCATTACACAAGCTGAAGGCGGAGTTTGAACAATTTCGTAACAATTCACTAAATTATAACAGGGTGTAGTGAAACATTGAATTTTTACTCCGTTGAATTTAACACTAGTACCAATTGACAGTTGTAAATTATTCAGGACATAAATATCACCTGTTGAGCTGTCCTTTATAAGTGTAGAACCATCTTTAACTGCAAAAACAGTTCCTAATTTATCCATATTGCAGTCGGTTGGTTCTACTTCGTAACAGGTAGCTACTCCTATAGTACGACATTGGATATTTACATTTGAATCATTCTTTATCAAATATCCACCAAAGCGGACCTTATCACCCACATTCAATCCGTTCGAAATAGTTCCATTGCTGTTAATAATGTTTCCTTTGATTAAATATAACTGGCGGGATGAACTAATTGGAGATAGTTCCTGAATGAACATTTGATCTGCACAACCGGCAATTCCGGCAACAACAAAACCAACTTTGTCCATCACACAGGGTGGCGGCGGAGTTTGAATAATCTCGTAACAATTTAGCAGATTGTAACAGGGTGTTGTAAAACATTCAATTTTTACTCCACTAAATTTAATCAATGTACCAATGGCGAGCTTTGAATTGTTAATTGCATAAATATCACCCGATAAACTGTCTTTAATAAGTGTTGAACTGCCTTTAACGTCAATCACAACGCCAAGTTTATCCATGATACAGCCCCAAAGAATGGTTTTTGCTAAAATACCATTAAAATAAATTTGAGTATTATCTGCAAGTAAGCCTAAATTCAATTTTGCAGTAAAACTTGAAACCATCATGTTACAAATGCGGGTTGAATTATCAATATTCCTTTTACCCACATAAACCCGACCATCAACAACGGAGTCTTTAACAAGTATGAAATCGGGACATCCATCGTTTGAAATGTAACTATAAGCTACATACACGCTATCCTTTGGAGAAGGATTTGCCGGATAAACAGCAAATGTATCCTGCACAGGTGGCATTATTTGACCCATTGCTGTTACGAGGCTAAATAGTCCGGTTACAAGAAGTAACAGGATTTTAAAAATACGTTTTTTCATAATTGTATTAATTTAGAAAATTCTCATAATAGGAAAATGAAAAATCATAATTGAATGTCTGTTTTATAGACCTTTATCGTAGAATCTATTGAATTATTATGAAGCAAAGATAGTGCAGAAAAATATGAATTATTCAATTTTTAATAAATATTTTATCGTATTTTGATGAATTATTTTACTATAGCTATCTTGCTGATTTGATGGATATTATTTATGTCAGAATAATCATATTGATACAAACCGTCGTTGGCAATCATCATTAGAGTATTATTGAATGGGATCACATCAAATCCATCCATGCCGCTGTATTGAACCAGTTTATTAGCCAACAAAGTTTCGGGTGCACTAATTTTATATATTTTCAGTCCATCGTCGCACAGAAAGAGTTTTCCACCGTCAATGCCTAATCCTTTGGGTTCTGTCATACCGTATGAAACGAGCATTTTTGGGTTTTTTACATCTTTCACATCCACAATCATCAGTTCGTTGGTCGACTGCCCGCAGCGGTTACCCGAATGAATAGTTACATAAGCCAGGTCGTTATCAACCACCACCGGATCACATCCAAAAGCATGTGAGATAGCCGATTGATATTGTGGTTTCAATGGGTCGGCAACAGAATAAATCAACATTCCGGTGCTTGTTCCGAAATAAAGATTAGTTTTATTACTGAAAATTGTTTCTACATTCCAACCAACGTACATATTGTCGGTTGCTTTTTGAGGCTTCTCACCCGTTAAGTCAAAGATATTCAAATTGTTGTTTATAACGGTATATAATTTATTTTCGTAAATAGTAAAACTAGCCATCGAACCGTTTATACCGGTTGTGGCAGTTCCACTATTTGTAGAAGTAGGAGTTGCAAGGTCATACATCATTTCGGGCCAACCGCCTTTGAGCCAACCACCTCGATACTGACTTACCGGTTCAGTTTTTTCTTTAAGCTCCCATCCTACAATAATCCCATTACTTCCACCTGAGTAGGTTGTGTTATAATCTATTGCATATTGATTTGGAATGGTTGGCAATGCATTTGTAAATATTGAATCAAGTCGTCCTTTTAGCAAGGGATTCGATGGATCACTCACATCGAACCACACCAAATCGATATACGAATCGGCATACAGCAAGCCATTACGAATAGCCAAATCGGCATTTCCCAACAATTCAATAAAGCCAACCGACTGCGGATTAGCCGGATCGGTGTTGTTGATAATGTGAATACCTTTCTGTGGCTCAGAAATATACAAATAGTTGTTGTAAAAGCACATTTTACCAATTCCACCAATCGATTGAGGTACTTTGGTTACTTTCACCGAATTACGGAAAGTTTCAGTGGACATAAATATAGGTTCATTGACTTTGTAAGTCACCATTTCCGTAACTACATCATTACAAGCGGTCAAAGCAAGCAATGAAATACTGAATAGAAATAATAGTTTTTTCATGATATTGAATTTTATTAGCCCCCTAAATCCCCCTTTAGAGGACTTTAAGACTTTTGATTGTATTATTTAATTTCAGAATTAAAACTTATCCACAGTTCCCATTTTTCCAACAAACAGAATCACGCCTGTGCTTTTTTCGCGGATAACAAACAGGAAGGGTTTGTTGACCTTGAATACCGGAGTTGGAGGTGTAACAGGCATGGATGTAACTCCAACACCAATAATAGTTACAGCTGCGGCTTCTGTTCCCTCTTCTGTAACTTCGATATTAGTAATATGTTGAATAGATGATATTAATAGTTGAATATCAGCTATTTTTGAAAAATCTGCCAGATCACTAAACGCCAGTTTCATGCCCATATTTTCCAAGGGATTGATTAAACTCAGGTTATTTTTGTTATTGAACCGTGGCAGATAGACTTCCACTTTTGTTGTTGGTAAATAAGCGATTATGGAATTCCATTTGTCAACGGTCAGGTAATTCAATACATCGACAGTTGTTTTCCCATCGTTTGGCAAAATCACAGTCATGCTGAAAGCTTTATTGCCATAAGGCATATCAAGGTATTGAGCATAGGAATCGGCATTGTACGAGAATGTGTCTTTCTGATACATCATGTTTACTTTCACTGAATTGCCCAATTCATTTGTGAAGTTGGCTTCATTTGTATTGACTTTATCAAATTTCTTACGCCAGATACCTTTGAAATAGACAGCATTAACCAGATACATAACAATATCATTCGGAATTTTGGTCAAAACCTGTGGAATCATTTTATTGGTTTTCTTTGAACACCAGTTGTTTATGGTATCCACTGCCCAAGCTTGCGAAAAATCAAGTTCTTTTACATAAGCTCCGAAATAATCAGTATTCACTTTCAAAAAGTCCGGTTTTACGGCAAATCCTGTTCTATACCACAGCGAATTGGCAATGCTGAGTTTGGTGGTCGGGTCAATGCCGGGTAATGTAGATTGCATGATTTTGTAGTACGAATTGATGTCTTCAACTGACATGCCATTCATTTTCAATGCCGTTTCCATTTCGGTTTTGGTATCACCGTTAGCACCATTCCATGCCATTCCCAGTGCAATGCTTACGCTTAAAGGAGATACGAAAACATTGGTTTGGTCCGAGCTGGCAATAGTGTTTTTCAGCAAATCGAATGCAAAGCTATTGTCCTGACTTACCCGTTTTTGTTGAGCAGATGAAAGTGCGATAGGCGTTGCATCTTTCGGAATCTGATAAATCGGGTCGTTTTGTCCGGTGCAGGCCGGAATCAATAAGACGATTAATGATAATTTGAATAGCATTTTCATGGCTTTTATAATTTAACGTGTTTGAATTTAATACGCTTGCTGACAGGTGTTTTTGTCTAAAATCTGTTTGCATTTGTTTATGTAATCTTTAATAATTGTCGGGCTGTTTCCGTATTCATAGCTTACTTTGTGTGTTTCGCCGTTGTTCAAAATCAGTTCGAGCCATTCGGCACCACCATCGGCACAGTCGGGACATCCAATTACCGCCGGAAGTGCAAAAAAAGAGCTTGTGGCAATATTTGTTCTGATAGAGTCCCAGGTAGTTGACTTAGTTTTTTCGGAAAAATCTTTTTGTGGAAGAATGTTCCCGTTAGAAATGCAACTGTACTTTAAGGAATCGACAGTAAATGATACTTGATGATTGCAATAACCCATACATTCACCAAACGAAGTTCCGTAGTTTACCTGAGTTATTCTTTTATCCAGCTCATTGGTACACGCCAGATTCAAAATCATAATCAAAAATATCAAATTATTTTTTGCTTTCATTTCTTTAGTGGATTTAAGTCATATCGGACTCCAAGTTCCAAACTGAAAACATCCGGCTGTTTGGAACGAATGCTAACCGGCTGATCGTTATTGAAAAAGTACGAGAAATTGGGTTCAAAGAAAATGCCCAGATTACGGTTGATTTTATAACTCACACCTGCTGCCGTATTCAACGAGAACTGAAGTCCTGAAATGTTGGTTTCGGCTGTTGTAACCATTGTTTGAAAACTGGTAGTCTGATTTTGTTGATATACCGAGCGCAGTCCTTTCTCAATCGTTCCACCTCCCGAAACATACACTTCCCATTGCTTGTTATTCCAAAGTTTTACAATCAATTTCAGTGGAATGCCCAGATAATGAAGACTTAATCTGGCATCGGTGGATAAAAATCCGCTGTTCGAAAAATCGGTTTGCAGATAGGTATAGACCAATCCGGTTTCAAGACTCAGATTTTTGGAAAAATTATCTCTGATCTTTAACCCTAATGAAAGTGGCAGGCTGTAATGAACACTTGAGAAATTTTCAGGTGCCATAATGGCTGTATATGAGGTTCCTGCTTTCACTATATCATTCGAAAGTGTTGCCGGAGTAAGATTATCCAACCCGGAAGAAGTATTACTCCCTGAACCAACCGAAGCAGCTAGCAGCCATCTGTTTTTAAATTTCTCCTTGATTACCGACTTGTTTTCAGGATTTATCGGCCATATGTCCGTTCGCTTACTGGCAATTTGTTTTTTTGAAACCGTGTCCGGTTTTTCCATTACAACATTTGCAAGCGTACTATCCCTGACTTCTGCTTTCTCGGTCAATCCCAAAACTTTACTATTTGTCTCAGTTTCACGAGCTGTAATGCTTGATGAGCTTATATTCGATGTAAAAACAGATTGATTTATAGCAGGTTTTAATTGGGTATTTATTCGATTCGGCTTTACCTTGTTTGATTTAGCAGGTCTTCTTAACTCCTGAGCTAATGGTTTTTTTGTTTCAAATTGCGTTTGTTGAACTGGATTTGGTTTCGATTTTGAAATTAAAGTTGTATTATCGGAAGTAGGGCGAAATGTAAACAGCAAGGCAATAACAGCGGCGGAACTTATTGGAATCCAAAACCAAAGCGGCATAGGGCGGCGTTTCTTCTTTTCAACTCCAACTTGAATAGCGTTCCACAAATCAGCATCAAGCGTCAACCCGTGATTTTCGAGTTTGCTTTTTACTTTTTCACTAAATGCGTCAAGTTCATTAATATTTTGTGTATTATTCTGCATTATATTTCTAAACTATAAACCCGAAAGTCCTAAACCTTCTACTTTGGTTTGCAATATTTTTCGTGCTCTCATAAACTGGCTTCGCGACGTGTTTTCGCTGATGTTTAATAAGTTGGCAATTTCAGCATGACTATAATCTTCCAATGCATAAAGGTTAAAAACCGTTCGGTATCCATTAGGCAAATCTGCAACACATGCCAGTAAATCATCTGCCGAAATTTTATCTAAAACTGAAATATCAGTGTCTGCAATTGCATAATCCAATTCATCAATCGCTGTATTTTGCCTTAATGCATTGTTTTGCCTGAGATATTCAAGTGCAGTTGTAACAAAAATCCGCCTTATCCAACCTGCAAATGAACCAATTTCAGAAAAAGTATTCGCTTTGCTAAAGATTTTAACGAAACCATCATGCAGCAAATCACGGGCTGTTTCGCGGTCGCTCACATATCGGACGCATACGCTGAACATAGCCGATGCGTATAGCTCATACACCTGCTTTTGTGCCCAGGTTTCGCCTTTTTTGCATCCGGTAATCAGTTTTTGTTCGTCTGGATTTGCCGCTTTAATTTCCATACTTTAGCTTATAGATGAAATGTTCATCCGTTTCGTTGCATTGCCTGAAAAAGAAATTTGATATTTAACGTGAAATGCAAAATTATGAATTTTATAGCAGAGTTCTGCATGAAATAAAAAGAAACGCAAAGTATTGAAAATTAATTCAAACTTTGCGTTTCGATAAATTATTGTAAGCTGTTTTATTTTTTTAGAGTAATCCGATATCCCAACTCAACCGGGAAATCGAGATAGGAGGAAATCAAACTGTATTTTTTGTATTCCGGACAATTATAAAATCGTATTCCTGTTCCCAAATAAAGCGAACTTATACTGTTTATTTTGTATTCTATGCCGCCCATTCCGGATAAACTGAATGTGTAAAATGGATTTGGTTTGAATAATGCTATCCCTTGTTGAGTCAGTGCGGTAACCGACCAGGCCCATTTTGGAGCAAAGTCTTTTGAATAAATAACCCCCAGATTAGCAGCCAGATTATTTCCCCACGAAACTGTATTAATTTCCAATCCGCCGAGCCATTTCCAGTTTTGTTGTATTGGCTGAATGTAATTCAAACCCAGCGAACCACCACGTGAACCTCCTGCAAATGCATTTTCGGCATAAATACCATTCAGCGAGTTAAGGTAAATGGAAAGTTGCTGACTTTTCAGTTCTTTTTGTCCGAAGAAAGTCAATAAAATTGCTGAAATTATAATTAATCGTCTCATAATTTCAAAATAAAATTTTGAATAACCTGAATTAATTGGGCTTGTTGGGCTGTAGCGGAAATGCTAGCTACTGAATCGCCTGCCTGAATACCGTAATTGCCAAACTGACCATGATTACCTCCCATGATTTCGTAATAATGTGTTTTGGATTGAACCGGAAGAGTAAAATTATTGTCACCGGCCATTATTACTGGGTCAGATAAATAAGTTTTAAACTTTTCAATTTTTGCCAGGGTAGAAAGACCATCTTTACTGGCATGAACGCTTAATATAGCACCTTCCCAGTTTTTCAAAATATCACTGGCAGGGTAGGAGGCAATAAAAACCAAACCTTTGAATTTAGCCGGGTTATTGTTGATTAATTCAGCCGCCATTGTTCCACCCAACGAATGTCCACCAGTTATCCAGGAAGTTATTGCTGGATAATCTTTTAAAACTGACATTCCTTTGTTAATTCCAAAAACAGCCAGATTACTGGCCATTTTTACGGTAATTATTTTCAAACCGGGATTCAATGTCACTAATTTATCCTGCCATTGTAAATAGGCGTGCGGATCAACCAAACCACCCGGATAATACACAAAACCCATAGTTGCAGGAGTAGAATTGCCCGATTCAAGTATAATCAAATCAGGTGTTTCAGTCAGTTTATTCTGAAGATTTTGTGTTTGAAGTGGTTCGGAAATTGCCGAACAAGCAGCAAGTATAACTGACAAAAGTAAAAATAAATATACTTTCATTTTCATATTTCCCCTCTCCTTTGGGAGAGGGGTCAGGGGCGAGGTCATTATTTCAGCCATTTATCCAACCATTCATAAAAAGTTCGTTGCCATAAAATTCCGTTCTGAGGCTTCAGCACCCAGTGGTTTTCGTCAGGAAAAATGAGCATTTCCGCAGGAACACCACGTAATACAGCCGCATTAAACGCTGCCATGCCTTGTGACGCCAAAATGCGATAATCTTTTTCACCGTGAATGACCAGAATCGGCGTGTCCCATTTATCCACAAACAAGTGTGGCGAGTTGGCATACGATTTTTGAGCAATAGCATTGGCTTTATCCCAGTACGGACCACCTAAATCCCAATTCACGAACCACATTTCTTCGGTTTCGAGGTATTGCTGAGGTAGGTTGAACATGCCGTCGTGAGCCAGGAATGCTTTAAAGCGTTTTTCGTGATGTCCGGCAAGCCAGTAAACCGAAAATCCGCCATAACTCGCACCTACACAGCCCAGTTTATCTTTGTTTACATACGGTTCTTTTGCCAATGCGTCGATGGCCGAGAAATAATCGAGCATATTTTGTCCGCCATAATCACCGCTGATTTGCTCCAGCCATTCCATGCCAAAACTCGGCAATCCCCGTCGGTTAGGCGCAACTACAATATAGCCATTTGCAGCCATTAGTTGCAAGTTCCATCGATACGACCAAAACTGACTGACAGTGGATTGTGGTCCACCTTCGCAGAAAAGTAAGGCCGGATATTTTTTGGTTTTGTCGAATTTAGGCGGATAAATCACCCAGGTCAGCATTTGTTTGTGATCAGTTGTTTCAATCCAGCGTTCTTCCACTTTGCCCATTTCAAGCTTAGCTAGGATATCTTTGTTTTCAAACGAAAGCTCAGTTTCAATTCCCGTTTTCGGGTCAATTGAGTAAATTTCGTCGGGTTTACTCATAGAATGATAAACACCAATAAGTTTTCCTTTTGCTTCAGCAACATAAGAGTAATCGTGAATACCTTTGGTAATTTGAGTAATATTTTTGTCAGCAATATCAGCACGATAAATCTCTGTTACTGCATGCCAGCAGCTTACGAAAAGAATAGATTTACTGTCTGCAGTCCAGGTTAATCCTGTAGAATTCTGGTCGAAACCAACTGAAAGGTCTGTTTTCTCTGCGGTTTGAAGATTCATGATGAATAAACGGTTTTTGTCAGCTTCATACCCGTCACGCTCCATACTCTCCCAAGCCAACCATTTGCCGTCGGGCGAAAAGGTTGGATTTTGGTCGTAACCCATCATGCCTTCAGTTTTGTTCTCGGTTTTGCTGGTTTCGAGGTTATAAAAATAAATATCCGAATTGGTTGAAAGAGCGTACGCTTTCCCTGTTTTCTTGCGGCAGGTGTAAGCCACTATTTTTCCATCCGGACTCCACGCCAATTGCTCAATGCCACCCCAGGGTTTCATTGGACTTTCATAAGGTTCTCCTTTCAAAATATCTTTTTCGTTTTCAATTTTATTGTCTTTAAAATCAGCCACAAAGGGATGCGGAACGGTTTGCACCCATTCGTCCCAATGCTTGTACATCAGGTCTTTTACGATTAAACCGCTGGCTTTGGGCAGGTCAGGGTATTTATCCACCGTACGTTCACCGTATTTCACATCCGTTACGAACAATAATTTTGATTCATCGGGTGAGAAAACGAAATCGCTGATATCGCCATCACGATGCGTGATTTGCTTTCGGTTTGAGCCGTCAGCTTTCATAGTCCAAAGTTGCATAGAGCCTGTCTCTGATGATAAGAAAGCGATATGTTCTCCATCTTTCATCCACTTGGCGGCAGCTTCACGGGTGGCTGTTTTGGTGATTTGTTTTTTGTCCGAGCCGTCTGCATTCATGACGAAAATCTCAGAATTCCCTTTATTTTCAGGGATGCTG
>SESG01034442.1_pt1 | contig 10137 bp, 8 predicted proteins | sample 3171421 | NCBI WGS metagenome assembly SESG01 (sample SAMN10866946, study PRJNA518727) | freshwater metagenome | biome: subpolar coniferous forest; feature: holomictic lake; material: water; isolation source: holomictic Lake 227, 6 m and 8 m depth | place: Canada: near Kenora, Ontario | collected... | reverse complement strand
AGACAGCAACTCCAGAGGAACAAATTGAAACTGCCCACGCGACCCTGACAGCGGCTCTCAGAGCCGATTTGTTGGACCGGATAAAGGCAGCATCACCAGCGTTCTTCGAACAACTCATTGTCGACCTTCTCGTTGCCCTGGGCTACGGAGGTGGTCGGGAAGAGATGGGCAGAGCCCTTGGAAAATCCGGCGACGGCGGAGTTGACGGCATCATAAAGGAAGACGCTCTTGGTCTTGATGTTGTTTATATCCAAGCAAAACGCTACACAACTGGCGCCGTGGGGCGTCCGGAAGTTCAGGGCTTCGCTGGGAGTTTGGCCGGGTTCAAAGCGTCAAAAGGTGTCTTTGTGACAACATCGAGGTTTGCGGCCTCTGCGAAGGAGTATGTTGATCGCATTCAGGCTCGTATCGTTTTGATCGACGGCGACGAACTAACACGGCTTCTTGTCAAACACAATGTTGGGGTCCGCGTGCGGGATGTATATCAGGTGAAAAAAGTTGATGAAGATTATTTTGATACCGAGATATAAACTTGGGATCAGTCTTCTGGATTCCAGTCGCCGATTTGAGTTCCATCCTTTATCAGGTCGCGGTAATAACGGTTGGCCTTGATAAATTTCTTGAACACTTTCTCGCGTTTGCGGTCGGCCTGTAGCCATTTGTCTGCCGCATCCTGATGCTCTTGGTGTCCGCTCAAAATGTAAAACGCGACCTGCTCAATCGATTTTATCTCGGTCTCACCCAGTTTCTCAAGGATGCCACCGACGAAGAACGGCGCAATATTGACAAAATCCATTCGCGGTATGTCGTCGGGTTCGCCGTTCTGAACCGTTTCCTCGATGACGACCTGTTCCAGGGCTTCAAGAGCGGTCAGGAAATATTTCTTGCGAACGAACCAGTTGGATTGGGCAGCAAGGTCTTCAGATAGTTTATCGAAAACCTTGCGGTATCCATCGTCCTGGACATCCTTGTAGATCGACTTTGCCAGTGGGGCGATTGGAATGGTCATCCTGTTGCCTCGGACTTGCGACTGGCTCTCCTTGCCGGTGGCTTCTTTGATTTCTTGGCCTTGCCGAGCCATGCCGCTATCGGAACTGGGTCGTCATCGTCCTGGGTCTCCCGAGCCACATCCGCCTCATCGAACGGTCGATTTTCCTGGAAGGCGCGCAGCATCATCCGTTTGGAAACATCTGGGTGAAGGAAGGCGACTGGCGGAGTCTCGCCGAACACCGTTTCGTACCGTTCCATCATGTCGCACTCTTCGCCGTCCATCGTGATGTGTTCGTCATTCATCGGCTTCAGGCTCAGAAAGGGCATCCTGAAGGAGGGCCGAGAGCAGGCGGCTGCGGGTGTCGTCACCGTCGCCGATGCTGGTCTCCAACTTATCGCACAGGGCCATCAGTTCATCGACCTTGGCGACGATGCGGTGCTGCTCGGCGAGGGGTGGGAGAGGCATCGCGAGCGACGAAAGTTCAGTCGAGTTCACGTTCTTCAGGCCAACTGCCGACCGGATGGGGAATTCAATCTGGTTCCTGAGGTGATCTGTATTCATCGCCAAACCGATGTAAGGCGTATAGATACTGGCAACACTCAACCTGACACGCACAAGGTATCCGGCGAAAGCCATGCCTTTTGCCGAACTATCAACAACGGCCGCTCTTCCAACAATATCGAGGCTGCCATTTGATCTTATAATCAGCATATCTCCGGACTGAAGCGACAACTCATCGATTTCGTTTTTAGTAAGGGGCCCATATTTCATATCATCAAGTGAAAGTGCGCCTTTAGAGACATTTGGAATTCTCAATACTGGAGTGCCCTTTTTTTCATAGGAGCATTTTTTAGCAGTACCATATCTCATATCAATCGTGATTTCACCGAGAGTGGTCCACTCCCAGTTCGTCGGCAGCGCAAAGGTTTCGCGGCTAGGGCTGCTGTCATCCGCGCCATTGCGCGGTTGCCTGCGCGGCCCATTGATCCGCTTTTCGGCCGCAATCCGCTTCAGCAGTACCGACGCCGGTTCATCCGTCGGGTCCTGCGCCACAAGTTTCCCACGTACCGCCAGATTGAGGATAGTCTGGCGTAGTTGCTTGACCTGATCGCGCCGCACCGTGATGGTGGACAGGTTATCCAACGCAAATCGTGCGTGGTCGGCGAAGTTGTCTGGATCGGGATCAGGAGCGTTCAGGCGGGCGAGACTTGCCGCTGTCAACCGGTCACGCTTGGCCTCACGCTCCGTCCGCGACGCTTCCAGCCTGTCGCACAGCACCATCAACTCATCGACCTTGGCGACGATGCGGTGCTGTTCGGCGAGCGGTGGGAGAGGAACAACTTGGTTGACCGCCATCTGCGCCGTCAGTTCAACCTGATTCGTTGAGCCTGACGCGCGGCCTTCAATCAGCCCATAAACGTTATCTGAGCGGAGCCAGGTACGTATGTATTCGGGATCAACTTTCAAGCAACGAACAACTGTGACGTGGCTATCGCAAACAAGTTTTTCTGGTGGGGTGACGATCCGCACCAAACGTCCAATTGTTCCCGTCCCTGTCGAGTTCCATAGTAAATCGCCGTGCCGAAGAAACCGAATTGGCTCATAATCAGTCAAAGATTCAAGAGTAATTCGCTTTGCGGCTCCAAGGTCAAGTCCACGCCACTGTACGCATTTTTGTGATACAACAATTGTACCATCCGTTAGGGCATACTTTGGTGACTTCCCACGCTGAATATAGGAGGCGACAACGCCAAGGCGTGTCCAGCACCAGCCATTAGGCACATTGAAATCGGCATCATCAACAACCAAAGCAAAAGATTTGTCTGGTCTGATTTCCCCGGCCTTTACCAGTCGCGCCTTCTCGGTCGCAATCCTTTTCAATAGCACCGATGCGGGCTCATCGCTCGGGTCCTGCGGCACCAGTTTTCCGCGCACCGCCAAATCGAGAATGAACCGTCGCAGACGCGATACGGCGTCGGCAGCGTCGCTGATCCGGTGAAAATGTTCGAGCAGCAGTTCAGAGTTCATCGTGCCAGTGCCTCGGCCAGAATGCCCTTCAACTGCTCCCGTAGGCGTGCCGTCTCGGCTTCAGCGGCGGCGAGGCTTTCGAGCAGTTCCTCGGGGTCGCCGTGATCGTCAGCCACCGTGTGCGGGTTCTTGATGTCGAGATTGTACCCGCGCGCCTTTACGTCGTCCGCCGTCACCTTCCAGGCCTGCTCTGTCTCGACACGGTCTTGGCGCTTGGGTCCACCCCACCAGTCGATACAGCCCTTGAAGTGCTCGAACCGGATAGGCTTGGTCATTGAGTAGGCCTTCTGGCCCTCCGGTACTCGGTGCTCGTAGAACCAGATGTCCTGGGTCGGGTGGCCCTTCTCGAAAAACAGAAGGTTGGTGCCAATAGAGGCGTAGGGTTTGAACACGGAGTTGGGCAGCCGGACGATGGTGTGAAGATTACACTCCTCCAACAGGTGCTCCTTTAGACGCGTCTTGATGCCCTCGCCGAATAACGTGCCATCGGGCAGGACCACGGCTGCTCTTCCGTTCGTCTTTAGTAGGCGGATAATCAGGGCCAAGAACAGGTCGGCGGTTTCTTTGGTGCGGAAAGTCGGAAAGTTGCTCTCAATGCCATCCTCCTCCTTTCCACCAAAGGGTGGATTGGTAAGTACAATGTCCACCCGTTCGTCCTTGGTCCAACTGGCGAGCGGTCGAGCCAGCGTGTTGTCGTGGCTGACGAAACTGGGGTCCTCGATGCTGTGTAGCAGCATGTTGGTGACACAGAGCATGTGAGGCAACTGCTTCTTTTCGACGGCCCTGAGTGCCTCCTTCATCCGCTGCTCTTGTTCCGGCCGCTTCACATAATGCTTACGCATATGGTTGATAGCGCAGGTTAGGAAGCCGCCGGTACCACAGGCGGGATCAAGCAGTATTTCACCGGGCCGAGGATCAATGCGGTCGGCCATGAAGGCGGTGACAGCACGTGGTGTGTAATATTCACCAGAATTTCCAGCTGACTGAAGGTCATTCAAGATTTGCTCGTAGATGTCTCCAAAGTGTTGGCGCTCTGTCAGATTGTTGAAATCAATCCCGTTGATTTTATTGACAACTTGCCGCATCAACTGGCCGGACTTCATATAGTTGTAGGCATCCTCAAATACGGCACGAACAACGCGGCGACGATCTCCTGGTGTTGGCGATACGATCAGGCTTTTGAGCGCCGGAAATAGATCGGCGTTCACGAATTCCAACAACCTTTCGCCGGTCATTCCCTCAGGGTCTGCTGCCCATGTTCGCCATTGGTACTTGGTCGGGATCGGTGATTGATATCCCCTTGTAGTCTCTTCAAGGTCCATATCTTGATCGTCTATGATTTTCAGGAAGAACATCCAGCACAACTGGCTGATGCGCTGGGCATCACCATCGACGCCGGTATCCTGGCGCATAATGTCCTGGATGGATTTGACGATCGTGCGGGCTGACATGGGCTATGCGACTTCCTGATAGAGGGCGGACTGAAGTTCATGGGCGGCTTGCTCGAAGCCATCCCTGCCACCGAAAGCATTGATGAGTTGTCTCGGCATCCCAAGGGCCGTAAACGGTGCTATGCGGAGGACGTTCGTGTCGTCGAGATTGAGCACACCTTCGTCGGCATACTTGGAAAGCAGCGCATCGAGGACGGAACGGGCCAGTGGGCCATATTTCGTAAACACGTCGCGCTTCTTCACGTTCTCGGCCCGCTCACGGCGGGTCAGCGGTTTCCGGTCGAACGCAATGTGGCAGATGAGATCGAAGGGGTCGAGGTCCTTACCCAGTTCCTCGGCGATGGGATCAAGCGGTAAGCCCTCAGCGGCTAACTCGTCCAGGATGGCCTGCTTGCGCTCGGTCGCCTTCCAGCGTTTCAGGAAATCATCAAGGCTGGCGAACCGCTTCTTCAGGGCCTTCTTGGTGAAGTCCCGGAGGGATTCGGTCACCAGTTTTCCGTTCTCGTCCAGGTACTCAACTCGTTCGGCGACTATCGTGGCCCCGACGCCATCGACATAGACCTTGCGGCGTGGGGTGCCGCCGGGGGGGATGGTGATGTCGGGTGGTTCACCGTCAACAACGGTTTCATCGTCACCGGGTTGATCAGGCAGAGGTTCACCATCATCCCCGGTCGGCGCGACATCGTCGGGCGGAGTGACAGGATCATCCTCACCGGGCTGGTAAATTTGAACCGGCTCACCGTCGAAATCAGGATCAGCAAAATGGTTGGAGGAGCCTCGGAAGTCGATCAGCGTGAAGTAGAATTTTTTGGTGTCCTCATGAACACGGGTGCCACGTCCAACGATCTGCTTGAACTCGGTCATTGATCCGACCTCGCGGTCGAGCACGATCAAGCGGCAGGTCTGGGCATCTACGCCAGTTGAGAGTAGTCGAGAGGTGGTGACGATCACCGGGTAGGTGGATTCCGGATCAATGAAATTTCCGAGTTGATCCTGGCCTTCCTTGTCGTTGCCTGTAATACGCATGACGTAGCGGTTATTGTCAGCGACCAGATCGGCGTTCTCGTTGATTAGTGCCTGCCGCATCCGTGCGGCGTGCTCCTGATCGATACAGAACACGATGGTTTTCTGGAAACGGTCACCGCTCTCTTTCAGGAACTCCGTCACCTTCCGAGCGACCAGTTTGGTCCTGTCATCCAGCACCAGCACCCGATCAAAGTCCTTGCTGTTGTAGATACGGTCGTCGACCTCTTCGCCATCACGGTCGAGTTGCCCTTTCTCAGGACGATAACCCGAGACATCATGGTCAATGTGAACCTTGACCACCTTATAAGGAGCAAGAAAGCCGTCTCGGATGCCTTCCTTGAGGGAATAGGAGTAAACCGGGTCGCCGAAGTATGCGATGTTGGAAACGTACACGGTTTCCTTGGGTGTCGCCGTGAGGCCGATCTGGGTCGCGCCAGAAAAATATTCCAGAATTTCCCGCCAAGCAGAATCCTCAGCGGCACTGCCACGATGGCACTCATCGATCACGATAAGGTCAAAAAAGCCGGGCGAGAATTCACGGAATAATTTCTGCCGCTCCTCAGGTCCGGTTATTGCTTGGTAGAGGCCAAGATATATCTCGTAGGCCGTATCAACCCGGCGCTTCTGATCAAGGGCCAGGGGCAAATCAATCTTGCTGCCATCGATCCGCTCGATAGTTTTGGATCGGGTCGAAAGTTTGGCCATCGCCGGGCCAAACGGGCGGAAATCGTTCACCATCGTCTGGTCGATCAGCACGTTGCGATCAGCCAGGAACAGAATGCGCTTTTTGCGCCCGGCCTTCCAAAGTCTCCAGATTATCTGAAACGCCGTGTACGTCTTGCCTGTGCCGGTTGCCATCACCAGCAGGATGCGGTTGATGCCCTTGGCGATGGTCTCGATGGTCGAGTTGACCGCATTGACCTGATAGTATCGTGGTGCCTTCCCGCTTCCGTCGTCGTAATAATCTTGAAGAACCAGTTGCTCAGCCTCAGGGGCCAATGCTTTCCAGGTTCGGTAGCGTTCCCACATATCAGCGGGTGAAGGGAAAGCGTTGAGGGCGAGGTTTGTTTCAGTCTCAGTGTTTACCCCTGTTCGATCATGAAAAATGAAACCGTCACCATTCGACGAAAAAACGAAAGGTATGCCAAGAGTTTCAGCATATTCCAAGCCTTGCTGAATACCGTCGCCCACGCTGTGAGTGTTGTCTTTGGCTTCGATTAGCGCCAGAGGGATATTTGGCTTATAGTAAAGAACATAATCTGCCCGTTTACCTTTGCCACGACTAACAAGTTTTCCTCGAACGATAATCCGGCCCTTGGTGAACCAGACCTCTTCACGAATTTGTGTCATCTCGTCCCAGCCCGCATTTCGCAGTGCGGGCGTTATGAACTTGGTACAAATGTCTCGTTCAGAGAGGCTGCGCTTATCCATTGCGATCAGATACCCGTCAGTCGTGCTACCTCATTCGCCGCACCCCAACAAAGCGGCCATCGAAATGTAGCCAGAGACTACCACAACCCAAGCCGAGCGACAGCCAGAACGGAACCTTGAGCGCCGGTCGCCTGAGTTTCTTTCACCGGGCAAACAACGCCTCCACCCGGCCCTCAGGTGCCCAGGCGGCAGCCCCAATAGTTCGGGGGTAGCGCCACTACCCCTGACTGCCCGCTGACACCCTGGAGAGAAGCAGGGCGACCATGGAATCGGCCACCCCAACCATCAGGCCGACCGTGTTTTTCCAAGTCCGATCTTGACCGCCATCTCCGAACGTGCCTTTGCGTAATTCGGGGCGACCATCGGATAATCGCTAGGCAGGCCCCACTTGGCACGATAGTCGTCGGGGGTCAGGCCATAGGAGGACTTCAGGTGCCGCTTGAGCATCTTCAGTTTCTTCCCATCCTCCAGGCAGATGATGTAGTCGGGGAAGACCGACTTTTTGACGGGTACGGCGGGTTTCTGATCAACGGCAGGTTCGGCAGGTGCCGTCGGCTCAACAAGAGATTTCAGCGACTGGTGAATGGTGCTAATCAGGCCCGGAAGGTCTGATGCCTGGAGCACGTTCCGCGACACAAAGGCGGAGACGATCTTGCTGGTCAGTCCAATCAGTTCGCTCTGGTTCGCGGTATCCATGCTGTCGTCTCCTGTGTGGTTGATGTACCCGGTATACCGCGACTGAATTATCTGAACAATAGGAACTCGTGGGCAACCGGATCAGGGCGATGTGATCAAGGATGTCAGGAGATCTCCCCGTCCGACAAATCTACCGGTGTAGTCGCGAGTTGCCCCTTCAGACGGGCTATACCAACCTTTGAGGCGGCCGCCATAGTCACGTCCTTCGATCCTGTTGCCGGACTGCTCGCGCCATCCGACGAGCCTACCGCTGAAATCTCGGAGTTCCTGCCTCGCCATAATACCCTCCACTTGGTCCGTTTCATGCCGTCGGCTATGCTGGCTGCGGGATACGACCGCCTTGATGCCGACCACAACCAGCCTATGAAGGCGTGGTTATGGATCAAGGAAACAATCGAATTGGTATTCAGATTATGGATACGCTCCCAGCCAGCCGATATACGGCTGGCCGGATCGCGTGGGTTTATAACCATTCAAGCAGTATCGTAAATTACTTGAAAGTTTGCGCTATATCCCAGGTTTATATAGGTCACTCAACTCGCGTCGCCTCTGATTGACATTATCCTGTGCTTTGGAAATTTGTGCCGATTTCTTTTGGCGCTTTGCGGACATCATCGCCTGATCGGCGTGCTTGATCGCCGCATCACCATCCTCGAAAATGTCATACCCCATGTGTGGGAAAATTTCTCGCATCCTCATTTTGTTGCTCCTAAATTCATAACGAATAGCCTTTCAAGTATTTATCCATCGAGAATGGGCGGCAGAATAAAAGTAATTTTGAAGACATATAATATTGAAGCCACGGAAGCATATATGTATAAATAGTGTGTGGGAGGCGTTATTGGAGTTGCTACCAATAAATACAGCAACTGCGTCCGCTGTGCCTCCCATTCAATTTTATGGACGCAGATCAGGACGCAGAGACCATACACAATACAAACTTGATTATGTCGCTGCTCCTTATTTTTATAAGGAGTTATAATTGTGCTTATACATTATGTAGACGGCGTTTGCGGTAGTTATAAAACGACCCACGCCCTCCAGTACGCGGCCACGGCCGCAACCAAATTCAGGCAGCCAATCCTGTTCGTTCAGCCTACGACCAAACTAATATCTCAAAGCATCGATACAATCCAGAAAATTGGCGAGAAAGTGACTGTGCTTCGGTTTGATAGTGTCGCTTGCGCTGGGTCAGTTTACAACAAACTCCGAGATTTTATTTGTGAATGGGATTGCGAAGATAATGGCGGTTGTGTAGTTTTTATAACCCATAGGTGCCTCTGGGAAATGCCCTGGTTTCCCAATCGTTCGAAGTGGAACCTGATAATAGATGAAATTCCCGACATTGACTTCGAACACCATTTGAATGTACCCGACACAAGCGACTTCGCCGTTCAGTCCGTTCTCCAGGCCAGTGAGTGCGGCATGAACACAATGCTGAAGTTGACGCCGCGCCCGGAGGCCAAGGCCAAGGTCGATTTGTGGGCGCGGAACCCTGGCGACGACGATCTGATCAGGGTGGTCCAACCGTTGTTCCGCGAGTTGACCAACAGGCACTCCCAGGTTTTCATCACAAGGGCTTCATGGAACCGCCTCGGATGGGAGGGGCATGGACAGGTTGCGGTACACGGATGGCGGTCACCGTCGGTCTGTGACGGGTGGTCCAGCGTCCGCATCATGGGTGCGTTCTTCGAGCAGAGCCTCCTCTACATGATCTGGTCCAATCTCGGAGTCGAGTTCAAATCGGACAAGCAGATCAAGGTGGCGGCGCACCGCCACGGCGAGCGGATTGGTAAACGGGTAGCGATCCACTATTTCAGCGAGCGGAACTGGAGCAAATCATTACGCGATAAGATCGCCATCGACGCCGACCCGCTGGCGCACGTCAAGCCAATTCTTTCCGAGGTAATGGGCCAGCACGAGTTCCTAATATCGATGAACAACGATATTGAAGATACGGTGATCTCCATTGATTACCCAAACGCAATCCGTATCCCTGCGGTGTGTCACGGATTGAATGAATACCAGAATATTGACAAGATAGCCTTTTTATCCGCCTTGAACAACACGCCCGGTCATTTCTCATATGCGGACGCCGTGCTTGGCATATCACCCGATCAACTCAAACAGGCTCGCGCCCATCAGGTGGCATATCAATCGATAATGAGAACGGCGCTGCGCGATGCCGATAGCACGGCACAGGTGACGGTACTGGTTCCCGACATTGCCCTTGCCAACTGGCTGACCGATGTATTCCCTGGATCAAGCCTATATGCCCACGAGCCACCCGCCGAATGTAAACAAGCACTTGGAGATGCCGGGAAGTCCAGAGGGCGGCCTCGTAAAGAATCCGTTCTTTCACCAGTTGAACGCAACGCCCTTTCAGTCGAGAAGCAGAGGCGACTATTGATTACGAAAAATACCTTATATAAGGCCTTTTTCGTAATCGAATTATCTCACGAAACGACTATATTTTCGACACATATGGATCGCTCCGCTCACCTTGATTGGGAT
>SESG01006940.1_pt1 | contig 10142 bp, 8 predicted proteins | sample 3171421 | NCBI WGS metagenome assembly SESG01 (sample SAMN10866946, study PRJNA518727) | freshwater metagenome | biome: subpolar coniferous forest; feature: holomictic lake; material: water; isolation source: holomictic Lake 227, 6 m and 8 m depth | place: Canada: near Kenora, Ontario | collected... | reverse complement strand
GGGTGGCCTTGATTCGACAACTGCATTTTTGTCAAGAATGAACGAGTTGATTGAGGCGGCGACTCTTTCCAGATAAGAGGATTCAAAAATTTTTAAACAGTGCATTTGTGAACAAGGGAAGGGTGTTTGATGAAAGGGTTGTTGCGGTATTTCAGAAGAACGAGATAACCGAGCATCATATTTATAATAATCTTTCCAGCAGGGTAAGCGGGGTTAAAAACCGCCGCATACTCTCCCAGATTGCTGACGATGAGATGCGTCATTACAACGTCTGGAAAAATTATACCAGAAAAGATATCAGTCCTGATCGTTTCAGGGTATGGTTTTACACTCTGGTCAGTATGGTGTTCGGCTTTACTTTTGGCATCAAGCTGATGGAAAACGGTGAAAAAAGGACACATGATCTCTACAGTCGTATTCCGGGTTCATTCAAGGAGATCAACGGTATTGTCCGTGATGAGGAAGAGCATGAGCAGGCACTGCTGACGCTGCTTGATGAAGATCGGCTGAAATACACCGGTTCCATTGTCCTTGGTCTGAATGATGCACTGGTCGAGCTGATGGGGGTGCTGGCTGGCCTTACGTTTGCCCTTCACAATACAACCGTTGTTGCATTGACTGCTTCCATTACCGGCATTGCTGCTGCTCTTTCCATGGCGGCATCAGGTTACCTTTCAACAAAATCAGATCCGGGCGGGAAGAACCCCTTTGTAGCCTCATTATATACCGGTATTGCCTATATTTTTACCGTTTTGGCGCTGATCGCCCCCTATATTATTTTTGAAGATCGCTACGTTTGTCTCGGACTCTCATTTTTTATTGCGATATGCATCATCGGATTTTTCAACTACTATATTTCCGTTGCCCGTGACCTGCCTTTCAAAAGCCGTTTTTTGGAAATGGTCGGGTTGAGTTTTACCGTTGCAGCCCTGAGTTTTGTGGCTGGCTATGTCATCCATTTTGCCTTCCCCGATATTCTGATGTAGCCTTCATCAGGCAATGACCGATTGCAGCAGCGGAGCAACGGCTGCTGCGTCGACAGGTTGATCCGTGTTAATTTCAAGAGTGATTTCCTTCTCTTCGGCTGTCAAAGCTTCCTGTTTTTCGAGCTGTGAAGCAAGCACTTCGGTGTTTGCCTCTGAGGCATCGTTTCCTCTCAGAGAGCGTTGCTGTACTCTTTCCATGAGCACCTTTTGTGGAGCTGAAAAACGCAGAATCCTGCAAGGAGTGTTCAGGGTGTCGGCAAGATCCATGAACAGTTTCCGATTGTCAGCCTTCAGAAATGTTGCATCCACTATGACGGATATCCCTGCTTCAATACAGAGTCTGGCCACATCAAGCAGTCGGTGGTAGGTTTGGTGGCTGATATCATCCGTATAGAGCGACTTGTTTTGTGTGCTTCGCTCAAGCGGCTTGAGTCCGGCAAGCCGTTTTCGTTCTATATCCGACCTGATATGGATGCACCGCAGCGACTGGGCAAGGTCACTCGAAACAGTTGTTTTCCCGCTTCCTGAAACTCCGCAGGTCAGGATGAGAAGAGGTTTTTTGGGGCAGGAGTAGCCCTGTGCAAGCCGGATGTATGAGCGATGTTCTTCAAGAATCTGTTGACCGGTACCCTGGCCGCTGGTCTGCGAATAGCGGATGGCAGTTACTTTAGCCCGTACCATCGCCCGATAGAGGCTATAAAAGAGCAGGAGAGAGAGAGCGCTGTAATCGCCAGTCTCCATCATGTAGTTATTCAGGAGTCTCCAGGCGAGTCGCGGCTCTCTGCCATGGTCAAGATCCATAAATAGAAATGCCAGATCACTGATGACATCAATATTGCTGAGCTGCTCATTAAACTCAATACAGTCAAAGAGAAAAATCCGGTTTTGCCACAAGACCATATTGCCGGTGTGCATATCCCCATGGCATTGACGGATAAACCCTCCGCTCTTTCGCTGGAGAAGAAGATGGTAGAGGCGTTGATGTTCTTGAATGGTCCACACTTTAAGCTCTTCAAGCTGATCAATTTCTGTCTGATTTAACGCAATCGACTCCATAGCGGTAAAATTGTGAAGCATCGGCTTGACAAGATTATCCGGATGGCCGCAACTACTCTCTATTGGCACTGAGGGCAGCGAGGTATGGAAGCGCGCGATCATACTGGCAAGATGGTCAATATGCTTTACGGTGAGCAGCTTTTGAGCAAGCATCCTGTCAAGCTCCATTGTCCGGTCAAATCGTACCATTTTAACCGCATAGTCAACAATCTCTCCTTCGGTGTCAACAAAAAAAGTATCTGCAGCGCGGACGACCGGCACAACAGAAAGGTAGATTTCCGGGCACAGCCTCCGGTTGAGGCGAAGCTCCTCGTTGCAGTAGTGGTGTCGCTGTTCAAGAGTTGAAAAATCCAGGAATCCAAGGTTCACCGGCTTTTTGATTTTGTAAGCAAGCGATTCGGTAAGGAAAATCCAGGAAATGTGTGTCTCCACCACCTCAATGGTTCCTGATGCATGAGTGTATGCTTCAGGATGACTCAATGCTTCAACCAGAGATTCCATAAGGTAATCGGTGAAAATGCTGAAAAAATTAGCCCTGCATTAATATACAGGAGGAAATCGAAGCTGACAAGAATCGAGGGGCCGAATGGATTCCTTTAAAAAAAATGTAAATTAGCTTTTCGTTGCGCAAATATGCCCCTTCATCACACTCATGTAGCCAACTAACTGTTATGATACATCTTACAAGGATACTTTGTCCGACTGATTACTCCCCGACATCGGATAATGCTGTGCGTTATGCCGTTGAATTTGCCCGGAAAGTTGGCGCTCATGTCAGGTTTGTGCATATCATGTCTCCCGGAGCTGTTCCTGAGAAACCCGTAATCACTCCAGAAGAATCGGCAGTTTCTGTTCTTCCAGCAACTCCTGCAGCTCAGCCTGAAGAGGATGGAGATGCTCTTCCTGACATTTTTTCACAGGTACTCATGGCTGAGAAAAAGAAAGGGTTGAATGCGGATTTTCGTGTTCTCAAAGGGGAAGCGCCAAAAGTTATTGCTGAGCAGGCGCACTCCTGGGGTGCTGATCTGATCATTATGGGCTCTCACGGTCGAACTGGTTTGCAGAGGATTATGATGGGCAGTGTGGCTGAAGAGGTATTTCGTTGTTCTGATATTCCGGTACTGCTGGTCAAGGAGCAGGCGGCCGCCAAGATTACTGTGGAATGACACTTTCCACATCTAAAGTTTCTCTCAATTTAAGTTCTCTACATTCTATGGAAAATTTCAGGGAATCAATTCTTGCCCTTATTACCGAAACATCGGCCAATTTGCCGAGTGATGTTCGTTGTGCACTTGCTGCCGCTATTGACCGCGAAGATCCCGCCTCTCAGGCTGGTCTTGCCATGTCAACGATCTCGGTCAATATTGATATGGCCGTTGACAATGTTTCACCGGTATGCCAGGATACCGGTATGCCAACCTTTTTTATCCATACCCCTCGTGGCGCCGATCAGCTTCTCATGAAACAGGAGATTGAAGCTGCCGTCGTGGAAGCATCCCGAACCGGGAAGCTTCGCCCCAATGCGGTCGATGCCATCACAGGAAAAAACTCCGGCAATAATCTTGGCAGCCATTTTCCTGTGATTCATTTTGAGCCCTGGGAAAAGGATGAAATTGAAGTGAAACTGATTCTGAAAGGTGGAGGCTGCGAAAACAAGAATATTCAGTACTCACTGCCGGATGTCATTCCCGGATTGGGAAGCGCTTCGCGTGATCTCGACGGTGTGCGCAAATGTCTGCTTCATGCCGTCTATCAGGCTCAGGGCCAGGGATGCAGCCCCGGTGTTATTGGCGTTGGCATCGGCGGCGACCGTACCAGCGGTTTTGATCTTGCCAAAAAGCAGCTTTTTCGCACCATTGACGACCGAAACCCTGACAGCGAACTTGATGCACTCGAACAGGATATTTTGGAAAAAGCAAATACCATGGATATCGGCCCCATGGGATTCGGCGGAAAAACCACTCTCTTCGGCTGCAAAATCGGCAAATCACATCGTGTTCCGGCAAGCTTTTTTGTCTCTGTAGCCTACAATTGCTGGGCATACCGCCGGCTTGGCGTTCTGCTTGACCCGACCACAGGCTCAATTGAGCGCTGGTACTACAGGGAAGCCGATGAGATCAAACGTATGGCCAAAGGTGAGGGTATGCCACTGACCGGAAAAGAGGTTGTTCTGCAGGCGCCAGTTACCGAAGAGCAGATACGCAGCCTCAAGGTTGGCGATGTTGTACTTGTCAAGGGAACCATGCACACCGGGCGTGATGCTTTTCACCACTACATCATGCATCATGATCTGCCCGCCGGTCTTGATACAACAGGTGGAGTTCTCTTCCACTGCGGACCGGTTATCATGAAAAACGATGATGGCAGCTACCGGGTGACCGCTGCCGGCCCGACCACATCGATTCGTGAAGAGCCATTCCAGGCTGATGTCATCAAAAAACTTGGTTTGAGAGCTATTATCGGTAAAGGTGGAATGGGCCCGAAAACCCTCAAGGGGTTGCAGGAACATGGGGCGGTCTACCTCAATGCCATCGGAGGTGCAGCACAGTATTATGCCCGTTGCATTACCGGGGTGACCGGTGTTGATTTTCTTGAAGAGATGGGTGTGCCCGAAGCCATGTGGCATCTGGAGGTCAGCTCATTCCCGGCTATTGTCACCATGGATGCTCATGGCAACAGCCTGCACAGTTTGGTAGAAGAGGAATCTTTTCGTCAACTTGGCACTTTCGCTAACGAGACTCACTGAGCCCTTTTTTTCCTGTTCATCATGCTTATTTAAATGAAAAGAGAAGGTTTATGAAAAAGATAAGATTTATGGACGTCTCTTTTCGGGACGGCTTTCAGTCATGTTTTGGCGCCAGGGTAAAAACTGAAGATTTTCTGCCCGCTTTGGAGGCGGCAGTTCACGCTGGTACCGATAATTTTGAAATAGGAGGGGGAGCCCGCTTTCAGAGTCTTTACTTCTATTGCGAAGAAGATGCTTTCACCATGATGGATACAGCCCGCAAGGTTGTGGGGCCCGATATCAACCTCCAGACGCTTTCAAGAGGCGCCAACGTAGTCGGTCTTGTGTCACAATCCCGCGATATTATCGACCTTCATTCCCGTCTTTTCAAAAAGCATGGTATTACAACCATCAGGAACTTCGACGCCCTGATGGATATCCGTAACCTCTCCTATTCCGGGCAATGTATCCATAATGCCGGGCTCAAGCACCAGGTTGTTGTTGCCATGATGGGTCTTCCGCCAGGCTTGACTGAAACCTACTGCCATACTCCGCAGTTTTATCTCGACAAGCTGAAGGAGATTCTTGATGCCGATATTCCTTTCGATAGTGTCGCTTTCAAGGACGCCTCAGGAACAACAACTCCTGCGGTTGTTCATGAGACCATCAAGGGAGCAAGAAAGATGCTGCCGGAAGGTACCGAAATCCAGTTTCATACCCACGATACCGCCGGAATGGGCGTGGCCTGCAACTTTGCCGCCATTACCGGAGGAGCCGACATTATTGATCTTTCCATGGCTCCCGTTAGTGGAGGTACTGCAGAAGTTGATATTCTCACCATGTGGCAGAGGCTCAGGGGTACCGAATACACCCTTGACATCGATCAGGAAAAATACCTTGAGGTTGAGGCGCTCTTTATCGATCAGATGTATAAATACTACATGCCCCCCGAAGCAACAGCCGTCAATCCGGTGATCTCCTTTTCACCTATGCCCGGTGGAGCCCTTACGGCAAACACCCAGATGATGCGCGACAATAACACGCTTCACCTCTTTCCTGCCGTGATCAACAATATGCGTGAGGTGGTGGTAAAGGGAGGTTTCGGCGCATCGGTGACCCCGGTTTCACAGTTTTATTTCCAGCAGGCATTTGCCAACACCATTCAGGGTCACTGGAAAAAAATCACCGATGGCTATGGCAAAATGGTGCTTGGTTACTTTGGTAAAACTCCAGCCCGTCCCGACGATGAGGTTGTACGGCTTGCTTCAGAACAGCTTGGCCTGGCTCCGACGGTCGAAGATGTGCACGATATCAACGACCGGAACCCTGAACTTGGCGTAGCCTATAACAAGTTGCTGCTTCAGAACGCCCATATTCCGCAGACTGATGAAAACATTTTTATCGCAGCAACCTGTGGTGCTAAAGGGATTGCCTTTCTTCAGGGAGACTGCTCAACCGGCATTCGCTACAAGGCAGACATCGCTGTTGAAATAAAGGCAACACCAAGAGCCGAGGTGGTGGCAGCTTACCACGAAGCACACAAACACGACATCCATCAGAAAGAGGTGAACCACCGCCTTGAGGAACTTTTTTCAAAGTTGCCGCCTGCAGCACCAGTTCAGGTGCCTTCTGCATCAAAAGTCATTTCAATGGCAGGGAACTTTACCGTTTTTGTTGATGGCTCACCCTATACAGTCTCTTTTGCCGAAGGCTCAGCCATCAATCCACAATCCATCACAGCTCCGGAAGTTTCCGCTGCACCTGCAACGCCGGGAGAAGCGGCGGTATCAGCAGGGATACCCGTACCGGCAGTTATGCCGGGCAATGTTTTCTCTATCGCCGTCAAGGTGGGTGACGAGGTGCGGGAAGGCGAAGAGGTGGCCATCATCGAAGCTATGAAAATGGAAAACTCTGTCAAGGCCCCCTGTGCAGGAAAAATTCTCTCTATTACGGTAGCCAAAGGGGATACCGTGGGAATGGGAGAGATCATGATGACCATTGGATAAAACCGGCGATTTTGGATTTCCTGTTCAAGCGGATCCTGCTTGAACAGGGGAGTTGCAGAAAATATGAAAAAATGTGAAGCTCTATGTTCAGAATACACTCATCGGCAGTGTCGGAATAGCAGAACATGAGGGGAGTATAACCAACCTCTTTTTTGCAAAGGACAAACTTCCCGCGGGTATTGAACGCGTTGAAACGGAAGAACTCAAGGAGGCGTTCCGGCAGTTGGACAGTTATCTTGCCGGTAGCCTGAAAGCGTTTTCACTGCCGCTGGCTCCTGCCGGGACACCATTTATGCATAGAGTTTGGGGAATTCTCTCCGAAATTCCTTATGGCACAACGGTGAGCTACAGGGATGTGGCGGTTGCTCTCGGAAATCCTCTTGCAGCCAGGGCTGTGGGGATGGCAAATCATCGGAATCCTCTTCCGGTCTTTATTCCCTGCCACAGGGTTATCGGCAGTAACGGTACTTTTACCGGTTATCGTGGCGGGCTGGCATTGAAAAAGTTGCTCCTTGAGCTTGAACGGGGATGGATGAGCTGACTTAAGGGACTTGCCGACATGTCGCCCCGCCGATGGTGAGGGGCCACATGCCGTGTTTCAGAAAATGGTCATGTTGAAGCTGCCAACTGCTTAAGCGAATACTTTTTCGGTGAGAGATTCCGCTGCTACACATTCGAGCTGAGGCACCTGAGCATAACCCGAGGCTTTGATATTTCTGCATATCTGGATGTTGAGGTTCTGTCGGGTGATTGTTACGCCTGCACCTCTTAACACTTTACAGAAGTTAAGGGTAAACAAGCCCCGGTAAACTCCATCGAAGGAAGCTTCGGCTGATGTTTGGTTGGATCGGCATCCGGCCCACAGGACTTGATTCAATCCCGGGGCAACTATCGCTTCCTTACCTCCTTTTCTTTGTTTAAGTATCCCTCGTACCGGAAGCGATGGATAAGAGTCAAGAAAGAAACTCACATCAATGGGAGGTTCAACGTAGCGGTAAGAGACAGACAACTCGTCTGAAGTGGTTGCGAGGGCTGAAAGCTCTCTCGTTCCTGTACCGGAATGACATGAGTCGAGAATAACGTCCAGATTTACTCCTGCCGACAGAGAGGAAAAGATTTTACGTAAATCGTCATCGAGGATCATGCCTGCGGTTGCAAAGTCGTGTGGACAAATGGTCTCGTCTTTTCCGTCAGGTTCATCACCGCTTACGTCAATAACTTGTGATCCGTGGCCCGAGTAGTAGAACACAAGGCGGTCTCCTTTTCTTGCTCCAGTGATCAGCCACTGTAATGCATCCATGATTGCGGCTCTGGTTGCGCGGCAATCGGTCAAGATCCTCATTGAAGGCGGGGTTGCCGGTACGATGCCAAGCATAGAGAGAGTATTTGCCATATCATGAACATCATTTACGCATCCACGCAGATCAGGACCTCCGGGACCGGCTGGGGCGTAATCATTAATTCCAACAAGTAAAGCTTTTTTTGCCATGAGCGGTACTCTGTTTATTGAAGTGAAAAGAGTTGCAGAGCTCACGTTATGGTTTCAGGACCACTTCGCAATTCGGGTGGAGCTCGATAAAGCGTTCAATTTCTTCTTCAGGAACCCTGCCAGTCGAGAGTTCTATTTTTTCGAGTTGCGGCAGGTGCATGATCGGGCCGATGGTGGTAACAAGGGTATCCGATATATCAAGTTCTTCGAGGTTGGCAAGTTCCTCCAGAGCATCGATAGATGCAAGCGGCGTGCTTGCTATGCTTAGCTCTCGAAGCTCGGAAAGCTCTCGAAGCGGTTCAATGCTGTTGATTCCTGTTTTATTGCATCGGAGATATTCAAGATTTTTGAGCCCCGTGAGTGGCGTTATATCGTCAATCCTGGAATTGTCTATACCAAGCTCAATAAGATTTTCGAGGTGACTGAGCGGTTGAAGGGAAGCGATGCCTGTTTTGTAACAACTGAGCTTTTCAAGGTTGATAAGCTCTTTCAGGGGGGAAAGGTCATTGATGCTTGTTTCAGAACAATAAAGTTCTTCAAGGTTAAGGAGCTGACTGATCGGCTCAAGTGAGCTGACCTGTGTGCTGGATATCCAGAGAAGTTTCAGGCTGATAAGGTTGCGCAGCGGCTCAAGCGATGAAAAGTCGCAGTCAAATGCATAAAGTCGTTGCAGCTTTTTAAGATAGACAAGCGGCTCAAGATTCTCAACAGGGGACTCATCGCAGCGGAGCTGCTGAAGCTTTTCAAGTATCCTGACAGGCAGCAGATTATGAATCCTGCGGTTGTCACAACGAAGGTGTGTTGTTTCAAAAAAGTCAAGCAGTTCCTGGTCAGACGGCTCCCGGACAATTTTCAGGTTAGTTTTAATGACCTCTTTCCAGTCAAAGGTCAAGGTATTCCACCACTTTTTTCGTAAGGCGCCATCCCGCAGGAGCTCAGCTCTGGATGTGCGGTGAAGAAACTCAAGTTCATCACTGTTGTTGATGGTCTGTCTTGCACTTTGCTGCTGAACTGTTTGTAAAGATGAAGGTTCGGGTTTGTCTGTGCTGAAATTAAGCTTTTCAGTAAGGCAGCGAGTATACCATTCGGCTTTTTTCCCCTCTATGTTCTGATGGTGAAATTCTTGGGATTGCTGGTCAAGAGAGGAGATATCTTCAAAAATATCGTTTCCACAACGAGGGCATATCGCACTGTTGAGAGAGAGGGGAAAGCCGCAGACCGGGCATTGATTGTAGGTGTTTTGCTCCAAAATTGTAGAGGTATTATTTTAAATGAATAAGAAAACCTGCAAGCAGTTATGTAAATAATAAGGAAAAAAAGCGTTACTGCCATAAACCAGGGAGAAGATTCTCGGCAAATGTTTCAAAGATGAGCTGCAACCATGTGCTGCGATTTTGCCAAGAAGAAGGTTGGGATACGGTCGAAAGAACCGAAAAAATGTACTACTTTGGAGCTTAAACGCAGTGATGCCTTTAGTGTGCTGTTTTTCGGCTTGCCAAAATTTCGTTCCCGTTCAGAGGATTGATATTTATCGATATGGATTTTATACACTTACATGCTCATACGCATTATTCGATGCAGAGCAGTCCGATTTTTCCGAATGAGATTTTTTCTGCTGCTGTAACGTTTGGCATGAAGAGTATCGCAGTTACCGATTATTGTGCGATGTTTAATATGCCGGAGCTTTTCAGCGAGGCTAAAAATGCAGGCATCAAGCTTATTATTGGCAGTGAGCTTCTGCTGCTCGAAACCGACGCGCACCAGCACAGCCGCCTTCCTGTCTCTCCATCACTGGTGCTTCTTGTTCAGAATGATGCAGGATACAGAAACCTCTGCATTTTACTTTCAAGGGCGGCCAAGGAGGGTTTTGTCAATGGTAT
>SESG01022601.1_pt1 | contig 10144 bp, 10 predicted proteins | sample 3171421 | NCBI WGS metagenome assembly SESG01 (sample SAMN10866946, study PRJNA518727) | freshwater metagenome | biome: subpolar coniferous forest; feature: holomictic lake; material: water; isolation source: holomictic Lake 227, 6 m and 8 m depth | place: Canada: near Kenora, Ontario | collected... | reverse complement strand
AATTAACAAACCTATTATGAAAAGGATTAATGTGAGTGTTAACGGTTTTATTGAAAAAATGCTTAGTTTTTGTTCAACTTCTTTTTTGTCAATCAAAAGTTTCTTATCTAGAACTAATTTTCTGTTCTGATTATTTAAGGAGTGAATTTCAGCCGTTTGAAAACCCGTCATTAGAACCTCGGGTAAAAACATACTTTCACTAAAGGTTGGAGACTGATCAGCATCTTTTCCGAATAACAAATCGATCCCAAATTTTAACCAGGTATCATTTCCAACATAACTTCCTATCCACTGCCGATAAGTCTTTACATCTGAATTATCTTCGAATTTTACATAACCATGTATAGAACCTAATATTTTATCTCTTGGACGGGTTGAACAATTGTCGAACACAAAATTATAGCGATAAACTCTGTTTTCAGGTTCGTAGTTTCTTAACAGATTTTTGATTAAAACTCTTTTCTCATTTGAATTCAGATTAAGTATTTGTTCCCAAACCAACGAATTACGTTGAGCATAACAAGCCAGGAAATTGCCTGTATCATATACCCCAAGCTCATAATCCGTTTCGCCCTTGATAAATTTATAATAAAAATCGGGTGTTTCAAAACTAAAAATGCCATAATTAAAGACTACATCTATTGCGGAATGAGGATTTTTTAAACGGATAGCAGTATGACCAAATTTTTCATACACCTCTTCGCCTGCTGAACAGGTTATCAAGCTTACAATTGTCGAATCGCTAAACATTAATTGCTGAGCATTCAGTTTAAGAGTACTCAATAATATGAAAAAGTACAAGAAAATACGTTTCATAGATCTTTTATGCTAAATGAATATCACAAAAGTAATCATATTTATTTGAATTTTCATGATTGATATTTTTTGCAATTTCAAAAACAATGATAATCAGTTCTTTTATTCGAAAATAACAACTGAAAAATCCCATTTTCAATATTTATTTATATTTTTTTGCTATTTAGGATATATTTGTCAGAAAATCACTAAATTTGTGCTTTATAACATTGTTGTCAAACATATTTCAGTGAAAATTTTATGGCAAAAAAACATGTTTCAGAGCTAAAACCAATAGAAGAAATTCTAACTGTTTGGGATGTCTTGACTCCTGATGAAAGGCAGTTTGTGAAAAACAATTATTCTATTCATCATTTTAAGAAAAATGAAATGATCCATTGCGAAGGTGAGATACCTACACACATGATGATACTGGCCAGTGGAAAGGTGAAAGTTTATAAAGAAGGAGTCGGAAGCCGATCGCAAATTATCAGAATGCTGAAGCCTGGAGAACACTTTGGTTACAGAGCCATTATTGCGAACGAAAATTACAATACTAATGTGACCGCTTTTGAAGCTTCGACGGTTTACATGATAAAAGCAGATATTTTTTTGTCTATTTTACGTCATAACAATGCATTTTGTTATCGTTTTTTGGAAGAAATAGCCGGAGATTTAGGCGCTTCGGATGCTCGTACCGTAAATCTTACACAAAAACATATTCGAGGTCGACTTGCTGAAGCCTTATTGTTGTTAAGAAAAAATTATGGCATGGAAGAAGATGGTGCTACCATTTGTATTTACCTTTCACGCGAAGACCTTGCTAACTTGTCCAATATGACCACCTCTAATGCTATTCGCACTTTGTCGATGTTTGTAAATGAACATGTTATAGCCATGGATGGCAGGAAACTTAAAATTATTGACGAAGAACGATTACGAAAAATAAGCAAAATGGGTTAACTTATGGATTCTTCACAGATTCACTCAATATATAATTCGGTTTTACACTTTCTGGCTACCGGTCAGATAACCACTGCCATTGCCAAAACTGAGTCTTTAACTAATGAGCTGCAACTCGGAGAATATAACGATCGGCTAAATGATCTGCATCAAAATTACCGTTTTCTCTTGCAGTACTATATTACCGGAGTTGAAGATCCTGAACGTAAATCAGTTTATAATAAGCTGATTGCTAAATTGTTTGTTCTGGATGCAGAATTGCGAGAAGAACTTTTATTTCGGAATTCAACTAATTTTGAATATACTCAGAAACGTTATTTTCCCTACACCAAAAAATATAAATCACCAACAGAATTACTGATATCGCTCCGGTATTATCATTCGCAATCCGTTCTGATTTCCAATTTACAAGATAGTCATGAGTTGGAAAAGAACCGGTTACGCTCAAATTATGAGACTGCTTTAACCGAACTTTTTAATATTTTCTGGTTAGCAACTTCGTATGAATCGGAGGAGAAAAAACTTTTTGAACTGATTCTAATTGATTCTTATCCGGGTTTTTTAGAAAAATCAATCCTTATTTCTGCACTGACGCTCAATTTGTGGCGCATGTTCGACGAGCGCAAAATCATGATGCTTCTCGATGTCTGTCAGTCAGATAATCAGATGGTTCGACAGCGTGCCATGGTTGGTTTGACTTTTGTGATGGCTCGATACAACCGTTTTTTGCCCTATTTTCCTGCTATAAGAAATAGGTTGGTTTTATTGGCAGATGATAATCATGTGGTTGATAATTTTCAAACCATATTAATTCAGATAATCTCAACAGCCGAAACTGAAAAGATTTCAAAGAAAATGCAGGAAGAAATTCTTCCAGAGATGATGAAAATCAGTCCGTTGCTGAAGGATAAAATGGACTCAGACACACTTTTAAATTCAGATGAATGGGGTGACGAAAATCCTGAATGGCAGGAAATGCTTGATAAAAGTGGAATATCCGATAAACTGAAGGAACTGAGCGAACTGCAAATGGAAGGTGCTGATGTTTATATGAGTACGTTTTCACTTCTGAAGAATTTTCCGTTTTTCTCGGAAACAAGTAACTGGTTTTTGCCTTTTGACACAAAATACTCTACTGTAAAAGAGCTATTTAAACAGGATGATAATTCATTGATTTCTGCTTTTGTGGGGAATAACATTATGTGTAATTCGGATAAATACTCTTTCTGTCTCAGTATTTTGCAAATGCCAGAATCACAACGCGGCATGCTGAAGAATTCGTTCAAAATGGAAGCTGAACAGTTGGCGGAGTTGACGAACGACGAAGCTATGCTTAATCCGAATTTGGAAACAAAAAATATCTCGAAACAATATATTCAGGATTTGTTCCGGTTTTTTAAACTGTATTCGAAGCACGGCGATTTCGCGGACATGTTTAGCTATTCACTTTCGATGCACCACTCATTTTTATTCGATATTTTGGCGAATGATCACGATTTTAAAATAAGTATTGCCGAATATTATTTCTCCAAAAGCCACTTTAATCCAGCTCTTGAACTGTTTGAGGAAATTCAGCATGAAATAACTCCAATGGCTGCCTTATATCAGAAAATTGGGTATATATATCAGCAGACTTCACAATTCGAAAAAGCTCTTGAAGCTTATAATAAAGCAGATATTATTCAACCCGACGATATTTGGACAGTTCGCAAAATGGCACTTTGTTATCGATTGTCGGGTAATTTTGAGAAAGCGCTTGAATTCTACCAGCATGTTGATTATCTGAGACCCAATCAAAACTCAGTTTTAATGCAAATTGCACATTGTTTTGTTGAGTTGAGAAAATTCAAAGAAGCATTGAGTATTTACTTTAAACTGGATGCACTTGAAGGCGAAAATATAAAGGTATGGCGTGCAATTACCTGGTGTTCCTTTGTTTCGGGTAATATAAAACAAGCGGATTATTATGTCAGTAAACTCGTAGAGAATGAACCCAATGTGCAGGATTTTATGAATGCAGCACACATAGCCTGGTGCCAAAAAAAACACACCGAAGCCATAAATCTGTATCGTAGAAGCATTGAATTGCAGGAGAATAACCGCGATTTATTTCTCGGAGCATTCAATGAAGATAAATCTTATCTGATTGCAAATGGAATTGACAAAGATGAGATTCCGTTGATGCTGGATGCACTTTTAGTAGCAGTAAGCAGTAAGCAGTAAGCAGTAAGCAGTAAGCAGTAAGCAGACAATTAAAGTCTGTACCCCAAACCCCATTCAATAAATTCTGCTTTTTGAAGATGTGTTTTTAATCCTACACATATGAAATAATGTTTACTTATGGCATATTTCAGTGTGACACGGGTATACAGCCACCCATCTTCTGTGTCGATGTTATACGGATAAATCAATCCTTTATTCATCGGTGCAACTTTTGCCTGATCGTAAGGCGAAAGGTTTTTAAGCGGATCGTATAAATACAGTCCGAAATCCATTCCCCCAATCAATTTCCCAAACAATAATTCATGTTGCCACGATAATCCGACACGGAACTTGTTTTTCAACTCATCAGTTGTAATACAGTAACGTGAGAATTTCGTATTTCCATCGAATGCTCCGTCATAGAATGCATCCACAGCCAATCCCATTCGGTAAAAATTAGTAATAGGGTGATATACACTGGCAATCACAGACACAATCGGAAAGGTTTTCTGATCCTGATAATATAATTGTCGGAAGCCACCTGATACAATAATTTCCGGATAGAATTTTTTTGTAATTCCGTCTAATTGTTGCTTTTGTGGGAATGTGTATTTCTTGTAATTTGGTGTATATTTCAATCCAATAAAGCCATTCAGTAAATTTAACCCCGAGTTTGGAGCAACAGCGCTTCCGTTCGACATATGATTCCAGGTATAATCGCCGGTTAGGCTGAGCCCCTTTGTTATAGGTATTTCCAGACTAGCACCGGCAGAAAAATAGACGTTAACAACTGAGCCTATGGCACCATTTGTCCCGGTTAAAGATGGAAGTACATTCCCAACTGAATCGGTATTGGTATTGTAATAATTTTTGGTCAGAAAACTTACGCCTGTTCCACCTTTAAAATTCAGTTTCAGAAAATTAGTGCGAATGATAGAGTAGGAAATATAGGGATAAATGGCATAAGCATTTCCAAGTTTGGCCGGATTCCCCAGATTTAACCAAACAGCTCCCAATCCAATCGTAGGAAAACCATTGAATTGATACCATGGTTTTTCGTTCATCGATTGAAATTCAAGCGATAACTCAGCGCCTGAAACCGGATTTAAAACTAACGCTTTTACATGCGCATCGTGTGGAATAATATTCCCGTAAATCCCCTGTAATTTAATACTATAGTTATCAAATGTCTGTGCATGTATTGAGCAACAGTATAAGATAATGAGGATTATTAGAAGCCTGTTTTTCATAAAATCATCCATCGCAAATGGTTTTCCATTCAATTATTTTGGTTACCTTTGACAGCGCAAAAATAGCAAAATAATTATCAATCTCAGTTGTTCCACAAAAAACATGTTTTCAGTTTTAAAAAAAGAGTTGCGTGCATTTTTCAGTAATGCAACAGGATATATTGTCATTTTTATTTTTCTGATGCTCACGGGCTTGTTCCTTTGGGTAATTCCAGGTGAATACAATGTGTTGGATGCCGGTTATGCTAATGTTGCCGGATTGTTTTATCTCGCACCATGGTTGTTTTTATTTTTGTGTCCTGCCATCAGCATGCGTCTTTTTGCTGAAGAAAAACAAACCGGAACCTGGGAATTGCTGGTCACAAAACCTGTCAGCAAAACTCAAATTGTTCTTGGAAAATATCTAGCAGGCTGGTTGCTGGTTATTGCCGCTTTATTACCTGCACTTCTCTACTATTTATCTATTTCTTATCTGGCCGAGCCGCTTGGAAATGTTGATTCCGGTGCATTTTGGGGATCGTTTATCGGATTGATTTTTCTGGCAGCGCTGTATGTAGCTATCGGCACCTTTGCCTCGTCACTTTCTTCTAATCAAATTGTATCATTTGTAGTAGCTATGGTACTTTCCTTCTTTTTCTATTATGGTTTTGAGGTTGCTATGAGTTTCTTTAGATCGGGACAATCTGTACAAGTAGTTGAACAATTAGGAATACATGCACATTATAAATCGATGAGCCGTGGTGTGATTGATTCGCGCGATATTATATATTTTGTGATGCTGAGTGGCGGTTTTTTATTTGCGACAGTTTGGAGAGTGAGAAAGTAGTGGCCCCTAAATCCCCTAAAAGGGGACTTTAAGAATTATATATAAAAATACAATGAAACAAACTTTAGATTCCCCCTTTGGGGGATTAAGGGGCCCACAAAAGCCCTATATTTTAATTACCAACGATGATGGTCACGAGGCAAAAGGAATAAACGTGCTGACGCGGTTGATGATGGAAATAGGTGATGTAGTCGTAGTTGCACCGGATGGACCCCGCTCGGCACAGTCAAATGCTCTGACGGTAACTCATCCTATTCGTTTCAAGATGATTGACGAACGTGAAGGACTAAAACGTTATTGTTGCACCGGTACACCGACTGATTGTGTGAAGTTAGCTCTAAATGAAATTGTTGAACGTAAACCCGATTTGATAGTTTCCGGTATTAATCATGGTTCAAATTCAGCCATTAATGTTATTTATTCCGGCACGATGGGAGCAGTGCTCGAAGGTTGTGAAAATGGTGTTTTATCTATTGGATTTTCTATTGATACCCATTCACTGGAAGCCGATTTTTCTCATTTCGAGTCGTATATATTGAAAATAACCCGCGAAGCATTAAAAAACGGATTAAGTCGTGGTACCTGTCTGAATGTAAACGCTCCGAATGGTAAAATTAAAGGAGTGAAGATTGCACGTCAGGCTGATGGTCAGTGGGTAAAAGAATATGAAAAAAGAACTGATCCGCAAGGGCGAGCCTATTTTTGGCTTACTGGTTATTTTGAAAACAATGAACCGGAAGCTGAAGATACAGATGAATGGGCCATATTGAACAATTTCATTTCTATTGTTCCAACTAAGATTGATTTGACAGCTTACGAAGCAATGGAAGCAGTTAATAGTTGGGAATTTTAGTTTGTAAAGTCTTAAAGTTCAAAGTTTATAAAGATCAAAGGTACACATTAACCATTAACCTTTGACCATTAATCATTATTCACATGGAGCGTTTCAATAAATTTACATATGGCATAATTCCCGGATTATTACTTCCGCTGCTGTTTATGTCGGTTTATCTGAACCGTTTTTATCCCGACCACTTATCGTTTACTGAATCAATAAAACAGATTTGGCCGGGTTTACTGATGGGAAAATTGCTGTTATTGTCTATTATGCCAAATCTTGTTCTGGTATTTGTTTTTTATAAAAGCGATAGTTTCAGAATTGCAACCGGAATAATGGTGGGAGCGATGCCTTATCTGATTTCGAGTTTTTTTATGCTATAAATCAGCAGTTAGCGGCAAGCAGTAAGTCTGAACCAATCAGTTGACTAATTAATCAACAAATAACCAAATAACCATTCAACCAATTAGCTAAATAACTATGCGTTACTTTCTTATAGCCGGTGAGGCATCCGGTGATTTGCATGCATCTAATTTGATGCGAGAGCTGCGAGAAGCTGATTCAGAAGCTGAATTCTGCTTTTTGGGTGGTGACCTTATGCTGGCGCAAGGTGGACAGTTGGTGAAGCATTATCGTGAAATGGCTTTTATGGGTTTCTGGGCGGTGCTGAAAAATGCACCAACGGTTCTAAGAAATATAAATGACTGCAAGAAAGCCATTATAAATTTCCAACCCGATGTGGTTATTTTAATTGATTATCCGGGTTTCAATCTTCGTATTGCAGAATTTGTAAAGGAAAATTTGAAAACCCCTGTTTACTATTATATATCTCCCAAAATATGGGCGTGGAAAGAATACCGGATTAAAGATATTAAACGCTATGTAGATAAAATGTTTACTATTTTTCCTTTCGAAACGGAATTTTATGCCAAACATAATTATCCGGTTGAATATGTTGGCAATCCAACTGTTGAGACGATTCTTAACCGTCCGAATCCGAATCAGACATTAGAAGAATTTTGTGATCAGAATAACCTTAAACAAAAACAAATCATAGCCATTTTGGCCGGTAGTCGAAAGCAGGAAATTTCTGCATGTCTGCCCCGAATGATTGATGCTGCTTTGATTTTTGACAATTATCAGACCGTTATTTCCGGTGCACCCGGAATAGATCCTCAGTATTATCAGAAAATATTGGATGGAAAGAAAATACCGGTTGTATTTGGCAAAACATACGAATTACTTCAACATTCCAGAGCGGCTATTGTAAATTCAGGAACTGCCACACTCGAAACTGCTATGGTGGGTACTCCGCAAGTAGTGGTTTATCATGTCATTTTCGGACGGTTAGCTTATGCTGTTAAGGACATTTTAATCAAAGTAAAGTTTTTTTCTTTAGTCAATCTTGTCGCTGAAAAGGAAGTTGTGAAGGAATTGGTAGCACATTTTTTTACAGTTGAAAATGTGGCCAGAGAATTAGAAAAGCTCATCTATCATCAAACTTACCGCAATAGGATTACTAAGGGTTACAATGAAATCTTGGAAACCCTTGGCGAACCCGGTGCTGCAAAGCGTGCTGCAACTTCCATTTATAGAGAACTGTTAAAAAAGTGAGGGAGAATTCACATGGTTAAGCCATAACGCAAGCCATTGCAATGCTGTAGAATTTGGAAGCGGTAGTTTCACTGCGTGAGGTAAGTACCACAGGATTGTCAGTTCCCTGAAGTAATCCACCCATTTGAGCTCCTGCAAAAAGTGCCAGCCCTTTGTAGAATGTGTTGGCACACTCAAAGTTTGGAAAGATAAGAATATCAGCGTCACCAAGTACCGGACTCGGTACATTTTTAATGCTTCCACGCTCGGCATCCAATGCCAGAAATATATCAAGCGGCCCATCCATAATTACATCCCCAAATTCACCTTCGCGCCACATCTGCATTATGTCCAGATAATCCTGCATATACTGTATTTTAGGATTAGCTATTTCTGTGGCATGAATCAGGGCAATTTTAGGTTTCTTAAGCCCAAACTTATACGCTGTTTGAATGGCATATTTTACCATAGCTATTCGTTGTATCAAATTGGGAGAAGGAATAACCACCGGATCACTAAAGAAAATCAGTTTACGATAGTTCGGTATTTCCATGGCCGCATTATAGGTCATTACGGTTCCGGGTTTCAGAATGCCTTTTTCTTTATCCAGAATGGCACGTAGCAGTACGTCCGTATTCACCAGTCCTTTCATCAGAATATCGGCTTCACCCTCTTTCACCATTCGTACCGCCTCAATGGCAGCCTCTTTTACTTCAGGCACATCAATAATATGAACAAAAGGCGAGAGGGTATGTTCTTCGAACAAGTGAGGCGATTCAATGGAAGCCACATCGCCAATCAGATAGGCCTCGATAATCCCCAAATCAACAGCCTGCAAAACCGCATCGAGCGTGTGTGCATCCACCGCGTTGGCCACAGCCATGCGCTTACGGCAGTTCAGTCCGGTAAGATGAGCTGTCAGTTCGGCAAACGATGAAATTGACTCCATTCAGTACTGTTTTGGGTGGATTTACTCCACAAATGTAGAGATAATATTTTAGTGCTACAACTAACAACACCCAATTCGGGCGACTTGTTTAAAGATTTGTTTTCCACCTTTTTAAAGCGAAAATCAGAAAGCATAGGTGCTGCTTTCTGATTTCAGTTTTTTATTCGCTAAACAACTATATTGTAAATTTTTAGTTCGGTTCTGATATCAGATTGTAAGATTTTGATAATAGAGATGATATATAAAAAAAAGAACGGAGCGGAATTTTTTCTTTCCACTCCGTTCGGGTTGTAAACAAACATATTAGTTTTTCACTAATTTCTTTAGTACCATACCTTCGTCGTTGTTTATCTTCAGCAAATAAATACCTTTTAGTGCTAGCGGTATTGTTACTTTTTCTCCTTCCGATTTTATTTCTCTGAGCTGTAAGCCATTCAAGCTATAAACAGCCACGGTTTCGCCTATTGATGTACCTTCAACAATTATTGCAGATTGCGTGCTATATATTTTCCGGTTAGTATTTAAAAGTACTGGAACAGCAGTTGGTGATTCTACAATATTGAAAAAATCTTGCCACACTACAGCTGCTCTATAAGCTGCCACACTACCAACAGGAACATATAAAATGCAAGTATTTTTATTTATAGCACCAAACACACCCGATGATTTACTTAAATCGAAAGGGGTAGTTGTTTTTGTATAAATGGAAAATAAACTACTACTATTTA
>SESG01005311.1_pt1 | contig 10149 bp, 8 predicted proteins | sample 3171421 | NCBI WGS metagenome assembly SESG01 (sample SAMN10866946, study PRJNA518727) | freshwater metagenome | biome: subpolar coniferous forest; feature: holomictic lake; material: water; isolation source: holomictic Lake 227, 6 m and 8 m depth | place: Canada: near Kenora, Ontario | collected... | reverse complement strand
GCCTTACAGTAGGCTTTTGAAAAGTCACTGTTTTTTTTTATTATTCGAGAGCTGATGAAGCTGTCAATTATCAAACAACAAAAATAATCATAGCAATGAAAAAACTTTTTACTTTCCTCTTTCTTTTAAGCTCAGTTTCTTTCGTGGGCTGCGCAAAAAAAACTGAAGCTCCTGTTGAAGCTCCTGTTGAAGCTCCTGCAGCAGCTCCAGCACCTGCAGCGCCAGCCGCAGAAGCACCAGCACCAGCCGCACCTGCAGCACCAGCCGCAGAAGCACCAGCCGCACCTGCAGCACCTGCTGGAAAATAAGTTTCCGGTTTTCCGGTTTCTTTTCCTGAAGAGACAGAATGAATGTTCTGTCTCTTTTTTTTTGCGCATCAGGAATGTTTAATCAAACATAGAAACTCTGAAAATTTATCAATAAGCCGGGGTGAGCTGCAAATATTCTGTTATCGATTCTCCGGGCTTGAAAGAAAGCAAAGAGGGTGTTCTGATATTATCTTTGCTTGCGACAAGTTATGCCGGGTTCAGTCGGGCAAAAAAAAAGAGACCATTATGATTTGGTCTCTTTTTTTGCTCAGTTGAGGAGGCAGGACTCGAACCTGCAAATTGCCTGATCCAGAATCAGGAGCCTTACCAATTTGGCCACTCCTCAATAATTAGGGATGAATATAAAAAAAATATTTAAACTTTCGTTTTTTTTTGATCTTTCTTAAAGAATGGTGAGAAGAATTGGAATAAGAAGCATTGCTACGATCATGCATGATGCAACAAGTGTCGCAGCAAATTCGCGGTCAATTTTTTCGATTGAGTTAAACGTTGAGGTCGTAAATCCAGCCGGTGCGGAAGCTGAGAGCACAACGATGGCCCGGTTAAGTCCTTCAAGGTGAAACAAGCCTGCCAGCCACAATCCGAGCAGCAGTCCAAGCAGCATCCGCAGGGCTATGCCTGCAGCAAGATGCAGCGGGCTGTGTTTTGTTATTCTGAATGATGCTCCAAGTCCGAGGAGTAAAAGCGGCATAGTCAGTCCTCCGATGGAGTGCAGTACTGCAGTTGCCATGGGTACGGGGCGAAGGGCGAGTGCATTCATTAAAAGAGCTGCGAGAAGCGCCAGGAGAGGAGGTGATTTTATAAGCTTTTCTGTTTGGTGTTCAGCAGTGCCTCCATTTTTACTGGCAAAAACGTAGGCGATCGAAGTGAGAGACAATTCATTCGGAATATTGAACACAAATAACCGTGCAAGCCCATCATCACCATAAAATGATTGAATAAATGGCATGATGAAGCCCAGGTTCATGCTCATAGAGCCGAGAACAAGTATTCTAAAGGAATTTTCCGGCATGTAAAGAGCTTTTCCCGTAAGCGTTGCTGCTGCAAGCGTTACAAGAACCAGTAGTAACGAAATAAGAGGTAAAAAAAATACTTCTGAGCTGAAGACGACATAGGGAAGCACAGAAAGCAAGAGCGCAGGAAGCGTGAGGTGGTGAACAAGTTTCAGGAGAACATTTACAGCATAGTCATCGAGAACCAATGTCTTGCGCAAAAGTATTCCGATAAAAAATGTTGCAAATGTCGGGGCCAAAAGAAATGCAAGGTCAAACATCGGCAGAGAGACAAAATGTCTTTAAACCAGGGAGGGAGAGCGTCGTGCACCCGAGAGGAGTCGAACCTCTAACCGTCTGATTCGTAGTCAGATACTCTATCCAGTTGAGCTACGGGTGCATTTTTATTGTAGCGTGTACGGGATTCGAACCCGTGATCTTCGCCTTGAGAGGGCGATGTCCTGGGCCACTAGACGAACACGCCAGGTATTTTAGTCTTGTCATTCTTTCACAATCTGTGGGCCCTGTAGGACTTGAACCTACGACCCAGCGATTATGAGTCGCTTGCTCTGACCAACTGAGCTAAGGGCCCTCAATCCTTGGCTTTAAAGGCACTTAATATAAGGCTTCGTTGATAATATGCAAAAAAATAATCTTCTTTTTCCTGGTGAACTTAAAATTCATTGTACTTTTCCCGGCTGATATCAGCTCCAAGGCTGTTCAGTTTTATTTCGATCTTCTCGTATCCCCTGTCAAGGTGATAAACCCTCAGCACCTCAGTCGTCCCTTCAGCGACAAGTCCGGCAAGAACCAGACTTGCTGAAGCTCTAAGATCAGTTGACATAACTTTTGTTCCTGAAAGAAGTTGTTGTCCGTGAACAATAGCCTGGTTCTTGTGGATTTCGATATGTGCGCCGAGCCGGTTCAGCTCGGGAATATGATTAAACCGTTCATGATAGACCTTGTCTGTAATAGAGCTTGTACCATCTGCCTGGGTCATCAGGGCAATCCATTGTGCCTGCATATCAGTCGGAAAAGCTGGATAAGGTTTTGCCGTGACATCCGTAGGAAGAAGTTTTTGAGGACTTTTCAGTGTAATGCTGTTTTCTGTTGTTTCTATACTACAGCCAGCATGAATAAATTTTTTCAGCACAGCTTTCATTTGTTCGGGGTCAACATCGTTTACCGTAATGTCGCCGCCGGTTATGGCTGCGGCAGCAAGAAGTGTCCCGGCTTCAATTCTGTCAAATACATTATGAAATGCAATGGCGTTGAGCGAATTGGTCCCCTCTATTTCAAGCTCTGTTGTGCCAGTCCCCTTGATCTTTGCCCCCATGGCGATGAGAAATCTACACAAAGTTTCAATTTCCGGTTCCGCAGCGGCATTGCTGATCGTCGTTTTTCCTTCGGCAAGGACGGAAGCCATCAGTGCATTTCCTGTCGCTCCGACGGACGAAACAGGAAAGTCGATATTTCCTCCGCGCAGTTTTCCTCCTGGAATGGCAGCGTCAATAAACCCGGTTTCAATGGTGATTGTTGCTCCAAGCTTTTCCATTGCCATTAAATGAAGATCAATAGGCCTTGGACCAAAAGCACATCCACCAGGCAGGGATACCCTTGCATGGCCGAACCTTGCCAGCATCGGTCCAAGCACATAGATTGATGCCCTCATTTTTTTTACCAGTTCATAAGGTGCCTGAACATTTTTAACGTTTTGGGACGAAATTTGCAGGGTGTTGCCCGAAAAAGCAGTTTCTGCCCCAAGATGGCGCAAGAGTTGTGTAAAAGTCGTGATATCCTTCAGGTCGGGGATGCGATGAAGGGTAAAGGTGCCGTTCCCGGTGAGCAGGGTAGCGGCAATAATCGGCAGTGAGGTATTCTTGGAGCCTGAGGCTGTTATGTTCCCGGAGATCCGGTGTCCGCCTCTTATGACAAGCTTGTCCATGTAATTGGTTCGCTGATGAAAAACCGATATTTACTATTATTTCAGGTCATGAAAAACAAATTATTTTTTTCTCTGACCGTTTGCGAAGAAAAGATTTTATCCTTTACCTTGAGCTGACTTGATTTTTCTGTTTTTAGCTGTTTTTTTGTAACCAATTTATTCGCTAAGGGTTAAATTCCCTGCCGCTTGCGTTGAAAGTGTACGAAACATTTATTTCGCAATATATTTGAATCATTAATGCCTACGGGTTTTCTATGAACGTTATTGTCTCTTCGGTTTTTTTTGACAGAGTGATGCGAATAGCCGCAATTCTGTTCCTCTTATTGTTTTTCATGCTCTCTTGCGTGATCTCTTCAGCGGTTGCAGCTCAGCCGGTAAATAGCGAAATATCGAAGATCATGAGAGAGCGGGCAGCAGTCGAGCAGAACCTCCAAAGCTTGAAACAACAACTCAGGGAGTACCAGTTAAAACTGACACTGACAACTCGCAAGGAGTCGCAGTCTTTTAAGGTTTTGGAAAATATCCGCACTCAGATTCTTGTTCTTGAAAAGATTATCACTCAAAACCAGAACTATCTTGCAAAGCTTGATGGTGATATCGAGCTACTGCGCGATAAGCTTCAGGGTAATCGACAGATTTACAACAAGGTTTCTGATGATTTTCGCAGGACAGCAGTTTCAGTGTATAAATATGGCGGAAATCGCGATGTTGAGCATGTTTTTAGTGCAGGTTCGGTTAACAATGCTCTTGTGCGTGCCCAATATGTTGGTTTTTTTACCCGGGCGGTTCGTCGTAATGTGAATGACTTGCAGCAGGTTGCCGTCAAACTTGAAAACAATCGTCTTGCCCTTGAGCAAAGCTATCAGCAAAAAGCTGCAATGGTCAGGGAGCAGGAGCAGCAGTTAAAAACATGGTCGGTCAGCAAAAAAGAAAAAGAAGAGGTACTTGACAGGCTTAAAAAAAATAAACAGGAATATGCTGCACAGCTTGCTGCGGTAAAGCAAAAACGCAGGCAGCTGCAATCGAGGATTGAGTCGTTGATTCTTGCTGAACAGCGCGCGGTGGAGGCTGAAAATGAGAGGCAGAAGAAAATTCTCGAAGCCAAACGTCTGGAAACCCAGCGACGTGAATCAAAACGTCTTGAGGCGCAACGTGCGATCGTGAAAAAAGAAAAATCTACCGGCCCTGCAACTGATACTGCTCATAAAGAACATAAAAAAATTGAAAAAACGCCTGTGACCTCTCCTGAAAAAAAGAGTGTTCAGGTGGTGCAGAATAACGATTTACATGAGCTTGAAAAAGTTTCTGCGGATTTTGAAAATTCGTCAGGTTCATTGCCGTGGCCTGTAAAAAACGGCGTTGTTTCCCAAAAGTTCGGATCTCTGGAGGACAAAGATTTGAAAATTGTTACCACAAATAACGGGATTGATATTTCTGTTCCGGCCAGTACACCGGTAAGGGCTGTTTCAGGAGGAAAAGTAGTCCAGATCGCTTTCCTTCCCACTTTTGGTAATATTGTGATTGTCCGCCATCCGAAATCTTACCTTACGGTGTATGCCAATCTTGGCCAGTTGAATGTGGTCAAAGATGATCTTATAAAATCACAGCAATTGTTGGGAGTCTCTGGAAAGATGGGTGACGGTGGTTCAGTTGTGCATTTTGAGATATGGAAAGGCCGGGTCAAGCAAAACCCTGAAAAATGGCTTAGACGATAACTGTTATGAGCGTTAAAGAACTTTTTGTTGCGATATTCACCCTCTTGTTTCGCAACCGCACATTATGGCGTGATCTTAAAGAGGGGATTTCAGGTAAAGAGGTTACTGTGCTTCGTGAGTACGCCGTGCCGGTTATTGCCCTTGTGCAGCTTGCCAAACTCCCCTTGATCGGTGTTCCGCAGCCAGCCATGTTTTTTGCCATTACTAATTTTCTTATTGATGTAGCAGTACTTTATCTTATTACGGGAGGAGTGGGTTACCTGGTTGCGCGAGAACAGTCAGAGAGATTCAAGGCAATGACGCTCAATGTTGTCTGTTATTCGATGACACCGGTGTGGCTGTTTGAGCTTTTTTATTTTACCGGCCCATGGAGCTGGCTTTTTGCCGTCATAGCACTCAGCTATACTCTTGTCATCGGCAAAAATGGCTTGACCGTTCTGTTTGACCTTGAACCGCCTCTTTCTCGTCCTGTGCTGAGAAATGCCGCATTCATTGTTGTGATGGCGAATATTGTGGCTTTTCTGCTGATCAGCGCAGCTATGCGGGTTTTTAACTTTTAGAGGGCACTATAGTTATGAAGCACCAGGATCTTCATCTTGATTACCAGATTGTTGAGGATATTCTCAAGGCATTTTTGTTCAACGAGATTCGCAAGTTCGGGTTCAACTCAATAGTACTTGGTCTTTCGGGGGGTATTGATTCAGCAGTTGTCTGTGAACTTGCTGTTCGGGCGCTTGGTCCTGATAATGTTCTTGCACTCATGATGCCATATTCCTCAAGCAGCCCGGAAAGTATCGAGCATGCTGAACTTATGATTCGAAAGCTTGGTATACGGTCTGAAGAGATTGCCATTAGTGGGGTTGTGGATTCTTTTTTTTCGTTGATACCGAAGGATCAGTTGCTGAGAAGGGGAAATATCATGGCCCGCACAAGGATGGTTTTTTTGTATGATGTTTCCGCAAGAGACGGCAGGCTCGTTGCAGGAACAAGCAATAAAACCGAGTTACTTCTCGGCTATGGCACCATGTTCGGGGATATGGCTTCAGCCGTTAATCCAATTGGTGATCTCTATAAAACCCAGATAAGGGGACTTGCCCGTCATCTCTGTATTCCTGAACCGATTATTGTCAAGTCACCCTCCGCCGACCTCTGGGAAGGGCAGAGCGATGAAGCTGATTTGGGGTTCAGCTATGAAGCCGTTGATCTGTTGCTCTATATGATGCTCGAAAAGCGCATGGATAAACAGGCCATTCTCGCCGAAGGAGTTGCAGAGTCTTTTTACGATCGCGTCAGACAGATGGTTGTCCGAAACCAGTACAAAAGGATGATGCCCGTTATTGCCAAGATCTCCGCAAGAACTCCCGGGATTGATTTTCGCTATGCCCGGGATTGGCAGGAGGTGAGGTAGGTGAGTAGAAGCCTGCCGCTCTTCCTAAAACGACCGCAGTACCGTATCAATCAGAAAATGTTTGTCGTCTTTTTCCGGGTAATCGGTGGTATAATGCAGTCCTCTTGATTCCCGACGTTTCATGGCGCTTTCGATGATAAGACTTGCTACTTTGATGATATTTCGCAATTCAAGAATCTGTGTCGTGATCTTCGTCTTTTTATAGTAGGACTCAGTTTCTTCCTTGAGAAAATCAATACGCCTCTTCGCGCGCTGCAGCCTGAGGTCGCTGCGTACAATACCGACATAGTCGTTCATGACCTGCTGGGCTTCCCGTTTGTTATGGGACACAAGAATCCACTCTTCAGGGTTGACCGTTCCTGTATCGTCCCAGTCTGGAAATTCGACGGTGTTGTCGATATCTTGCAGCGCTTTGCGGATATCAAGAGATGATCTCCAGGCAAAGACAAGAGCTTCAAGCAGTGAGTTGCTTGCAAGGCGGTTTGCCCCGTGAACACCAGTACAACTTGTTTCCCCGCAGGCATAGAGTCGCCCGAGAGTGGTTCTTCCCTTGCTGTCCGTTCGTATACCGCCGCATGAATAGTGCGCGGCAGGGACAACCGGGATTACTTCCCTGGTCATATCGATGCCGAATTGGAGGCAGGTTTCGTAAATATTCGGAAAATGTTCTTTTGTTTTCTCAGGGTCAATATGGGTGACATCAAGAAAGACGCACTCTTCACCGCTTTTTTTGATCTCCGAGTCAATAGCTCTGGCAACAATATCTCTTGGTGCAAGATTCTGCCGCTTGTCATACTTCTGCATGAACTCCTGCCCATTTTTGAGTTTGAGTATACCTCCAAATCCCCGAACGGCTTCGGAAATCAGAAATGAGTCAGCTTTTGGATGGTAGAGCGAGGTTGGATGAAACTGGATAAACTCCATGTTGGCAATTTCAGCTCCGGCGCGATATCCCATTGCAACGCCATCTCCTGTGGCAATCTCCGGATTGGTGGTATAGGGATAAACATGCCCGAGGCCTCCGGATGCGAGCATCGTTATTTTTGCAAGGATTTTTATCGGTTTTCGCTGTTTCGTGTCAAGCACGTATGCCCCGTAACAATTGATTTCGTTTGTTTTGATGCCGAGATGATGCTCCGTAAGCAGTTCAATGGCAAAATGGTGTTCAAGCAGGGTGATATTGGGATGGTTGTTGATTCTCTCAAGGAGCGCAGTTTCAACCTCCCGCCCGGTCAGATCCTGTGCGTGCACAATCCTGCTTCTGGAATGACCGCCCTCCTTGCCAAGGTGCAAATGGTCATGGCCGGAGGTGGTGAAGTTGACGCCAAGTTCTGTAAGACGCTTGATGTGCTGAGGTCCTTCTTTGACCATGATTGAAACCATGTCCAGGTTGCACAGGCCAGCGCCCGCATCAAGGGTGTCAGCAATATGGAGATCTGAACTGTCATCGCCGTCAATAGTGGCCGCAATGCCCCCTTGTGCCCAGTTGGTATTGGAGGTGGAGCTCTCTTTTTTTGTTATAATCGTTACCCTGGCGTACTCGGCCGTATGAACGGCAAAATAGAGTCCGCCGATGCCACTGCCGATAACCAGGACATCTGTTTTGATCGATTCCGTCATAGTGTCCCGCTTTCAACTTCAGTGAAGCAGAAGAGCTGTCGATTACGGAAGGAGAACAGCACAAGAGATGACTGTTGTCCAAAGACCGTTCTCGCCCTCTGCTGACTGGGTAATATTATAGGAATTGATAATTTTGCCACTCATTTTATAAATACCTTCACGTTCATCCCAATCTTTGTTGGGATCAAACTCAATACCGAGAGTTGTTGCAAGCATCGTTGCTGCCAGGTCTTCGGCGTATTCGCCAGAATGCTCTGCAGATTCTCCAAACGGGTGGTGTTCCGAAAGATAGCCGTATTGTGTTTCATCAGCAGGAATGGCGACACCGACCGAAGCAGCAATAAGGCGGTTGAACTCATTGGTTGAATTACGGGCCATGACCGCAAAAGTTATCTGACCCGGAGAGAGGTGCTTCAGCCCTTCTTCGACGGTGATGCGTTCACAGTGAGGAGGAAAAATACTTGAGACGGTAACCAGGTTGCATTTCTCAATTTTGGCCTCTCTCAGGGCAAGCTCGAAAGATGAGAGATATTCCTTGTGCCTTCCCACACCTTTGGTGAAAAATACTTTTGATGGGACAAATGACAATGCCGTTCCTCCGGGATTAATGTGTTGTTCTAAGCGTTTATACTAATGAAAGTGAGGAATGATAGAAAAAAGTAGTCTCATAGGGGCCGCTTCAGAATTCGGAAAAAGTCTACAACGTTCAACGGGCTCGCACACTGAATGCGCAGCCAGCAAATACAAGAATAAATGCATAAAGCCAACTTCCCTCACGAAGAGGAGTGGGGATCATCATTACAAGATGAGCCAACAAAGATAATTTTTTTTTTATCATGGTCAAATCGGCTAACTTCATGCCAGAGAATCAGCTCACCAGCCTAAATTCCCGGATAAATAATAACGAGGTAGTGTCAGGCGGCGGAGCAATAGTTGTAGTCTTGAGAAGTTCCGGTTATTCGGTGAAAATGTATCCACATCTTTGAACCTGTACCAGGGATCGGGGTTCACAGGCGGTTTTCTTTGAAAGATGGTTATAATTACGGCTTATGCTTCAGCTTAAATCAAGGATGATTATCAAGTAAAGTATTTAATCTTATTAAGATAGATCTTTCATCGTTATCTTTTGCGCGAGAAATCAGGATGTAAACCTTTTGTTTGTGGGTAATTTTGCTTTGAGTTTCTCATACAGTACCTTATCGATCTTTTGAAGATCATTAAAATTAACAATAAGGCAACATTATTTTTTGATAATCACCGTATATTGTGCCGAATTTAAAGAACTTATACCAGTGCGCTGTGATGTGTGTAATTTTAATTAACCATTGAGAACATATTTTTAGTCCAACAAAAAACTAAAATTATATATAGCTGTCCAAAAATAAAGTGAAAAATCGTGATTAATTTTAACAAAAAAATACTGATTATCGGATTTGGCTCTGTCTCTCAGTGTACCGTTCCTGTTCTTTTTAAACACATAAACGTCGATTATTCTCATGTCACTATTATGGATTTTGAGGATATTCGTGAAAAAGTATCACCGTGGACAGCATTGGGCGTTACCTCTATTCAACATCAAATAACACCGGATAATATGGCAAAAACCCTCGCGACCTATGTTGCAGAGGGCGATTTGATCATAGATTTAGCCTGGAATATCGATTGTTGCGAGATTCTCCAATGGTGTCACGATCATGGTGTTCTTTACATTAACACATCGGTAGAAGTGTGGGATCCTTATACAGGGGCTGAAACTCGGTATCCTACCGAAAGAACACTGTACTGGCGGCATATGAACATCCGCCGTATGACTGCACAATGGCAAGATAAAGGTGTAACCGCTGTGCTGGAGCATGGCGCCAATCCCGGATTGATATCGCATTTTACCAAACAAGGGTTACTTGATATTGCTGGTGAAGTCATTGCCCAAAAAAGGGTCACCGAGGCTCAGGCCCAAGTTATTAAAGAGCTCTCTGAAAAAAGAATTTTCAATGAACTGGCAATGGCGCTTGGCGTCAAAGTGATTCACTGCTCTGAAAGAGACACGCAAATTTCGGATGTTCCAAAACAGGTTGACGAGTTTGTAAACACCTGGAGTGTCGAGGGATTCAGGGAGGAAGGTATGACAACGGCTGAAATG
>SESG01000114.1_pt1 | contig 10155 bp, 5 predicted proteins | sample 3171421 | NCBI WGS metagenome assembly SESG01 (sample SAMN10866946, study PRJNA518727) | freshwater metagenome | biome: subpolar coniferous forest; feature: holomictic lake; material: water; isolation source: holomictic Lake 227, 6 m and 8 m depth | place: Canada: near Kenora, Ontario | collected... | reverse complement strand
AATGTCCAGCCCGGCGGGCGAACTCGAGAGCGGGTTCGTCTCCATGTTTAACGGGAAGGATCTGACCGGCTGGGAGGGCCTGCCGGGCGCATGGAGCGTGGTGGACGACGCGATCACGGCGGAGAGCACCCTGGATAAACCCTGCAAGCAGGCCCACTACATCATGTGGCGCGGCGGCAAGCCGGCAGATTTCGAGCTGCGAGTGGATTTCCGCCTGCAGGGACCCGGCGGCAACTCCGGCATCCAGTTTCGCAGCCGGGAGTTGCCTAATTGGGATACCTCAGGCTACCAGGCTGACATGGAGAATAGTGATAATTGGTTCGGCTGCCTCTTCGAGCATACGCGCGGCGGCATTGCCATGCGCGGCGAGAAGGTCATCATCGACAAGGATGGCAAGAAGACCGTCTCGCCCGTCGCTGCGCCCGAGAAGGTTCAGAAACTCATGGTTGGCGGTGGTGCCGCGGGCGGAAATCTCACCCTGAACGCTGCTTTGCTCAAGCAGGTGAAAATGGGCGAGTGGAACACTTATACGATCATCGCGCGCGGCCCCGACATCACCCTGAAGATCAATGACGTGGTCATGAGCCAGGTGACGGATCGACAGTCGGGCATAGCCGCCAAAGACGGGGTCATTGCGCTGCAAATGCACCCTGGTCCGCCGATGAAGGTCCAGTTCAAGAACATCCGCTTCAAGTTGCTCGATCCCAGCTCCGGTAATTGATTCCCTCGCATCCGCGCCGACGCCGCGCGCCTTGGATACGCTAAGTCACCGCCAGAAGCTCTCCCCCCTATGAAAAGACGAGAATTCCTCCGCCATTCCGCGGCCGCCGCGGTCGTTCTTGGCTTTCCGATGGTAGTCGCCCCGGAAGTGCTCGGTGCCACCCGCCGTCCCGGACCGAACGACCGTCTCCAAGTCGGGTTTATCGGGCTGGGTGGCCGGGCCCGGTGGATTCTTAAGAACGAGGCCTTGCCCGGAGCCGATCTCGTCGCCGTCGCTGATTGCAACCTCAACCGCGTCAATGAAGCCGCCCAGCAGGTGGAGGGCGGCGATAAATGGCGGAAATACCAGCATTACCGTGATATGCTGGAAAAGGAAAAGCTCGACGCGGTATTCGTGGAGACGACGACGCATGCTCGCGTGTTGATCTGCATCCATGCGATGCAGGCCGGCTGCGATACCTACGTGGAGAAGCCCCAGAGCCTGACGGTGGTCGAAGGACGCACGCTGGTCAAAGCCGCCCACAAATACAAGCGGATCGTGCAAACCGGTTCTCAGCAGCGCTCAATGCCCATCAACCGGCACGCCAGCAAGCTCGTGCGCGACGGTGCCATCGGCAAGATCCACACTGTGATCACCTGCAACTTCGCCCCGGGCCGGATCTGGAAGCCGCGCGATACGCCGGATGACCTCCCCGGCGGTCTGGATTGGGATCAGTGGTGCAACCAGACCGAGCTCCGCCCCTTCTATTTGGAGCTGTTCAATAGCTGGGGCGAGTACGTGCAGTTCGACGGCGGCGGCCAAAGCTGGGGTGTCACCGGCTGGGGCACGCACAGCTTCGACCAGGTCCAGTGCGGCCTCGGTACGGATGACACCGGCCCGGTGGAAATCTGGCCGGAAGACCGGGGGCCTCGCTGCAAAGTGACCATGCGCTACGCCAATGGCGTCCAGCTCAAGATCGAGGGCGCCAACCGTAACATGGAAGATCTGGGCGCTATCTTTGTCGGCGATAAGGGCCGGATCGAGATTCTCCGGGGTGATTACACCGCCGACCCGCCCGAGCTGCGACAGAACGCGCCACCCGTCACCCCGCAGGGACCGAAGGAGTCCATCCCCCACATTGAGAACTTCTTCGAGGGCATCCGCACGCGGAAACCGACCCACGCCGACGCCGAGACCGGCCATCGCGCCACGACGTTATGCCACCTGCTCAACATCTGCCGCACGGTGCAGCGCAAGCTCCACTGGGATCCCAAGGAGGAGCACTTTGCGGGCGACGACGAAGCCAATATGCTGCTCTCCCGTCCGCGTCGGAAGGGCTACGAACTGCCCAGGATTTGATCAAGGCTAGAGGCTCCAACCCGGGCGATACTCGGTTCGCACATATTGGTTCGCCTCGGGGGAATTGAGGGCTTTCATGTTGGGACCGTCCCAGTCGAGGCGTGCATCCATGCGTTTGGCGAGGTTGCCGAGGAGGCAGATCTCAGTGAGGTGGGCGGCGTATTCAAAGTTGGAGACAGCGGGTTTGCCGGCCTTGGCGGCGCGGACCCATTCGAGCTCATGGGCTTCGCCCTCGACGCGGGGGATGGTCTTGGCCGGGCGCTTGTAATCTTTGTCCAACGCGATGGGCAGGAGCATGGGGCGCTGAGAGTAAACTCCGGCCATAATCTTGCCTTTGGTCCCTTTGAAGAGGATGCCACCTTCAGGGGGCATGACGAGGCCGTCATCGAGGTCGTCGGGCCGCGGGGCGCGCAAGCCTTCCCACCAGGTGAGTTTGAGGGGCGGGAGGCCTTCGCGGGCGGGGAATTTATAGGTGACCATCGCAGCGACGGGATGGGTGTCGGGGTTGAGCGCGGTGGAGGTGGCTTCGATGGAGGTGGGGTGGCCGAGCTTGAGGCCCCAGACGGCTGCATCGAGAGTGTGGGCGCCGCGGTCCCCCATCATGCCGACGCCGAAATCCCACCAGCAACGCCAGACCGCAGGGTGATAAGCGGGGTGGTAAGGGCGTTCTTTGGCGGGGCCAAGCCAGAGGTCCCAGCTGAGTTTATCCGGCAGGGGCGGGGTGTCGGTGGGCCGGACGCCCCATTTGGAGCTCCAGGAGGCATGTCCCCAGGGGTAGTAGGAGAGGTCGCACCAGGCGTCCACTTCCCGAACTTCACCGATAGCGCCGTTCCAGAGCCACTCGCAGACGAGCCGGATGCCTTCACCGGAATGACCCTGGTTGCCCATTTGGGTGGTGACCTTGTATTGCCGGGAGGCGGCAGCGAGGGCACGGGCTTCGGAGATGTCGTGGGTTAGGGGTTTTTGGCAATAAACGTGTTTGCCAGCCTTCATGGCGGCCATAGCAATCACCGCATGCGTATGATCCGGCGTTGCAATGACGACCGCGTCGATGTCTTTCTGCTTCTCCAGCATCTCCCGGTAATCCGTCCAGATCTTTGCCCCGGGGTATTTCTTGAAAGTCCTGGCGGCATAATCATGGTCCACATCGCACAGCGCGACGATGTTCTGCGAGCTTAGGTTTTCCAGATTACCGCCCCCCATGCCCCCCACGCCGATACCCGCGATATTCAGCTTCTCGCTGGGTGAAGCCTCTCCGGCGCCCAGCACCTGGCGGGGCAGCACGTTGAAGGCCGTGACGGCAAGAGCGCTGGTGCCCAGGAAACGGCGGCGGGTCATGGGTGTGCGGTCGGAGTTGGAGGGCTGGACGTTCAAAGTCTTCATAGGACCATTCTCTCCCTATCGTTTCCATTAATCAAGCTGGCAAGCGCGCGGCGGCGCTAAAGCCCGCAAGAATGTCATGGCCACCCACTGTCACCAGACCATTGGCGGACAACACCTCGACATGGGAATAGAGGGCGTGAAGGGGGAGAAAGGACGAACACCCGGTAGATCGGAAATGGAACCAAGGCAGGGGGGCTCACGCAGGGCTGCTCTAAAGTCGGTCCGGGCCATTCCAAACCCGAGACCCGAAGACCGAAGACTTTGAAGTCCGAAGCCCGAAGGCCGAAGGCCGAAAGAAGGCCGAGGGCCGAAGTCCGAAGACCGAGGCCGAGCGCGGTTCGGTCTTCGGCCTTCGGATTTCAGGGCTGCAGAACATGATCTTCCCTCAACTGGCCGGACTTCAGAGCAGCCCTGGGACCCACGAGGAAAATGAACCTCCCCCCTGCACCGCGCAAAGGCGAAGGCCAGTGCTGTGAATTCTCCTCCCCATTGATCTGCTGACCCCTCTTCCAAAAGGGTGCTGCCGAGAGCCAACATGGCACTCATGTCGCACAGCGCCATGCTCAGAGTGTGCCATGCTGACGCATACCAGCTCGGCTGCTTTACCTGTTAAGATTCTGCAAGTATTGGCTATTACGTTACTTGTACACGCGGCGACTTCCTGGCACGCCCAAAGCTAGGAATGTAAGTGGCAACAAACCAGTAAACTGAAAGGACAATAAAATGAATAGTCTGACAAGATGGCAAAGACCAGAATTATCAACGTGGCCGGGCTTCGGACGACTCACGGATTTGCGGGATGAAATCGACCGGTTGTTCGAGTCGCCTTTGGCTGAATTGACACGCACCTCGTGCTTGTTGAGCGGTTGGACTCCGGCACTCGACCTTTCCGAGGACAAAGATAACCTCTATGTGAAGGTGGAACTGCCCGGGATGAAGCGGGAGGAGATCGACATCTCGCTCCACGAGGGCAGCCTGAGCATTTCGGGTGAGCGCAAGAGCGAGCAAAAACATCAGGACGCTGAAGTTTACCGGGCGGAGCGCTTCTTTGGCCGGTTCCAGCGGACCGTGACGTTGCCGGCTGCGGTAGCTGCGGACAAGGTCAAGGCGCAGTACAAAGACGGCATTCTAACCATCACGCTGCCCAAGACGGAGGAAGCGAAGCCGAAACACATCGACGTCGATGTGAGCTAACCCGCTATCGCCCCGTAAGAGTGCAGTCGATTGATTGACGCAGGGGAGACAGTTTATCTCCTTGAATAGCCAAATCCCCCGGGCCGGTGCCCGGGGGATTTCGTGAGTTACGGCTATACGGGAATTCCGTGCTTCTTAGCGGCTTTCTTCAACTGCTCCAGCGCGGCGTCGAAGTCACCGTTCTTAACCAACTGTTCAAACTCCACGTATCCTTCCGGAGAGAATATCGAGCGGAACGCAGTGCGGTTGGCCTTGAGGCAATCTCTCGCCCCCGGATCCTGCCCGGTAAACAGAGGCACAATCAGGTTCACCGCCTTGCGCATCTGTGATGGATTCACCGGGGGCGGGGCCGGCAAAGGGCGGGCGGGTTTTTCCGCCTTCGGCTCCGGCGAAGCCTCGGGAGCGGCGAGCGCTTGTCCTGCCGCATCCGCGACCGGCTTCTCCGGGCTCTCCGGTTCCTCCGGCACAGGTGCCGTTGAAGGCGCCGGAGGTTCGATCAGTGGAAGCAAAGGGGCCTCAGCGGCTGGTGCCTCGGCCGGAGTATCAGTGAGGGAACCGGTCACGCTTTGTTCCGCTGCGGGCTGGACCTCAAAGAGCTCAATCTGATTGATCGGGCGCGTCTTCTTGCGCCTGGCCACCCGGGCAGGTTTGTCCGGTGCGGGTGGTTGCGATTGCGGCGGCGTGGCTTCGGTCGGAGTTGCCTCGGGCACCGGGGGTGCCGGCACGCTCGGCTCGAGAGTTGAGGTCGGTGCAGGGACTACGTCGGCTTCAGGCGGATTGTGCGGTGGCACCGACTCGCCTTTGCTGGCCTGCGCGCTTGGTTCCTGGTCTGCCTCTTCCGTCGGCACAACTTTGGCCGCGCTGGCTTCCGCGGCCAACCGCGTGGGGCCCTCCAGTCTGACCTCCAGATCGGCGATGGTTGCCTGTGCCGCCTCAAGCCGAGTCTGGAGGGCCGCCGCGGCTTTCTTTCCAGCGCGGGCGGCGGTATCCAAGCGCGCCTGCAGGCTGCCGATGGTTTGCTGCGCCTGTTCCTGCGCCATGCGCGCCTGCTCCAATTCCGCCTGCCTGGCCTGCGCCGACTCTTCCGCTGCGCGCACTGAGGCGTTCAGCCGGGTCTCCAGCTCGCCGCCGCTCTGCAGAGCGGACCGGGCGCGTTCGAGCTCGCTGCGGGCGGCTGCGGCTTCATCCTTCGCGCCACGCCAATCTTCCTGGGACTGCTTCCTGCCCGCGCTTTCACGGGCCAACCGCTGGTTCAACTCCGCGAGCTCGGCCTCCACGGCTCGCCGGCTCTCCAGCAAGTTCACCAGCAGGCTGAGCAACCCGGCCACAACCAGCGCAGCCAAGGATTCAAGCACCACCTTCGTCTTATTAACCCAGCCGCCTCGCGGCTGCAGCGCCAGGCGAAATTCCAGGTCGTGAACACGGACGAGTTGCAGCGCCGCGTCCTGGATCGACAGCGCGCCGTGCGCCGCGAGAGTCTCTGCTTTCTCGCTGGCGGAAGCCGGTTTGAACAAGTGGTAACTGTAGCCTTGTTTGAAAAGGTCATCCACCTGCACCCGACCCAACGCGTCGGAAAGCCTCATCGAGGCAGCCACAAAACCCCAGAAACTGTCGCGTCCATCACGGGCCCGCTGGAAGACCGGCACGCGCGCCACGATGCCCTGTACTCCACGATAGAGTGTCAATGGCCCCGTCACCGTCAGCGCACGCTTTTGGATAGCCGCGTTGGCGCCGGATTGGTAGGCGGGATCCTTCAGCACATTGAACCCTAAGCCACGCTCGTTGCCAGCCCGGGGCACGATGTCGTTGACAATACCACCGGGCTGCGATTCCAGCGAAGTCAACCCAGGCCGGGCGGCGAGCAACTCCGCCGCGGCCTTTTGGAAATTAGGGATCGCTCCGCCGGACTGCCTGGCCAGCGCCCCTAGAACCTCCGCCGCGGACACAACCTGGTTTAGCTGCAGTTCGAGGGCGGCGCCCCGGGCCTGCGCTTCGATACTGGCCTGAGCGCGGGCATCATCCGCCCGCATTTTCGCCCGCCATGCCACCGTCGCCGCCCCCAGCACCAGGCAAAGCAGGAACACCACCAGCGCCGGCCGCGCGGCGAAGCGGCCCGACATCGGCGAGCGGGTGTCGGCTTGGGCATCCAGAAACGGGTTCGGCAGGCTGGGCGAGGGCGTAGTCATGGTGCGAGTGTGTTTAGCGAAGGATTTGGAACAGGCTGGCGAAGTCGTCAGTCCAGAGAGGGACTTTGATTGAGTTAGTATTGACGGTGCTGGCGACGTTGTGAATGGCGGGAGAGTTGATAATCTGCTCGCTGCGCGAGAGCAGAACCCAGGTCGAGGAGTAAAGCCACCACTCATCATCGTTCTCCTCAAAGTCAATGGACGCCAGCTTGTAGCCGAAGTGCCGGGCAAGATTGACGACCACCGGCTGAAGATTGAGGTAATGGTTGGAGATGTGCACGGCGATGATGCCATTGGTATTGAGATGCCGCGCGTAAACCTCGAACGCCTCCCTCGTCAGCAAATGCACCGGGATGGCGTCGCTGCTGAAGGCATCAAGCACCAGCAGGTCGAAGTGCTGCGGTGGCTCGTTCTCCATTGATAGGCGGGCGTCGCCGAGCAACACCTCTACCTGGCCGGGGCACTTGGGCAGATAGCTGAACCACGAGTTGGCCACCGACTGCACCTGCGGGTTGATCTCATAAAACCGCAGGTAATCTCCCGCGCGGCCAAATGCCGCCATCGTGCCGGTGCCCAGACCCACCACGCCGATGCGCCGATGACCGGCGGGCAGGGCCGCCACGCCCAGCCCGATGCCGCTGTCCGGTCCGTAATAGCTCACCGGCCAGGTGGCCTGGTTCGGGTCAACAAATTGCAGGCCGTGAGTGATCCGCCCGTGCTGGAGGAGGAAATAATGCGATAATGGGTCGCCCTTCTCATACTCGTTTACTGTCAGCACGCCATAGAAATTGCGCGACCGGTAAACCCGCTCGCTCCCGAAGCCGTGCGCTTGCGTCCAGAGGGTTGCGCCGAGCGCAATCATGCCTAGCGAAAGCCAGATACAGGTCAGAACGCGCCAATGCTGGAAGCGCTTGAACTTCTTGCGCACGATCCAGGAAACCACCATCAGGACCAGGATCATCCACATCCCAACGCGAATACCGATGAAGCCACCCCGGGGAATCGCTTTGGCGTGGCCGACCAGCCACGTCAGGGTCCAGTCGAGGCCGCCAAACACGAGCAGAGCTATCGTGCCAGCCAGCCAGCGCCACTCGTTCCATGTCGAACTTCCCGCACGGGCGGTCATACAGACGAACAGGAATAGCAGCCCGCACAGGAACAGGCCCCAATGCAATTCGTAGTAGTCTGTGAACCACAGCGGCGCGGCGATGGCAACGAATAAGCCGCCCAGCGCGCCGCCCGCCGCAATCATCAGGTAATACCCGGTCAGGTGGCGTGGATCGGGTTTGAGCCGGTAAAGCTCGCCGTGACAAACCATGCAGCAGACAAAAAGTCCGCCGCAATACATCGCCACTTGTTTGGCGAGGGACCATTCGCTCGCGTCGAACAGCGCCCAGCATAAGCCGCCGAGGGCGGCGATGAGCGCCAGCGTGAAAGGGTAACGCGCATACCATCGCGGGCTGTCGAAGCAAATAATGAAGCTCAGCAGGTAAAGCGCCAGCGGCAGCACCCAAAGAAACGGAATCACCGCCACGTCCTGGCACAGCTTGTTGGTCGTCGCCAGCAGCAGCACCGACGCACACGCCGGCAGCAGAAGCCACAGGACTTGGTTGAGAGTTGAGAGTTGATGGTTGAGAGTTGGGGTGGGCGTGGGGGATGGTCCGTGGTCCCTTGCCTCCGGCTCCCGACTTTGGACTTTGGACTTTGGACTTTGGACTTCAGACTTCCAAAGTCGCACCGCGCAAAAGCCGCAGCAGAGAACGTAAACGACCAATCCGCACCCCCACATACCCGCTTGAATCTTGCGGGTGAAATGCGTCTCAAAAAAGAAAGGGTAGCTGAGCAGGGCGAGCAGCGAGCCGGCATTCGATAGCGCATACAGCCGATAGGGCGACACCCCGGGCTTGGCGCGGCTAAACCATTGCTGGAGCAACGGGCCGGTGGCCGACAGCACAAAATAGGGCAGGCCGAGGCTTGCCGCCAGCAGCGCGAGGATTTGCAGGGTTGGGTTGCCGCCGCCGTGCGGTTTCCAGGCATCGTTCGGCGTGATCGGCAGCAAAACCAGGGCGGCGGCCAGCAGAACAAGATGCACGATGGCCTGCGTGCGCGGCTTAAGCCAGCGCGAGGTGAAGTGCGCGTAGGCATAGCCGCCCAGCAGCAGCACCTGGAAAAATAACATGCACGTCGTCCAGACACCAGGCCCCCCGCCAAACCACGGCAGGATGTATTTCCCAATGAGCGGCTGCACCTGGAAGAGCAGGAATGCCCCAGTGAAAATCGTTAACGCGTATGCAGCCATTGAAGGCATGGTGGCATAAGGAAATGAAACGATAAAGCGCTAACCGGGATTGGGAACCGACGAGGGGGAGCACCTCGGAGCACTCCCGCACCCGCCGGCCCCAGTTATCCCAAAAGGTCGGCGGAACAACAAACCAACCGAGGCACAAAGCCCTAAGCCAACGACCTCCGGCTTCCATTTTCCCCTTTCAACTTCCCCCGCCTCGGCGCATCCTTGCACGACTTAACGTCATGGACGGCACAATTACACAGTCACCAGCTGGTCGTCAGGTGTCCCTTCCAGGCCACCCCGCAACACGCGTCCCGTCCAGTCCCATACCGCCCATCTCCCACCATGCTCAACGGCGAAATTCGCAGTAAGATTGACGCGCTCGGGAATGCCTTCTGGACCGGCGGCATTTCCACCCCCTTCGAAGTCGTTGAGCAGATCACCGACCTGCTGTTCCTCAAGTGCCTCGACGATTTGCACACGGTGGAGGAAAACAAAGCCGCCCGTCTGAAGCTCAAGAAACTGGAGCGCCGCGTGTTCCCCGAGGGCAAAGACCCCAACAGCCGCGCCTACGAAGATTGCCGCTGGTCGCGATTCAAACATTTCGCGGCCAAGGAACTGTTCGAGGTCGTCGATCAACACGTCTTTCCTTTCCTGCGCATACTCGGCAAGATCGCCAGCGCCGGGCAAAACGGCCAGTTCCGCACTCCGCGCCACATCATTCAATTGATGGTAGAGATCGTACGGCCTGTGCCCACGGACATCATGTGCGACCCCGCCAGCGGCACTTGCGGCTTTCCCGTGGCGGTCGGTGAATATCTCCGGCGGCATCACCCGGAAATCCTCCGCGACGCCAGGCTCAAGGAGCACTTCCAGCACCACCTCTTCCACGGATTCGACTTCGACAACACCATGCTCCTGCACGGCGTGGAGAATTCTGATATCCGCTACCGGGACTCGCACAAGGAAGTCATCCTCGTGGAAGTCACGCACCGCCCGCCGGGCGAGATTCTGCAGAGCCTTGGTGCGTTGGAGAGCGAAATCAC
>SESG01033713.1_pt1 | contig 10156 bp, 12 predicted proteins | sample 3171421 | NCBI WGS metagenome assembly SESG01 (sample SAMN10866946, study PRJNA518727) | freshwater metagenome | biome: subpolar coniferous forest; feature: holomictic lake; material: water; isolation source: holomictic Lake 227, 6 m and 8 m depth | place: Canada: near Kenora, Ontario | collected... | reverse complement strand
TCTGCATGGGTTGGGTATCAAAACGATACCAACGACACACGTGGATACAATCTAAGCAATACCAATCCAACTGGTCCTATTATTTCAGCCACCGCACCTACTACACAAACAGATGGTACAGTGTTGGTATACGGTGACTTGTGGGTTGACACCAGCAATCTTGAACTGTATCCGTTGTTGAATCGTTGGCAAGTAATTGATGGTGTAAATCAATGGGTAACCCTGGACAACACTGATCAACAGACCTCAAATGGTATCTACTTTGGTGATGCTCGTTGGAGCACAACAGGAACAGTAAATCCTATTTCTGACAATTTGCCGTCAATTACCAGCTTATTGACCAGCAACTATCTAGATGTGGATGCACCCGATCCTACACTGTTCCCCGCAGGTATGCTGCTGTGGAACACACGTCGATCAGGTTATAATGTCAAGAGTTTCCAGGTTGACTACTTTAATGCCAGCAGTTTCAGCTATGCAACATGGTCTAGTTCTACAACCTATGCAGTAGGCGATCAAGTGTTGTATAATGCAGTATTGTATGTGGCTATCCAAGCCGGTACTAATCAAAATCCAGCTACACAGACTTCATACTGGGACTTGTTGGAAACCAACTCATGGGTAACTGCATCAGGTAATAGAGCTGACGGTTCCCCATATATGGGACGTTTTGCTCAACGTGCATTGATTGTGGCTGCATTGAAATCAGGTATTGACACTAGTGTCACAGCACGTGAAGAACAAGCACAGTTTAACTTGATGGCTTGTACTGCATATCCTGAATTGATTCCTAACATGGTAGCACTCAGCAATGAGCGCAACAATACTGCATTTGTGGTAGGTGATACACCAATGAGACTGGGATCAAATGGTACAGACATTGCTGCCTGGGCTACTAACAACAGTGGTAACGGAATATTTGCAGAAGATGGATTAACAACCAGTACTCCATATGCCGCGGTATTCTACCCAAGTTGCCAGACCACTGACCTTGGTGGTAGTGCAGTAGTTACTGCGCCTAGCCACATGATGGTACGTACTATCATCCGCAGTGATTCAGTTAGCTATCCATGGTTAGCTCCTGCTGGAACACGTCGTGGTGTGATTGACAATGCTGCTAGAATTGGTTATATCAATTCTGTCACAGGCGAGTTTGTTACTATTGGTAATAATCAAGGTCTACGTGACGTTGAGTACCTCAACAAAATCAACCCAATCACGTTCATACCAGGTGTAGGTATTACTAACTTTGGTAACAAAACCATCTACGGTGTTACCAGTGCATTAGATCGTATCAATGTGGCACGACTGGTTGCGTTCATGCGCGGTAGACTTGAAGAAATTGGCAAACAGTTCTTGTTTGAACCCAATGATCAAATCACTCGTAATGAGATGACCAATGCAGTAAATGGATTGTGTATTGATCTTGTGGCCAAGCGTGGTATCTATGACTTCTTGGTAATCTGTGATGATTCAAACAACACACCTGCTAGAATTGATGCCAACGAGCTGTGGGTAGATATTGCAATTGAACCTGTGAAGGCAGTGGAATTTATTTATATTCCATTGCGTATCAAGGCAACCGGAGCCATTGCTAACTCACAAAGCGCCACGCAAACTTCTATCGGATGATACCGCTAGACTAGGAAATGGGGTGGAAACACCCCATTTCTTTTGACCTCAACAGAGGTAAATAACTGCATAGGAGATTACAAATATGGCCGTTTCATCATTAACAAGAATGACAGTGCCCTTGGCAAGCGATCAAAGCGCGAGCAACCAAGGCTTGCTCATGCCCAAACTCAGCTATCGCTTCCGAGTGATATTTGAAAACTTTGGAGTAAGCACACCCCGAACAGAACTTACTAAACAAGTAGTGGACTTCAAGCGTCCTACCTTGAGTTTTGATCCTATTGTGATTCCAATCTACAACAGTGATCTAAAGCTGGCTGGCAAATACAAATGGGCCGATGTCACATGTAACCTACGTGATGATGCTTCAGGTGCAGTAAGCCGCCTGGTTGGTGAACAACTACAAAAACAGATGGACTTCTTGGAAATGGCGTCGGCCGCAAGTGGTATCGACTACAAGTTTACCACTCGTTACGAGGTTCTCGACGGTGGCAATGGTGCTGCTACACCTGTTGTGTTGGAAACATGGGAACTGTATGGTTGCTATCTTTCACAGGCAGATTACGGAACCACTAGCTATGCTGATAGCAAGCCTATGCAGATTGCTATGACTATTGTGTACGATAATGCCAACCAAGTACCTAACGGAACTGGTGTGGGTAGCACTATTGCTAGAACTGTCAACGACGTAGTTACAGGATAATACTGTATGGCCTGGGGAGAAGATTTCCTCAAAGGCTTTTTTGGTGGGCAAGGTCTTAAAGATTATGCCCACGCTTCAAAGACCTTTCGCACTAACGGGTACGAGTATGCACCACGGAACAAATTCCTGTTCCATTGCTACTTCAATATCAACACGTCAATGATCCCAAGTCTGGCTGCTGTGTACAACAGCACAGAAAAAGCCACAATTGGGCTTATGGTCAAGACTGTTCAACTGCCTAAGTTCAAGTTAGAAACTGAAATACTAAATCAATACAATCGCAAACGAGTTATTCAAAAGAAGATTAACTACCAGCCTGTAACAACCACATTTCACGATGATGGTGGCGATTTAATACGCAACATGTGGTATAACTATTACAGTTATTATTACAAGGATCCCAATCAAGCATATGGCCCACCGGCACAGAATGGATCAATTGGTCCTATTCAAACTTTGCCTGGGTTTAGTTATAATGCTAGAGATATCTATGCCAATGATCGAGTGGTCAACGACTGGGGATATGTTGGTGAAGGGTACGATCAGGGCAATGCTGGCAGCAACGGAGTAGGCGCAGGTGGAGATCAAACTTCAGGCAAGCCTCCATTCTTTAGAGACATAACTATTTACGGTATGGATCAACATAAATGGGCCAGCTATACTTTGATCAATCCGCTGATCAGCAGTTGGGATCATGATACCTATAGTTACAGTGAAGGTGGTGGTACCATGCAAAACTCCATGACTATTGAATACGAAACTGTAAAATATTACACAGGTGCAATTGGCGGAGTTAGGCCAGATACCAATGTGGTTGGATTTGCTGATCCTGCATACTATGATAATGTTCGTAGTAGCTTGGCTAGACCAGGCAGCACACAAACTGTGTTAGGGCAAGGCGGACTACTGGATGCTGGGATTGGTATCATAGAAGATTTGCAAAGTGGAGGTGTTGCAGGCATCATTGGTGCTGTACAAAAAGCAGGAACAACCTATAACACTTTTAAAGATGCTCCTATACGATCAATTGTAAACGAAGAAGCCAACGCTGCACTCAACAGCGTGTTACGAACCAGTATTCCGGCCGCAGTAAGACAAGCTCAAAACAGCGGCGGCGGATTTCTTTTTCCAAGACCACCAGGACCTAGATAATGGGAGGAACGGTCAACGCACTCAACACCAATGTAGATCTCACTGTTAGAATCTACGATCAGTTCTATGCCTACGAAACTTATGTAAGTGCAGAAGAATATGATGTGGTGTTTAGCTATATGAAATCTGTGTTTACCACAGACCTTGCTGCTGGCAACTTTACTGTGTCTTTGTTTAGAATAGCTGATCAAACACGTACACCAGTACTGACCATATTGGCAAATATACAAGGTCAAGATTCAATTCAACTCACACAAACACTATGTTATTATCTTAACAACTTGAGAAGTGGCAGCACTTTGTTGGGATTTGGTGCTAGTGTAACTCCTAACTATTATACCGCAAGGAATGTGTTAGCATGAGTCGTTGGGCCAACGGCTTGTATGTGATCACCAATCCAGAAAAGTATGTGGGCAAAAATCAACCTAGATACAGATCAGGATGGGAACACAGTTTCATGCGATTTTGTGACAACAACAAAGCTGTGTTGCAATGGGCTAGCGAAAGTATAGCTATACCTTACAAGAATCCCATAACTGGTAAGAACTCCATGTATGTTCCAGATTTCTTTATCACATATCAAACACGTGGCAATCAACAACGTGCCGAGATGATTGAAATCAAACCCAAAAATCAAAGTGTAATTGAAAGCAAGATGAACAGCAGAGATCGTGCTGTGGTTGCTATCAACTATGCAAAATGGGCAGCAGCACAGGCCTGGTGCAAACGAGCAGGTATACACTTTAGAGTCATAACCGAACAAGACATGTTTGCCAACGGCAAGGGATGAAGAGTTTACCGTGACAGCACATCCGGTAAATATGGTATGACTAAAAAACTTGAAGAGTTATTCGATTTGCCTCCTTCTTTTGATGAACCGGAAGAAGATATAGTGTACACCCCTGAAGAAACCAAAACAGCAATGGCAGAGATTGACGATGCAATCGACAAGATTGACGCTGCCTTGCCCGGTGTACGTGACTTGTCAGCAGCCGATTCAGAAATGGATGAGCTAGCTGATTTGGCCAAAGGCAGTTATAAAGATCTTATGGACTTGGGAATGAATGTAGATTCACGATTTGCTGCCGAGATCTTTAGCGTAGCAGGCGCAATGTTAGGACATGCACTCACAGCCAAACAAGCTAAACTCAACAAGAAGTTAAAAATGATTGATCTACAGTTGAAAAAAGCCAATCTAGATATGAAACAACCTGATGGTGGTGCAGCAACACAGCAAGGCCAGGGTCATGTGTTGGATCGCAATGAATTGTTGGATAGATTGTTAGGCGATAGAAAGACAAATGCCAAAAAAGGCTAAATATCACATAGGACACTGATATGAAAAAATTTCACCAATATCTTGCAGAAAGCGAAAGAACATATGACTACAGGATCAAAATCCTGGGTGATGTGCCACCTACCTTTATCAAGGATCTCGAACAAAAACTCGAGCAGTTTGACATTGTAAAAATGTCAGGCAAGAAAACTACCCCTGTACAACGTCTACTAAAGGATTTTCCTGAAGCAGAAAATGACATGGTAACATCCGTAGATGTAAGTTTTCGTTATCCAGCTATTGAACCACAAGTGCAACAACTGGCTCAGCTGTTGGGATTTAGTCCCAACAGAATCCGCTTGATCACACAAGCACATTCGGACAGCATTGATAAAGAGATCACTGACATCAAGGCACAAAACAAGGACTTGATTGCTGATACTGATTATCCTGCACCTGATGCTGAACAGCAAGCGTTGAAAAAAGATTACTCTGCGAATCCTTATCAGCATTCAGTATTGCAGAATGCATATCGTTCTGATTTCACAGTAGCCGGTGGCAAAACACCTCCAGCAAAAACCACAAATGACATCAAGCAAGGCGTCAAGAGCCCAATGACTGATATCAAACGCATGCCCCGGCCTGCCACTTTCGCAACACCAAGAGGATAAACCATGAGCGATTATTTTTTCTACGACATAAACAAAAAGATGGCCGACTTGGCTAAGAAACAGCAACTGACCGAAGATGCAAAAGCCGCTCCGGCTAAGTCGGTTAGAAGTCAACTCAATGAGCGTGACCTGGGCAAGCATAACAATGCTACCACTGGGTTTGCTGCATTGGCCAAGAAAACCGGCGGCGGTGAAAAAGGTGCTAGAATCGCAGGCGCACAGCTGGCAAAAATGCGAGCCAAAGGCCAAGTGGAAGAAAGCGGCAAACCAGACTTCTTGGACCTTGACAAGGATGGCAATCGTAAAGAGCCAATGAAGTCTGCTGCTCGTGGTGCTAAGAAGGGCCTGAGAGAAGCAGATGCCACTCCACAACATGTGGATGATTGGACACCACCAGCCAAACCTGCGCCCAAAGCCAGTGCACCAAAGCCGCCAGTGGCACCAAAGCCTGCTCCAAAGAAACCAGCAATGTATCCTCCACAAGCCATTGATGATCCTGTGAAAGAAGCAGCCAAGTGGCGTCATCCTAAATATAAAAACAGACTGTATACCCAGAAAAAAGGTGATAGTGATGACTACGATGATATGGATTACGGCTATGACGACTACGGAATCAAAAAGCGTCCAGCAAATGATCCAGGACAAAAACGCAGAATGGGCGGAGTTGGTAATGAGTTTAGCAGAACAGACCCATTAGAAAAAGGATTTGGGCGCTCGGGTACAGGAAGTCCTGTAGAAAAAGGCCCAAGAAAAGGTCTACCAAAGAGAGATCAAATTACCAGTTTAAAACAAAGTATCAAAGATGTTCATGGACGACATCCAGAGCCAAACTTGCCCGAAGGTGGTGTGCCGATGACACCTAAGCAACAGAAGTTTGCTAAACTTGCACCTCCTGTGGACAAGATCACTTTTGCTGACCGGATTGTTGGTGCCAAGAAAGAAGTTGACGAAGTGCTAGGTGACGTAGCAGCTGATGCCATGCGTAAAGCACTTGGCAACAAAGGACAAAGCAGTCATCAACGCGGACAACAACAAGACGATGAGTTTGCAAGTAATCATTTTGCCAAAGCCCGTAATCAACGCAGACTTGACGCAGAAGACGAATTTGCAAGAAGCAAAGGCCGTAATCCTAATGCTGACATGGAGGAAAGTTTCTGGGACGACGAACCCAACAGCCGTAAATCAAGCACAGGTGGTAGAATTGATACCACCCGTGCAGGTGTGACACGTCACCATGCAGGTAAGAGTTACAGCGGTGCTGGCCATGATGTGGGTGCCGATGATGAGCCAAGAAGTGGACAAGCTGGCCGCCGTACAGTTGGTGCTGGTCAGGGAAAAAAGATTGGTGCCAAAATCAATCGTGGTACATCAAAATTGATGACCCGAGAAGACGATATGGATCCAGCAGATCAAGGTGAATACGATCAAGAAGGTTCTATGGCCAAAGACGATATCAAAACTGTGGTACGTCATGCGCAGGCATTGGAAAAGATTCTTGGTGACAACGACAATTTGCCTGAATGGGTACAAGCCAAGTTGGCCAAAATTGAAGGCATGATGACTGCTGTGGATGACTACATGCAGAATCAACAAGGCGACGATGAAGGCAGCGACGACATGGAAATGGACGAAGAGTCTACCAACAAACGTGACAGCCGTGCTGAAAAAGCTGGTAAGAAAGTTGCCAAAGACATTGAATACGACGAAAAGAAAAAAGATGGCATCCATGGCCGGCGTCGCGACAGTGAAGATAGCAAAGCCGAACGTTCTGGTAAGAAAGTTACCAAAGACATTGAGTACGACGAAAAAAAAGACAAGAAGAAGAAAGAAGTTGATGAAACTACTAGTTCTGGGTCAGTGGCTACCGGCGGCTCATCACCCAAGTCCGGCGGCGGTGTAAGTTACGGCAAGGGTATCTACGACAGTTTGAATCGTGAAGTTGAAAAAATGATTGCTGAATCCATGAGCATAAACATGAGCATGAACAACGACTCGCACGGAGGTCCTAGCAATACGCTCACTGTTACTGCTACTGATGAAGATGCAATACAGTTGGCCATGCTGTTGAAATCAGCTGGTCTTGGCTCTCAAGAACACGATGACATGAGTGCTATACACAACATGGACAATGACATGAGTGCTATACATGACATGGATCACAGCCATGGCGAGGAGCCATGCCCTGCATGCGGTTCTTCTGATTGCGAATGCGATGAAGTACAAGAAGCATATGGCGATACCAATGCTACAGACAACGAGCCAGATTGGCCCACAGACGAAGAAGGCACAGACAATGCTGGAATGTACAGCGGTGGATTGAATGGTCCTAAGTCAACTGGTCAAACTACTGTTCCTGTGATTGCCGGGCAAGATGATCGCATGGGATACGAAGGTGATCATGAACTGCGTCGCATGATGGAAATTGCTGGACTTAGGTAATAACATGACTAATCAATTTCAGACCTACGCAGAGACAATGAGTAGACTGGCGGAAAGACATCCGCCAGCACCTACACCTCAAGAGGTGCGTAATCAACCTGTGATGATTCCTGGTGTGCTGAGTCAGACCACAAATCTGTTCCGTCCTGTGAATGTGGCAGATCTAAATAAGGATAACAAATAATGGCTATTCAAGTTGTGAACGCTGTAAGCAATGTGGCCTGGTCCACAGACAAAGTGGAAATTGCTACCACTACTGCAAATGTGACTTTTCAAGTTTCAGTGGTGCAGTTGACCTATGTACAGGCCAATGGCGTTCCTGCAAATGCCACAATGACCACACCCACTGGCAACTTGTATGCCAACACTATCGTGGTTCCGGGTAATACTGTGCAACAATACTATGTTGGTGCAGGCAACTATCTGAACATTATCACAGGAACAGGATTCAGTGCTACAGCATTGGGCACAGCCTCATCTGCCACAGCAGGCTCAAACGGTATCTAACATGCGAGCCAGTGAGTTCATCGCTGAAGGTGCAAGAGGTGCAATTCCCGGCGGACACGACAATGCCATGCCCGGAGCACACATCGTGCGCGACATTGGCGGATATGACCGAATCAATCATTTAAACCGCATGATGATGGCCATGGCCATGCATGACGGCAAAGACAAAAAATCAATCTCTAAGGATAAAATGGATCCTGCATCGTGGGTAGAAAAATACAACACCGCACATCCTTATACCAAAGAAGAAGACAACATGATCCACGGTGCCATGAAAACCATTGGGTCAGACAATCATCATGTGGTTAGCGACCATCGCAGCATAGAACATCCAGAAATACACAAAGTCAGCCCTGTAAAAGGATTTAAAGGCTACAAACGATGAGAGCAAAAGAATTTATAACTGAAAGCACAGTATCCGGACGCACAGGCACAATCACTCGTGATGTAGGGTTGGCCTTGCCCGGTGCTTTCAAGATTCCTAAGTTACAAAACAACGATCCTTACAAGCAATACAGATTTGGTGTGGCCATTGCTGGTGCTAAAGGCGCTGCCCAACGTGCTAAAGATGGTGTTCCGCTATTCGACGGACCCAGCAGTGTGTTTGGAGAAGACATGGTGATTGTAAGTTACGATCCTCATGTGAAAGATTACATTGATGATGCACTACATTCCATGCACATGCCATCTAGTGATGCTGTGCAGATTGGTACTATGGCCAGTGAAGAAGCACCTGATGTGATCAAAGCGAGTCCTGTAAAGGCCTTCAAAGGATACCCAAGGTAATCACATATGAAAATCGCCGAACTTTTAAGAAACTTAGCTGATGTAATTGATCTAGAACGACAATCATCAGCGGAGGTCGGCAGTGCCCAAGGTGAGTTAGCCCCTCAACGCTTTGTGCCACCATTGCAACTCAAATTAGAACTATTAAAACGAGCAGTGGATGTAAACAACATCTACTCGCCAAATGTTCCTGATCAAGACGGCCGTGTTCCTGCACATCATTTGAGTCTTAGTCAACCCGGCAACGATGCAGAAACACAACAAGATTATTCCACGACGCAGAATCATGGCGAGGATGATATAAATCAATTACGCCGTAGAATAATGTCTATTTTACAAATTGATGGCGGTAGTGACGATCCAATGGACAACTAAGGAGCTAAGATGAGCAGTGGCGACACTAACGATTCAGTATACATACAAAAACTTTTCACCAGTCGTGACAACTTCACGCAGGGAAATGTCCAAGAAGCTCAAGCCAATGCTGCTTCTTATGTAGGGCAAGAGGGACGCATCTGGTGGAATCCTGTTTACAATGCGTTCTACTACAGCAACGGCAACACACCCGGCGGGATAATGATTGGCGGCGGCTCCAACGCAATTTCTAATATTTCTGTGGCCGATCAAGGGTCTGTATTGACCTTTAATGTTGAAAGTTTTAATTTTGTAGGTGACGGGGTTGTTGCTTCTAATGTGGGTAATGCGGTAACTATTACCATTCCAGGCGGCAATGTTACTAATGCATTGATCGTAAGTCAGTATACCTATGGAAACATATCTAATTCTGTTCCTAATGTGTCTGGGTTGTTGTTTGACACGACCACTGGATTTAATGTTACTGACCTGGGAGGCGGCAATGCTTTGATAACTCTGGGTAGTTCGTTCAAGACTTGGGAAGTTACCGGACAGACCAGTCTAGTTGCAGTAGGTGAAGATACTGTACAATTTGTAAATGGTAACAATATTGTTATAACCACAAATGCGTTATCT
>SESG01008991.1_pt1 | contig 10158 bp, 9 predicted proteins | sample 3171421 | NCBI WGS metagenome assembly SESG01 (sample SAMN10866946, study PRJNA518727) | freshwater metagenome | biome: subpolar coniferous forest; feature: holomictic lake; material: water; isolation source: holomictic Lake 227, 6 m and 8 m depth | place: Canada: near Kenora, Ontario | collected... | reverse complement strand
ACAATTAAATTTTGAATACGATTTAGCTGAACTTGAAAAAGTTTGGTTCGAAGGAATTGAATGTATTAAACGCTTCGACTTGATTGACAGTGAACATTATGTGAACAACGCCATTAAAAGTGGTAAAAAAGTGTTGGCTGAAGGTGCTCAGGGAACTATGCTTGATGTGGATTTTGGCTCATATCCTTTTGTAACTTCATCAAATACAATTTGTGCAGGTGCTTGTACCGGGTTGGGAGTTGCTCCCGGAAATATCGGTGAGGTTTTTGGTATTTTTAAAGCATATTGTACTCGTGTAGGCAGCGGTCCGTTTCCAACAGAATTGTTTGACGAAACCAGTGATTTAATGCGTAAAATAGGTTTCGAGTTCGGCTCAGTTACCGGTCGACCACGTCGTTGCGGTTGGATTGATTTGGTGGCATTGAAATATGCGGTGATGATTAATGGTGTCACTCAACTTATTATGATGAAAAGTGATGTGATGGATGAATTTGAAACGATTAAGGTCTGTGTTGCTTATAAAATTGATGGTCAGGAAACAGAACAATTTCCATACGACCTGAATGATGGTGCCGAACCGGTTTATGTTGAGCTTTCAGGTTGGAAAACTAATATGACTGCTGTACAAAGCGAAGATGAATTTCCGGAAGAATTCAATGCGTATATCAGTTTTCTGGAAGAAGAACTGGAAGTGCCGATTAAAATTGTTTCGGTTGGTCCAGACAGAGCGCAGACCATAATTCGTTATCAGGAGTAGTTTCGCGTTTAAGGTTCCATGTTTCGTGTTAATTCAATATACATAATACTCAAAACACGAAACTCAAAACACGAAACAAATATGTCATTTTGTCATTGGCAAGGATTTTGAGAGAAATACTACTCAAACCAATTAAAAAATTAAGATTATGTTTATAGGCTATATTATTTTTGGGATTTTCGCTTTAATAAGCTGGTTGATTTCAAGAAATTTGAAATCTAAGTTTGAACGTTATTCACAACTTCCCATTCCTCGCGGAATGACAGGAAAAGATGTGGCTACCAAAATGCTGCGTGATAATGGGATTTACGATGTTCAGGTCGTTTCAACCAACGGACATCTGACCGACCATTATGATCCGACAACCAAAACTGTGAATTTGAGTGAAAATGTATATGCATCAAGTAATGTTGCTGCGGCTGCCATAGCGGCTCACGAGTGTGGTCACGCCGTTCAGCATGCCATGGCTTATGCCCCGCTGGCGTTGCGATCGAAATTGGTGCCGGTTGTCAGTTTTGCTTCTAACTGGATGCAATGGATTTTACTGGCCGGAATTATATTTGTTCGCACCTTTCCACAGTTGATGTTGGCTGGGATTTTTCTGTTCGCTATGACAACTTTGTTTAGTTTTATCACCTTGCCTGTTGAAATAAATGCCAGTTCACGCGCGTTGGTTTGGCTCAATACTTCAGGAATTACCAATTACGAAACTCATGATCAGGCAAAAGATGCTTTGAAAACAGCTGCTTATACTTATGTTGTTGCCGCTCTTGGTTCATTGGCTACCTTGGTTTATTATATTTTGATTTATCTTGGCGGAAGTCGCAGATAGATTATAAGGGTCTAGTTGACAGCGAAATGAAAAAAATGGAGTTGAATCGAAATTATTTTGATTCAACTCTTTGTATTTTAAAAAATAAATAGTATTTTTGCAGTCCGTTTCGGATAAGGTAATCAAGAAGCAATGCCCAAGGCAACTCACCTTCCCGATGTAATCAGAAAAGTCGTTTAAAAAATGTACGCAATCGTAGAAATTTTGGGACAACAGTTCAAGGTGGAAGCCGGAAAAAGACTGTTTATCCATCGCATGGAAGAGGCCGAAAGAGGTTCTCAGTTAGAATTTGACAAAGTTTTGTTAGTTGACAATGAAGGCACTGTAACAGTTGGTGCACCGGTTGTTGAAGGAGCAAAAGTTGTTGCAGAAGTTATTTCGCACGTTCGTGGTGAAAAAGTAATTGTTTTCCACAAAAAACGTCGCAAAGGATACCGTAAACGTAACGGTCACCGTCAGAACTTCACAGAATTGTTTATTAAAGAAATTGTAGCTTAACCGAAAAAAGTATAAGAAAATGGCACATAAAAAAGGGGCGGGTAGCTCAAGAAACGGTCGTGAATCGGAAAGCAAACGACTTGGCGTTAAAATTTACGGTGGTCAATTTGCAAAAGCAGGTAACATCATAGTACGTCAACGGGGTACAGTTCATCATGTAGGTCAGAATATTGGCATTGGTAAAGACCATACTTTATTCGCTTTGATTGACGGAATTGTGGAATTCAGAAAAAAGAAAGACAATAAGTCATTTGTTTCTGTAAAACCTATTGAAGTAGCAGCTAACTAAACTGTAAATTCCTGAGGGACTTAAGAATAGTTTATTTGAAATTATAATCTCCTGTTGTTTTACCGTAGTGTAAAATTGCGGGAGATTTTTTTTATTCAGACAAAAGAATCCTGATTCAAGATTTTTGATTAATTTTATCAGATATTTCAATCGTAAATTGTAAATTAGAAAATCGTAAATAAAGAATATGCTGACACTCAAACAGATCACCGAAAATACAAGCGAAGTTATTACCCGGTTAACAAAGAAAAATTTCGATGGAGTAGCCATTATCGCTCAGGTAATTGAACTGGATAATGCACGTAAAACTGCACAGGTTCAGGCTGACACTGCTTCTGCGGAACTTAATAGTTTGTCTAAGGAAATTGGAAACCTGATGCAACAGGGCAAGCAAGCCGAAGCAACTCAGGCAAAGGAAAAAACAGTTGAACTGAAAGAAATAATCAAAACTATCAGTGATCAACAAAGCACTGCAGAGCAAAAGTTGAACGAATTGTTGGTACAAATTCCAAATCTACCACACGAAAGTGTTCCTACAGGCAAACATGCTGAAGATAACTTGATTGAACGTAGCGGTGGGATTATGCCAACTTTATATGAAGGCGCAGTTCCGCATTGGGATTTGGCGAAAAAATACGATTTGATTGATTTTGAATTGGGTGTGAAAATATCAGGTGCTGGTTTTCCTGTTTACAAAGGAAAGTGTGCCCGTTTGCAACGTGCCTTGATTAATTTCTTTTTGGATAATGCTCGTGAAGCTGGTTATCTCGAAATTCAACCACCTTATGTAGTAAATGCCGCTTCGGGTTATGGAACTGGACAATTGCCTGATAAAGAAGGACAAATGTATCATTGTACTATAGATGATTTGTACCTGATTCCAACAGCAGAAGTCCCTGTAACAAATATATATCGCGATGTAATTTTGAATGAAAGCGAATTGCCTATTAAAAATACGGCTTATTCGGCTTGTTTCCGTCGCGAAGCAGGTTCGTATGGCAAAGATGTACGAGGATTAAACCGTTTGCATCAGTTCGACAAAGTGGAAATTGTGCAAATTCAGCATCCCGATAAATCGTATGAAACGCTTGACCAAATGGTGAATTACGTACAAACTTTGGTTGATAAACTTGAATTACCTTGGCGCATTCTTCGACTTTGCGGTGGTGATATGAGTTTTACTTCTGCATTGACTTTCGACTTTGAAGTGTTCTCTGCTGCTCAGGAGCGCTGGCTGGAAGTCAGCTCGGTTTCGAATTTTGAAAGTTATCAGGCTAATCGTTTGAAATGCCGATTCAAAACCGGTGATAAGAAAACTCAACTTTGTCATACATTGAATGGTAGTGCATTGGCATTGCCACGTATTGTGGCTGCTTTACTCGAAAATAATCAGACACCTGAAGGAATCCGAATTCCGAAAGCATTAATTCCGTACACCGGATTTGATATTATCGATTGATCTGATACAAAATCAATTTAAACAAAAACGACATTCGACAGTAAGTTGAATGTCGTTTTTGCTTTTTTAGTAATTATGATGTGAGAATAGATTTAAAACTATATATTTGCTGTGTTTTCTGTGTGTCATTATTCAATAATATTGCCATGAATAAAAGAATTCTACGAATAATAACTGTTTTTTTGTTGATTGTATTAGCTGGAGGGCTTTATTACATTCATTTACTTACGCCTATTATTACCGGTTATGCTGCAAAGAATCTTGCATCTGACGTGTTTGTGGGCCATCGCACGCAAAAAAGCGTAGATGCTATAGATTTGAATTTTTCATTTATAAAATTCACTCATAATACAATTGATTATGATAAAAAGGAAGTGACAAGTCGTTTTCTGTGGGCGACATCGAAAGCCATTTATATTGAAGGTTTTGGCTGTACACTTGTTCGACGGGTTGATGAACAAACAATACGAAACCGACCTTACATTATCGTTCCGCTACCTGCAATCAATCCGGATTCAGTGGCCTGGCCTGCCGGTGATAAGTTGACTTCTACAATTCCTATAGGAATTGATATAAATAAACTAAATTTTGTTTTAGCAAAAGCGTTGCGTGACACAATTGGAAATAAAGGGACTTTTGCAGTAGCAGTCGCTTACAAAAATCAATTGATTGCAGAAAAATATCATGCAGGATTCTCATCTAAAAACCGCTTTCTCAGCTGGTCGATGGCTAAAAGCTTTACTCATGCATTGCTAGGAATTATGGTAAAAAAGGGTTTTATGGCTGTAAATGATAAACCCGATATTCCGGCATGGAAAAATGATAATCGTTCAGCCATTACCCTTGAAAATTTGATGCACATGAACAGTGGTTTAAAATGGAATGAAGACTACGGCAATCTCTCCAATGTAACTGTAATGCTACATGAAGCCTCCGATATGGCAGCATTTACATACACTAAACCAATGGTAGCTCGACCGGATTCCTTGTGGTATTACAGTTCCGGTACAACCAATATCGTTAGCTATCTGATTCGGAAAAAATTGGGGAATGATTCTGTTTATTACGCTTTTCCGCGAAAGGAACTTTTCAATCCTATCGGTATGAGAAGTGCTATTTTTGAAACGGATGCAGATGGGAATTTTGTTGGTTCATCGTACATTTATGCTACCATGCGCGATTATATTCGCTTTGGTTTATTGTATCTGAACAAAGGCAAATGGCTAGGAAACCAGATTTTGCCTGATGGATGGACAGATTATGCAGCAAAACCTGCTAATGGTTCGGGAGGAAAGTATGGTTCGTTTTTCTGGTTAAATCAGTCAGGAAGTTTTCCAAATGTACCTCGGGATTTGTTAATGTGCCAGGGACACGATGGACAAGCGATTTATATTATTCCCTCCTTACAATTGGTGGTAGTTCGCACTGGTTTCTCTAAAAAAGAGGATTTTAATTTTCATAAATTTTTGGCTGAAATTGTGGCAGCTGTGAAGAACTAAAAGTAAAATTTCTTGTTTCGTAAGTTGCCATTTAGTAAATACTCATAACCTACTCCGCCAATTATTATACAATAAACAAATTAGCACATTCAAATTACTGCAACTGCATAGGGATGAATTATAGTTCTTATCATCTCTGAACTTGCTTACAGCTGCCAGCGTTATTTCTATAATTGTTTTAAGGAACTTTTCGGCTGCCACTCAATATTTGTCGAAAAAAAAGAATAAGTTTTAAATCTGATTATGACAAGTTGATTGATAATTAGGTTGTTATTTTGTTCAATTAAAACATTGTAAAATAATCGGTTAATGCCGGATATGAGTTTGCTTTTATTAAAAGTTTCTTTTCAACGTTCAGTTAAATTACATGCCAATTTTTAACCGGTATTTAGCTGGTGGAATTCCCGTTTGTTGCTTAAAAACTCTCGAGAAATGATGTCTGTCATAGTATCCACATTCAAGAGCAATATCTTCAATATCTTTGTTTGAATGGTGGAGAATCATGATGGCATGTTCGATTCGTCGTTGTTGTATGTAGTTTTTTACCGTACAATTTAATGATAATTTGAACAATCGGGCAAAAGAGTTGGTGGCTAAATTTGCAATTTTGCTTAATGTACTGTTAGTAAGCTCTTTATCAATATTTTTGTCAATATAAGAAATTACTTTCAGAATGCGTTTATCAATAACCGGAAAATCCCAATGGTCCAAATTGATTCCCTGTAATGCATACATTATTAAACAATTAATCTCGATTGCAGAATGTGTATTTATGTTGTTTGGAAATTCTAATCGGTTGATTTTGATAAGGTTTATTTGACGCAGCCAATATTCATTTATTTCAATTTCATAGATACCAATTTTTATTTTGTCGTACGGAAAACCCAGATTAAAATGTACGAATAACTGGTCACACATCCCTTTTTCTTTAAAATAATCAACTTCTGTAGTGGTTTTAATAACTTTTCCAATTATACTTTCCTCTTCCGCTATGTTGTGTTGTTTTATATGTGTCGAAAAAGAAGTGTAAGGAGGAATCAATACTAACTTAGTATTATTGAGTTCATACTCAATTTTATTGTAAGTTATAAAAGAGCCTCCTGTACTACTATGGTAAAGCCTCCAAAACGGAAACGACATATTTTCGCACTCCCATTCCGACAACATCCAGTACCTGCTGCAATGTAACAAAACTCTGATTTCTGCAATGCTTTGCTTAGCCTCCCAGGGGTCAAATTTTCTATTGTCCGACAATTTTATTAAATGCTCAATCATAATAATTTTAATATGATCAATAATCGAAAGATGTTTATTTTATACACAAAGTTGTTTTTAATATACAATTGGCTAATAGCTATATCAGTTATTTTTGCATTTGTAATAAATAGTTATTGCACAAAAGTAGTTTAATTTTTTTACTTACAAAATCATAATATGCTAAAAGGAATTTCACCACTTGTAAGCCCTGAACTGCTCGCAGTTTTGGCACGTATGGGTCACGGCGACGAAATCATTCTGGCCGATGCTCATTTTCCAGGCGAAACATTTAATAGTCGTGTATTGCGTGCCGACGGACTTCGCATTCCCGAATTGTTAGCAGCAATTTTGCCACTATTCGAACTCGATGCTTATGTTCCGAATCCGTTGGTCATGATGGCTGCCGTTCCCGGGGATCAACTCGATCTGAAAGTTGAAGAATCCTATTTGAAAAGGATTCATATAACTAATCCTGCTGCTGCAATTGAGCGAATCGACCGTTTCGCATTTTATGAAAGGACAAAATCGGCTTTCGCTGTAGTTATGACTGGTGAAACAGCTAAATATGGAAATATATTACTTAAAAAAGGGGTAACACCATGCAATTAATTCATAATTTATAATTCATAATCACAATGTCATTTAAATCAAAAGCTGCCTATTTACCGGGAAACAGCACTGTAATTTTCAAAGATGTAGAATTCCCAAAACCCGGACATGGAGAAGTTCTGCTAAAAGTTAAATCATCAACTATTTGTGGTAGCGATATTCGTGCTATCTACCGTGAACACCTTGGAAAAGGCCCTGAAGGTTATCAAAATAAAATTTGTGGTCACGAACCGGCCGGACAAATTATTTCTTGCGGCCCGGGCATGAAACGTTTCAAAGAAGGCGATCGCGTGGTAGTTTACCACATTTCGGGTTGCGGATGTTGTTATGATTGTCGTCGTGGTTACATGATTTCCTGCAAAAGCGAATCGCGTGCTGCGTATGGTTGGCAACGCGATGGTGGTATGGCTGAGTACATGATTGCCGAAGAAAAAGACCTTGTACTTTTGCCCGATAGCCTTACTTACACCGATGGGGCTCAAATTGCCTGCGGTTTCGGAACTGTGTATGAAGGATTGGAAAAAATCGGTATTTCTGGAAATGATGCCGTGTTGGTTACCGGACTTGGTCCGGTTGGTTTGGCTGCTTTGATGCTTGCTAAAGCATTGGGTGCTCAAAAACTAATTGGAGTTGACACCGTTGCTGAACGTTGCCAGATTGCTATTGACCTTGGTTTGGCCGACGAGGTTTTCGTCTCTGGACCGGACGTAATGGAAAAAGTAATGTCTGCCACCAATGGGAAAGGTTTCGAGCGTACTGTTGATTGTTCAGGTCATACTTCTGGCCGTCAACTTTGTATCCGTGCTACCCGTCAGTGGGGAAAAATGGTAATGATTGGCGAAGGTGGTACTGTAGAGTTCAATCCAAGTCCGGACATCATCCATGATCAAAAAACAATTTATGGTTCGTGGGTAACATCCATCTGGCGTATGGAAGAATTGGTTGAACGTATCGAACGTTGGGGAATTCATCCGGAAGACTTAGTTACACACCGCTTCCAATTAGCACAAGCTCCAGAAGCCTATTCGTTAATGGCTGAAGGAAAATGTGGTAAAGTAGCCATTGTTTTTGACGAGGAAATCAAATAGATTTACGATTTATTCATATACAATTTCGATTGAACCGTAGTTTGATATTTGTCTTGTCTCTTGGTTTTAATATTTAAAAATCTAATTAAATGCAAACAATAAATCCTACTTTAGTTCCATTCAAAATTCTTTATACCGGTGTTAAAATACCGGTGATTGGGTTGGGAACGTTTGGCTCGGACAATTACGATGCCGAAACCATTGCACAAGCAGTGAAAACGGCTATTAAAATGGGCTATCGACATATCGACTGTGCTTCGGTTTATGGCAATGAAAAAGAAATTGGCGCAGCTTTGCAGGAAGTTTTTGCCGAAGGAATTGTGACTCGCGAAGAACTTTGGATTACCTCAAAGGTGTGGAACGATAAACACAAACAAGTAGTTGAATCGTGCAAACAGTCCTTGGCTGATTTACAACTCGATTACATTGATTTGTATCTGGTCCACTGGCCATTCCCTAATTTTCATGCTCCAAAATGCGATGTTAGCGCGCGTCAACCCAATTCAGTTCCTTACATTCATGCCGATTATATGAAAACATGGAGACAAATGGAAAGTCTGGTTGAAGCCGGTTTGGTTAGAAATATCGGAACTTCAAACGTAACCATTCCCAAGATGAAATTGATCTTGCGTGATTGCAAAATTAAGCCGGTGCTCAACGAAATGGAAATTCACCCACATTTCCAACAACCTGAATTGTACCAATTTATGAAGGATAATGGAATCGAAGTGATTGGTTATAGTCCGATTGGCTCACCCGGTCGCCCTGAACGTGATAAAACTCCGGAAGATACTGTTGATATGGAAGATTCAATCATCGTGGCTATTGCTGAACGACTTGGAGTGCATCCGGCAGTAGTTTGTCTGAAATGGGCAGTGCAACGTGGTCAGATTACGATTCCATTTTCCGTAAAGACTGATAAAATGTACAACAACCTGAAGGGAATTACCGAAGGTCCTTTGACCGAAGAAGAAATGGTGGCTATTTCTACAATTGATAAACAATGCCGACTTATCAAAGGTCAGGTTTTCTTGTGGGAATCAGCCAAAAGTTGGGAAGATCTTTGGGATTTGAATGGGGAAATAACGAAGTAATTTTTTATCTTTCATAAAAATTACTCAACAATTGTGATTATAGTGAAGAAATTCATTGATCTAAATAAATTAATGCCTTAAATTTCCCTCTTTCTCCAATTACCTTTTAATAAATAGATGTAACCTAATGCACCAATTATTGTCCAATATACAAATTCGGACATCCAAACCACTGCAACCTGATAGGGATGAATTATAGCTGTGTAATAGACGAAACCAAGATAGAAAAACAAGGTTAAAAACTCAATGACAAAAGCAGTTCGGGTATTTCCTGTTCCCGAAACAGCGTTGAAAATCAACATTCCGACAGCACAAAACAGAATAGCAATTGATACCACTTTTATAACCGGTATACAGGCTACGATCAACGAAGCATTATCGGTATAAATTCGGGCAAATATTTCCGGAAACATATAGGTAAGAACTGCCATTGGAAGTGCAATCAACAATCCCATACCCACTGCTTTTCGAACAAAAGGCAGAACTTCTTCCTTTCGTCCGGCACCAATCAGGTTACTAACCAAGGTACTTACTGAGGTAGCAAGTGCAGTCCCGGGTATCATCAAAAAGGTATACAGACTTCGACCAATATTGCTTATTGCCAAGGGTTGTTCGCCCATTCGCTCGATAAAAATAAAGAACATAAACCAGGTGGAAATGGATATAAAATACTGAAACATAATGAAAATAGACAAATTGAGTATAGTCAGGATAGTTTTGAGTTCCACTTTCCGAAACTCAAAAAGGCCGTAGAGTTTCATGTCTGTACGATAGAC
>SESG01031526.1_pt1 | contig 10160 bp, 8 predicted proteins | sample 3171421 | NCBI WGS metagenome assembly SESG01 (sample SAMN10866946, study PRJNA518727) | freshwater metagenome | biome: subpolar coniferous forest; feature: holomictic lake; material: water; isolation source: holomictic Lake 227, 6 m and 8 m depth | place: Canada: near Kenora, Ontario | collected... | reverse complement strand
CCGGCGGGCTTGACCTTCCGGAGAACGGCCCGACGCTTTTCCTCGGGAAGTATTTCAAACTCCGACGTTTGGACAACCGTGCCTTCATAGGCTTCGGGATAATCCCGGTCAGATTCTTTCCAGACCTCGATCGCGACATTCCGGGTCCTGGTGTCATCATAATAATCCCAAGTAAGCTTGGTGACCAGGAGCCCTTCATCATCTTTTGCCCGACAGGAGGTCTCTCCGTCAAAATTAAACAGGGTCGGTCCAAGCTTAACAGCCTGGGGAGGCGCAGAAACGAAGGGTTCTTCAAAGAGTGGTTGCCAGTTTTCCGGGACGGACTGGTGTTGAACGCTGTTGAGAGGGATTTGCTTTGTAAGCACCCAGACGCATTCGAGACCGGCCTCTTTTTTCTCTTCAGACCGGATCAGATAGATTGTCGCTTTTCCTTTCGCGACAAGCGTCCACTGGATCTCCTGGTAGTCCTCTGATTCCTTATAGGTTTCCCGGGTGGACACGAACCAGTCCGCCTGATGGCACCGCACACAATCGCCTTTTTTCAGATCTTCCAGTGGTTTGATCCTCGATTCCCGCAGGGATCTATTTATTTCGCTTTTTTTATTGCGGCCTTCCGGGGTAAAGGAACGCGCTCGTGGATTTTTTTCCCAAGCGGACGATAATGCCCGACACAAGGCTCTCCGAGCTGCCAAGAAAAAAAGACCTTTTTGCCGGCGTGCGATCCGAAGAATTCCACATGTCCTTTTTCGATATCGCGGAGCATGCAGCCAAGGGCGAAGATCGCCTCCACATCCTTGGCAAGATCCTCGATCGCGTCTTCAAGCTCGTGGATCCCGGCTTCCAGATCATCTGTCCTGTCCGGAAAACCTTGGGACAATTCGGCCGCACAAACGAGTTCATCCATAAAAAGCTGGTCATGGGTCCGCGTGTAAGCCTCTTTTTTATCACGAAGTTGCTTTAGCCGTTTCTCGAGGGTAGGCAGTAGCGCGTGCGCTTGCGGAAGGGTGAAAGACTTACATTTTTTTTTGACCACGGATCAGTTCTCCTTACCAGCTAAGAATACTCCCGGTTCCCGTTAAAATCAAACACCCAAAGAGCGTACGGCGTTCGATAAACTTCCGATTTTTTCTTTACGTCTTTGACCGGCTTTCCAGGAGTCTGCTTTACGAAGCAGACCCTTCAGGAGGCATATCGGTCCAGATCGCGGGCATCAGACCGCCACCCGTGGCAACATTCACCACGCTTTCATCGCTCAAACGGACAAAGCCCCCCGCGTATTTTCCGCCGGAGACCAGGAGATTAAAATTGAATTTCTTGTAAGCGAGGTCCAGCTTCTGATTCACCACCTCGGGCACCGTCATCACAGGAACCGCAACCTGCTCCTGGATAACCCAATCCTGTTCCTTGAGCGCCCGGTCCACCGCCGCGTTCCACTCCCCGTCCGGCGTTTCCTTGCCGATATGCACACGGCGCGCGCCATGGCTTGAGCCGGACGGCTTCAAAACAACGGTCTCTTTTTCATCTTTCAAAAAATCGATCAGAAAAACCTTCCGGTGACCGTAAAAATCCTCGGCATCCGATAGGCAGCGCGTCCACGGAAGATGCTGGCGCTTCATTTCATTTTCATTCTCGGTAAAAAAGCGGTCGAACTCAGGATTCGTCAAAAGCGAAAAGATCTCCTTGCTGGAGGCAAGCCGCGAGCGAAGAGGATTCGCCACGCAGACAGCTTTTTCCTTATAGGCCCGTAAAAAATCCTGGACCTCATCGAGCCGTTCCAGGATCTCGTCAAAGGCCACGCGCCGGTAGATGAGATGCACGCGGAAACCTTTGTGATAAAGTTTGCCGCCCCGGTATTGAAGGTCGCGGGGGTCCGCGATGGTAGTTTTATAGCCTTTGGATTCAAAATGGCTTTTGATATGCTGAAATTCTCCCGAGCTTCTCGCGTTCCGCCAGTCGACAATGGCGATCTGCGGCGTTTCATAGCCGCCAAACTCTTCATAAACCGAGAGCAGCGTGGAGAGAATGCTTTGCACGCGCTCACTCGCGGCCAGATGATGCTCGCCGGCAAAGGGCCATACAAGTTCCTCCGAAAGAAATACCGACTCGAGCTGGTCGGCATACGCGGCACCGCTGGGAGCGTCGCAATTAAATTCCAGAAGCTTCAGGCTTTCCCCTTCGAGCAACGCGTCGAAGCGCCCGAACACCACATGCTGGGAATAGCCGGGATCGATCTTCACAAGCTCTTCGGCCTCGGGAGAAAGATGAAAACGAGCCTTCATCTGACCCTCTTCAAAATAGAGGCGGGCTGTCTTGTTAAGGATCTGGGAGAAAGAAGAGGCTGTCCGCTTCAGGAGATGTTGCTGTTTGGGAGTGGCGAAAAAAGCTTTATAGAAGGCGGGTACGGTAAAGCGGCCGTAGGCAAACGCCGGGCTTTTCAGCTTTTCCGCGTAATGATGAATGGCGGCAACGGCTTGGGGTTCGCGGGCCTTGAGATACTGATCAAACGCGTAATCAAGATTCGCGGTCATGGCCGGCCCGTTGGTTAATGATGCCCCATAGCGCTTTAAATCGGCTGTTCTATTTTAAGAGTTGGCGAAGCACGTATTGAAGAATACCACCGTGACGATAATACTCGAGCTCGATGGGAGTGTCGATGCGGCAGATCGCTTCGAAAACCTTGGCTCTGCCGGGTCCGGTGATCTTGACAGTGAGGATCTTGCCAAGCTTCAGGCCCTTACTGACGCCTTCGATCGAAAAACAGTCTTCCTCCGTCCACTGGAACGAAGCGGCACTCTGTCCCTGGAAGAACTGAAGCGGCAGGATGCCCATCCCTATCAGATTGCTGCGGTGGATCCTTTCATAACTTTCCGCGATCACAGCGCGAACGCCTAAAAGCGCCGGCCCTTTGGCCGCCCAGTCGCGCGACGATCCGGAGCCGTATTCCTTGCCCGCCAAAATAATAAGCGGCGTATTGGTTTCCTGGTATTTCATGGCGGCATCATAAATAGACATAACGGCGGGTTTGTTTTTCTCAGAAAAATATTTTGTCATGCCGCCTTCCACTCCGGGCACAAGCAGGTTCTTCAGGCGGACATTGGCAAAGGTGCCGCGAACCATGACTTCATGATTGCCGCGCCTTGCCCCGTATGAATTGAAATCCTTCGGCTCGATCCCTTGTTCGATCAGATATTTTCCTGCCGGGCTCGCGGGAGCGATGGAACCGGCGGGAGAAATATGATCGGTCGTAATGGAATCCCCGAGCAGCGCCAACACCCGGGCATTCTTGATGTCTTTGAGCTCGAGAGGTTGGGCCGGCATCTTTTTAAAATAAGGCGGCTGTTTTACATAGGCTGATTTCTTGTCCCACATGAAAGTATCGCCAACGGGTGCGACAAGCGCGCGCCAGGCTCCATTCCCTTCAAAGGCATTCCGGTAGCGGTTCCGGAACATCGCGGGATCCACGCTTTTCACCGTTTCCCGGATCTCGGCGGCGCTCGGCCAGATATCGCGTAAATAGACAGGCTTGCCGTTCTTCCCTATCCCGAGAGGCTCTTTTTCAAGATCGATCAGGACCGTCCCCGCGATCGCATAAGCGACCACGAGCGGCGGAGAAGCGAGGTAATTCGCGCGAACCTGCGAGTGAACCCGCCCCTCGAAGTTCCGGTTCCCGGAAAGAACGGACGCCACAACCAGATCCTTTTCCTTGATCGCTTTCGCGACGGGCTCGGCCAAGGGCCCCGAATTCCCGATGCACGTCATGCAACCGTACCCCGCAAGATTGAACTTCAATACTTCAAGGCACGAGAGAAGGCCGCTCGCCGCGAGATAATCGGTCACAACCTGAGAACCCGGAGCAAGGCTCGTCTTCACCCATGGTTTTACGTTCAACCCTTTTTGCAAAGCCTTCTTCGCAAGGATCCCGGCCGCCATCATTACGGAAGGATTCGAGGTGTTTGTGCAGCTTGTGATAGCCGCAATCACTACGGCGCCCTGCAAGAGCTCGCATTTTTCACCCGAAATCTCAAGAGATACTTTCTTTCCGAGATCTTTCTTGCTTTTGACCGTCTCAGTCATCAGGCTCTTGAATGAAGACCTTACTTCTTTTAAGGTAACGCGGTCCTGCGGGCGGCGGGGTCCGGCCAGACTCATCTTTACATCCGCGAGATCAAGCTCCACCGTGTCGGAATAAACGATGCGTTCGTCCCCTCCCTCGCGAAAGAGGCTCTGTTCCCGCAAATATGTTTCCGCGAGCTTGATCTGCTCCTCACTCCTTCCGGTCAGCCGGAGGAAATTAAGCGTCTCCTGATCCACGGGAAAATACCCCGCGGTCGCGCCATATTCAGGAGCCATGTTCGCAACCACAGCGCGGTCGGCAAGGGACAATTCACTCATCCCAGGCCCGTAGAACTCCACGAATTTTCCGACCACTCCTTTTTTCCGGAGCATTTGGGTAACGGTCAACACAAGATCGGTTGCCGTCACACCTTCGGAGAGTTTACCAGAGAATTTAAAGCCCACGACCTCGGGGATCAGCATGGAAACCGGCTGGCCGAGCATCGCGGCCTCCGCCTCGATCCCGCCCACACCCCAGCCGAGTACGCCAAGTCCGTTGATCATCGTCGTATGCGAATCCGTGCCGACCAACGTGTCGGGATAAAGAAAAGTCTTCCCGGCTTCCTTGCGGCTGAAGATCACGGGGGAAAGATATTCCAGATTGACCTGATGGATGATGCCGGTCGCCGGCGGGACAACGCGAAAATTAGCAAACGCCTGCTGTCCCCATTTGAGGAATTGGTAGCGTTCCTGGTTACGCTCAAACTCCCGGGCAACATTTTTCGCGAAGGCATCGGAGGTTCCTGAAAAATCCGTCTGAACCGAATGGTCGATGACAAGATCCACGGGCTGAAGCGGATTGATCTTCTTGGGATCCCCGCCCATTTTGACCATGGCTTCACGCATCGCCGCAAGATCGACAACGGCTGGAACGCCGGTGAAATCCTGGAGCAGCACGCGGGCGGGTGTGAACGCGATCTCATGCCCGCTCTTGTGCTGAGGGTCCCACGTTGCAAGCCTCTCGATATCCTTACGGGTAACGTTCTTGCCATCCTCGTTCCGGAGAAGATTCTCAAGCAAAACGCGGATGGAAAAAGGCAGGCGCTGAACCTTGGCGATCCCGCATTCCTGAAGGGCCCGTAGGCGATAGATCGTGTAATCCTTCCCCGCGATCTTGAGGGTCACCTTGCTCCCGAAACTATTCAACAAGCTCATCGTCTCTCCTAAAAAACGCCGCGTTCTTTGAGGAACGGCATGTATTTCATGTCGGTATTGGTCACATGATCCGCGATCCAGTGTGTCATGAATTTCACGACATCCCCCGTCAGGGTTTCTTTGTTTGCTGCAAAGCTTCTCCGAAATTCCAGGACCTTCGCGCGGAACCCATCGTGTTCCGCTTGATGGACCCCGAGCTCCGGATAACGGTGCTTGATCATCAGCTGTTCTTCGGAATCAAAGTGATAGTTCGCGTACGTGGCCAAACACAGCAGGGTCTCCCCAAGCATGCTTTGGGACCGTCCGGCTTCAATGGCCTCGAAAAGAAGGTCCAGCAGCGCTGTAAACTTCTGATGCTGCCGGTCGAGCTCCGCGATCTGAACGCTATATTTCTGGTCCCAGATAATATCCAGCATCCCTTTGGCCCTCAGACCTTCAATTTCAGAAAATTCTGCCGCACATCTTCAGCGGATTCCTGAAGCGCCTTCTTCTGCGCCTCCGTGAGAGAAAGCTCCACCACTTCTTTGGCCCCGCCGCGCCCGAGCTTCACCGGAACGCCGCAATACACATCCTTCAAACCATAGGCTCCCTTCACATAAACACAGGAAGGAATGACCTCTCCCGTATCCTGAAGGATCGCACGGACCATTCTGACAGCTGAAGAAGACGGGGCGTAAAAAGCGCTTCCGGTCTTGAGAAGTTTCACGATCTCGGCACCGCCATCGCGAGCCCGCTGGTTGATCTTTTCGATCGTTGCCGGATCGAGCAATGTCTCGACTGATTTTCCGCGAACAGTCGCGTGCTGCGGCACAGGCACCATTTGATCACCGTGTCCGCCGAGCACCACGGCCTTGACATCTTTGGGGCTGCAACCGGTTTCCTCCGCCAAAAAATAGGAATACCGCGCGGAATCCAGTTCTCCCGCCATACCGATCACCCGCTCCGCAGGAAACCCCGACTTTTTCCACGCCAGCCATGTCATGACGTCCAAAGGATTGGTGACCATCACGATCACCGCTTCCGGAGAATGCTTCGCGCATGCTTCCACGATCCCTGCAACGATCTCGGCATTCTTAAAAAGAAGATCATCCCGGCTCATTCCTGGTTTGCGAGCAAGGCCCGCCGTGATCACGATCACGTCCGATCCCGCGGTATCTTCATAGCGGTTCGTGCCGGCGATCTTGGAGGAAAAGCCTTCGATAGACGCGGACTCCATCATATCGAGCGCCTTGCCTTGAGGAAGGCCCTCTACGATGTCGACTAAAACCACATCAGCGATATCTTTTTCAACCAGCCTCTGCGCGGTCGTTGCCCCGACAAAGCCGGCGCCTACTACCGTCACTTTGTTTTTCATTTGTTCCGCCTTTTCTGATCATCGCTGCCCTGCGCATCAGGACAAATTTTTTTCATCGCTTGCTGACCGTTGCTTTATTTTAGCTTTTGAATAATCGCCTGGCCCATTTCCTTCGTTCCGACCGAGGCCGGGTCATTGCGGTCGGCCTTGAGATCATACGTCACATCTTTGCCTTCGCGGATCACATCGGCCACGGCTTTTTCCAAACGATCTGCGGCCGAAGTTTCTTCGAGATGCCGGAGCATCAAAACCCCCGACAAGATCATCGCCACAGGGTTCACTTTGTTGAGCCCTTTGTATTTGGGTGCGGAACCGTGGGTCGCCTCGAAAAGCGCGCCATTCGCTCCGATATTCGCCCCGGGAGCGACGCCAAGCCCGCCCACAAGCCCCGCGCAAAGATCCGACAGAATATCCCCGTAAAGATTCGGCAGGACGAGCACATCGTAGAGTTCGGGATGCTGCACGAGTTGCATGCACATGTTATCCACGATTCGATCCTCAAACTGGATCTCGGGATATTGCTTTGCCACTTCGCGCGCAACCTCAAGGAATAGCCCGTCTGAAAATTTCATGATGTTAGCCTTATGGACCGCGGTAACTTTTTTACGTTTATTCTGGCGGGCATAATCGAACGCGAACTTCACGATCCTCTCGCTTCCCGTCACAGAGATCGGCTTGATACTGACGCCGGAGTCCGGCCGGATCTTCTTTTTAGAAAGTTGCTCGATGTGACTGATCAGCTCCACGGCCTCGGGTGTTCCTTTTTGGAATTCAATGCCGGCATAAAGGTCTTCTGTGTTTTCCCGTACGATCACGAGGTCGACGTTTTCGTAGCGAGAGCGAACCCCCTCGTAGGATTTGCAGGGCCGGAGACACGCGTATAGATCGAGCTCCTTACGAAGCGCAACATTCACCGATCGGAACCCCGTACCGACAGGCGTGGTAATCGGCGCTTTGATGGCGATCTTGTTCTTGCGGATCGATTCGAGAACGCGTTCCGGAAGAGGCGTGCCCTCGCTTGCCATGACATCCATGCCGGCAGTCTGGATGTCCCAGTTGAACTTTACGCCGGTTGCTTCAAGACAGGCTCGCGTAACCTCCGCGAGTTCGGGGCCGACGCCGTCACCCGGGATCAACGTAACAGGATAAGATTTCATTTTTCTCCTCTTTGTCTTCCACAAGCCGCTTTCCATTCCCGGAGTCCTCTCTTCGAACTGGAAAAGCGGTTGCAAATGCATTTGTCTTGAATGTCTCAATAAGTTGCGAGGAGCAAAGCATTCCGCTAGAATGCGCTCCTTTGCAGACGGCTCACTGAAAGGACCTGTATTTTATATGAAGAATGCCAAAATTAAAAGAACGCTCTTGGAAGCGCTCGCCAAAGCCGGAAAGCTTCTCCGCTCGAACTTCGGCAAAAAACAAAAGATCACCAAAAAAGGCCGGTTCAATCTCGTGACCGAGATCGATAAAGCCGCTGAAAAGGCCATTGTCGAGCTCATTCTTAAACGTTTTCCGGACCATTCCATCCTGGCCGAGGAATCCCCGGCGATCGAAGGCTCAGGGTGCCGCTGGGTCATCGACCCTATCGATGGAACGACAAACTTTGCCCACGGATTTCCCATCGTTTCGGTTTCGATCGGCTTCGAGCGAGATGGCCGGCTTGAGATGGGCGGGGTCCTCGACCCTTTTCGCAAGGAGCTTTTTTTCGCGGAGCGCGGCCATGGGGCGACCCTGAACGGAAAACGCATCCATGTTTCCACGGCAAAAACCCTGGAAGATTCGCTTCTTGCGACGGGCTTCCCCTATGACCGCAACAAGAACCCAGATGATTACCTTGCCATGCTCCGCGTCTTCCTGACCCGGATCCAGGGCATACGCCGGGGCGGATCTGCCGCGATTGACCTTTGCTACGTCGCGTGTGGCCGTTTTGATGGCTATTACGAGATGAAGCTCTCACCCTGGGACAAGGCGGCAGGAATGATGATCGTCGAGGAGGCCGGTGGAACGCTCACGGACTTTTCAGGATCGCCCCTGACCCTGGCGGGATTACAGAATCTTGCAACAAACAGCCTGATACACGAAGAAATGCTCAAGTCATTGAGACCCTTTAAAGGTCTAAAATAGCTTTCAATCTCCAAGCGCAGCTTTCCTTAGGGAATCACGTGCCTTGCCTCATAGAAAACCAAACAACCGGAGATGAGCTATTGAAAAAACATTCTCCCTGACACTCTCCACTCACCCGGGTATCCACAAGATCTGCTCTGAAGCGTCATCGCTTGCCAAGAAAGTCTATGAGAAGTTTCTGAAAATTATTCGGAAGGACGAGTTGAGCGAACCAACGGAAGGAAAAGCGTAGAAACAAAGAGCGCCCCGCCGTTTGGCGGGGCGCTCTTGTAAAACCAACGAAATGCTTATTTCCCGGTGAGATTAACGGGGCTAGGAATTTCGATGTCCGCAGGAATCGCGAAGGTGACCAATTGAACGGCACCGAGAACCGTGGTGACGACCGCATCAACCAAACCTTGTCCAACTCCCTGCCAAACATTCTTCTTTTCCGTAGAATATTCATTCGGTGTGGAAACGATCTTCGTCCAACCAAGAACCGTGTTGGTCAAGCCGAAACCGAGTTTCCCAGAAACCTTCTCACCATAGGTCTTACCATCCACCCACGGGCTAGCCGCGAAAGCGACCGGCGCGAGAAGCATCGAAAGAACCACTACGAGACTCATGATTTTCTTCATTGCATTTCCTCCCTTGGTTTTTTTTAAAGCCTTGGTGTGGCGTTATTGCTAAACGAATTCTGCCACAACTTGGCGACGCCTTCAACATCTAATATTCGAAGAGAGTATCGTCTCCCTTATTCTTTCCTTTATCTTTTTTTAGCGTTTTTTTTCAGTCCCCTTGCCGGCTCCTATCTATACCGATATGATACGCCTATGATACAGACGTTGATCCCACCCGTTAAGCTCCGAGCAAAGCTCCTTCGCTGGTACTCCCAGCATAAGAGGGATCTCCCCTGGCGTCACACCCGCGATCCTTACAAGATCTGGGTTTCGGAAATCATGCTGCAACAAACTCAGGTCTCTACGGTAATCCCCTATTACAAACGCTGGCTTGAGGTCTTTCCTACCCTGGCTTCTCTGGCGCAGGCGCCGCTTTCAAGAGCCCTCGAGCTCTGGGCCGGATTGGGTTACTATAGAAGAGCCCGAATGTTCCACCTAGCAGCTCAGCAGGTCCAAAAAGACCGCGGGGGACATATTCCGAAAACAGCTCGGGAATTGAGGGAATTACCCGGCATCGGACGTTACACGGCTGGCGCGATCGCCAGTATCGCCTTGGGCGAAAAGACGCCGGTTCTTGACGGGAATGTGATCCGCATCCTCTCACGGATCTTCGCCCTCCGCCAGAGCGTGGATCTTCCTGAGACGCTGGAAAGGTTATGGGGCCTCGCCGCTTCTCTTCTCCCTGAAAGCAATCCAGGCGATCTGAACCAAGCCATGATGGAACTTGGCGCAACCGTCTGTTTTCCGCTTATCCCAAA
>SESG01026112.1_pt1 | contig 10163 bp, 11 predicted proteins | sample 3171421 | NCBI WGS metagenome assembly SESG01 (sample SAMN10866946, study PRJNA518727) | freshwater metagenome | biome: subpolar coniferous forest; feature: holomictic lake; material: water; isolation source: holomictic Lake 227, 6 m and 8 m depth | place: Canada: near Kenora, Ontario | collected... | reverse complement strand
TTTGGTAAATTGCTCTAGTTGACAACGGTAGCTATGCCGAGAGCTGGAAAGCCGCAGCCGGATACCTCCAGGCGGCTGTCTCTCAAGCACAGTTTGAGAGTTCCCTTCAGGCTGTTCGCAAACCTCTTGGCCCTCTTGTCTCGCGCAAACTCAAGAGCGCCAAATACACGAAATCACTTCCCGGCGCACCCGATGGCAAATACGTGGTCTTGCAATTCGCTACTTCGTTTACAAACAAGAAGGTTGCGGTGGAAACCATCACGCCCATGCTCGAAAAAGACGGCCTGTGGAAGATTTCTGGCTATTTCATCAAATAACGAAATCCGTCTGCCAAGTTCTACCCGGCGGATTTCGTATTCCATTTCATTGCCAACACTGCAATTTCCGCTTAATTTAAAGGGAAATGAGCACCATCACAGAAATCGAAGATGCCATAGAGCATCTTCCCGTGGCGGAACGCGAATTCTTGGAATCGCGCCTGCTTGCCCGGCGCTTCGGGTTGGACACATTGAACCCGGAGGATCGCCGACAATTTTTGGTTTCATTGGACGAAGCCGAGCGGGAAATCGACGCTGGGGGTGGCCTTTCGGCCGATGAACTGCGGCAGAAGCTACGCTCATGGGTTGGAAGGTAGTTTTTTCCACCCGCAGCGCGACGGATTTGCAAAAAATCGTCGAATTCATCTCGCGCGACGATCCCGCAGTAGCGGAACGCTTTGGGCTCACCTTGATCGGCCAGGCTGAACTGCTGGCTCACGCCCCTTTTATCGGAGTGCTGATGCCTGAACGTCCCGGCGCGAGGCTCTTTCCTGTCGGCGCATATCTCATCATCTACCGACCGGACACGCAGCGCGAAACGGTTCGCATCCTCCGATTCTGGCATGGCGCGCGTGGAGCAAGGCCACTACGATAAAATAAGAGCGCCTGTTCCTCCCCCGCAACAAAAGCGTGCCTTTCGCGCGAAACCTGTCTAAAAAGCCACGATCATGTTTGAAGGAGCCCATACGGCGTTGGTTACGCCTTTCCGCAACAACCGCCTTGATGAAGCCGCGTTTACGGCCTTGATCGAGAACCAGATCGCCAACGGGATCACCGGGATTGTGCCCGTCGGCACGACCGGGGAATCCCCCACGCTCGACCATGCCGAGCACCAGCGCGTGATTGAACTGGCCGTGAAGGTCGCCGCCAAGCGCTGCCTGGTGATTGCCGGCACGGGGTCCAACTCCACTGACGAGGCGATTTCCCTCACCGTCGAAGCCGAAAAAGCCGGGGCCGATGCCGCTCTGCTCGTCGCGCCCTATTACAACAAGCCCTCGCAGGAAGGGCTCTTCCGCCATTTCAAAGCCATCGCCGAGGCCACCAAGATGGCCATCGTCCTTTACAGCATTCCGGGCCGCTCGGGCATCGAGATTGCCGTGGAAACGGTGCGCCGCCTTGCCGTGGCGTGCCCGAACATTGTGGCCATCAAGGAGGCCGGCGGCAGCGTGGATCGCGTGAGCCAATTGCGCCAGGCGCTCCCGGCCGCGTTCGAGATTCTTTCCGGTGACGACGGGCTCACGCTCCCCTTCATCGCGGCGGGGGCCGTGGGGGTCATCAGCGTTGCCTCGAACATCATCCCGCGCGAAGTGGGCGACCTTGTGAAGGCCGCCCTCGGCGGGATGCCCACCCAGGCTCTCGCCCTCCACGAGCGCTGGTATCCGCTCTTCCGCGATCTCTTTGTCGAGACCAACCCGGTGCCGATCAAGACCGCGCTCGCCCTGCAAGGCCACATCACCCCCGAAGTGCGCCTGCCGCTCTGCGAAATGAGCGAGGAAAACACCCGCAAACTCAAAGCGACCCTCACCAGCCTGAAGCTGATTTAAAAGAAGAGATTGATCCGCAGATTACGCAGATTTACACAGATTTTTTTGATTCATCGATTCCTTATTTTTGCGTCTTTTTGTGCCTTTTTGCGGCCATTCTCTCCTGTTCCTGAGTTCCTGAGTTCCAGATTTTTTATATGAATCCTCTCCGTCTTCTCATCAACGGCTCCAAAGGGCGCATGGGCCAGGCCATCCTTGCCGCTGCGAACTCCGACCCCGACGTGATCGTCGCGGCGCAGATCGACCAGGGCGACGACTTCGCCGCCGCCCTGCCCGGCTGCGACGCCGTAATTGACTTCACCCACCCCACCCTCACCGAAGGCGTCGCCCGCGCGTGCGCCCAAGCGGGGAAGCTCCTCGTCATCGGCACCACCGGCCACACCGACGCGCAGGTGGCCGCGATTCACGAAACCGCGAAAACCATCCCCGTCGTCTTCGCCCCGAACTTCAGCGTGGGCGTCAACACCCTCTTCTGGCTCACCCGCAAGGCGGCGGAAATCCTCGGGCCGGACTTCGATCTTGAAGTGGTGGAAATGCACCACCGCCTTAAAAAGGACTCCCCCAGCGGCACCGCCAAGCGCTTGGCGGAGATCCTGGCCGAAGTGCGCGACCTTGAATACAACCGCGACGTGCGGCACGGGCGCGAGGGCATCGTCGGCGAACGCACCCGCACGGAGATCGGCATGCACGCCGTGCGCGGCGGGGATGTCGTGGGCGATCACACCGTCATTTACGCCAACATCGGCGAGCGGGTGGAACTCACGCACAAAGCCTCCAGCCGCGACACCTTCGCGCGCGGCTCCGTGCGCGCCGCAAAGTGGGCCGCCACGCAACCCGCCGGACTCTACGACATGCAGGACGTGCTGGGGCTGCGGTAGCACAAGCGTGATGTTTTTTTTCTCACACGAAGGCACGAAGGCACGAAGGCACGAAGGGAAGAATAAGACGGATACTGTCGGCTGGGAGTTTCAGCGCCAAGGGCGCGACCCCATAACAGCCTGGGGCAACGCCCCAGGAAACAAGGCCGGACACCACAGCGCTGAAAGCGCGCACCATTCCCGGCGTATCTTTATGGCGCAGACTTTTGGGAACCTCTCCCATCCTCTTCTTCGTGCCTTCGTGCCTTCGTGCCTTCGTGTGAGATTATTCAAACCCTTTGATTGGGAGGCGCGATGCGTTGCGGCATAGCGCTGGGCTCCAACATCGGCGACCGGCTTGGACACTTGAATGCCGGGAAAGCAGCCGTTGAAAAGCTGCATGCGGCAGATCACGCGCCGCTCTTCTCCGCAATTTACGAAACCGAGCCGGTGGACTGCGCACCCGGCACCGCGCCATATTTGAACGCCGTGATGGAGATCGAATACAACGGCGAGCCGCTGTCTCTCTTCCACGCCCTCCAACAGATCGAACGCGCCCAGGGCCGCCCCACCGCACACGCCCGCAACGCCCCGCGCACCCTTGACCTTGACCTCCTTTACGCCGGGAACATCACCCTCGACACTCCTGAACTCACCCTCCCCCACCCCCGCCTCACCCAGCGGCGCTTCGTCCTGCAACCCCTCGCCGACCTCCGGCCCGGACTGGTTTTGCCCGGCGCGCAAAAAACCATCGCCGAACTCCTGGCTGGCCTTCCACCCGATTCCGGGGTCACAATGATCTCCTTGCCATGAACACCCGTCTCTCACCGTTTCTCACCGCCAAAGCGCGCGGCCAAAAAATTGCCATGCTGACGGCCTACGACTACCCGACCGCCCGGCTGCTCGACGAAGCGGGCGTGGACATCCTGCTTGTGGGGGATTCCCTCGGCATGGTCGTCCTTGGCTACCCGGACACCACGCTCGTCACGATGGAGGAGATGCTCCACCACACCCGCGCCGTCGTGCGCGGCTCCCAGCGCGCCCCCGTTGTCGCCGATCTCCCCATCCACAGCTACGACACCCCCGAGCAAGCGGTGGCCAACGCCCGGCGGCTGATGGAAGCCGGGGCCGATGCCGTAAAACTTGAAGGGGGCGTAAGCCACGCGGCGCAGATCGCCGCCATCACCGGCGCAGGCATCCCGCTCGTTGCCCACATCGGCATGCTCCCCCAGAGTGTGCGCGAAGAAGGCGGCTACAAGATCAAAGGCAAAACGCCCGAGGCCGCGCAACTCCTCATGGAAGACGCCCTCGCCGTCGAAGCCGCAGGGGCGTGCGCCGTCGTCATGGAACTGGTCAAACCAGAGGCCGCCCGCGCCATCACCGCCGCGCTGCGCATTCCCACCATCGGCATCGGCTCCGGGGCGGACTGCGACGGCCAGGTGCTCGTGATCCACGATCTGGCGGGCCTCTTCCCGTGGTTCACCCCAAAATTCGCCCAGCCCCTCGCCTCCGCCGGAGCCGACATCCGCGCCGCCGCCGCCGCCTACGTCGCGCAGGTGCATGGGGATTCAGATAAAAACAATCAGGAAACCAGGAAGCCAGGAATATAAATGCATATCGAAATTCCTCCTCTGCCTTTTCCTGGCTTCCTGGCTTCCTAATTCATCCTTTCCTTCTTATGCTTACCTGGAGAAAACTGACCTCTGCAAAATGGGAGGACGCCTGGCTCGAACGCCTGCAATTCCTCGGCCCCACCCGGCTCATCGTCGTCCGGCTGCCCAGCCGCAAATCGCTGCGCATTGAAGCCTACGCTCTCACCCGCAAGGAAGCCGACGCGCTCGTGGAACAATTCGGCGGCCAGATTCGCGAGATCAAGGACAAGCCGATCAGCGAACCCGTGGCCCGCAAGCCCCTCGCCATCCGCGACCGCCTGTGGGTGGTCGATAGCGCCGAAACCGCCAGCCAACTCGACGCCTCCCGGCCCGCGCTCATCATCCCCGCGGCCATGGCGTTCGGCACCGGCGACCACGCCACCACCGCCTCCTGCCTGCGGCTCCTGTGCGACCTTGCGGACAAACAGACCGCCCCGTGGGACATGCTCGACCTCGGCACCGGCAGCGGCATCCTGGCCATCGCTGCGCGCAAACTCGGCGCGCGCAAGGTGGAGGGGTGCGACTTCGATCCCCACGCCGTCCGCACCGCGAAGGAAAACGTGGCACGCAACGCCGCCGGGCCGATCCCGATGCGCAAAACCGACGTCCTCGCCTGGACGCCCCCGCGCACGTGGGACGTTGTCGCTGCGAATCTCTTCAGCCAGGTCTTAATCAAAGCTGCGGACACCATCGCCGCCGCCGTCCGCCCCGGAGGCACCCTGATCCTCTCCGGCATCCTCCTCATTCAGGAGAAGGAAGTCACCGCCGCATTCAAAAAGCGGGGCTTTGTGTTCCAGAAGGTCGTGAGGAAGGGCAAATGGGTGAGCTTGATGGCGGGGAAGAAGTGTTGATGTTTCTTGATCCTCTCATCAGTTCACCCCACTCTTACTGACATGAAACGGAAATTCTATATCGGCGGGTTGGTCGCAGCTTTCATAACTATTTTCCTCTGCGAAAATCGGTTTCTCTTTTCTTTTCGTTCGATCCGACCCGGCATGGACGAAGCCCAAGTGCAAGCCCGTTTGGGCAAACCGTGGATGTGGTGCGGGCATGGACGACCATCGGATTACGGGATTTCTGACGCACAGTGGGAAAACTCGATTGGCTGCGATGGAGAAAAATATTGGAGATACACGCTGAGTTTCTGCGGCATTCACTTCTTTCGGCTCGGAGAATGCCATGTGAAGTTTCACCATGGGAAAGTGGTGCGGATCAGCTTTCAGAGTCACTTTGTTAGCAATGACGAGCAGAAGTGGCCCGAACTGCCGCTGAAATTACCTTCGGGGGATACGATTTTTCTCTACGACACCCAAGGGTTTGCAACGAGTGGAGGAGAGCGCCTCTTCTGGATCCAATACAAGACCGCAATCGCCTCTTTTGACTTGAAGGATCATAGAGCCCAAATGAAAGAGGTCGTGCGGGTTTTCCAAGATCAAGCAGACAAAGCAGGCATCAAGGTGATGTACTTGCAGCCGATGTTTCCGCTCACAAAGATTCCGAAGGCTTCCGTCCCAGAAGTTCAGTGGGACAAGCGCAAAACGGCTTCTGGAGAGATCGAAATCATTCCGCAGCCTCTCCCAAAAAGTCCAAATCGCGTCGAATACTGTGCTTACGAAATCCGCAAAACACCTTCTGGGGAATGGTTGCGTCCGCACGATCCCCTTTGGTGAATCTTTCCCCTCGTTCCCAAACTCCATTTGGGACGCACTGCCGCACGCAACTCTATTGCGGGGAGCGGTGCGACGCAGCGAAACTTGAAATTTTCAACAGGATGAACGGGATTATTCGGATTATCAGGATTTTTGATTTAATCCCGTAAATCATGCAAAATCCTGTGAATCCTGTTAAACAATATCCCGCGCCGGGAAACGGGCAATGGAGTTGCCAAGACAAGGGCGTTCCCAAATGGAGTTTGGGAACGAGGAAAAAACATCACGCCCGGAGGTCGCAATCCACCAACCCATTCTGTAATTCTTACCTTCCTGGTTTCTTGGCTTCCTAATTCGTTTTTCTTCTTCGCCGAAAAAGACGTTGACGCCCGGCGCACCCCCCCGTTAGCTTTGCCCCGCAACTTTTTAGAAAAAAACCACTCTGCCTACGCTGGTTTGCCCTGAAAAACCCACTTTTCAGGCACTCGGCGCAGGCAATTTTCATCTATGGCCGAAGAACTTTCCTATGTGCTCGTCACTCCGTACTCGATCCGCAAGTCGCGTACCGGGGGCATTATTTCCCGTCTGATCTCGCGCACCGGGCTCGATCTCGTCCGCGCGCGGATGTTCGCCCCCAGCAAGGAACTGGTGGAAACCTACGCCGCGACGCTTGTCACCGACTCCGAACCCCACCACCACGCCGTGCAGGAGTTGATCCGCGACTACACGCTCAAAAACTTCCTCCCCAACGCCGCCGACGCGAAGCCCCGCGTGCTGCTGCTGGTGTTCCGCGGCGAAAACGCCGTGGCGAAACTCCGCTCGGCCGTCGGCTCCATCACCCCGGGGCGTTCCTCGGGCGAAAACATCCGCGACACCTACGGGGACTACATCACCGATGCCGCCGGGAATGTCGTCTATTTTGAACCCGCCGTGCTTTGCCCGCAGGAAGCCGCCGTTGCCGAGCGCAACCTCAAGCTCTGGGCGCGGTTTTCAGAAACCGATGGCGGCGTGCTCGAAGGCATTTCCGCAAACCCGGCGGCGGTCGAGCGCACCCTGGTGCTCATCAAGCCGGACAACTTCCGCTTCCCGAACGCCCGGCCCGGCGGCGTCATCGACGTCTTCTCGCGCAGCGGCCTCACCATCATTGGCGCCAAGGTGCATTTCATGAGCGTCGCCCAAGCCTGCGAATTCTACGGCCCGGTGCTCGACGTTTTGAAGAACATCTTCCGCGAACGCACCGCCCCCATCGCCCGGCTCGCCATCGAGCAGGAGCTGGGCATCATGCTCAACGACGACGTCCAGAAGCAACTGGGCGAAATCCTCGGCCCCATCAACGGCCAGCAGAACTGGGAGTCCATCGTGCAATTCATGTCCGGCTGCAAGCCGAACGAATGCCCGGCTGACAAACGCGAACTGCCCGGCAGCGAAAAATGCTTCGCCCTCGTCTACGAAGGCGTGGACGCCGTGCGCAAAATCCGCGAACTCCTCGGGCCAACCGACCCCTCCAAGGCGCCTCCCGGATCCATCCGCCGCGAATTCGGCCAGACCATCATGGTCAACGCCGCCCACGCCTCGGACTCCGCAGAGAACGCCCGCCGGGAATTCAAAATCGTCAAAATTGACGAAAACAATTTGAAGCCCTTCGTCGAATCCTTCTACGGAAGCCTCTAACCACCGCCCCTGCATCAACCCTTTTAACAATCGAAACCAAATCATCTATGGACATCGCCTCACGCGCCACCATCCTCACCCCGTCCCTCACTCTCGCCATCGACAGCAAAGCCAAGGCGATGAAAGCCGACGGCATTGACGTTTGCAGCTTCGGCGCCGGAGAGCCCGACTTCGACACCCCCGAGCACATCAAAGCCGCCGCCATGGCCGCTCTGGATGGCGGGTTCACCAAATACACCCCCAGCTCCGGCATCCCGAAACTCCGCGAGGCCATTTCCGAGAAATTCCTGGCCGACAACGGCCTCGACTACAAGCCGCACCAGGTGATCGTCTCCAACGGCGCCAAGCACTCCTGCTTCAACGCCATCCTCGCCACCATCGAACCCGGCGACGAAGTCATCATCCCCGCCCCCTACTGGCTGAGCTACCCTGAAATGGTGCGCCTCGCAGGCGGCGAGCCGGTGTTTGTCCAGACCACCGAAGAGAACGGCTGGAAAATGACCGCCCAGCAGTTTGAAGAAGCGATGAGCCCGCTGACCAAGATGGTCATCATCAACACCCCCGGCAACCCGACCGGCGCGGTCTACACCCGTGAGGAACTCGAAGCCATCGTGGCCGTCGCCGAAGAAGAAGGCATCCTCATCCTCTCCGACGAAATCTACGAGAAGCTCACCTACGATGACGTCAAGCACGTCTCCGTCGCCTCGCTCTCCCCGGAAGCCTACGACCTCACCATCACCGTCAACGGCTTCTCCAAAGCCTATGCGATGACCGGCTGGCGTTTGGGCTACCTTGGCGCACCGGAAAACATCGCCCGCGCGATTGACTCCATGCAGAGCCACAGCACCTCCAACCCGTGCTCGTTCGCCCAGCAAGGCGGCATCGCGGCGCTCAAGGGCGACCAGCAGGCCGTGACGGACATGCGCGAGGAATTCCAACTCCGCCGCGACTACATGTTCAGCCGTCTCTCGGCCATCAAAGGCATCTCGGTGGTCAAACCCCAGGGCGCCTTCTACATGCTCGTGAACATCTCCAAGCTCTCGCTCACCTCGCAGAACTTCGCAGACCGTCTCCTGAGCAAAGTCAACGTCGCAGTGGTTCCCGGCATCGCCTTTGGCGACGACCGCACCATCCGCTTCAGCTACGCCACCAGCATGGACGTCATCAAGAAGGGCCTCGACCGGTTCGAGGAATTCTGCCGCACGCTGTAACGCGCAGCCCGTCGTTAAAAAAATTCACACCCTCGCAGGGCGACCTGCGGGGGTGTTTTTTTTGTACACTCCCGCCCTCCAATTTCTTCTTCTTTTCCTTTTCTTTTGGAAAACTTGGAGGATGGTATGGCGATATGAAACGCCTTCTCCTTACCCTTGCCGCCATCCTCACCCTCGGTTCCCTCGCTTCCGCTGAGGAATGGCTCACCGACTACGCCAAGGCACTTGCCCAGGCCAAAACCCAAAACCGGCCCGTGCTCATCGACTTCACCGGCTCCGACTGGTGCGGCTGGTGCATGAAGCTGGACAAGGAAGTTTTCAGCCTTGAGGACTTCAAGAGCTATGCCGCGCAGAAGCTCGTGCTGCTCAAGATCGACTTTCCCCGGCGCAAGGAACTCCCCGCCGCAGAGGCTGCGCAAAATCAAAAACTGGCCAACCAGTTCCATATCCAAGGCTTTCCCACCGTTATTGTCCTGAAGCCGGACGGCACCAAAGCGGGCGAACTTGGCTACACGCCCGGCGGGCCCAAGGCGTTCATCGCCGAACTCGAAAAGGTGACGCCCAAGAAATAATGGCGGGCCAAAATTAGCACAAGCAGGGCCAAGGCTTCAAATTGCATAAGCCCGGCTGTGGAATTACGTTGCCCCTCCGGCCTCAAAGCAGGTAGAATCCAAGCGCGACGGGCAGATGATCCTCCCCACATGATGCGCTACAAAACCTACCTCATTTTCGGCCCTCCCGGCAGCGGCAAGGGAACCCAGGGAGCAACCCTCGGGTCGCTCCCCCAATTTTTTCATTGCGCCTGTGGCGACGTGTTCCGCTCGCTGGACACCCGGACGGAACTCGGGCGCGCCTTTCTCTACTTTTCCGGCAAAGGCGAGCTGGTTCCCGATGAACTGACCATCCAACTTTGGAAAGTGCGCATTGCCGACTGCGTGCGCTCCCATCATTTCAAGCCCGAGCTCTCTGCCCTCGTGCTCGACGGCATTCCCCGGAATGTCCGCCAGGCGGAAATCATGGCCGACATGATCGACGTGCGCAAAGTCTTCCACCTCCACTGCGCGGATCGCGAGGCGCTCGTCAAGCGGCTCCAACGCCGTGCGCTCAAGGACAACCGGCTCGACGACGCTGACGAAGAGGTGATCCGCGAGCGGTTGAATGTCTACGACTCCCTCTCCAAGCCGCTCCTGGAATACTACGGCGAGAAACTCACGCACACCATCGACGCCACCCAGTCGCCGGTGCAGGTGCTGGGCGAGATC
>SESG01000704.1_pt1 | contig 10166 bp, 10 predicted proteins | sample 3171421 | NCBI WGS metagenome assembly SESG01 (sample SAMN10866946, study PRJNA518727) | freshwater metagenome | biome: subpolar coniferous forest; feature: holomictic lake; material: water; isolation source: holomictic Lake 227, 6 m and 8 m depth | place: Canada: near Kenora, Ontario | collected... | reverse complement strand
GATGTTCACCAAACGAGAGACTCAACGCTTGCGGTTCATTGCTCGCCGAAATGTTCATTCCATACCTCCTCGATTCTTTCTGAAATGCCGGTGATTTTTGGCATGAATCCAGATTTAACTATGGTGAAAAATTTGTTTAAAAAAGTAATATTAGAGAATATCGTCTTACGGTGAGCAAAAAACAAGCAGATATTAGGGGTGGCCAGTTTTTTACAGGACAAAGGTATTGAACCATGTTGAACAAGAAACATCATGCAATTCATTCTTGTAACCTACGATATCGAAAACGACCGACGCCGGACGAAAATTCACAAACTCCTTGAAGGGTATGGTTTGGCGGTGCAGTATAGCGTCTTCGAATGCTTCATCTCTGAGGAAGAGTATGCCCAAATGCGCCTGCGCCTGCAAAAGCTCCTTGACCCCAGCCACCCGATCGATACTGTCCGCTACTACGTGCTCTGCCGCAACTGTGTAGAACGGGTCGATGTTGACGGCAACCGCGATTTTGAAGTTGCAAGCCCGTTTATTATTTCGTGATGGGAGAATATTTCACTAAACCACTCAATAACCCTTCAAGATGAGCTTTACTGACGTTGTTACCTTGTTTAACGGATCGCTCCATTTTAGTTTTATTGCCGATGTTTTGAGCGTGCTTGGGTCATTTTTTGCTGCTTTTGCATGGTTACAGGCAAAGGCAAACAACCGGCAAATCACGCGGGAGCAAGAGCGGATGAACAGCCGAATCAAGGTCATTCTCATGGAAAATGTCTCCAAGCGTCAGATTGTACTACCGGTACACCTTCGCCGCCTTGAGCTGACCAGAGCCGAATTGCTTGGCCGCATAGGCATGATACCAAGGAAGAACAAAAGCGAGTTCTTTGTTTTAAGCTACCTGAATTCATCCTCGTTTTTTCAGGAGCTGAACAGAATTCAAGCCTCCACGCAGGAAGAAGATCTGTTCATCCCCTGCAGCAGTGAAGAGATTGAGCAGTTTGATGTACCGCAGCGCGAAGCGTTGAATGATTAGTAACAACAACAATATATCATTGTTTTTATACATGAAAAAGAACACGATAGCCACCTTGGCAAGAAAAATGGCCAACATCGGTATAATTTTCAGGATTCCCCAACTTCCCCAGCATGGAGAGGCACAAAAAAAGAAATTTCGCCAAGAGGTGATACGCCAGATATCAAAAAGAAATATCTGTTTACAGCTTGGCCATTAGGTGACCGGAGAGGAGATTGACCGCCTGAAAAGGGAGCTTGACATATAAAGCCGTTCCCGGCAAAGACACTTTTCCATGCACAACCCTGGCTGAACCCCGGCGTTTGCCCCTTAAAATGCCTGTATGGGTTACGGAACTATTTTAGCCGATTTACAGCCAAACCCTTTTTTCGCATTGACTATCAAGAAAAAATCAGTACACTTAAAGTGATGTTTAATGATCTGATGTGTTTACTATCCCTCTGACATAACGCATGATCCCGCCCTCCGATTGACTGAGTTCTTGCAACAAAGCTTTGTCGGGTTTGCCGGTTTAGCCCCTCCTCTCAAAGCTCCTGAATGTAGTCGCCTTGCTTTACTGAAGTACACCCTAACGCTAACGTTATGCCAAGTATGCAGTACCTGTTTCTTTTTACGATAGCTTCTCCGCAAGCTTTCATTGCACAGGCGCGAAAGACGCATGACCTATATGCTGGCAGCCAGATCATTTCAGACCTGACAGGTAAAGCCATGGAGGTTGTTCTGCAGCAGGGGAATGGAAATTCGATTGTATTTCCATTTGCCACTTCTTGGTCAAAACCCAATCGCTTTTTGGGGAAAGTATTTTCCGACGATATCCAGGGTTTTGGAAAAAGCATAGAAGTCGCTGTCCGAACACGATGGGTACAACTGGCTGTTGAGGCGTTTCAGACGGCAGGGCTGTCTTTTGAACATACAATATTCGATGAAAAACTTATACCTGTTTTATCCAGCCGCTCCTGCTTTGAAATCATAACAAAGATTTCTTCAATTGCTGCTCGTCAAATTACGGAGTTCCCCGATATTTATTGGGCGGCGATTGCGTATCGAGACGGTGATGACTACGCAACAAAAGTTGCTGAACTGGAGCGGATTCTCGGCGGAGTGAAGAATGTTCGGAAATTCTGCCAGCTTGAAGAGCCGGAGGGAAGTCGAAAGTGTGCGCTCGATGGTGAACGCACGGCACTTTTCTATCGGGAAGTAGTTTCCGCCAATGGCAAGAATCGGAGGCCAAATTTTTTATCAGGTGAAAGCAATAGAGTGAGGGCGTCTCTGGACACAGGGGAGGCGCTGAGCGCAGTCTCCTTGGTGAAGCGGCTTTACAGAAAAAACAATGTCAGATTTCCATCGACTGCAGAGATTGCCTTGCTGCATATTATCGACGAGTGTTGGGAAACTGCCTACAGGAAATATTTTGAGGGTGAGGTTGACTATCAGTTGTTCTATGAGGAGAATCTGACGGCCAATAACTTGGAGAATCAGGAAATAAAAGTAAAATCCGGATATGACTTGGTGGCAGTAGTAAGGGCAATACGCGCCCTCACGAAGAAGACTCGCACTAAATATTATGCACTGTTGCTTTTCGATGGTGATAATTTCGGAACAATATGGTCAGGTGAAACACTGCGTGAGGTTGCCAGTCTGGAAGCGTTTCAGCAGGAACTGGCAAAATGTCTACATGATTATGCCGAAGCTGTTACCACATACATTGATAGTGGGAAAGGTCGAACGGTGTATACGGGTGGTGATGATGTCTTATGTTTTGTTAATCTGAGTTATCTGTTTGTGGTGATAAGGAATTTGCGTATGTCGTTTGATAAGCTCGTATCTCGTCCGCTTGCTGGTTATATGAAGGAGGGGCATGCCATTACTTTTACTGCGGGGGTAACAGTTGCACATTATAAGGCACCTCTTGGCGAAGTTCTCAGAAACGCACGAGCAATAGAAAAAAAAGCGAAAGAAATTCCAGGCAAAAATGCGTTTGGGATTTCTGTTTTGAAACGCTCTGGTGAAATAAATAAAGGATTTTCGAGCTTTAGTTCTGTATATGAGGTAAATGGCTGTTCCAAACCGGTAGATTCGATATCGCTGCTCGGGAAAGTTGTCGAAGAACTGCAAAGTGAAAGCGGCTTTTCGAATACCTTTATTAAATCGTTTGGGCTGGAAATGCGCAACTTGAAGGACAAGAACGGCCAGGTGTTGCTGAGTGATGCGGGAACACGTACGGAGTTGCGACGATTGCTCTATCGCTCATCGAAAACCTATGGCCGTGAAAAGGGGAAAGCCGTACAGGATTTTTTAGAGGTACTCGATCCTTTGATGCATGTTTCTTTTGATACTTCGAATTTCCTTTCTTTACTCGATATCTGTGATTTTGTAAGGCGTGAAACAATTAAGGGTTAATCATGGCCATACTTGCTTTTGATGCCCTGGATACACTTTTTTTTCGTGATGGTAAGCCATTTTCGTTAGGTGAAGAGACGTGGGCGGATGGCATCTTTCCGCCACCCCTTTCTGTCGTATACGGAGCACTACGAACTGCACTCCTGTCCGCGCATATCAGTGGGCTGATGCACGCCAATGGTGAAAATGACCTGACTTCTCGACTGAAAATCGACTTTTCCGCATATCATGGCAGCGGAGGCTATTACTATCCGTGCCCTTTGGATATCGTTCAAAAGAAGAAAGTGAAGGACAGGAAAAAAGCCGAGTATCTGATGCTTGAGCTTGTAGAAAAGACAACGGATCATTTTTCGAGTCTGGATTTTATTTCACTTTCCTCAATGCTTCAATCGCAAGAGCAAGTCGAGGATGTGTCAGGGTTGATTGACGAAATATCTCTGAATGAGTACCTGCTGAAAAGTTCTGTACCCGGGATTCTTTTGGATGAACATAAATACCTGAAAGATGAACCAAAGGTTGGAATCGGAAGAAACGATCGAACAAGAACAAGTGATGAAGGGATGCTGTATCGTGTAGGTATGAAGCGGATGCTACAGATCAGACTGGCGGTTGGTTATGCTGGAATCGATATTTCAGGTAACCTGATGAGGCTTGGTGGAGAAGGCAAGTCAGTATCTGTGTCGGTATTGGAACAGGAGCCATGTGTACGAAAGCCAGATAACCGTTCAGCAAAATTCTTCAAGCTGTATCTGGCAACGCCTGCAATTTTCAAGGAGGGTTGGCGCCCTTCACCAGAGAAAATTCCCGGTGAGCTAATAGCCGCCGTAGTTGGGAGACCGCTTAGCATCGGCGGGTTTGATATGAAGCCGAAAAACGGCAAACGTCCTTGCCCGAAACCGATGCGTCGTGCAGTGCCTGCGGGTAGCGTTTATTACTATCGGGGCTCAATGAGGGATGTTGTTGAGATGCATGCAACATCTATATCGGATTACGGTTCCGAGCAGGGTTATGGTATTGTCTATATCGGAGATGTAAACAGGGAACCTTGAGTATGACGTGTATTATTGCGACTGTCGGGACATCGCTTTTCACGAATTACAACCTTGTTTCCGCTTCTATCGAAATTCGCTATGATGCAATCAAAAAAGCGTTGCATCAAGAGTGGAGCGATCGACAGGAGAGTGTTGAGAGGATTCGTAACAATCCGGACTTTACCCGATGGATTTCAGGTCATCTTAAAGAGTCGTGTGCCGAAATCGCCAGCTTGATGAAAATCGTTGAAACCGAACAGGATGATGTAGAGATCCAGTTGCTGGCAACGGATACGGTTCTGTCGCGATTGGCTGCGGAAATGATTATGACGCAGACTATTACGCATCCCGTAGGCGATAAAACGGTTTCTCTGAAATTTGATCCTGCCAAGGATGTTATAGAAGGGTTCAGGGTTGATAATGCTGATGTTTTTCAGACGGATGGTTTACAGCATTTTATCAGACGTTTTGTTTGCCTAAAAAAACTGCACAGTGCATTGATCCTGAATATAACAGGTGGATATAAAGGCTTGATTCCTTATCTGACTATGATTGGTCAGATTTATGAGATACCTGTAAAGTATAAGTTCGAAGAATCAGATTCGCTGATTACAATTCCGCAATTGCCTATTAATTTTGACTGGGAGCTTGCTGTTGAATATGGAGATCAAGTTAATGGTGATCTGAAGAATCTTGATGCAGACAAGAAACGATATCTCACAGAAAAAAATATTCTTGACAGCAACGCGAAACTCACCCCACTTGGCAGGATTTTGAAAATTTATGCTGAAACGGTGGACTTGAAAGATGAAGTGGAACGGCAACTCAGAGGCTATTGCGCTGAATTTCGATGGTTCGAGTACTACGTATCGAAATACCCGGGTCTGACGGTGCGCCGATCAGTTGGTAAAGAACAACAGATTGCGGGAAAAACGATAAGTAAAGAAGTTGATATCGTTGTAGAAGGAGATGGCAGGATCATTATCGCGGAGTCAAAGCCAAGGAAATATATTCATTCATATTTGAAAAAAACGGATACTCAGATCGATAATTTGTTGCGAGAGCTCAAAAATAAGGCTCTTAAAATTGATGAGTATCATCTATGTATATACTCAACAGGGAGTGATAGTATATCGGTATTTTCGGAACATCCTGCTATAGGTAGTATCAGGGCTTTGATTTATAAATACTATCCAGAATGCGTATTTACTCTATGCTTTATGTGCAGTGTTCGCGAGTTGCAGGGGTTTATGCATAAGCCATTATCATCAATTAACGAACAAATAAAAACACAAACGATCCTATACCCTTAATTCCATGTTTAGAGAAGCTACCCCATTGTTTCTGATATGCGAAACGCCCCTTCATGCAGGAACTGGTAATGATCTGGGGGTTATCGATTTGCCGATCCAGCGTGAGCGGCATACCTCATTTCCGAAAATCGAAGGTTCTTCGTTGAAGGGCTGTTTGCGGGAAGCATTTGAAACCAAATTCACACTTGATGTTGATCGGATGAAAATTCATCTTGCGTTTGGTTTTGATGACAAGACACCAAATGAAAGTGATGCTGTCAAGGAGCATTTCGTTAGCGATAAACAATTTCAAGGAGCGTTGGGGTTTACTGATGCCCGTCTGTTGCTTTTCCCAGTTAAATCGATGAAGGGTGTGTTTGCCTGGATCACTTGCGAGAGGGTACTGGAACAATTCAAAAAAGATTTCAGCTTGACCGATTTCAAATATGAGGAGAGGATTCCAGAAGCAAATACCGTACCGTGGGGGAGTGATCTTTTTGTTTCGGGAAACAATATCGTATTAGAGGAATACCGTTTTCAGGTGGTTAAAGATAAAGATGCAGAAGGTATTACCTCGAAATTGGCTTTGTGGCTTGCAACCCAACTGTTTGATCAGGGTTCTTACTGGTATGGCCATCTATCGAAAAATCTTGTTGTTTTGACAAACGATGATTACACGGACTTCGTGAATCTTTCCACAGAGGTTCTGACCAGAACAAAAATCAATAACGAAACAGGCACCGTTCAGGACGGCGCTCTATTTACTGAAGAATACCTGCCCGCGGAAAGCGTGCTCTATTCACTTGTATTGTTTAGCCCATTGTTTCATACAGTGGAAAAAATTGAACCCTTCATGCAATACATAAAGCAGCAACAGCACTCTGTAAGTGAGGCCGAAGAGAAGATTGTGCGTGATGAGACGAAAGAGGTCAAAGCTGTTAGGCAATTTTTTGAAGAGGTTTTGCCTGTCGTGCAGATTGGAGGTAATGCCACACTTGGCAAAGGATTGGTGAGAACAATTCTGCCAGTGAGAACAAAAAAGGCGGATTCAATAACAGAAGGGATAGTATAGTGATGAACCTGCGACTTGAAACAGAACGTAATCGTGCCAATACGGCGTATCGGTGTGCGAAAGAGGGTATCGAAAAGTATGGTGAGAAATCATCGGTACTGAAGCCTGATGATGGTGACAGGCATGGTGAGAAATACGAGGCGATTGTTGGAAAGCTCCCCATGAGAATATTGAACAACGGGCTGGGAGAAACCATAGCATTTCATTTTTCGAAAAGCAAAAACAAAAAAGGTAATGTAACTGTCCATGGGTATGTCTGCGAGCAACTGCGCACATGGCTTGTTGAACAGCAATACCTGAGTGGCTCTGATATAGAAGCATTCGCCCTTGATGTTGTGTCTTTGTCGGTTGCCGAATCAAGGGTGGTGACTAACGAAACACTTGCATTTTTGACTTGGCTTCGCCGTTTTACGGAGGGCCTCAGTGCACAGATGGCGGCATCAACAGGTAATAGCGAGTCCGATGAAAGTACAAGTTAAAGCACAGCTCTACCGTGATCAGAAAAGGCTTTGGCGAGTAAGATCGCTCGATGCTCCAATACGTGACAAAGGGCTGCCTGTTCCTCAAGAATTGAGGGATCAATTGACCGATGAGCATAATGGCAAAAGTGTTATCGTGGAAAAAGTTGATGGCCAGATCGTCAGGGTGTTGCTGGAAGGGGAGTCTGCTCTGGCAATCTTAAAACCGGTTTCTCCTTTAACAGTAACGACTTCCCGACAAGCAGCCGTCGTACTACCGACATCTTTTGTAGCAGAAAGAGAGGGCATAGCTTCATGTGCAGTTTCTGCTTACAGATGTGCCATGGCCGCGAAAGGCATCGGAAAAGAGTATAAAAATCATGCGAAATCCCTGCCCATGATGATTCGTACCAACGGGCTTGGCGCAACGCTGGCCTTTCTGGAAAGCAAGGACGACCCGCATTTTAGCAGATTATACCAAGATATTACAGGTTATTTGAAAGGTATACAGGCTGGTCTCAAGGATGGTGAGTTTTCTGCAAAGATTACCGAGTGCGATTCTGTTGAAATCAGGTTCTTCACCAAAGAAGTTTTGGCATTTCTTGTTTGGCTTCGTCGTTTCGCAGAAGGTTTAATTCATGACGTGAAATGAACAAAAAGAAAGAACAGTCGAAAGGGCTTGGAGAGCATAGTTCTCTTCAGGATCAATTGGTGGGCAAGGGTTTTGCTTCGCAAGAACAGATACCAGAGGCCAGAGAGCCAGTTATGCCTCAATACAAGCAAACTCATGATATGTTCAGCATTGATCATACTCGGTTGCCGAGGGATACGAGGGAGGTGCTGAATGATATTGAGCCAGATAATTTCGCCTTGAAGCTTAACCGACGGGTATGGTTCCAGGAGGAAAAGCGGAAACAAAAACCTGTATTGCACAAAAAGATAGAGAAAAAGGGAACCTGTAGTACGTATAGTGTGAGTTTTAACTTCGATCTGAAACGTATAAAGGAGATATCAGATCGGCAATTGTACGCCATACAGAATTGTGGTTTGGAATGCAGGATAATGGACTTCAGCATTGACTGGCGTCTTGTTATCGGTCTCGGTAATGAGTCGGTGTATGAAACATCAATGACGCTGCATCATGTGTACGGATTTCCATATATCCCTGGAAGTTCGGTGAAGGGAGTTGTCAGGAGCTGGATTATTACAGAGTTGTTTGGAGAAATTGAGGATGATGACGGCAAACGAATCCTTGATTTCAAAAATGCGGAACAGAGGGCTCTGAATGTTGAAGGTTTCCGGAATATCTTCGGTAACACTGAAGTTTCTGGAAAGATCAGGTTTTTCGACGCATTTCCGATTACAGCTCCAAAGATCGACACGGATATCATGAATCCTCATTTTGGTGAATACTACGGCGATCAGACAAACACAAAACCTCCAGCAGATTATTTGACACCGATACCCCTCCCCTTTTTGACGGTAAAGGAGACCACATACCGGTTTATTATTGGCATCAGAAATGAGGATAATGTGTTTATGCATGACGATATTGGTCAGGATAGTTCACGGTTGGAGGTTGCAAACAGTTGGCTTGAAAAGGCTTTGACCTGCCACGGTATCGGCGCAAAAACCGCTGTTGGATATGGATATATGATACCGCAGCCTCGAAGATCATAGAGTCTTTCCTTACAGAACAAAGAACGTTATCGACTATGCATACCATTATCTTTACCTGTGAAATAATTACCCCTATGTTTCTTGCCGGTGCTGATGCTCCTACGTCTGAGCTCAGGTTTCCACCAGAACTCCGCCCACCATCAGTCAAAGGTTTACTTCGGTTCTGGTGGCGGGCCATGCATGGTGACATGACCATAGCTGCGTTGAGGCAGGAAGAAGCAGTGCTTTTTGGCAGTGGTGGTGAAAAAGCTCGGCGAAGTCCGGTGATGATCACGATTGATTCCCATGACGCATTCATACAGAAAAATGGTGATATAGGCATAGATCAACAAAAACAACCCGGAATAGGATATCTGTTCTATTCTACTATGTTTGTGCAGCAACGGGATTGCTTCAAACCCGGTTCGGGATTTACCATATCATTGTCATCTTACTCTCTCCCATCTCTTGAAGCGACAGTTAAGGCATTTGCTTGCCTAGTGTTTTTTGGGGGGTTGGGGAGCCGTTCCAGAAGAGGGGCGGGATCTATTTTTGTGAAGGGGATAGGTGGTAACGCAAAAGAGCTGCTCAACGATGTTCTTAAGGTATTCGATACGGTTGGGATTGATAGCGTCGAACGGCTGAAAGAGCATGTCGTAACGTATATAAAACCTATTATGAGAAGTTCTTCTGCTGTCGGAAGTTACTCCGCCCTCAACGGCGCCCTATTGTATGTGTTTGAGCCGAAAACGAGTTGGATGCAGTCACTTGAAGTCGTAGGTTCGAAATTCAAAAATGTAAGAGACAGCATAAAGTCCGATGTTGGTGGTACTCCTAACTTTGGTATGCCAATACAGCACAAAAGTGGTTTGACGTTGATCGCTGGGACAATATATCAAAACCACAATCAGGAATGGAAAGTAAACAAGTTGTCTGAACGTAGAGCTTCTCCTCTCATCATCAAAGTCATCAAAACGAAAGACGGCCGTTATTTCCCGATAGTCTTGCACCTTCAGGGTGTACTGCTTCGCGCTGGCCAGCAAATTATCGATAAGAAAGCAAAAGAATTGAACAGTGCCGGTGACCAGTCGATGAATCCTGATGCTGCCTACATTCAGACAAAATTTCTTGCCAAGCTAACTGTGGCAATAAAAGTTACTTTATAAACAGCTTGTTTAAATATTGGTTTTTCTATTTTTCTCAATTCCATGCGCATAACCCTTTCAC
>SESG01011230.1_pt1 | contig 10168 bp, 6 predicted proteins | sample 3171421 | NCBI WGS metagenome assembly SESG01 (sample SAMN10866946, study PRJNA518727) | freshwater metagenome | biome: subpolar coniferous forest; feature: holomictic lake; material: water; isolation source: holomictic Lake 227, 6 m and 8 m depth | place: Canada: near Kenora, Ontario | collected... | reverse complement strand
AAATTTTGCCTCCGGTGGTGGTTATGACGGCATGACGCGGGTGCTGGAAGTGCTTGCCGGCTTCTCCCTTGGTGCTGAATCGATTGCGCTCTTTGCCCGTGTGGGTGGCGGCATTTATACCAAGGCTGCCGATGTGGGGGCTGATCTGGTTGGCAAGGTTGAAGCGGGCATTCCTGAGGATGACCCTCGCAACCCGGCCACTATTGCCGACAATGTGGGCGACAATGTAGGCGATGTAGCCGGGATGGGAGCCGATCTCTTCGGCTCCTATGTGGCCACCGTTCTTGCTTCGATGGTTCTGGGCAACTACATCATCCGCGATAACGGAGGCAGCATCACCGATGCTTTCGGAGGTATTGGGCCGATTCTGCTGCCTATGGCTATTGCGGGATTCGGCATCGTGGCATCGATCATCGGGACATTTTTTGTCGGCATCTCCGAGAAGGCCCCGGCAAACACCAATTCCGTTCAAAGTTCGCTCAACATGGGGAACAACATCGCCATGCTGATCGCGATTGCCTGCTCCTTTGGTCTCATCAAGGTGATGCTGCCGGATACCATCAAGATGAGCGTCTTCAAGGCCGGTGCCTTCACCGAGTTGACCACCTCCTCGCTCAATGTCTTCTGGGCTGTCTGTATCGGTATGGTAGTGGGATATTTGATCTCCTTCATCACAGAATACTTCACCGGACTTGATGGCAAACCGGTCGCCGGGATTGTCCAGAAATCGGCCACGGGTGCCGCCACCAATATCATCGCGGGATTGGGAACCGGAATGCTCTCGACAGCCTTCCCTGTCATTATTTTTGCAGGCGCGATCTGGGGCACCTATTCCCTCGCCGGATTTTACGGTGTGGGCATCGCCGCTTCCGCGATGATGGCCACCACGGCGATGCAACTCGCCATTGACGCCTTCGGCCCCATTGCCGACAACGCCGGAGGCATCGCCGAGATGAGCGAACTGCCGAAGGAAGTCCGGGAAAAAACCGATATTCTGGATTGCGTCGGCAACACCACCGCCGCCGTGGGCAAGGGATTTGCGATCGCCTCTGCCGCCCTTACCGCGCTGGCACTCTTTGCCGCGTATGTGACGCTGACCGGCATTCACGGCATCAATATTTTCGATGCCAAGGTGCTCGCAGCCCTCTTCATCGGTGGCATGATCCCAGTCGTCTTTTCCGCGCTCGCCATGAACAGCGTTGGCAAGGCTGCCATGGATATGGTGAATGAGGTGCGCAGGCAGTTCCGTGAGATTCCCGGAATTATGGAAGGCGTCGGCAAGCCCGAATACGGGAAATGCGTCGAGATTTCTACTCAGGCTGCCCTCCGCGAGATGCTTGCTCCCGGAGTAATCACGATCTGCACCCCTGTCCTCATCGGTGTTGTGATGGGGGCCGAGGCGCTCGGTGCCTACATGGCCGGCGTCACCGTGAGTGGCGTGCTCTGGGCCATCTTCCAGAACAATGCGGGCGGGGCCTGGGACAACGCCAAGAAATCTTTTGAGCAGGGGGTCGAGATCGAGGTGAATGGAAAGAAGGAAATGTTCTACAAAAAATCTGAACCACATAAGGCCGCAGTGGTCGGCGATACAGTCGGCGACCCATTCAAGGACACCTCCGGGCCTTCCATGAATATCCTGATCAAGCTCTCCTCGCTGGTCGGTCTCGCTATCGCTCCTCTCATTGCGGTGGGAAGCAATGAATCGACAACGACCTTCTTCCAGTGGATCCAGAGCTTCTTCGCTTAAAATCCTAGTTTAACTATAAATGCCGTCTCGAACATTAAGGCGGCATTTTTTTGTGCAGTGAAACGCAGGGAACAGAAAGTATTTTGCCACAAAAAGCACAAGGTGCACGAAATCGAATCCCCAGTCTTTTCCTTGCGTCTTTTGTGACTCTTGTGGCCAAACTGTCTTCAATCCCTTCTTCTTCTCGACCGCATGCCCGCTCTTACTCCACAGGTCATCGCCCCGCTTCCCACTGGAGAAATCGCCATCTCTTGGAATGACGGTGTGGAGCAATACCTGCCGCTGGAGTTATTGAGGAAGGCCTGTCCCTGTGCCGTCTGCTGCGGGGAGCCCGATGTCATCGGACGGGGTGATGCCCCGAAAAAGAACTACAAGGCGAATAGCTTTGAACTCAAATCGTATGAGTTTGTCGGGGGGTACGCCCTGTTGTTTCGATGGGCGGATGGGCACTCGTCGGGAATCTATTCCTACAAACTTCTTAGAAATCTTTAAGGGGTCTGGCTTTTTTGGTCGGTGTGGCGTGATGACTGTGGACAACCCGAGGTTTTGGAAGTCAGCGGCTGGTTCCAGACAATATCCCCATCGCCCCTTAGCTCACCCGGCTTTCCGGTGAGCGTCTTGAGATTCCATCCCACCGACCAGAGTGAAAATGTGCCGTCGGATTGGAGTGAGTAGTTCATCGGCTTACCATTGATTGGGGAGTTGGGGAGCTTGGTGAGATACTCCAGCACCAACGCATCAAGCGAAGCCGGATAGGAACCGTGAGAAAGGCGATACCGTTCCAAGGCACAGGCTATGAGGGTCTGAATGACCTGGGTTTGAATTTCGGCGGCTTTTTGAATGGAGTTCGAGAACATTTGGGTGCCCATCAAATTCAAAGCATAGATCAGACGCTTGATGGGATTGTCCGCAAGTTTCTTCATCTCCTGATCGAGAGGTTGAAGGGCAGCCACATTCCATCCCTTCAGGATATCGGAGTTGAGGGACTCCACATTCCGTTGAATCCAAAGGTTATGGTAGGCCTTGTCCTTTAGAAAGACGCCATCCAACAACATCGGATAAACTTTGATCTGCACTTTCTCCAACAGAGTCAAGGGCGCTGTGCAGCTGCTGATTTCAGCCATCATCACAGCAGGATCGAATTGGTTGAAGAAGGCCCTCTCACCCTTGAGTGCAAAAAGGAAGTTCTCTGCAAGATTCATGCGTACCAGTTTGTCTTGAAAACCGATCAGGTTGGATTCTGTCCATGCATGTCGAAGGATCCCCTCGTTGACTGCTTGAAGAGCCTGAGAAACAGTTGAAGCATGTACCAAATACGAAATCAGAAGCGGGTCATCTTTCTGGATGAACCCAAGACGAAGGAGTGTCAGGGTGTCGGCTGCGGCCTCACTGTTTCTGCCGAGAATGAGTTCGGAAAAGACTTTTCGTTCTAGGATTTGGGAGAGATACAGAATGGCGTTGATCTGAGGAAGTGGGGCGCTAGCACCCAAGTCATACCGGATTGGAAATTGCGCTCCGGGCCTTTCGGAGAGTTTGGCAATCCGGTTTAGAACCGGCTGCGCGGGAGACAGAATATCAAGAAGTAGCGAGGCCTCTTCCTTTTGCTTTTGAGGATCCTTTTCCTGTCGGATTTGCATCCTGATCGCGCCGAAAGCACAATTCCTGTCTTCTGGTAACTTCTCTTTTGGCATCAACGCGTGGAAACGATCCGTTTCTTCAGGAGTTAGAGGAACATACTTCCATTGTTCCAGTTGGCGTTTTTCTCCCGGCAACCTTGGCTCCCAAGATTCAATTCCCTGCTCGTTCTTTTTGCGGACGAGATCAGCATATTCGGCCCATAGCGGATCGGCAAAAAAGTTACCACTCTCGGGTGGCGGGGGCGGTACAAGCTCTGCAAAAGTCAGTTTCTCCCCCTTGGCGCGGAGTTCTGCCTGAGCTTGCTTCCACTCCTGCTCCCCTGACCACTTCAGCCAAGCCATGAGTGTGGCAACAAAGAGAAAGATTAGCACAATCAGCACGCCGACAATGAGGGAGATCCATTTGAGAAGTCGTTTCATGGGGGGTATTTTGTTTCTTTTAGAGCCTCCGTATCTTTTGCGCAAGACCCTCCGGGAATGATAGGGGTGGATCAGCCCGGGGCTTGATTTCAGTGAACGGTGTTTTTCCTTAAAGTTTAACGCTTCGCAATCTTAGGGAATTGGCTATCACGGAGACGGAGCTGAGGCTCATGGCGGCTGCCGCAAGCATGGGACTCAGCAGGATGCCGAACCAAGGATAGAGGAGGCCTGCCGCAATCGGGATGCCAACGATATTGTAGGCGAAGGCAAAGAAGAGATTCTGGCGGATCATCCGCAGGACGGCACGACTGAGACGAAGTGAGGTAATTATTCCTTCCAGTGAAGGCTTGAGCAGGATGATGCCCGCCGTTTCCTTGGCGATGTCCGATCCGGCTCCCATGGCGATGGAGGCATCGGCTGCGGCCAGCGCAGGAGCATCATTGATGCCGTCACCCGCCATCGCGGTCTGATAGCCCTCTTTCTTCCATTGGACGAGTTGCTCCCCCTTCTCGGCAGGGGAGAGTTCGGATCGCCAATTGGTGATCCCGAGTTCCGCGGCGACGCTTCGTGCGGTGCTTTCACGGTCCCCGGTCAACATGGCGACCTGCACGCCGATCTCTTTGAATTCATTAAGCAGCTTTTTTGCCGAAGGGCGAATGGTATCCTGAACCAGGAAGACTCCCGCAGATTTTCCATCGAGCGCAATCGCAATGAGTCCGACGGCAGATGATGAGAGGGGGAGATTTTTGATATCATCCACAGAAATACCCTGCTCCTGAAGGAAACGTGTACTGCCGATCAGTAGGGCACCTCCATCAACTGTCGCCGAAATGCCACCTCCCGGGTGGGCACGGAATTCAGAAGCCTTGGATAAATCGAGTTTACGCTCTTTGGCCTGCTCGATCACAGCCCTTGCCAGAGGATGCTCGCTTCCTATCTCTGCCGACGCAGCTAGCACCAGAAGTCGTTCCTCGGGAATGTCTCCCAGAGAAACGATGGAAGTGATGCGTGGGGTTCCCTCTGTGAGCGTGCCGGTCTTATCGAGTGCCAGCAGTGTCGTGGAGGCGAGATTCTGCAAAGCCACGGCGGAGCGAACGAGAATACCGTACCTTGCGGCTCGACCGATACCAACGGCAAGTGCCATCGGCGTGGCAAGACCGAGGGCACAGGGACAAGCGATCATCAGGACGGAAACGGCTGCGCTCAGCGCATGATTCCAGCTTCCAGAGATTACCATCCAGAGCAGCAGCGTCACGAAACTGATGCCAAGTACAATGGGGACAAAAATGGCAGCAACCCGGTCTGCGAGTTGCTGAATCGGAGCCTGACTGCGTTGTGCCTGGGCGACAAGATGGATAATCTGCGCAAGGGCCGTCTCGGATCCGATCCGGGTGAGCTGCATAACAAAGCTCCCCTCCCTGTTTAGGGTCCCTGCGGAAACTGACGATCCAGGCGTTTTCTCCATTGGCAGCAATTCTCCGGTGAGCATCGATTCATCCACGGAACTCCATCCTTCGACGAGTGTGCCGTCGGCTGGAATCTTGTCACCGGGAAGAATGCGGACGAGATCTCCGGGATTCAGTTCAGGGACTGGAATTTCCCGGTCGTCTTGCCCTTCCTGCACGAGGCGGGCGGTGGGCGGGGTGAGATCAAGCAGTTCGCGAAGGGCGGAACCTGTGCGTGCACGCCCGCGTGCTTCCAGCCATTGTCCCAGTAGTACTAGCACCATGATGGCTGTGGCCGCTTCGAAGTAGAGCCCCTGGGAATGCATCTCCTGATTCCCTTCGCTCCAAATCAGGACGACCATACTGTCCAGAAAGGCTGCCGCCGTTCCGAGAGAGATCAGAGAGAACATGTTGAGATTCCGATCCGCAAACGAACGAATCCCCCTCTGCCAGATCGGTGCTCCGCACCAGAAGAGCACGGGAAGCGAGAGCAGGCACTCCGCCCAACCTGACCAGTGCGGGGGTAGGAGGATGAGGCCGATCATCGGTGCCATGGCAAGGAGGAGAACAGGTAATCCAAAACCCACCGAGAGCCAGAATTTCCTGGCAAGGAGGTGTGCCTCCGCATCTTCACTTCCTGTCGGAATCAGCGGTTCCAAGGCCATGCCACACTTGGGGCAATCTCCCGGGCCTTCGTGCAGGATTTCGGGATGCATCGGGCAGGTATAGAGCGAGCCTTCATCTGCAGGAATGAATGATTCCTTTTTCGGATGATGATGGCAGCAGCATTCACTCATGATCGTTTTCTTCGAAGCTGGCAGAGCTCACGGCCTACACGTCCTTCAAAGGAATGCTCTGGAATCCATTCTTCGAGGAGGTCGAAATTGGGATCAAAGAAACGGGCGATCTCTTCCCTGCTTACTCGAAAGGGTGGACCTTCCTCGGTATCGGGATTCAGATAAAAGATACCGAAGTAATGACCGTTCGGTTTAAGGACTTCGTTGACAGCCCTGAGGTAATCGGTTCGGCGACAGGGTGAAATCGCACAGAAGCAGGTGTGCTCGACCACCCAGTCAAAGCGTCCATACCATGAGGCCGGAAGGGCGAAGAGATCGCCTTGTTCATAGCTCTCACCGCCCGCCCGCTGGAAGCTCCGTGCTGATATGATGGCCGATTCAGCAATATCAAGTCCGAGGACAGAAGCCCCTTGTGAGGCCATTGCCCGCACATCATGTCCCGACCCACAGCCGGGCACCAGAACGGTGCCACGGATCGCATGGCGTGTGAGCAAATCAGTGAGAGGAGGAGCTGCAAATCCCTTCTCCCACGGCGTGTCGCCCGTCCGGTATCTCTCCTCCCAATCCATGGCATCAACGCCTGATCCAGGAGGTGCCGAGGGCAATGCCGAGTTGGAATTTGCGTTCATGTTCCCTGATCAGAAATGGCAGATCACGGCGATGATGCAATCGGAAGTTCTCTTGCAGTCTCCGAGTGAGTTCCTGTTCACTGCGCTGATCCGAAGAGAGACCTCCGATCCAACGCTCTCTGGGGGTATATTCTTCGAGCCAGGTGAAAGGGGTGGTGAGCAGGAGCTGTCCCCCCGGCTTTAGCAGCGTGGAAGCCCGCGTGAGAAAGGTGTCTGGATCAGGAAGTCGGCAGAGTAGATTGGCGGCGAGAACGACATCAAAAGAGCCGAGATCCTCCGGCAACTTTGTTGCATCAGCCACGGAAAAGCTGACTCGGTTTCGATCAATCTCTGCTGAAACCTGAGCAATCAGGGGCAGCATAATGTCACCCTCCACGGTGCGGGTAGCTGCAAGTGATCCTTCGCGTTGCAATGTCTGCGCCGCCGAGATGAAGGAGTGTGAATAATCGCTTGCTTCGACATGGCTGCAAAAGCGTGCAAGTTCAAAGGAGGCAGCTCCCACAGCGCAGCCGACTTCCAGAGCATGAGCATTTCTGGGTAGTAGTCCCGTATCGAGCAACTCCTTCACGCATCGGACGGGAAAGGGGGTAGCCGTTACTGCCGGATCGACGGGAAGAGCTTCGTGGCGGAGTTCCGATGCTCCTCCGTAGTGGAGGAGGAGGTATTCGCCTAGAAGCTTGGGTGATTCATAGCCACTCAGGCTTGGCAAATTGTCACGCGTGTCCGAGACCATGAGAATCGGACGGGGGCTGAGCAGGAAGAGGTGCTGGCTCTATGTGAGCTTGGACGGGACTCTCAAGGGCCTCTTCGCCGATGACTTCCTCTGTGACGATCTCTGCTGAAACTTCCTCTTCGGCGATAACCTCAGGAGCATCTGGCGCTTCGACCCTGGCAACCTCTGTGGTTTCCGTTTTTGAGGATGGATGTTTGACGGCAGGCTGCGTTGGTTTCTGCTGAGGAATCGGGCGGATGGCCGCCTGAAGATTTCCCATCGCAAAATCGAGCACATGGCCCTGATGGAGGAGCCAGAGTAGATCGGTGCCGAGCGCCTGTTCGCGTTGTTTGAGAGCTTCGACATCTTCTCCCGCAGGCTCGGTGCGAAGGGCAAGCATACCCGCCCATTGCTTGTCCCGAGGCTGGTTTGGATGGGCTTCCAGATAATCCAGAATGCCACGGAATCCCTCGGAGGTGGGTGTTGTTGCGCGGTCGAGATAGCGGGGGCGCGCCACCGAGACATGGATAATTTTTTTGTGAGCCTTGAAGATTTGAAGTCCACTGCCGGAGAGTTCCTTCCCGATGACCTGAGCCAGGGGAAGGGGAAAGCGATCCAGCTCCTGTAATGTTTTGATCAGCAGTTCGTGCAGAAGAGGATCTGATTCGTGCAAGGCGATGCGACCGGGGAGTGTGATTTCAGAACCGGCCTCTTCGACTTCATTTTCGGCATAGTTTTTCTGAAAATGCTCCGCCGCCTCCTCAAGGGTGAGTTGAGGGCCATCTGAAACGGGGATTTCGACGGACAGCCCTGGGTCGGTAGTAGGTTCCTCGGTGGATGATTCGGAGCTCGCAGATGGTTCCTCAGCAACAAGGGGAGTGTCTAAAACAGGGGTTACTTCGGCACTCTCGGCAGATATCGAAATTTCCCCGGTGGAAGATTCAGATGCAACCCCGGTGGATTCAACAACAGGAGTTTCTTTGGCGACTTCATCGATGGCTGGCGCGGCCTCGGTAGAGGATTCAATCGGTGTGAAGACCGTGCGGGTGCTCTGTTCCGTCTTCCATTGTTCCATCAGGGCTTCATCACGCATCATCTTGATGCGCGTCTTGTAAACTTCAAAGGGCAGATTCTTGAACCGAGAAGAGTGGAGTGTGAGAAGACGGGACTGGTATTCGTGATGATTCGGTGGGCCAAGCAGGACGCCGCTCATCCCACATTGGGCCACCACGGAGTAGTTGCCTTTTGGGGCTTCTGTCGTGATGGAGGAGCGCTGGTAGAATTTTTCAAGATGCTTGGAGAGAAGATGGGAGACTGCTTCCCTGCGGGAAGTCCAGAGCGATCCGTCCGCTTTGACCCTGAACAGCTTAGGGCTCTCCTCGGATTCGGCTTTGAGCGTAACGCTGTAGCGGTCGGAGAGGTTCACGACGAGTCGCGCGAGCTCAAAGAGAGGATAGGCTTTGGCCCGTGAGCGGATCTGTTTGGCGATGGCTTCAAGCGCTGAATGCTCGGGGATGAGCAAAAGCTTCCACCCTTCGAGCATCGGCTTGGGTGGAGGTTCAGGACGACGATCGTCGCGTCGATGATCCCGAGCAGAGCTCCGGTCTCGATCGTTGCGTTGGCCTCCGTCACGCGATCCACGTTGACCAACTTGAGATCCCTGGCTGCCGGATTGAGGACGAGGCCCCCTGTCGCGATTGGAAGCGTCTCGATCCCGACTGGGGCGTGGACCACGGTGTTGAGATTCCCTGTTGCGTTGGCCACCCTGCCGCTCGGAGCGTTCACCTCGATCCCCATCATCAAACTTCGCTGCCAGTCGGGCCGTACTGTCGGACGACTCCACGGTCCAGGAAGGACGAAAGATCTGGGAGAGATCAATGCCAATATTGGAGAGATCTGCGGGGGCGTTGGAAGCGTCGCTCATTGTCGGGTGAAGCTAGGGAAGAGCCGGATAAATCGCAAGGTGACTGTTGATGCAAAAAATCAAAGCATAATATATGGCTTCAATGTCTGGCGGAACCGTTCCGGGACGCTTGCATGGATCCGGATGAATTCCTCCTCGTAATCGGTGTGAAGCACCGTTCCCTCCCTATGCAGGCGTGCCATAAGATCGCTGCGATCCAGAGGAAGATGAATCAAAACCTCCCGAGCACCTGAGTCAACAAGGCCGCCCAGTTGCGCCACGAGTTGTTCCAGTCCCTCGCCTGTGTGAACGGAAATAAAGAGTGCCTCGGGATGCTCATTTCGGAGGATGGCCCGGGTTACGGGATCGTCCACCCGGTCGATTTTATTAAAAACAACAAGAGTTTTTTTTGCATCTGCGCCCAACTCGGAAAGCACCTTCATTGTTGTGTCATAAAATTCGAGCACTCGTGGATGAGAGGCATCAAGAAGATGGACGAGGAAGTCCGCCATGACTGCTTCCTCCAGGGTGGCGTTGAATGATTCGACAAGCTGATGCGGCAATTTGCGGATAAATCCGACAGTATCGGTCAGGAGCAAAGGTTGTTTATTGGGCAGATCGATTTTGCGTGTCGTTGTGTCGAGCGTTGCGAACAGGGCATCCTCCACGAGGACATCCGCTCCAGTCAGCCTGCGAAGGAGCGATGACTTCCCAGCATTGGTATATCCGACGATGGCGGCATTAGGGACAGGGGCGCGTTTGCGATCCTTGCGCTGATTGGCACGATTGCGGCGCACTTCCTTAAGATCGCGCTTGAGACCATCAATCTGGCTGCGAATTTTACGTTTATCCTGTTCAAGCTGGCTTTCACCTTCACC
>SESG01031564.1_pt1 | contig 10169 bp, 6 predicted proteins | sample 3171421 | NCBI WGS metagenome assembly SESG01 (sample SAMN10866946, study PRJNA518727) | freshwater metagenome | biome: subpolar coniferous forest; feature: holomictic lake; material: water; isolation source: holomictic Lake 227, 6 m and 8 m depth | place: Canada: near Kenora, Ontario | collected... | reverse complement strand
AATCACCACTTTACCTGAACCCGAAACTTTGGTTTGGAAAAATCCTTCGCCCGAGAAAAACCCGGAAATGGATTTATTGGTGTAAGAACCTATTTCAATCCCCATTTCTGAAGCGAAGTACACTCCTTTGTCGAGTATCCATTCTTCACCATGCAGGTCCATTATGGTAAAATTGCCGAATGAAGGTTCGAACCATACGGTTCCGCTTCCGCTTATCACAGGCTTTACCACGCTTTCGCGGGTTACCATCGCTTTCAGGAAGCCTCCTGCTGAAGGGAGATTGGCTTCCAGTTCCAGGTCACCCTGCATATAATACATTCCACCGGATTCGTAGCGTACGGCACTGTTATCGAATTCAGCCTTCAGGAATTTCAGGGTTTCCTTTTCTATTACCTCAAATTTAAGTGACCCGGAACGAACCGGGGCTTTAGCCGGTTGCTGCGGGATTACCTGTGGAGGAGGTTGGTATGCTGCTTGCTGCGGAGGTGCATAGGTTTGCGCCGGAGGTGCCGGTGCCCCGGCAGTTGAATTCCTCGTGCCACATTCAGGACAAAATACGGTTCCCTCAATGAGCCGTGTCCCGCAATTACTGCAAAATGCCATGATGATCTGTTTTAATTGATTTACAAAAGTATATTTTAAAACAACTTTAAGTCCTGTAGGACGAAAAGCAATATTTCGAGAGAAATTAGCCTACTGTGCCCCCAGATTCCTGCTCCCTGGGCCTACTCCACCTCGTAGCCTTCTACAACTACAAATCCGTTACCGACGAAGTTTTTCGACCAGGTCGGCATATCTGAGTCCCAGATATAATAAGTGCCTTTTTCAAGAACTTTATGCGGCTCAGCGACCCATTTTGCATTGGGAGTACCATTTTTCCCGCTAATACCATTTGCCCGGAATGTTCCTATCACGTTACCCTCCTTGTCTTTGATGCTGATATTACCGCCCCGTGCTGTTCCCATACCGTTGTTGTAATGGTCGGTAGTTATCCTCACTATCATGGTAGGGTTCCGCAGCATAAGTTTTATTGGATTCTTCGGATTTTTATTTTTCGGTTCATCCTTTTTGCCAATTTCCAGAATGGTGGTAGTCAGTTGATTGTTCACTGCCGGGGCAGAAGAAGCTGTTACTGCCAGGTTAGGTTTGTTTTGCGGTGTGGCCTGGGGTTGTTCCTTCGCCCGGTATTTAGCTAATTCCTGGTCAACCCGACTCAGAGGTTTCTTATCGGACGAAGCTTGCTTAGCAGGGGCAGCCTCGGGTTCAGTAGCCTGTTCACTATTTACATCGGGAGCAGCCGGCTGTGATACAGGCTGTTCTGCCGGGGTAATGGGTTCAGGCAAGGCTGTCTCTGTTACCGGTTTGGCAATAAAACGGTTATAACCATACCAGCCCCCGGCACCGAGGATGGCAAGTCCGGCCACTATCAATACTATACTTAACCAGCTTTTCCTGCTTTTTTTCTGTATGGGCGGCGGCTGAGAAACCTGTGCATACGAGGATGCCTGGGTACGAGCTGGCTGAGGGGCTGTGGGCGGATTAACCGGGGGAATTGCTCTTGGCTCAGGCCGGGGCATAACAGCAGGCTGTTCCATAGGTACGGGTTTTGCCGGGTCGGCTTTTGTATCAAATCCGCAGCCGGAGCAGAAACGTTCGCCAGCTGCCATAATCGTTCCACACTGTTGACAGAACTGATTAGCTGCTGTAGAGAAGACCGGTTCGACAGGAGTGGGTGGTGGGCTTATAATGTTTTCTTCTACAGGGAGCGGCAGCGGTTGTGCTACTTCCGGCCTGGAATATTTGATATTGATTGTGTCGAAACCGCATTCCTGGCAGAACCGATCGGCGGGATCCAGTGCGCCTCCGCATTGAGGGCAGCCCTGGGCTTTTGCAGGTTCTGATGGGGGTGTTTCTACGGGAGCAGGTTCCGGTTCAACCGATGATTTATCGAAACCGCATTCCAGGCAGAAACGGGCTCCGGGCTCAAATGTGGTTCCGCATTGGGGGCAGAATTTCATAACAATGAAGTTTTATAATAATTAGCTGCTTTCAAGCCTGTTTTACCTTTTGTTACATACGTAAAGAAGAAAAACGGTTCACATGGGGTTAATACCTTATGGGGATTAAAATATTGTTTAGAGAGTGAATCCTGCAAAGATCAGTCCCAGAATAGCAGCAAATGCGAAAGCCAGTATGGCGCCAATTATTATCAGGGAGATAATGATTAAAACTGTATAACCGACTACACTTTGTTTTGGCGTTCTTTTCAATACAGGCATTCCGACAGCAATCAGGTATATAGAGTACAGGCCGATTAACATGATCAGAATGCTTAGGCTTGTGGACAGAAGCAGGAGAATTCCGGCAACCCATTGTGGTGTTGAAGCATACACGGCTAACTGAAGTGAGCGGCCGAAGTTTTTTTCTGAATCAAAAGAGGGTGCAAGCATATCGATGACCCAAGCCAGGAGGTAAACGCCTACAACTGCCGTAAACAATTGAACAAGACCAGTCTGTATGCCTGAGGCTATACTCCGTGAACTATACCCCATGAATGAAACGCCAATGACACCGTACTTAATAAATGCGGAAAGTGCAGGTATAAGTGCTAATATCAAGGCATAACCTCCGATAAGTTTCATCGGATTTGGCTGTTCAGCTGCAATTACTTCCCATTCCTGCTTCGGCTTGACAAGGATATTAATCACACGCTGCACCAGGTTGGTATTTCCTGTCACTGCTTCCTTAAAGGCATTTGACGCTTCTCTGGCTTGCTCATACACTGGTTCCTGCCGCTGGTATGCCGGCTGAGGTTGTTGGTATATGGGTGGTGGAGGCGCTGATTGTACTGGTGGCGGAGGAGCCGTTTGTACCGGTAGAGGTGCTGCTGAATAAATGGATGTTCCGCAGGCTGCACAGAATTTAGCTTCCGGTTTCAGCTCTGCTCCGCAATTCGGACAGAATTTCATACGCGTTTTGTTTTGTGGTTAATGATTATGGTTTGTATAGATCATGTAATTCCATCAAAAGCAAAAGAAGAATAATTTGCAGAGTAGCAAATATATTATTTTTTGAAGCTGATTGCAAAAAAAAATTAGGATGATCTTTTCCGCAAAATAAAGTGTCCACTTTAAGTGAAGTTCCCGGTAGGCTATAAATTCCTGATCACCCACCAACTAATAACGATAACCAGAAGGATTAGTATCGCGTTAAAGCCAAATAAAAATTTCCTGGCTTCAGGCCATCGCACCTTTAACCCTGCATAATCAAACAGGAATGCCAGAGTGATATAGGGTAGCGAAACTACCAGCAACGCATTCTGCCTGAATGCATCCGCAATATTGAAGTGTAGCAAATAATGTACAGCTCTTTGCGAACCACATCCGGGGCATTTATATCCTGTGAGCAAGTAAAAAGGGCATTTTGGAAACCATATCTGCCCCACCGGATCAAACAGGTAATATAGGACAATAAGCACAGCAAAAAACAAAAATCCTGGCAGGAATTTGTAGCTTTTAGAAACGATTACCATTATAGAGAGAAGTAAGCCCTCCTATACCGAAAGCAAAAACCATAATGAGGTATATAACCAGGGTAGCTATGCCTATCCCAAAACCTATCTTGGTCCATTTCCCGGCTTCCTGCGATGCCTGCAGAGCGCTATTTACATCGCCTGAATAGAATTTAGATTCAACTCTTGAAGCGAATACGATGCCTGCAATTCCGAAAGGCAGGCAGCAGAATATAGTTACGAGTATGGATTCTAACAACCAGCTTTTAGGTACAGCCTGTCGTTGTGCAGGCGAAGGTGCGTAAGGTTGGTTTACAGGTGGAGGTCCTTGAGCAGGTGGAACACCAAACCAGGAAGCTAATTCCGGGATTTCGTAAGCAGGCTTCCATGCAGGAAGACCTGTATACCAGATTAGTGTGTTTCGGTTGATAGGCTGCTGCTTTAACTGTTCAAGAGAAAATGGGCCAAAATTAGTGCCCCCGTCAGTGTAATGGTATTCCATGGCTTGGAAATTAATGAACATTAAACTTATTGAAAGTTGAAGTCAAACTTACATAAAAAATCGCCAGGTCATAAAGCAATAAAAAATTGATAATTGGCAAAGGCTATATACGTAGGATGAATGATTTGGAATTGATGATATCCGAAAAATGAAATGATCTTCACTAAACGTGATACCCTCACTGCCATTCGAATAAACGGTGTATTCACGGGGTGAATCAGGTCACCCCGTGAATGCTAAGCCTTACCTCACTAAATCAAAATCCATTTGCTTTTTCTGCAGATCAATCTTTTTGACTTTGATTCGTATCTTATCGCCCAAACGGTAAATTTTACCCCATCGCTGCCCGATGATACGGTAGTTTTCTTCATCCAGGTAATAGAAGTCATCGTTCATCAGCCTGAGCGATACCATGCCTTCGCATTTGCTTTCAGTGAGCTCGACAAAAATGCCCCATTTGCTTACACCCGAAATCAAACCATCGAACTCCTCCCCTATCCTGTCCATAAGGTATTCAGCCTGTTTGTATTTTACGCTGGCACGTTCGGCTTCCATGGCTTTGCGTTCCATGTCGGACGAATGTTTGCATTTTTCGTCATATTCTTCCTGTGATGCACTCGGCTTATCATCGAGGTACCACTGAAGGAGCCGATGGACCATCAGGTCGGGATACCGGCGTATAGGTGAGGTGAAATGGGTGTAATACCGGAATGACAGACCATAATGGCCTATGTTATGGGTTGAATACTCAGCCCGGGCCATGGTGCGGATGGCTATAGTTTCGATCATGTTTTCCTCTCCCTTGCCCAGGATCTGCCCGAACAACTGGTTAAAGGAAGTCGTGATGCTCTTGCGGCTGCTAGTCTGAAATCCATATCCCAGTTTCTTTAAAAACTCGGAAAAACGGACTAGCTTTTCGGGGTTGGGTTCGTCGTGTATGCGATACACAAAGGTTTTAGCTTCGCCTTCTTTATTCTTGCGGGTGGCAATGCGTTCAGCCACGCGGCGGTTGGCCAGCAGCATAAAGTCTTCAATAAGCCAGTTAGCTTCTTTCTGCTCCTTGATCATTACACCGACAGGCTTGCCTTTTTCGTCGAGTTTAAACTTTACTTCCTGCGATTTAAAAGCAATAGATCCCTTACGGAAACGTTCTTCGCGCAGTTTTGAAGATAGATTGTGTAAGGTCATCAGCTCAGATTTAAAATCTCCTTCGGCCCCTTCTATCATTACCTGTACTTCTTCGTAGGCATACCTTCTGTCGGATTTAATGACCGTACGTCCAAACCATTCGTTCAGGATTTCAGCTTTATCGTTTAGTTTAAAGACAGCCGAAAAACAAAGTTTTTCCTCGTCAGGCCTGAGCGAACACACCAGGTTCGAAAGTTGTTCGGGAAGCATGGGTATGGTGCGGTCGACCAGGTATATGGAGGTTCCGCGATCGTAGGCCTCGGTGTCGATTGCTGATCCGGGAGTTACATAATGCGAAACATCGGCAATATGCACTCCTACTTCCCAGTTGCCATCGGGCAGTTTCTGGAGCGAAAGGGCATCGTCGAAGTCCTTGGCATCCGCAGGGTCGATGGTGCATGTCCATATATTCCGGAAATCGCGGCGTTTAGCCAGTTCGGCGGCAGGAACTTCATTTTTAATGCGTTTAGCTTCATCTTCGGCAGCCTTCGGGAACTCCAGCGGGAAGTCGAATTCGGCCAATATGGCATTCATTTCAACATTATTCTCACCCGGCTGGCCCAGTACATGAATGATCTCGCCAATGGGGTTAGTCGCTTTTTCGGGCCACTCGGTGATCAGTGCTACCGCTTTTTGCCCGTGTTTAGCCCCTTTCAGCGCAGTTAGCGGAATATAGATATCCACATTGATAAGCGGACTGTCGGGCACCAGGAACGCAAAACGTTTGGAAACGTGAACTATGCCTACAAATTGTTTCTTGGCACGCTCCACAATTTCCACAATGATGCCTTCGGTTTTACGGTTCTTCCTTTTCGGGAAAATATGAACCTTTACTTTGTCCCCGTTCAGCGCGTGATTGGTATTGTTGGCTTCGATAAAGACATCTTCAGGTAGATCGGGGCTCATTACATAGGCTTTACCCGTGGCTTTCATATCCACAGTCCCCGAAACCGTGTTGGCTTTCGAAATAGCAGCGATGAGCTTGGGATTCAATTTGTATTTCCCACGGTTCATCTCGACCAGGGAGCCCTGTATGCAAAGTTGCTCCAGGATGGATTTCACCTGTTCTTTTTCCCGTTTATCAGTAATGCCAAGTTGTGTGGCGGTTTGCCTGAAGTTATATGATGTTTCGGAATTCTCCGAAAACAGTTTAAATACCTGGTTGGTAAATTCGTTGCGGGCTGTGGTAGCCTGCGGATTTTGATTTTTTTTTGACATTGTTAGTTCTTTTAAATTCTTTTCCGGGATTTCTTTCCCCGATTTTTTTTGATGTGTATGCTATTACAGTAATTCTGCAGGATTAAAAACTTCTACCTGAATCCCTTCCACTGGTTTCTCACACCTAAGGTAACCCTGTTCTACACAATTCCCTTCGGAACTGCATCCAATAACGAGCGTGTATATTCCGACTGAGGGTGGGTATAAACCTGGTCAGCCTCACCCATTTCCCGGATCTCACCGTTTTTCATCACCATTAGCCTGTCGCTCATATACCGTACTACTGAGAGGTCGTGACTGATAAAAAGGTAAGTAAGCCCGAATTCTTTTTTCAGGTCATTGAGCAGGTTTAATACCTGTGCCTGTACCGAAACATCGAGTGCCGAAACCGATTCGTCGCAGATAATAAACTCCGGTTCAACGGCAAGTGCACGGGCTATACATATGCGCTGGCGCTGTCCACCCGAAAATTCATGCGGGTACCTGCCATAATGAGCACCTTCAAGACCTACCTTATGCAATAATTCGGCCACTTTAGCTTTTCTGGAAATATCATTTTCATGCAAGTTGTGTACACGCATGGGTTCAATGATGGCTTCGCCAACTGTAATACGCGGGTTTAGAGATGAATACGGGTCCTGGAAGATGATCTGTATTTTTTTTCGCAGAGCCCTTAAATCGTCGGAATTTAGACTGTTAACCTCTATATTTTTGTACACTGTACTGCCTGACTCTGGCTCAACCAGGCGGAGAATTGTCCTGCCCAGGGTTGTTTTACCGCAACCGGATTCGCCTACCAGTCCAAGGGTTTCGCCGGGATATACCTCGAAGGAAACGTCGTTCACGGCTTTATACTGTTTGATTGCTCTTCCTGCCAGGTTACGCTTTGTGGTAAAAACGGTTATGATTCCTTTAGCCTGTAGTATAGGTTTTCCGGCATACATTTTAGAGTGTGAATCAATACGTTCGGCCGGGGTGATCAGCGAATCACCTTCTACCCCTGAACCTTCCATGAAATCGGAAATCACTTTCAAACGGCGCGGACGCGAGCCGAGTGGAGGGCGGCATGCCAGCAGACCTTTGGTATATGGGTGTTTCGGATGTTCGAATATCTGTTTTACAGCCCCTTTTTCAACGATTCGTCCTTTATACATTACCAGGACATGGGCAGCAATTTCGGCAATTACATCCAGGTTATGCGAAATGAAAATAAGGCTGATGTTATGTTTTTTCTGTAAGTTACATAAGAGTTCGAGTATCGTTTTTTGAACCGTCACATCCAGTGCGGTAGTGGGTTCATCGGCAATAAGTATATCCGGGTTGCACGCCAGGGCCATGGCGATCATTACCCTTTGTTTTTGCCCTCCCGATACCTGGTGCGGATAGGCACTGAATGTTCTTTCAGGATCGGGCAGCATTACTTCACTGAATAAATCGAGTGTGCGTTTGCGTGCTTCCTTGCGGGAAACGTGTTCATGTTCCAGTATGTTTTCCATCACCTGTTTACCGCAGTTATATGCCGGGTTCAGCGATGTCATAGGTTCCTGGAAAATCATGGCAATCCTTTTTCCCCGCCACATTCTCATTTCCTTCTCGGGCAGATGCATTAAATTCGTTGCTTCGCCTTCCCGGTCATGAAAAATAATAGATCCGCTCTCTGTTTTCCCGTTTGGCTTCGGAATCAATCCCATGATAGCCAGCGAAGTAAGTGATTTTCCGGAACCTGATTCGCCGACAATACCCAGGGTACTTCCGCGTTCGAGTTCAAATGAAATATGATCTACTGCCATACGAGGTTCTCCTTCATGACTGAAAGAGATGCTCAGATCGTTGAGGCTAAGAATGTTATTATTCGTATTTCCGCGAGAATTCAAGAGTCTGTTCCAGTTAAATTTAGATTAATCCTTTAATAGTCGCAACTTGAATAATGGAATCAACAAGTTCTTTTTCGGTAAAGCGGCTTCGGTTTATTTCGATATCGTAGGATGAATTCTCCGGTTTTCGGCCTAAAAGTTTGGTTACCAGCAATTCGCGTTCCAAATCATGTTTGCGTACATATTCGGTGGCAAAGGTTTTACTGAAATCCAACCTTCGGGCTATTTCCTCTATGCGCCATTCTTCCGGCGCCTCAATCCTGATATGCAGCGAACGCTTGATATCCCTGCAAATGCCGGCTCCTCCCCTACCCACAATTACCACATTTCCATTGGTACCGAACGTCCTGATTACTTCCTGAACCGTTTTAAGGATTTTCTGATCACTTTTATGTGAATGAGTCGAAAGAGCAGCCACAATCTGATCCATCATACCACGATCCTTATCATTAATTACCTGTTTCAGGAATACCGGGTCAAGATGCAGTTTTTCAGCTGATTCCTGGAGAATTTCCCTGCTGATTAAACTCCACCCTCCTTCGTTTTTCGACGAGAGCTTTCGTTTGTTGAGTTCGTTGCATATGGCCCAGGCTATTTTGCCTGCACCACAGCCGGTTTGCCTGGATATGGTTATCACAGGACCCGGATCCCTGGATGTTCCTGCCGGGATAAATCCTCCGCCGATACGCCGGTTCATATATTCGAAAAGACTGTTTTCCATACTTAATTCCTTTCTTTTGACAGGTTTATAATATGCAATGAGATGAATTACAACTGCTAAGTCAGAGCATCTGTTTGTTATGCATGACAGGTAGAAGTATATTTTTTGTAAGGATTTTCATTTTTTTCAATCCAAGATTTATTCTTCATTAATTCGTTCCCTGATAGCTTCTGATTCGTTTTCATAACCGGGTTTTCCCAGCAGTGCGAACATATTGTTTTTGTATGCTTCAACGCCCGGCTGGTTAAATGGGTTAATTCCTGACAAGTAACCGCAAAGGCCGCAGGCAAATTCGAAGAAGTAAATTATCTCTCCCAATGCTCGTTCGTCGATGACCGGGAGTGTTATGTCCAGGTTGGGGACTGCCCCGTCGGTATGCGCCAGCGTGGTTCCCAGGGCAGCCATAGTGTTTACCTCGTGAAGTGTTTTCCCGGCTATAAATTCTATCCCGTCCAGGTTGGACTCGTCGTGGGGTATTAGCAGTGAATGCTTTGGTTTCCGGATGTGAATCACCGTTTCGAAAAGAATGCGCTGACCTTCCTGGATATATTGCCCCATAGAGTGTAAATCGCCGGTGAAATCTACACTGGCCGGAAACAGTCCTTCGTTTTCCTTGCCTTCACTTTCACCGAAAAGTTGTTTCCACCATTCTGCTAGATAATGCAAGGAGGGCTCATAATTTACCAGTATTTCAACCTGGTAACCCAAACGGTACAGGGAAGCGCGTATAGCAGCATAGCATGCTGCCGGGTTATCAATTAAAGATGAGGTTTCGGTACAAACTTTTCTCATCTCGTTGGCTCCAAGCAGCAATTCCCTGATGTTGTACCCGGCAGCCGCAACGGGGAGCAAACCCACAGGGCTGAGCACCGAAAATCGTCCGCCTACATCGTCAGGTATGGTATAGGTCCTGTACCCATGCTTGTCCGCCAGGTTCTTTAAAGCCCCCTTTGAATTATCCGTAATGGCAATTATGCGACTAGCAGCCTCTGTAAAGCCGTATTTTTTTTCAATATGATTTTTCAGGAGCCTGAATGCGATGGCTGGTTCGGTGGTTGTCCCTGATCTTGAGATTACTATAAGTGCGTAATCTTTCGTATCTAAAAAATTAAGAAGTTCTGCATGATAATCCTGACTGATGTTATTACCCGCATA
>SESG01005157.1_pt1 | contig 10169 bp, 4 predicted proteins | sample 3171421 | NCBI WGS metagenome assembly SESG01 (sample SAMN10866946, study PRJNA518727) | freshwater metagenome | biome: subpolar coniferous forest; feature: holomictic lake; material: water; isolation source: holomictic Lake 227, 6 m and 8 m depth | place: Canada: near Kenora, Ontario | collected... | reverse complement strand
CGATGGTGCACTTGCCGTGCCGTGATCCATCCCCGGAAGGGGAATATAGGTGACCGGCAGAGCAGGGTCAAGTTTTATCAGATCTGCATAAAGCTGAGATGACATCAAAGGGGAGACATCAGTATCTGCCTGTCCATGTGTCAGGATCAGCGGCGCTTTGATCTTCCAAGCCGTAACACTGCTGGCTACCAGGGCATCGCGCATAACCTGGAATTTGGCATTCGTATTCATCGTTGTCCTGAATTCACTTGTAAAAAGCTGAACCATGTTGGTCGTAAGCTGATTATTGATGGCCCCTCCGCTGTTGATCCCATCAAATAGCCCATCAATCCGCGAAGCATAAGGCTCATTGAAAATATCGGCATACGGATTGGTGAAGACTGCGGCAGACTTGAAACCTTTCATGATATAGGCAATGTAATAAGGTTGAGGAAAAGTTGAAGCCGCAACAATCGTTTCCGTTAACTGAGAAAGATTGTAGGGACCTGCACCACATCCAACTGCTTTCAGATTAAATTCTGTGCTGTACCTGGTTTCAATCGCCTGATGCAATTGCAACGTGGACAGTCCGCCCTGCGAATATCCCATGAGGTAGAGATCAGAATTGAGCTTCATGTTCAGGTCGGCTTTGTAGCTCATCTCCTTCACTGCCCTGAAGAGATCGAGGATAGAAGTCACCGTCGATTCCTTGTGGAGATAGGGATGAAAAACTTCTTTGGAACTTCCGAAACCCAGGTAATCCGGGATAACCACCACGAAACCGGTGGCAGCAAATCCGGAAATCAGCTGGACATTATAATTGGCGACATTGGCTGATGGGGCATTGATATAAACGGTATTCGTCCCATTTTGGAAACTTAGCATTGGATAGCTGATTCCTCCGTCAGGAATGCATACTACCCCTGAAGCAACCAGCTTTTTCGTCCCAAAAGTTGTATTGTAGGTAACCACATAAACTTTAACTCCATTGGTCACTGAAGGGAGGATGTCGGCTACATCGGGATAAACCGACTGCACCGGACTGAATAAACTCCTCACATCTGCGGCAGTCACTGTCCTTACCAAAGAATAGCTAACCAGATAAGTGTCCTTGGGTGGAACGACCGGCTCATCCGCGACATTCGATTTGCAATTCGGGAATAGCAAGACAATGGAAAGAAAAAAGACAACGAAATATATTCTCCGCAACATGGCTCAATCAGATTGATTTCGAATTAATATCCACAGACTTTTGAATTTGTTCCTTGATGGTAGAATTCAGGATTTCAGGAGTCATTCCGGCAGGATTAACCGGAGGCAAAAACTCTATGATGATTTTTGAACCTGACTTAATCTTTTTCTTTCCTGACGACATGGCTTCATAAGCACCCGAAATGGCAACCGGAACGATTGGAATATTCAGTTCGGTACTCAGAATGGCATAAGTCTTCTTGAAATCGCCCATGTTCCCGGTCATTGTTCTGGTTCCTTCCGGGAAGATCAGTATTTTCTTACCCAGCTTCACAACTTCAGCCATCTTTTGAATGGACTCTTTCAAATCTTTTGTGAGATCCATCACAATGATGTTGGTGCGACGTGCCAGAAATTGCCGGACACGGCTTTTGACATGGTCTTTCTTGGCATAAGAGTAAGTTTGCTTCAGTGTTTTATTGTCGAGGCAGGAAAGTACCAGAAAGGCATCCAGCTTGGTCTGGTGGTTGGGAGCGATAAAGCAGGCACCTTCCGGGATATTTTCCGTTCCTGTTACCTTGTATTTGAAAAATAAGCTGAAGAACCCACGAACTGAAGAGACAACGAATCGCAATAGAAAGGAGGCTTTGGGAAGCTCAACCTCCTGACTCTCCTTCAGATTCCCCGACCATGTTTCACTCTCTTCCTTGTGAAATAGCTTGTTGGACTTAATATACTCGGCAATTTTAGCGATGGAAGGAAACTTCATCAGTTGCTCTTCGTCGAATTTTATGCCGAAAGTTTGTTCGATAAAATCGATCAGACTCATTTTCCCAAGTGAATCCATGGCAATGTCAAAAACCAGGTGATCGTCGGGCGAAATGTCCATGTCGACCTGGCTCTCAATAAATGTCTTGACGGCCAGATATTCAGGGCTATCCGGATCTTCACTTTTGCTCTTCTTGTCCTCAGTATCCTGAATCAGCTCTTCGAGTTTAAACCTCTGCAACTTGGAAAGTCTGGTCCTTGGAAGATCCGTTTTTAACAGGGTGAATTGCATGATTCGCTTGTATGAACTCAACTCTGCATTGAAAGGCGACATGACACTCTCCCTGAAATAGTGGTTTATATCTGTCACACCACTGTCTGTCAGAAACTTCAGATCAGGAACAATGGCCGCATGCAGCATCTCTTTGTGGATAAAAACCCCGGCTTCCTTGATGGCTTTTGAGTAGAATTCCAGCTTTTGCTCGATCTCAACCGGGTTGATATTCTTGCCGTTGGGCAGGACGATAATCTCCTTTTTGCGTCCGGTGATATAGAGAAATCCGTCTTTGTCAAAACGACCCAGGTCACCGGTATAAAGCCATCCATCCCTTAATACTTCTGCCGTCTCTTCGGGACGGTTGTAGTAACCTTTCATAACGTTGGGACCTTTGGCCACAATTTCTCCATCCCTGATCTCCACAAGCATGTTGGGCATTGCCTCGCCTGTTGAGCCGATTTTCACCCTGCCGGGACGAGGAAAGGTGATCATTGGAGCAGCTTCGGTCATGCCGAAACCTTCCAGAATATCGAATCCAATGGCATAAAAGAAAGTTCCCACCTCTTTGTTCAGGGCGGCTCCTCCTGCGATCATAAATTTCAGATGGCCTCCCAAACCATCGTGCACTTTTTTAAATAGCGTCTTGCCAAGCTTCCTGCTTTTGGTGGCATAGACCAGTTTGAGAAATGTTTTTGCCAGAAAGCTCTTGTTTATTTTGGCCATCAATCCGCGGTAGATCAGCTCGTATAACCTTGGAACACCAATGAATACTGTCACGGAATTGTCGGCCAAAGTCTTCATCAGATCGGACGATTGCATCGAAGGCGAAACGACCGCCGTGCCACCCGAATAGAAGGTCACCATCATCGATCCCAACAGCGGAAAAATGTGGTGAAGGGGCAGAAGCACAAGCACCTGACTTTCCCCGTGAAAAATATGGGCTTCTACCACAGCATGAATGTTATCCAGCAGATTGGTGTAAGACAACATCACTCCCTTCGGACTCCCTGTCGTTCCTGATGTATAAATTATGACCGCCGTAGTTTCATTGTCTTCGGGACCGATCCAGGCTGATTCGGGCATATCTTTCGTCCAGGGATGATTTTCGAACAAAATTATTTCGGGATGGTGTTTGCTCTTTGTCTCCACTTTGGCATAGGGCTCCTTCATGGCATCACTGATAAAGATCAATTCAGGCTGACAGTCATCCAGAATGTAGGCCACATCATCGGCCGAAGCCATAAAATCAATGGGAACAGCGATACAGCCATTTTGTAAAGCAGCATAAAAGGCAAAGAACCACTCAACCCGGTTCTCGGCAAAGATGGCTACTTTGGAATATCCTTTTGTATCAAACAATTTTGCATATTGTTCTATGTGCTGCAATAGCTCGCTGTATGTAAAATCCCCCTGTTGGGAAATAATCGATTTTTTCCCGGGATTACTTCTGTAAATCATAGATTCTGGCATAGCTGGCTGTTTTTTTTGAATAGAAAGTGGTCAACGTGTAGTATTCAACTCAATTTTATATTGTCTGATTTGATGCTTAGATCAATTCGTCGGATTGGCTGCTATACAAAGTAATAAATTATTAGGTGCATTACCAAAAACAAAGAATCGCGTCACCAATAGCAAATTATTAACCTATTTTACTTTCTATCGTAAAAAGGTTTGATATTTTTACTTTCAATTTTTAATTGACATGTGCCACGAGGCCTCGATGGAATAATCAATTAACATCACTATATTAGTAAAGAATAAATCAACTAAACCAAGATTTCAGATGGAAAAAAGCGAAGAGAAAAAACTTTTTTCACCCTCCCAGGAGGTTGTGAATCAGGCCAATGTAAAGGATTATGACAAATTGTACCAGTATTCATTGGAACATCCTGAGGCGTTTTGGGCCGAGCAGGCAGAACAGCTTTCATGGTTCAAAAAATGGGACAAAGTGCTCGATAAAAGCAATCCTCCTTTCTTTAATTGGTTTCAGGGAGCTAAAACAAACATTATTCTGAATGCCATAGACCGGCATCTCACCTCCGCCACCCGGAACAAGCTGGCGATAATATGGGAAGGTGAACCCGGAGATTCGAAAACATATTCATACCATGCGCTAAATCGCGAAGTTTCCCAGTTCGCAAACATTCTAAAGAGTATGGGTGTCAAAAAGGGGGATGTGGTAACGATTTATATGCCCCAAATTCCTGAACAACTTTTCGCGATGCTTGCCTGCGCCAAAATTGGGGCGGCGCATAGCGTGGTCTACGGCGGATTTAGCCACGAAGCACTTGCTGACCGCATCAACGATGCCAATAGCCGGGTGGTCATTACCGCAGATGGCGGATATCGCAGGGGAAAAGTTGTGGAGATGAAAAGTGTCGTTAACAAGGCCATGGAGCTTTCTCCTACCATGGAAATTTGTATTACCATTAAGCGGACAGGCATCGATGTTTACATGGAAAATGACCGTGATTACTGGTACCACGATCTCAAATCCCTGCCTATCGCTTCGAACAAATGCGAAACGGAAGTGATGGATTCGTCGGATATGCTCTTCCTTCTCTATACTTCCGGTTCGACAGGCCGTCCAAAAGCACTGGTGCATACCCATGGAGGATACAGCGTTTATACTTCAACCACTCACCGGATGGTGTTCGACATCAAACCGGAAGACCGGTACTGGTGTGCCGCCGATCCGGGCTGGATTACGGGTCACAGCTACATTGTTTATGGTCCGCTGATCAACGGTTCAACCATCATGTTGTACGAAGGTGCCCCCAACCATCCTTATCCCGACAGATGGTGGAAAATGGTTGAAAAATATGGAATAAACATCTTGTATACTTCACCTACCGCTATCCGCGGATTAATGCGCTTTGGCGATTCGTGGCCGAACAGGAACGATATCAGCTCACTGAGATTGCTGGGATCCGTAGGCGAACCAATCAATGCCGAGGCATGGAACTGGTTTCACAAAGTTGTTGGACGAGGAAATTGTCCGATCATGGATACCTGGTGGCAAACAGAGACAGGAGGCTTCGTGATCACTCCGCTGCCTATCACGCCATTGAAACCCGGCTCCGCCACCAAACCATTTTTTGGGAATGACCTGGCTATCGTGGATGATGCCGGCAACGAGGTAGGTGCAAATGAAGAGGGTACCCTGGTCATCAAAACCCCTTGGCCGGGAATGGCCAAGTCGGTTTACAACGATCCCCAGCGTTTCATTGATACCTATTGGGAAAAATACAAGAAGCAGGGCTGGTACCATACCGGCGACTCTGCCAAGAAGGATGAAGATGGATATTACTGGATCATCGGACGAAATGACGACGTCATCAAGGTAAGCGGTTACAGATTGGGCTCTGCCGAGATTGAAGGGGTCATGGCCCGCCATCCTGCCATTGTGGAGTCGGCAGCAATTGCTTTGCCGCACAACTTGAAAGGGAATGCAATCCATATCACTGCAGTGCTTAGGAGCAATTACAAACCCAGCAAAGAGCTCGAACATGAACTTATGATTCACATGGAAGAGCATCTAGGCAAAATCGCGCGCCCTGAAGCCATTCAATTTGCCGATTTACTACCCAAAACCCGAAGCGGAAAGATCATGAGGCGCTTGCTAAAATCCAGAGCTCTCGGACTTCCGGATGGGGATTTAAGTACCATGGAGGAGTAGGAAAGTTGAGACATAAGACATAAGACATGAGACATGAGACCGGTCCCTGAGCGAAGTCGAAGGGGAGTTGAGAGTCGCTTTAACTTTTTAAACCCTTCAAACAATTTAAACATTTCAAACAATCCGGCATATGAAGAGACGAATCATCGGAATTCACGAAAAGCTTCCGATACTGGAGAGCCTGCCGCTGAGTTTTCAGCATCTGACAGCGATGTTTGGGGCGACCATCCTGGTGCCTATTCTGCTTGGTATCGATCCCGCCATTGCCTTGCTGATGAACGGAATCGGTACCCTGATCTACTCATGGGTTACCAAGGGAGGAATTCCGGCCTACCTCGGATCAAGTTTCGCATTTATTGCCCCAACACTATTAATTATCAGTACGCTTGGTGGTTTTGGCAGTGCGCAGGGTGGTTTTATCTTTTTTGGCTTTTTCTTTATTGCGATCTCCTTCGTTGTGAAAAAATGGGGCATCAAATGGATTGATGTGATCATGCCTCCAACTGTGATGGGAGCTGTGGTAGCCATCATCGGACTAGAGCTAGCACCGGTGGCAGCACAACAGGCCGGTCTGGCTCCTTGGCCCACACCGGTCGGACAGGTTGTTCCGGTTTTTATCGTTGCTCCGAATGTATTACTGGTATCTATGTTTACCTTGTTCGTCGGGATAGCCGGAAGTGTTCTTTTTAGGGGTTTTATGCAGGTTATCCCGATCTTGATCGCTGTCGTTGCAGGTTATCTGCTTGCCTTTTTTATGGGGATGGTGGATACGGCAGCCATCAATCAGGCAGCATGGATCTCTTTGCCTAAATTTCATGCACCGGTATTTAATCTTAGTGCGATTATCATCATTGCCCCGGCCTGTATTGTCGTCCTGGCCGAGCACATCAGTCACCTGATTGTAACCGGCAGAATTGCCGGAGAGGACCTGATGAAGAAACCCGGCTTGCACCGCTCTTTGCTTGGCGATGGTATCAGCAACGTTATTTCCGGATTTACCGGATCAACGCCGAATACCACTTACGGCGAAAATATTGGGGTGATGGCCATCACGAGAGTCTATTCCGTGTGGGTAATCCGCGGTGCGGCCATCCTGGCAATCGCTTTTTCCTGCATTGGAAAAGTCTCAGCGGCTATCTCATCGATCCCTAATCCGGTGATGGGAGGAATCACGATCCTGCTCTTCGGTGTCATAGCTGTTCAGGGTTTTAGGATGTTTGTGGAGCAGAAAGTAGATTTTAGCAAGAACAGAAATATGGTGCTTGGTGCCGTTACATTTGTCGTCGGAGTTAGCGGTGCTGCCATCAACGTAGGTTCAGTGCAGCTAAAGGGAATGGCTTTTGCAGCAATAATTGGTGTAATATTATCTTTAATGTTTTGGATTTTAGATAAATTTGGGCTCATGAACAAAGAATCATGACCATGAACCCGGAACAACAAAAACTCATTGATGCCTGCGTTCTTTTTGTGAAAAATGAGTTGCAGGATGGTGAAAAAGGCCACGATTGGTGGCATGTCGAAAGGGTTTGGCGTACCTCCAGACTGATTGCCGAAACAGAGCCAGTCGATGGATTTGTCGTTGAACTTGCTGCATTGCTTCACGACATTGCAGATTCAAAATTTCATGCCGGAGATGAAGAGATTGGTCCGCAGAAGGCCAAAACCTTTTTGCAATCTCAGGGAGTTCCGTCTTCCGTCGTCGGGCATGTAGTTGATATTATCCGCCATATCTCATTCAAAGGCGGGAACAATCTGCCTGGTTTTACCTCTCCCGAGTTACAGGTTGTTCAGGACGCCGATCGGCTGGATGCCTTGGGGGCCATTGGCATTGCGCGGGCTTTTCATTACGGAGGCTTCAAAAACCGGCTGTTGTATCATCCGGATATCCGGCCAAATCTGACCATGACAAAAGAGGAGTACAAGAAGAGCGATGCCCCTACAATCAATCATTTTTACGAGAAATTACTCTTGCTCAAGGATCGGATGAACACCCCTACCGGGAAAGCTCTTGCCATTAAACGACACGAGTTTATGGAAAAATTTCTGGAGGAGTTTCTGGAAGAATGGGGGGGGGGAGTTGAGAGTTGAGAACTGAGAGTTGAGAAATCGCACCGCTCCCCGAGCGCAGTCAAGCGGTGAGACTTAAATTATTTTTTTTTATGAATAAATTCAAAAGGTCTGTTAGAGCGATTTTCCAATGGATCGTGAAATTTTTCAGCGACAGGAGCATCTCTTTGTCATTCATCAGTGAGAATGGCAAATTGATTTTGCAATCCATTTTTACGATTTTGTCCATTGGGATCGGAATCTGGTTCTTCAATCACCAAAAGACAGAACTGCTGGAAATCAATCACCTTCTTAAATCCGCAGGTTGGGAGTGGGTTTTCCTCGGACTGGTATTGACTGCCGCCTACATCGTGATCCAGGGCTACATGTACGTGGCCTCATTCGCAACATTCAGCCACAAATTACCATTATTACTGGGCATCAAACTTTTCCTAAAAAGGAATTTTATCAGTGTCTTTTTACCGGCCGGTGGCGTCTCTTCGCTTGCATTTTTTACAGGAGACATCGAGAAGCGGGGCATTACCAAATCACACATTCATTTTGCCTCCACCATTTATGGATTTATTGGAATTCTCTCAGTCGTTCTGGTTGCGATACCTGTATTTTCTTACGCAATAGCTGACGGAACCATAGGTCAGGGCGAATGGATAGGGCTTTTGTCTGTGGTGATTTTGCTGGGATTGGTCTACCTGATATTTCACTCCTTCTTAAAAAAGGGACCGGTTTATCGCGGATTGATTCGCCTTTTTCCTTCTCTCGAGGAATTGGTTGTGGAGTTGCAAGATGCAAAACTGATCAAAAGGCAACTCTTTAAAACTCTCGCCATATCAGTTGTTATTGAATTCGTTGGAATCGCGCATCTTTATGTGGCGATGATGGCCCTTCATGTTCAACCTTCTATTTTTGTTGCTTTGCTGGGATACATCATCTCCGTAATATTTCTCATTATTTCGCCTTTGCTTCGTGGATTGGGGCCGATTGAATTATCCATGGCATATATTCTGGGACGTTATGGCTTTACAAATGTCGAAGCCATTGCCATCACATTTTTGTACCGTTTTTTCGAATTTTGGATGCCATTGGTAACTGGTGCAATCACTTTTCTGCTCAAAATCAACAAGCTGATCATGCGAATCGTACCGGCTTTGCTGCTCTTTGCCCTCGGAATAATTAACATCGTATCCGTCCTGACACCGGCCGTTAGCGAGCGTGTGTTGTGGCTCAAAGATTTCATCCCGGTAGATGCCATGGAGGTATCTAACTATTTTGTTCTCGTGCTTGGGTTGATACTTTTGGTTACAGCCTCCTTCATGCTCAAGGGATTGAGAACAGCCTGGTGGTTTGCCGTTTTCCTGACGGTTGTCTCGAGTTTCTTTAACCTGACCAAAGCCGTCGACTACGAAGAGGCCCTGGCCGCACTTTTTGTCCTGGCCGTGCTTATCTATACCCGGAAGGATTATTACATCAAGAACAATCCAAGGTTGAGGACGGTCGGTATCCAGACTGCGGCCTTTAGCATCATCGCTGTCATGTTTTACAGCGTGATTGGATTCTATTTTCTGGACAAGAAACATTTCAACATCGATTTCAGTATCTGGCAATCAATCGAATATGCCCTGCAAAACTATTTCCTGGTAGGAAGCAGCGATTTGATACCTGCCGACAGTTTTGCCACTAAATTCATTCTCACCATCAACGTCAGTGGTTTTCTTTCACTGGCATTCCTGTTTTACACACTAATCCGTCCCTATTTCTTAAAAAATCAGTCAACTCAAGAGGAGCTGGAGCGCCCCAATCAACTACTGAAGGCTTATGGCTGCTCAAGTCTGGATTATTTTAAGACCTACCAGGATAAAATGATTTTTGAGCCGGAAGGATTGGAGGCCTTCATTTCCTACCGGATTGCAGGAAATTTTGCCGTGGTTCTTGAAAATCCCGTAGCCGCGGATGCCCCCACCATGCGGGAGTGTATCCGCCTGTTCGACAGATTCTGCTATGAAAACGGACTGAAAAGCTTTTATTACAGGGTCCCCGAAGAATCGCTGCCGGTTTACAAAAGCCTGAAAAAAAAATCCATGTTCCTTGGTCAGGAAGGTGTGGTAGATCTTAGTAAGTTTTCGTTGGAGGGAGGATCCCGCAAATCCATCCGCAATGCGATCTCCAAAGTAAAAGATCGGGGGTATAAGATCTATTTTCATCAGCCGCCAA
>SESG01001335.1_pt1 | contig 10175 bp, 8 predicted proteins | sample 3171421 | NCBI WGS metagenome assembly SESG01 (sample SAMN10866946, study PRJNA518727) | freshwater metagenome | biome: subpolar coniferous forest; feature: holomictic lake; material: water; isolation source: holomictic Lake 227, 6 m and 8 m depth | place: Canada: near Kenora, Ontario | collected... | reverse complement strand
TTTTGTAAAATGCTCTATTGCCGACGGTGGCGCTTGAGGTCGCGCTGGAACCCGGCGCGCGCCTCTTCCAGCATGCCGTGGAGGATTTCCATGGAGACGCAGACCGCGCCGAAGCTGGCGGCGGTGTCTTGCTCCAGCAGGTCGTTGGTGGCCACGGTGAGGTCGTGTTCGCGCCCGTACTTTGCCACAAGCCGCTCGATGACGCTGTCGGCGCTCAGCCCTTGGCCGGAATAGAAGACCTGGATGCCGCCCGGCTCGGTGGTTTCGGCGATTTTCCCGCCCTGGCCGTCGAAGACCGCCACCACGCGGATGCCGGTGATGTCCTGGTATTCCGTCAAAATTTTGACGAGCGCCTCCCGGGCCAGGAGCATCCGGCGCAGATGGAGTTCCCGCAGCTCCGGCCAGGCAAAAATGGCGCTATGAGCATCGACGAGGAGGTAGCGCGCCATAAAGGGAGAGAATCAGATCAAAACGAAAAAAGCCCTGAGATACGGTGGCATCCCCTGGCTTTTGTCGTAACGCCTCACACACGGAGGCTGGTTTTGAAGCGGGCTATTTTTTCGCCTTTGCCGGTGCGGCGACGACGACTTTGGCTGCTTCTTTTTTGCGTTCGAGATAGGCCGCACGACGGCGGCGTTTTGCGACGGTTTTTAACTGTTGTCCCATAAGTGGATGGTTATATGGCCCTTTTCGCAAATTCATGCAAGCCTGAGGTTGCCCCGTGCGCGGATTTATGATTTTCTGCGCGGATGAAGTTATCCCCCCAGAGCCTCTTGCTTCCCGCAATCTGCCTCGGCCTCGCCGCTTGCGCCACCCACCGCAATCCTGTTCCCGAAGCCCCCATCAAGGCTCCCGCCCCCGCGCCCCAGTTCATCGGCAAGATTTCACTGGTGAATGAATCCCTCGGCTTTGTGCTGGTTCAGACGGCACAAACGCCCGAGGCGGGCACCCTGTTGCAGGCGCGTTCCAATGCGGGGGAGGAAACCGCCCTCTTGAAAGTCACGGCGGCGCAGAAACCGCCGCTCCTCATCGCCGACGTCCTAAAGGGCAAGCCGCAGGTCGGCCAAGTCGTGACGAAGTAGGCTGAGGTTTACGCATTCAAACCCGCAGGGTAGCCGGTGGTTGAGCGGAGCGACACCACCGGTATAAGAGGTTTACGGGTGACCCCAAAGGGGTCGCAGAAACCGTTACGAGATTCTGCCACCCCTTCGGGGTGAATCCCGTGTCGTTTTGAATCCGGTGGTGTCGCTGCGCTCAACCACCGGCTATTCTCTTTCAACCCTTCGGGTTGCCGGAGGGGTTGCCACCGCGCTCACGTTCGAGCAGGAACGCGTACTTGGCAAAGCAATCCACGCCCCGGACAATGGAGATAATCCAGCCGCGCCAGCCGTCGCGCCAGCCGCCCTTGAGCACGAGGTGCTTTGCAACGGCCACCCACGGAGAGAGCAGAAGCTGGTGCCAGTGGAACTTGCGGCCGCGCGCTGCGTAGGAAACGGCCATCGTGCGCGCGTAGCCGATGGTGCGTTGCAGGTGATCCTGCAAATCGCGAAAGGAGTAGTGCAGCAAATCCCCTTCCAGTCGGGCCGCCCTTCCGGTGAAAGCGAGGGCGGCGTGCGGGTCCATCCCGCCCCAGCGGGCCGCGCCGCGCCGGATCAACCGCAAGCGCCATTCGGGATACCACGTGTGCCAGATCCACGCGCCGAGATACCACGTGCGGCGGTTGAGAGCATAGCCATCCGCTTGCGGCTCGCCCTCGGCGAAGAGTTCCTGGAGCGCCGCGAGCAATTCGGGCGAGAGGGCTTCGTCGGCGTCCAAAAAGAGCACCCACGGTTGCGTGCAGGCGTCGAGGGATCGGTTTTTTTGGATGATGAACCCCTCCCAGGCTGCCGTTTCAAACCGGGCGTTGTATTGCCGCGCAATTTCCGCCGTGCGATCCGTGGAGCCGGAGTCGATGATCACGATTTCCGCCGCAATCTCGCGCACGCTTTCCAGGCAACGCGGCAGGTTCGCTTCCTCATTGAGCGTCACAAGGGCAACCGAAAGCGGCAGGGGAGCGGTATTCATGGCGAAGGGGCATTGTGAGCCGAGGTCGCCTCGGAAACAACTTCAATTCAACAGAAGGACTCGCGCAAAGAAACGCAAAGGACGCAAAGAAGAGAAAAGTCTTTTCGCAAGCTCTCGTTCCCAATCTCCTGATTGGGAACGTCATTGTCTTGGAAACTCTGTTTCCCTTGGGGGCTCCATGTCACTCTCGCGCAGTTGTCGAAACGGAGTTTCGCGGACAGCAGCATTCCCAATCAGGAGATTGGGAACGAGGAAAAAATGAGTTTGTGTCGTCCTCTCAAAATTCTTCTTTGCGTCCTTTGCGTTCCTTTGCGCGAAATTAAATCTGCATCTGGAGCGCCTCCGTGTAGCAGTTCTCCAAAACTTCGATTTGTTTGCCCTGCTCAAAGCGTTCCCCCACGGCTTGCGCGGCGGCGGCTCCCATCGCGGCGTAGCGGGCGGGGTCGTTGGCGATTTTTTCCAACGCAACGGCAAGCGCAACGGGGTCGTGCTCGGCGACGAGAAATCCGCTCACCCCGTCGTCTACGGCCTCGGGGATGCCGCCGTGCAGGGTCGCCACCACGGGCAGGCCGGTGGACATCGCTTCGAGCATGGAATTGGGAACGCCCTCCTGGTTGCCATCCGGGCCGGTCTCGCTCGGGTGCAAAAAGAGGTGCGCCTGTGCAAGTTCTGCAACAAGCGCGTCATGGGAAAGGAATCCCGGGAAACGGACGCGCTCCGCGACGCCCAGTTCCGCCGCCAGGGCGGTGAGTTCGCCCAAGAGCGGCCCTTCCCCGGCGATGGTGAACGTCGCGAGCGGATGCTGCGACGCAAACTGCGCGAAGGCGCGCAAAGCGTTGTGCAATCCCTTTTTGGGGATCAACCGGCAGGCTTGGAACAACCGCCATGCGCCGTCCTCGGGAGCCGTCCGTGATTGAAAGGGGAAGCGTTCCAGCGGAATGCCGGTGCGGTGGATGCGGATTTTCTCGCGCGGGCAGCCCATCGCCACGATCCGCTTGGCAAGCGCCTGCGAGCGGGCCAGAACCAGCCGCGCCAACCCGAGCATCTCCCGGGCGGCTTCGCGGTAGGCGGGCGGATCCAAGTCCACCCCGGCATCCGCGCCGTGAAAAGAGACGATGATCGGCACGGGCGGCTTGCGCAGCAAGGGCAGAAGCTGGACGCCGATGTTCCCGAAATAGATGTGCAGCACCTTGCCATTCACCCGCACAATCTCTGCGGCGATGCGGCGCGCCTCGGAGCGGTAGAGCATCACCGGGCGCTGGCAGATTTGCTTTACCCAAATGCGGCGCAATCCGTGCGAGAGCGGCTTGGGCAGCACCGTCAGGGCGTCCGCGTCAAAAGGGAAGCGCGCGGCCTCCTCCCGCTTTTGGCAGAGCACCACCGGACGCCACGTGCGCAACGCGGTGATCTGCCGGTAGATGTGGAGCATCTCCGGCTTGAGAAAGGTGGCGCAATACTGGACGGCAACGGGTTTTTCCACGGGAGGCGCGGATTCTATCTCACACGAAGGCACGAAGGCACGAAGAAAGAATTGCAGAGAGGGCGTGTGTTTGCTCGCCCTAAAACCGGGAATGAAATTTCGCGCAAAGGGACGCAAAGAACGCAAAGACAGAATCTGGGAAAGACTGAACGCAAAAACGGAGTCACCTCGAAGGTGAGGAGCATAAGATTCCCAAGCTTTTTCTCTTTGCGTTCTTTGCGTCCCTTTGCGCGAGTCCTTCCCCCTCGTTCCCAAACTCCATTTGGGAACGAAAGAAAGCCGCAGAAGGGAAGGGTTACGCCCGTGCGTTAAGCGCCTTGTGGTAATCCTGGATCGGCTTGACGTGCAGGCCTTTGGTTTTCATCGAGCAGATGCCATTGAGGCTGGCTTTCGCGCCGCTCAGGGTCGTCATGATCGGGATGCGGCTGGCCACGGCGGCGCTGCGGATTTTCACCTCGTCCTCGCGCGGCACTTTCCCGCTCGGCGTGTTGATGATGAACTGGATCTCTCCGTTCTTGATCATGTCGAGCACGTTGGGGCGGCCTTCGGTGACTTTGAAGAGTTTATTGACCGGCACGCCCGCGGCGGTGAGCGCTTTGGCGGTGCCGCCGGTGGAGTAGATCTTGAACCCGAGCTGGGCGAAGCCTTCGGCGAGCACGGCGGCCTCGGCTTTGTCCGCGTCGCGCACGCTCAGGAAGATGTTGCCTCCCGTGGGCAGCGACGGCTGGGCGGCCATCTGCGCCTTGGCGTAGGCGAGGCCCAGGTCTTCGTCGATGCCCATGACTTCGCCGGTGGATTTCATTTCCGGCCCGAGGGCGATATCGACGCCGGGGAATTTGATGAACGGGAAGACGGCTTCCTTCACGGAGTAATGATCCGGGATGATTTCCTGCGTGAACCCAAGATCCTTGAGGGTCTCCCCGGCCATGATGCGGGCGGCGTATTTGGCGAGCGGCACGCCGGTGGCCTTGGAGACGAACGGGACGGTGCGCGAGGCGCGCGGGTTGACTTCCAAAATGTAAACCACCTCGTTCTTCACGGCGAACTGGACGTTCATGAGGCCCTTGACGTTGAGTTCGCGCGCCATCGCCTTGGTGGCGTCGGTGATGGTCGCCTTGACGAAATCGGAGAGCGAGAAGGCGGGAATGGCGCACGCGCTGTCGCCGCTGTGGATGCCGGCGTATTCGATGTGCTCCATGATGGCGCCGATGACGGCGGTTTCGCCGTCGCAGATGCAATCGACATCGACTTCCACGGCGTCCTCCAGGAAGCGGTCCACCAGCACGGGCCGCTCAGGGCTGGCTTCCACTGCGGTGCGGATGTAGCGGCGCAGGTCGGCCTCGTTATAGACGATCTCCATGGCGCGGCCCCCGAGCACGAAGGAGGGGCGGACGACGACGGGGTAGCCGATGCGCGTGGCGGCTTCCACGGCTTCCGCCTCATTGGTGGCGGTGCCGTTGGGCGGGCAAAGCAGGGCCAGCTTGTCGATCATGGCCGAGAATTTCTTGCGGTCCTCGGCGGTGTCGATGCTCTCGGGCTGGGTGCCCAAAATGTTCACGCCGTTTTCCTTGAGGCCGTTGGCCAGGTTGAGCGGGGTCTGGCCGCCGAACTGGACGATGACGCCCCAGCACTGCTCCTGCTCGTAGATGTTGAGCACGTCTTCCAGCGTGAGCGGCTCGAAGTAGAGGCGGTCTGAAGTGTCGTAGTCGGTGGAGACGGTCTCCGGGTTGGAGTTGACCATGATGGTCTCATACCCGGCCTCGCGGAGCGCGAAGGAGGCGTGGACGCAGCAGTAGTCGAACTCGATCCCCTGGCCGATGCGGTTGGGGCCGCCGCCGAGAATCATGACTTTCTTGCGGCCGTCCGAGGGTTTGGTCTCGTTCTCGTCACCGTAGGTGGAGTAGTAATACGGGGTGTACGCCTCGAATTCCGCCGCGCAGGTGTCCACAAGGCGGTAGGTGGGGATGATCCCCGCCGCTTTGCGCTGCGCGCGGATTTCCGCTTCGGAAATCCCGGCGCAATGGGCGAGCTGGCGGTCGGAGAACCCGAGCTTTTTGGCCCGCAGGAGCGGGATTTCCGTGGGGTTGTGCTCGTAGAGGAACTCCTCGTTGACGAGTTGCTTGATCTGCACCAAAAACCAGCGGTCGATTTTCGTCAGTTCAAAAATTTTCTCCACATCGAACCCGGCCAGGAAGGCGTAGCGAATATAGAAAATGCGCAGGAAGTTCGGCGTGGCCAGCTTGCGGGTGATGAGATCAATGTCCCACGAGCCGTCCGGCAGCAGGCCGGGGAGTTCCTTGCCGTCGCCGCCCAGGCCGAAGCGCCCGATCTCCAGCGAGCGCAGGCATTTCTGGAGCGATTCCTTGAAGGTGCGCCCAATGGACATCGCCTCGCCCACGCTCTTCATCTGCGTGGTGAGGGTGGCGTCGGCCTGCGGGAATTTTTCAAACGCGAAACGCGGGATTTTGACCACGCAGTAGTCGATGGTCGGCTCGAAGCTGGCGGGGGTCTCGCGGGTGATGTCGTTGCGGACTTCGTCGAGCGTGTAGCCGACGGCGAGCTTGGCGGCGATCTTCGCGATGGGGAAGCCGGTGGCTTTGGAGGCGAGCGCCGAACTGCGCGAGACGCGCGGGTTCATCTCGATGACGATCATGCGCCCGTTGTCCGGGTTGACGGAGAACTGGATGTTGGAGCCGCCGGTCTCGACGCCGATTTCCCGGATGATGGCGAACGAGGCGTCGCGCATGAGCTGGTATTCCTTGTCAGAGAGGGTCTGCGCCGGGGCGACGGTGATGGAGTCGCCGGTGTGGACGCCCATCGGGTCAAAGTTTTCGATGGAACAGATGATGACGCAGTTGTCCGCGTGGTCGCGCATGACCTCCATCTCGTATTCCTTCCAGCCGAGGAGGGATTCCTCAATGAGCACTTCGCTCACCGGGGAGAGGTCGAGCCCGCGCGCGATGATTTCGTCATACTCCTCGCGGTTGTAGGCGATGCCGCCGCCCGCGCCGCCCAGCGTGTAGGCGGGCCGGATGATGAGCGGCATGGTGCCGATTTCTGCGGCCACCTTGCGGGCTTCCTCCATGGTGTGGGCGATGCCGGATTTGGGAACGTCGAGGCCGATCTTGATCATCGCCTCCTTGAATTTGAACCGATCCTCGCCTTTCTCGATGGCCTCGGCATTCGCGCCGATGAGCTTCACGCCCCAGCGTTCCAGCGCGCCGTTGCGCACCAGTTCCATGGCGGTGTTGAGCGCCGTCTGGCCGCCCAGCGTGGGCAGGAGGGCGTCGGGCCGCTCGGCCTCGATGATTTTCTCGACCACTTCCGCCGTGATCGGCTCGATGTAGGTGCGCGAGGCGAACTCCGGGTCGGTCATGATGGTGGCCGGGTTGGAGTTCACCAGCACTACTTCATAGCCCTCCTCGGCGAGCGCCTTGCAGGCTTGCACGCCGGAATAGTCGAATTCGCAGCCCTGGCCGATGACGATGGGGCCGGAGCCGATGAGGAGGATCTTTTTGAGGTCGGTATTCTTAGGCATCGGGAAAAAACGTGCCCTGAATTAAGCCGGGAGTCCGGCCATTTATCAATCCCCTTCTTGCAGAAACCGCTTTTGATCTCGCGCAAAGGGGCAAAGGCGCAAAGTAGCACGCTGGTCGGCCACCACAAAAAGCCTTAAAAAAAGGCGGGCATCTTGCGGGGTTCTTGGCACAGTAAGGGGCATGCTACTGCGCGCCAGAACTGTTGTCCCCATGTCCGGGCCGCCTTTGGAAGACGGCGCGGTGGTGGTGCGTGAGGACGGGCGGATCGCGGCGGTGGGGCCGTTTTCAGAGGTGCGCCGGGATTTTCTGGGGGAACCTGTGCTGGACTTGGGCGAACAGGCGCTCCTGCCGGGGCTCATCAACGCCCATTGCCACCTGGACTACACGAGCCTGCGCCACGCCATCAACCCCCAGCGCTCGTTCACCGCGTGGATCATCCGCATCAACGCCCTCAAGCGCCAGATGACCGACGAGGATTACCTGGCCGCGATTGCCGAGGGCTTCGAGGAGCTCCGCGCATGGGGCACCACGACGGTCTGCAATCTGGAGGCCTTCCCCGAACTGCTCCCCAAGCTGCCGCCGCCGCCCATCCGGACGTGGTGGTTTCTGGAATTGATCGACATCCGCAGCCGCGTGCCCAGTGAGGCGTTGCTGGAGGGGGCGCTCGGGTTTTTCGAGGAGCACGAGGGCTGGCTGGGCGGGTTCGGGTTGAACCCCCACGCGCCCTACACGGCGTCGCCCGAGTTGTTCCGCCTCTGCCGCGAGTGTGGAGAGCGGTTTGGCATGCCGCTGACGACCCATATCGCCGAATCCGCCGAGGAAGAGGCGATGTTCCGGCGGGGCGAGGGGGAGATGTTCGCCTTTTTGCAAGGGCTCGGGCGGCGGATGGAGGATTGCGGAACGCGTTCCGCCTTTTCCCAAGCGGTCGCCAACGGGCTCATCGGCCCCGGCTGGCTGCTCGCCCACGCCAACGAACTGGACGCGGAGGATTTCTCGCTCCTCGCCGCCACGCCCGGCGATTGGCATGTGGTGCACTGCCCGCGCAGCCACGCTTTTTTCCGGCACCGGCCCTTCCCGTGGCGGCGCCTGGAGGAGGCAGGCGTGACCATCAGCCTCGGCACGGACAGCCTGGCCAGCAACGATTCGCTGAGCCTCTTTGCCGAGTTGCAGGCGGCACAAAAAGCCATTCCCGATTTGACTTCCGAAACGTTGGTAAGAACCGTAACGACCCACCCGGCGCGGGCCTTGCGAAAAAGCGGCGAACTCGGGGCGCTCCTCCCCGGAGCCCACGCTGACCTGATCGCACTCCCCTTCGCGGGGACGACTCCCGAGGTTTACGACGCAATCATTGCCAACCGGAGCCCAATCGAATGGATGATGTTGGATGGAAAAACCCTTTCCCCACCGCTCTCCTCCTCGCGGTCGCCCTCTTTTGGGGCGTCCCGCACCTAGACGCCAAGCCTGCCCCCAGCTCGAAAGCGGCCAAGCCACAGCGTTCGGTCAATCCCGCACCGGTGGCGCAGCAGCAGGTTTTCCCCGCGGTCAACGGCGTCCCCACGCTCGCCGCCGAGGGCGCCATCGTGGTCGATGCGCTCACGGGGGAAACGCTCTACGAAAAGAACCCCTACGCACAGCTCTACCCGGCCAGCACCACCAAAATCCTGACCGCGCTGCTGGTGATTGAAGAGGGGGATCTTGACCACGTGGTGGTGATCGCCCCGGAAGACACGCACGTGGAGCCGAGCGCCATCGGGTTCAAGCCGGGGGACCGCTTCACCCGGCGCGAGCTGCTCTACGCACTCATGCTCAAGAGCGCCAATGACGTGGCGCAGGCGCTCGCGCGGGACAACGCCGGGAGCATCGAGGCGTTTGCGGAGAAAATGACCCGCCGCGCCGCCGCCCTGGGGGCGTTGCAAAGCCATTTTGCCAATCCGCACGGGCTGCCGAACCCGGATCACTACACCACGCCGTATGATCTGGCGTTGATCGCCCGCGCCGCCATGCAGCAACCGGCCTTCCGGGAAATCGTCGGCACCGTCTCCTACCCGTGGACGACACCGCAGGGGGCGACGGTGTTGCTCAAAAACCACAACAAGCTGCTCTGGTGCCCGCCGTGGAAATTCGAGGGGTGCACGGGGCTCAAGACCGGCTACACCGCGAAAGCGCAGGGGGTGCTCGTCTCCTCCGCGCTGCGCAACCACCGGGAGGTGATCTCCGTGGTCATGCACGTGGACAAGGAGGGAAAATGGGTGGAAAGCAAAGCGCTGCTTGCCTACGGCCTCGCGCACCTGCCGGAGAACCCGCGGTTTGATTAGATCGGTTCAAGTTTTTCTGTAGCCGCGCTTTACGGTGGCACGGGCCGTTGCTCGGCCCTTCAAGCGCGGACATTACCGTTTAGCAATAATATCCGGTAAAAGCCGGATGTGTTTATGAGGGACAGGAGCGCTCCAGATTCCATTCTTCAATCTGTCGATTCTTTTTCGTGTTTGGTATTAGCTGTTGCAAAGTAAACGACGCTTTTGTTAAAAATTGCCCCATGGCGTGTCATACCCGGAAAAACTCCCCTCTTATGAAATCTTGTATTACGGCTTTCCTTCTTCTTGTTGCCACTATGTCGCCTTCGAGCGCCGAAGAAAAAGAAGGGGTGATGGTGGATGTTCAAAAAACCTCATTAGAACGGCACGATGGCGTTCGCCACAGCGCGGGCACCATGTCGATTGACCGACAAATGGCGCTGCGAATCCTCGTTCGTAACAATTCCATGAGGCCAGTGCCCGAAACAACGCTCAATTATGTGATGGTGATCGAAAGATGGAACCATGAAAACTCCCGCTTTCAGCGTTCCGAAGGCCAACTGAAGCTGGCGACGCTGGCCCCCTGTCTTTCCACGACGCTGGATGCGGGGAATGTTCATATCGGCGGCCACTTGCACGGCACCTCTGAACGGCATATGGATCATATCGTGGGATGGAAGGTATCGATTGTTCTGGACGGCAAAAGTCTGGATTTTATGAGCAACCCCAACTTCGAGGCCCTCAACAAGCGGGCAGACAGGTAGTAGCTGTTGCGCACCACCGGGCGAAAATTCCGCA
>SESG01027327.1_pt1 | contig 10177 bp, 17 predicted proteins | sample 3171421 | NCBI WGS metagenome assembly SESG01 (sample SAMN10866946, study PRJNA518727) | freshwater metagenome | biome: subpolar coniferous forest; feature: holomictic lake; material: water; isolation source: holomictic Lake 227, 6 m and 8 m depth | place: Canada: near Kenora, Ontario | collected... | reverse complement strand
GGAAAAACATCCTGACATCGGTGGGGTGGTCTACGGTGCCGCGGCCAATCAGACATCGCACGAGATCAGAAGGAAGTAGTGTCAGTCATGGGAATCCGCAGGACTACTCTGCCGCGAATGGCAGAAACCACGAAAGGAGCAAGATCATGAAATTCAAGACGGTGGCAAAAATTGGCGGAGCGGTGGTAGCTGTCATGGTGGTCGAACCAACAACCCTGCTGGCAAAATGCACCTGCGCCCTTGTCGGGGGTGCCCTGGGCGCAGTGGTCGCAGACCCACTGAAAAAGGGGATCGAAACTCTGACGATGAAAATCACGGCGATTAACACGTTGACCGAGGAGGAGGCAGCTCGCATTACGCAAACGTCAGCGCCAGCGGGCTAGCGCCAGAACCACTGCGCGGTGCTGGAAATGACGCTCCCAACACCAAATGCAATCAGTATCACGTCGTTAGCATCAGTTCGTGGTTTGAAAATATTCCCGTTCCGTTCCGTGAGATAGATCAAGGAGGTTGCGCCATGAGAAAGATCGCAGGAGTAGTTGTTTGTTGCATGATGGTTGCAGCACCACTGCTGGTGCAGGGGAATGCCAGGGCAGACAGCATTGACATCGCCGTCGGAACGACCGCTGCGGTTGCGGCCGCAAAACACCTGAAGGCCGTGGCCGCGGAGAAAAAGGAGCACGGCAAAGAACCCACTTTTCTGGAAAACCACCCTGACATCGGGGGTGTGGTCTACGGTGTCGTAGCCAACCAGACGTCGCACGAGATCAGAAAGAAGTAGTGTCGGCCATGGGAATCCGCAGGACTACTCTGTCGTAACTGGCAGAAACCACGAAAGGAGCAAGATCATGAAATTCATGGAAAAGGTAACAACCGGAGGACTGGCGGTAGTCGGGGGAGCAGTGGCGGTAGTCATGGCGATCCATCCAACAACCCTGCTGGCGAAAGGCACCTGCTGCCTTGTCGGCGGAGCCCTGGGCTTAGTGGTTACTTACCCGCTGCGGAAGCAGATCGAAAACCTGAAAGAAAAGATTGATGGCCGGGATGTAACAATCGATGTGTTGGCATCCCGCATAGTAGAGCGGGAGCGGGGGGCTAGCGTCTTGGCCCACGGCAACTAGTGAGGTGGTTTTGAGCAGAGCCTAACGGTTTGTAAAAGCTAATTCATGGTCTAGCCTTTTGTTGAACTAGCCCAAACGGATTGGAAGGTTTGTATATGGCACTATCGTCTTTGGAAAACAGCGACCTAAGGGTAGCAAAAGCTCTCCTCGAAAACCCTGGACTTGCGGCAAAGATCAGCCGTTACCTTGGTTCTCCCTTTGAAGCCTGGCTCAAAAAGCTGCCTGAATCGTGGAATACGGCAATCACTACTACCACACAAAAATCAATTGAGATCGCGCTCGATATTGCTTTATTGACCATGAACCGAGGTGAGGGGGAGACACCATCAAACAGGTGGCATAGACTTGCAGCAGGAGTAGCAGGGGCCACCGGAGGCGTCTTTGGTCTACCGGCTCTTGCGCTTGAACTTCCAGTTTCTACTACCATCATGCTTCGATCCATAGCAGACATTGCCCGCAGCGAGGGTGAAGATTTGCGCCGCCCTGACACTAAACTTCAATGTCTTCAGGTTCTAGCTCTCGGCTGGAAGTCAAGTGGTGCAGATGGAGTTGAAACAGGCTATTTTGCGGTAAGAACTGCTCTGGCAAGCGCGGTTTCGGAGGCAGCTGCGCACTTGACAAAAAGAGGGTTGTCGCTGGAAGGGGCTCCTGCCATGGTCAAATTAATCACCCTGGTTGCCGCACGATTTTCGATTGTCGTCTCTGAGAAAGCGGCAACACAAGCGGTGCCTGTGATGGGAGCGCTTGGTGGCGCAGCAATTAATGCGCTCTTTATTGACCATTTCCAGAATATGGGTCGAGGCCATTTCATTGTCAGAAGGCTGGAGCGGTTCTATGGACAGGAAAAGATCCGCCGGCTTTATGAGGAACTGTAAAACGTGGAGGAGGTTTTAAAGCCCACCAAGTACGATATTATTCTGCGAATCAGTTGCTACCCCGCATCCCACACCGCCGTTGGCGGCCTATATCATCGTGTAACTTTAGTTGCTCCACCCCCAGTTTTTAAGGTAGTTAGTGGATGTTACTCAAAAATGACCGTAATCCTTGAGCAATACTACGGATTAAGGCTCTATGCTTCGCTGCAGGAGACGTGACACGGTAGAGGGGTGGACGTTGAATAGTCTGGCAGCATCGGCCGCAGTTTTTTGTCCTGAATTAACCAAACGTATGACTTCCTGCTCCTGGTGAGTCGTTAGTTTTGGGCGGCGCCCTCCAATTCGACCTTGCTTGCGAGCCGCATCTAAACCACAGAGGGTGCGTTCGCGCAGCATCGCACGCTCAAATTCAGCAAAGGTTCCTACGATTTGCATCAGCATGCGGCCACCTGGCGACGTGGTGTCAATTGCTTCAGTCAGGCTGAGGAACCCAGCTCCGACCTGCGCAATTTTCTCCATCAGGGTCAACACGTCCTTGAGAGAGCGTGACAGGCGATCGAGCTTCCAGACCACCAACACATCATCCTTCCGCAGTTGTTCTAACAGACGATGTAATTCTGGTCTATCCCACCTACCGCCCGAAGCTTTTTCCTGAAAGATCAGTTCGCACCCGGCAGTTTTTAGTGCGGAAATTTGTGCTGCCGCGTCTTGATCCTGAGTCGAAACTCGCGCATATCCTATAAGCATCGTCGGCCAAACCTCGTTGCATAAACCAATTGCTAATGACTAAGATTGTGCAATATATTTTTGCACCGCGCAAGCCCTTGATTAACGGTAGTTCCGCCAGCGTTGCGCAAACGAACGTTTTTGCAACAATAATCAAGCTTCTACGGTGGCACTGCCACTGTCACGTGGTGATCATTTAGTCTCAGTTACGCGGAGCGTCGAGAGGCCAGCGCGTAGCGCCTCGACTGTTGCCTGTAAATCAGCAAGTTGTGAGATCTGGGCGACTGCGGTGCGGTTCTCGGCGGCATGGGTAGCCTCCAGTAACTGTGCTCTCTAACCCCCACTCCACTTCGGGCAATGATGAAGTCTAACGGGGTAATGGCAAGGATGCGTGCAAAAAACAGCGGATTTTCCTGTGTATTCACTCAAGTTCAGTCATTTTATGCGTGTTTACATAATTAATCGCTTCTTTAAAATGTTTCTCATTTAAAATTATCTTGCACTGAGTTCCACCCCATAAATGGTCTTGGTTTAAATCTTTCAACTTCGGGAATTCTTTTCTCAGAGCAAAAGCTAAATAGCCAAATATTCTATGGGCTATATTGCTTGGGTCTTTTATTGATTCGATTATGAAATGTATATGATCTGCATCTACAACAGATGAGTGCAAAATAAAGTCGAGTTCATTGCACTTAATATCAATTAAATTATATATTTTTGTTGCGATATCTTTTGTAAAAATGCTTTTCCTGTACTTAGGAGATGAATTGAAATGGTAGCTGTTGTTAAATGCTGGCAGAGTTCCATTAATTTTAAGTCCCATTCAATATCTCCTAAAATTTAGCTGCTTCTTACCGCAGGTAAGCAGTATGTGACATATGATTTGTTTGATAAATATACTTATTGCGTCACAGATAACTATGTAGCAACTTAATTTGCTACATCACAACTTACCGCAAATAGTGTTCCGTAATATCACCTCTCTCGTGGCCCATCTCCCGGCTTACTGCGGATAAACTTTGATCATAAGTCATCCCGCGTTCCTGGAGCTGAGCGTGACGCTCCTGCGCCCAGGACCACCGGAGGCCGTGGCTTCCCTCATAGTCCTGACCGGTCTTCGCCGCAGCCTCTTTCAGCGCGGCACGATAGTCGTTCTTATCGAACTCAAACCGGGCGCCACCTGCAACTGCCGCTGCCAGCCGCGCATAGGTCCCTGGCGACACCCCAATTTCCCGCTCCTTCCCCCCTTTGCCCTCGACTTCAAACCAGCCCTTCACCTCCCCGGTACGAGGATCCTCGCGCAGACCTCGGAGCTGATCCTGGGTGATATGATTGGCTTCTGAGATCCGAGCACCGCCTTCCCTCTGGATCGAGGCCGCCAAATGCTGAGGTCCAGGTTCGACCGCCGCCACCAAGCGGTCCGGAGCAGCGTAGGCCCGGCTATCTTCAAACCGCTCCAGGTTTACGGCCACGTCCCGTGCTCCCTGGATCGACCCCGAAAACCCATACTCCCGCCCGGTGCCGTGCTGCTCCGCATAGCGATTCAACGCCACCGCCAATTTCTCCAGGGCCGCCGCATACTGGCCAAACGTCGCATGCGCTACGCCCTGGTCCACTTTCGAAACTAAAAAAGCCCTCACGGCGTCGCCGGAGAGCTTTTCGATATCCCTAATCCCTGCCGTTTCTTTTGCATGATCAAGACAGGACCGCCACACGTCACGGTAGGCGTCGGCAGTGCTATAGCTGTAGACCCCCAGTTCCTTCCCGACCTGGTGCCAGGTCGTCGCGCCGGCGGCGCGAGCCTCGGCCTTCGCGTCGTGCTTGGACGAGCCGATCGCGTTCACCGTCTGAAAAACCTGTTGGACCTGGTAGACCGTGGAGCCACGCATCCCGGCCCTCAGAGCACGAACTGCTCCAGCACCTCATCGAGAACGGCCGCGAGATCCGGAATCGCCGCCTCGATGATCGCGCCGGAGGGGAGATGTTTATGGCAGGGAAAAGCAAGGGCCGGTTTATGGGCGGCATTGTCGTAGCGAAACAAGAGCCGGTCCGCCGCATCCTGACAGTGATAGGAGTAGGTCAATTTTTCCAGACGATACCGAGTATCGACATACTCGGTAAAAAAGAGCCGGACCCCCTCGACAAACCCCAGAGTCCCCTTAATCACGCCCATCTTGGGCGTTCGGGCATCAACGCTCAGCTCCGACGAGATAATCAAATCGGATTGGGCGTAGCGCCCGATAATAGCGGTCAGCTGCGCCTGATACTCACTAAGCAGCATACTGCACATCACGCAGCGTATCCAGTTGCGCCGCGATCCGGTGATACAACTGCAGTTCCCCCGCCCAAGCGACATACTCCTGATCGCCGCCCGGCAGACTCTCCGCCGTAAACTCCCGCAGAAACACCTCAGAAGTCACGCGATAGCGCTCCTCAAACGTGTGGAGATGGCGCTGCGTCGCCTCAAGCCCCAACTGCAACCGGCACGCCTCGGCGGCCAGCGCCGAGCGGACGAGATCAAACGCCGCCTCCTGGGAATCAGACTGAATCTGTAACCGGATCATACCAGTATCTCCTACCAAAGCTGAAGCGCCGACCATTTAATTTACCCCGCCGGCAGGGACCAACCGTTCTTAAACCCAGCGCTTTTTTTAGTTTAGACAAAGGGAGCATACCCTCTGTTGTACCATTGGTGGCCCGCTGGACCACGCCCGGATTTGTGTGCTTCTCCGCGCCCCAAGGACGTTTCAACCCGAAGCATATTGGTGATGCTTTCACATTGATTACGGTGGAGAAAGCAAAAGACACCGCCTATTGGGTCAGGCATAGGTCCTGTCGTACAAGTTTGATCAGCGTACCCCCGCGAGACGAAAATGTCAAGGGATTTACCCTTGCCATTTTCGACGGCTTCGCCGCTTTAGGCTGGAGCCTAAAGCGGCGAAGCCAAAGCCGCACCAGCAGCGTTTTATCCTTGACATTACCGTGCGCCGTACTATTATGGAATACGGCTAAAACGCACAATTGGAGCGCACAGCAATGAACTACGACATCGCGGTCATCGACCAGCTCAGCGGCACCTCCGCAGCCCAGCGGACCAAAAACTTCCGCTGGCTCGCCCAGCAGGGCGAGCAGACCAAGATCGAGGCCGGCAAATTGCAAACTGATCTAATCCGCCAACAGCGCCAACATGGCAGTCAAACCATGACCCCAGAATTCGGCTATGCGATGCATGCCTTGGCCGTGCAAAAAATGGTGTGGCTGGAAACCGCCCAAAAACGGAAGGGGGCGCAACTCAGCGAGGAAGAATTCGCCCAGGTCCAAGAGATCCGCATCAACCGGATCCAAGCAAAAAAACGGAAAAAAAGCTCCCCAAAAAGGGATATCATCCGGTTACGATTCTACCAACTTATCAAATCCTTGCGCGAAAAAAGCCTGTCATGGCGAGAAGTTGCAGACTATTTAGCCACCCACCACAAGGTTAAGCTGGCACACAGTTACCTTAGAGAAAGTTACAATGAGTTGACCGCGGAAAAAGACAAGGCGGAGGCCCGATGAAGTACTCCACGCCACAACTGGAGGAAGAACCTTGGTGGCAAACCGCGAAGGTTCCCACCATTTTTTTAGCTATCGGCATCGTCGTCGGCGGCGCCGGAACTTTCCTTTACTACTTCCTCTCTTACACCGCACAACGAGGCCCAAAAGATCTCCTAACCACCGAATACTTTATCGCCAAGGCCTTCAACCAGGCCCTTCCATACATCATTGGTGTCATCGTCACGGTCTTTGTCCTTTTCATCCTCTACGTTATCTTTAACTTCTGGCGGGACACTACCGAGATCAAAAGACAAAAAATTATCGCTCAGGCCACCGAAGAGACCGAGAAAATCCTAAAACAAGCCCGTGAGGAGGCAACTGCTACCAAGAAGATGGCCGAAGAGGCCGCGGCCAAAACAGACCGGAAGGCACAAGCGTTAGCGGAGGAGATCATCGGCGAGGCCACCGCACTCAAAAAACACGTAGCTGAAGAGAAGTTCAATGTTAGCTTTTTACGAGAGGAACTTGAAGAAGAGTACGGGGACAAAAAGCGGGCGTATGTCGACCACATCAAGGCCCTGGAAAAAAACCTGACTAAATGCCAAGCTCAGAGTACGGTAAAAGACGAGATCATTCGCTGGTTAAGAGAAGGAAATACCGGCGCCGCACAACGAGCCCAGAAAGAGTTACGCAATTTACAGAAAAAAGACCCGACACCGGAACCCTTGAAATAAGGGGCGGGCCTGCACTTGTTACGCTCACAAAGGCCCCGTTTCGCGGTGAGTGCCGGAATTTTCGGGGGTTAGGGCTTCCCCCCCCACAGGATAAACCGCCCTGAATTGTCGTTATCCGATAACGGGATCATATTATAGTTACCGGTAACGTGCTGAGAGGTTTAGGTTTTCATTTATGGCGGTTTTGACGGTGTAATCCACCTAGTGGTGATGCCATACCAGTAAAATGATTTTACCCCTAGACCTGCTAACTTTTCCCTCATATCCCCGGTTTTGTTGGAGGTTGTAAGCGGGCAAGCATATCGTTGATCTGTCCCACCTCTCCCCCCCAAACACTACTAGGGATTGTGTCCCCTTTAGAAGCGCTCTCAACTATAGGCTTCAGAGCGTGTAAAAATCCCAGCATAATTTTTTCCTCGGTCTTGTGCTTAAAATACTGATAGACATGACCAATGATGGAAAGAACTGCAACACCCTCGGCTATTATACCCAAATCTACTTTCATAAAGTTACCTCGCAGAGTTTTGATATCTCTAAATCTATCTCTTCCCAATTGCTTGGCTGCTCCTCACTCCATCATGGTTGTAGTTGACCATGTATTTGCAATGTAGGTTAATATCAACAGGGAGATACCAACTAACAAGCGTGGAGTTGCTACTGTACCCCCAACCGTCCTGAACTGTCGTTACTCACTAACAGTCAAGGTGAATTGTCAAGTTTTGATCCTGCCTTTCATTCAGAGCGGTTTTGATTTCTTCCAGCTCGTGATCTGCACCGGAGGAGCGGTCCGGACTCGGGTCAGGTAGCCCGGGACTCCGGGGTGATACAGCCGATTGCCACCACGGGCGGGAATATCCCCAGAAATTCCCCTCCCGTATCATTTTGTCGAGAATCTGTTAGTCATCTGTTAGTTGGTATCTTGTAAAATAAGGTCAAATGAGTTGATTATTCCGGATCAACCAAAATATAAACCAGTTACTATTTGGTCATACTCGTTTTCTCGCGGCTGTACATAGATTCACGCACCGTTATATTCACAGGAGGTACTATGAAATCCGTATTGAGTCTCGCGTTGTCGTTAGTCGTCATCTTTAGCGTTCCAGCACTGGCATGTCAGGATGGTTTTTCTCAATTTTGCGTATTAGGCGCTTGTTGGTGTACGCCTAATATTCCTATAGACTTGCCTGGCTGCCCCGATCATAATTGCGGGCCTTCTGATCCGCCTTTTAGACATGAAGTGTTTTCCATCCAAGCTCAGTTCCCATCGCTGGGGGATGCACCACCGAAAAAAATACAGAAGAAGGGCATACTGGAAGTATGCTTCTGGGAGGACCTACCTGGCAAAAAAGCAAAGATGAAACCCAAATGTACTGCGGTCAGAGTTTATCCTGCCGACGATGAGCCGGCCGCCGCGAAATAATATTGTTGAAATCATGACATGGGGTACTATGAGAGTGATCTTGATAATTGATGGACTGTCGTACAAGTTTTTTGAGGGTGCTCACCTATCTGTATAATACTCCTGATTTTCTCGGCGTAGCAAAAAAGCGCTGCACCGAGAAAATCAGGATCTATTAGTTACCGGTATCGGGCCAAGAGGTTTATTTCTGGTTTTACTTCAAAGAGGTTTTGACTGTGCAATCCCCCTGGTGGTGATGCCATACCAGTAAACTGATTTTACCCCTCCCGGGACCCTATACAGGTGGTTAAACTACAGGGACATACAATGCGTGGAAAACTTACGGCATCTTCCCCCTGGCACTGAGACGTTCAGCGCCCGGTTCCTGCAATGAACAGCTCGTACTCAGCATCTGACAGAGTTTTCGTAATCCGGTCCTGTTCTGACAGTAGCAGGCGTTCGAGAATATCCCGCCTGGTGGTCTTGCCATGATCCGCCAACCTTTCCAGCGCCAGAACGGCGCCGGTGGTCAGCCAGACTTCGATACGGCGTAAACCCTGCCCGTCGTTTTTGAAAGCAGCGTTCTGCTTGAACCTCGCTTGCCGTTCCGAATTCGTAAGAGCCATGATGTAACCTCCCTGATTCATTGTTACCGATAACGGCATCATGTCATGGTTACCGGTAACGTGTCAAGAGGTTTGTCTCTGGTTTTTCATTCAGAGCGGTTTTGACTATGCAATCCACCTGAAAGTGTCGGACCTTCCCTACTGATGGGGCGGTCACGGTTCCCGTTTCTATGCATGCATATCCTGCTCTTTTCTTAGGTCTCGCTGTCGTTTTGACTCCGCTATTAACTCGTGGGTTAAAGTAACTAGTCTTCTAATTTTTTCTGTATCTTCCTGAGTCTCTGCAATCAACTGCTTTGCTGTAGCGATGAGTTCTTTGGAGACCTCCATAATTTCCTCAGTTGATTGTCCCATAGATCCCTCTTAGTTAGCGCAGGAGCCGCTACAGCGAACTTTTTTCACGAGCGCCTCAAGTCTCGAAACGATGGTATCGGATTCGTTGACCGTATCAGGAGATAGCGCCTTGGTTCCCTCAAGATCCCGCTGAGCCTCTTTAATGATCCCCACGGCGTCATCCAACTTGCACAGCGTTGGGCCGATCGTTTGCCTCATGACTCCCTTCTTTGGTTTTTCCACAGGTCCGTGCTTTTCTACTACAGGTGATTAAACTACAGGTACATACAGGATATAAGTATAGCGCCACCGATGCGGCCCTCAAGCGCCACCGATGCGGCCCTCTAAACGCATCCAAAGCGCCACCGATGCGGCCCTCATAACTTCCGATTTGAACCGACTTTTCACCGGATCACATGCGTCTTCGATGGAGATATTTTCAAGCCCTTGTCGGTAGGTTCAGCCCTTGCCCCTGGGTAGACAGTCAGCACCTGCCGCAACACTTCACCCATTGCCTCTTTGAATGCCCTGAGCCGATTATAGTCAGCACCAAACTGGGTAGCCAATAGCGCCCACGGTATCACTACCGGCCCTTGCAGGTAGCTCATACGGTAGGACAGCCAACAATAGACGTCTATCGCCAGCGGTGATTTCTTCAGCGCCTTCAGCGCCCGGAGATCAATCGGTATAGGATGCCGAATGAGTTCATGGTAGAAGTCATCATTCAGTTTTAGCGTAGAATCCCATAGAGCGGCCTGGTCCGGTGACTTCGGATCCCACCATAAATTAACGGTACTGGCAATCGTGAGGTTAGTTAAAATCACCCCGC
>SESG01018396.1_pt1 | contig 10177 bp, 10 predicted proteins | sample 3171421 | NCBI WGS metagenome assembly SESG01 (sample SAMN10866946, study PRJNA518727) | freshwater metagenome | biome: subpolar coniferous forest; feature: holomictic lake; material: water; isolation source: holomictic Lake 227, 6 m and 8 m depth | place: Canada: near Kenora, Ontario | collected... | reverse complement strand
ATTTTATTGGTGTTAGGAGCTTCCTGAGACCCCATGGTAGAAATACGAGTCCCTTTGATGCCCATTGTTTTTGCTGTGGCATTGATAATTTCGGCATCGGCGTCGGTGTAGGCCACAGTGACAAATTTTTGTCCAGTCGGGCCTTCTCTAGGCATACCAAATTCCGGTTCGCCTGCGGCAGCTACCATAAATCGCCACATCTTATATGGATTAGAATTATCCAAGGCATTAAACTTTTCCATGTCTGGAATAGCAGTCCGTTCATCAGGAGTAAGTGTTTCGTTTGCTTCTTCGGTGATAAACTCTCTAGCCCGCATGGTTAGGTACCTGCGGCATTGAATACGCTTGACTGAGCTGAACTTTGTGTGCCTAATTCTCTAGCAGTAAATGTACCAGTAATGGTAATTTTGTTGCCGGCGCCGACATAAATTTCTTGTGTGGAATTTGCCGCGACGCTGACTGCATTAGAATATAAATTGCCAACAGGGGTTGCTGTGCCTAATTTAGTAACATAGATTTGATAAGTTACCGCGCCATCGTTGGCCACAATCTCACATTTATCTGTGTACCATGTTGCATTTGCGGCGGACGAAATTACATTGGCTTGGCTCATTTTGCTTTATAATCCTTGTATAATTTAAACAGGCTACGCTCTAGTTTAACATTTTCTTCCATACTCACCTGGCGACGCATACTCATACTTGGTAGGCCGCCACCGACTAATGTGCCTTGTTTAGTGCTCTTAGGACCATTTAGGCCGCCGCTGTATGTACGCAACTCTGGTTGAGCTGACAATGTTTCTGTGTTGGTTGGCCAGTCTGGACTATTTTCGTCAACAACTTCTGCACAATTGCAAGGTGTTTCGTTGCAGCTCGGGCACTGTGATTCACTATGTTGTGGCTCTAAGCCGGCCATTTTTAACAACTCTGCTAATTTGTCTGCGTCTTCACCATCGGCACTAATTGTAATATTTTTATGTGGCTGGCCATCGTCGCCAGTGCTCATGTTTACTGACACATTCATACCTTCTGTGATCATATTTTCAAGTTTAGAATTTATACTTTCATAAACACCCTTGCCAAACTGCATACCTTTGCTGGCCTTAGGAGCAGCATTACCTACTGTAGCAACGGATCCTGAGGTTGTTTCTTCAACTTTTTCTTCTTTGTCTTTCTTATCGTCGTACTCGATATCGTTAGTTACTTCTTTACCATCTTTTTCAGCTTTAGGATCGGCTTTAGCCTTGTTACCTTTTTTGTATTCAATATCTTTAGTTACTTTCTCGCCAGCTCGTTCAGCTTTAGTATCTTCTTTGTCTGTGGACTCTTCTTCTACTTTACCGGCTTTCTTAGCCTTCCAAGTTGTAGCGTAAGCAATGGCGTTATCTTTGTCAGATAACTTACCATCTTTGCTTAACGATTTTTTAATACCCTTAACCATGCGTTTAGCTTTAGCACCAGGCGGCGCTTTTTCAGCAACAATAGGTTGTCCGCAATGTTCGCAAACTTTCTCTTCGCCGTCTTCTTGAACACGGGCACCTTTGTGCTTCCATGCGCCTTTGGTTGTACGCTCTGGGCCTTTTGGTTTACCCATTGGACGACCGCGACGCTTAGGAGCTCCACCTGTTGCTTCTGGATCTGTTTCTGGATCATCAAATGTTTCTGGCTTACGAGTATACACTGTACCAGTTGAAATTTTCTTTTTATCAAACTTACCAGTACCTTTTTCTTTTTCACGGCTCTTCATCCATGCATCCATTTCAGCATAGCCTTCGTCCATTTCATCTTCAACCGCTACAACAGGTTTCCCTTGAGTGTTGGCAGCGCGGCCGGTACGACTTGGTTTCATTTTGTCTCCACCGCCACCAATATGTTTACTACCAAAACTTAATCCTGGCTTGCGTGGGCCTTTTTGTGCTTTACCGTAGGTAATTTTTCCGCCACCACTAACAAAGTCTTCTACATCGCCTTCATCAGTAACTGTGTGTTTGCCTTTGCCAACAGCCGCTTTCATTGCCTCGGCTGCGACATCGCCTAACATTTCGTCAACTTCTTTTTTAGCGCCGGCAATCTTGTCAGCGAATGTAATTTTACCTGTAGGAGGGGCTAACTTGGCAAATTTTCTTTGCTTTGGTGTCATGCCAGCTTCGCCCATTGTTTCTTCTTCATCATTGTTATTAAACCTATACTCGTCAGCACCAAATTGTTCAGTAGAATCTGGATCAAGGATGCCTTTATCCATTCCGCCTTCATTGGCTACATTCTTGGCAAACTGTGCCATGTGACGTAGTTTAGGATTTTTACTGTGTGTTGCTTTGGCAATCTTGGCCTTGGGAATTGTTTTGTCTTGGGCTACATGTAGTGCCTTATGTAAGCCACCTTTGTTAGCAGGATTAACTGCGCCTTGAATCCATTTTTCGCTCTCGGCTACTTTTGATTCTGTTAGGTCTTGCTTGTCGGCCAATGCAGCCATTCTCTTGTTTAGGTTGTAAAAAAAATCCATCATATTATCCCTTAGGTTGTGCGCCGGTGGCTGGCTTTGGCTTGCGACTCATACTGCTCATTGGGCTCTTATTCCCCATTGGCAAATCATTTGTGGTTTTTGCAGGAGGTGTTTTTCCACCGGCTACAGTAAAGTCACTACGGTATGCATTTTTCAATACCGCATGTTGATAAGGATCAGCTGAGTAATCTTTCTTCAGTGCCTTTTGTTCAGCAGTGTCGGCAGGAAAATCTGTGTTGGTAAGCAAATCTTTATTTTGGTCTTCAACTTTTTCACGCTCTACATCTATGCTGTCTTCATAGGGAACGGTCAGCATACGAATGCGATTGGGATTGAATCCCAGTAATTGTGCCAACTGTTGAATCTGTGGCTCAATTGCTGGATAACGGAACTCAACATCAATATGGCTTACACGCTCGTTTTGATGTGCAGGAAAATCTGCAGGTGTTAGTTGCACCGGCGTTGTTTTTACTGGGCTAATCTTAACAATATCGAATTGTTTAAGTTTGTCCTCTAGTGCTTTTACAAAGTCACCGGGTGTATCACCTACAAATTTAATGCGATAATTGTAGGTTCTTTCGGATTCTGTTAGATATTCTTGAAAATTTTTCATTAGTTTTTTCCCTATATGATATTTATGCTCAGTTAGTCTTTTGTTCTCTAGCGGCTGTTATCATTTCCAGTAGATCATTGCGACTAAGTATCTGCCCGTGCGCTGTTGGTAAGGCTGGGTCTTCAACTGCATTTTTGGCAGCATCTTGATCTAATTTTAATTTTTTAAGTTGTAGATCAAGCACTTTTAGTTTTTTATTTAATTTGGTTGTTTTGGCCGCTAACGCATGGCCAAGCATGGTGCTGGCCACTGCAAACAACTCTGCAGCATACCGACTGTCAACATTAAATCCCAAATCTGACAAATTTTCAAATGTTTCGGTAGCTTTAGCGGCTATGTCGTCTAGCTCTATGTCGCTGGAATCTAAATCGCGAACTCCGGGTAATGCGGCATCGATCTTGTCAATCGTAGCATCTATTTCTACAATGGCAGCACGGGTTTCTTCTGTGGTTAGAGCCGGCTCGGCCTGGGTGTCATTGGTGGAATTTGTTGTAGTAGGCTCTAGCTGATCAAACTGAAACAGGGATTCTAATTTACGGGTCATGCCGTATTTACCGCTTTTTAGATCCACCTTGTCTAAATATGTCATCTTCTGTGATGACACGAAAGCTCAGACCGTGTTGTTTAGCCCACTTAGTGGCTGCGTCCCATTTGGCATAATTTACCGCTACCACCATACGATCACGCTCACTCATTTTGCCTTCTAATAGACTTTGTTTTTTAGGTTTAATTTCGATTAGTTCGGCCCGAACGGTATCTCTGGGTCCGCGGTAGGTAACCAAAAAATCTGGTATATACATACTCATTTTTCCCGTTAACGGATGACGATACGGTATGCTTATACTTTCACTTGCCCATTGCAACACATTTTCGTTACTGTCGAGAAACATCATAAAAGTCATTTCCCACCCAGAACGAAATCGTGGTGTACCTTTGCCCACATATTTGGTAGTGTTTCTTACTTCGTATTGACCCTGACGGAAATTAGCCATTATACTACCTTAAGCGCGAATGTTTCGAGCTACATAGTAATTAGGTTGGCTTGGAACATTAACGCCCAAAAGTGTACTAGAGCTGCGAATTCCGTTGAGGTAATAGGCCAAAGTTAATGTGAGGGTTGATGCATCTTGACCCTGTAATTGTTGTAGTAGTGTCATCGCCGGAATGCCTGATGTTTTTGCAATTCTAAATACGGTTACAGTAAAATTTCCGGCGGCGGTGGCATCTGTGAACACTGAACGAAAATAACTGTATATTGCATCGTATTCCGGTACCGGAACATAATCCTCGTAAAGATAAAACCGATCAAAAATTTTAACCGATTGATCTGTGTTAGGATTGGAGGTATTAACTGAGCCCATGTCTTTATCTCTTAAGGATTATTACCTTGGCTGAATATTCCAGTGGTAGTTGTAGTAATGTTTTGTGCAGCTGGGTTTGGTGGTTTAGGAAATAACTGACCATTGCCACTGTTAACTGCTTGACGAACTGCTCCGGGTAAACTATTTTGTAAAATACTTACGGCAGCAATTTTTGCTTCTGTCGTGGCAATACTGGCAATATTTTGATTTTTAAATGTATTATATGCCGTGCCGGCTTTTTGCACAAGACCAAGAACATTTTGTAATCCCCCATTTCCGCTGGCCAATGCTTGTAAGTCTTGGGTTGACCCGGCAACTGCATCGAGCAATCCGCCTTGGCCAAATACCGTGGCTGTTCCGCCTGGGCGAGCCAATGCGCTCTTGGTTGTGTCGTAGTGTGCCGGGTCTGCAAACCCAACCACTGAATTGCTAGGTGTTGCGCCGCCAATGGGTCCAGAATAGTATTTTACTGTTTCGTATTTAATACTCATAGTATGACTCATGGTGCCAGCGCCTTGACTATAATCATAGGTATCGTGTTGCCAGCTATCAATCATTGGATTAATTAATGTATACTGTGCAAATTTTTTCTGTGAAAGACCATAGATAGTAATGTCTTTAAAGAACGGAGGCTTACCTTGGTTGGATGCAGGATTAACAGAGCCTTGAATTCCGCTGTCAGTATAAGTTTCACCCATATAACCCCAGTCCTGGACCTGTCTACTATTATTGTAAATGTCGCTGGCATTATAACCAAATCCATTTTGCAAGGTGGCTAAATTCCCCATGGTGCCAGCCTGGTTAGGCGTATTTCCATACTTGTAGCTAGGATCGTTATAATAATATTGATAATATTGATACCACATATTGCGAATAAGGTCGCCTGTGTCATCATGAAATACTAATTGAACTGGATTATAATTAAGTTTGGTTTGGACCAGACGTTTACGATTATACTGATTCATTGTAGCAACATCAATTGAATAACTAGGTAGTTGGGCCGTTTTTACCAATAGGCCAACGCTGGCTAAATCACCGGCGGCAAATAAATTTGCCAACTGTGGTATATCAAAATTAACATTGAAGAACACATGAAATAGAAACTTAGTACGAGGCGCGAGATCGTACCCATTGCTTCTAAAAGTTTTTGAAGCGTGACTGTAGTCTTTTAGGCCACTAACTCCAAAAAATCCTTGGAGTATGTCCTCGCCAAAGTATCCCATTGCGATTAGCCTGTGGCTACATCGCCGACGGTTCTTCCAATAACAGCGCCAACGCCACTACCAGCTGGACTCTGTAAGGCATTGTCAAATCTAATGGTCAAGCTAATTGTCATTACTTCGTTGGTGGCATAGTTAGCATCGTTGTAGTTTGCGGCTTGCAAATAACAACCATAAATATTCCACTCTTCTAATACCACTGGGGTATTTGTACCATTTCCACCATCTAATACTTGGAACTGTGTAGTAAACTTGTAGTCAATACCAGATGCAGCCGAAGACATTTCCATAAAGTCTAATTGTTTCTGTAGTTGCTCACCAACTAATTTGCTTACATTGCCACCAGCATCATCACGCAGATTGCAAGTAGTATCAGCCCAGGTATATTTGCCGGCTAATTTGATTGTGCTGTTATAGATAGGAACGTCAATGTTATCAAAAGTTAGACTAGGACGAGCAAAATCTACAACCTGTTTGGTTAATTCTGTTGTGGGTTGACTAACCCCAAAATTTATAAAAGTAACGCGAAAGCGAAACTTTAATTTTGGCATTAACAAACCTTGGGTCGGGCTGCTCTGATCGCTGGCCAACGGCACGGTCATTTTTGTTAGTGATGCTGTAGGCATTTTCTTTAATCTCCTGGTATACTGTTATTTATGGCATCGACCTCGGACAAAATTATCCATTTTGTCCGGGTTCATTATGCTATTGTCTGCGCTGCGATTGTTCCTGTGTTTTGTATCCGCATTGGTATATAGATAAACTCTACAGCCTTAACTGGCTCAATTGCAATATCTACCCATAACTCATTAGCATCAATACGAGCCGGTGTATTATTACTTAAATCGCAAACTACCAAATAGTCATAGATACCACGCTTATTCACCAAATCAATCATTAGGCTAGTAATGCTTCCTGTGATCGACTGACGTGTAATTGTATCATTTGGTTCAAATAGATATTGTTTACCAATTGTATTCAATCTACCGCGAACAAATGCTACCAATCGTGCCACATTAATACGATTTAATGCAGTATTTGTACCTTGTAATGTATGATTACCAAAGTTAGTAATACCCACACCCGGAACAAAGGTAATTGGGTTAATATCATTTTGATAAAGTACATCACGAATACCTTGATTTACACCAATACTGTTAAATTCTCCAGTGGTAGCTGTAATATACCCAATTTGTATAGCATTATCAACTACACCACGTCGTGTGCCAGCAGGTGCTAACCATGGGTACGCAACTTCGTCACTACGAATAATTGTACGAATCATCATATGACTTGGTGGTTGCACAACCGTGTTACCTGACAAATCGTTGGTGGTACAACTAGGATAGAATGCACCAGAGTAACTGCTGTTAGTTGTTAATCCATCACTAGTAGATATACCTAAACCATTATTGTCTGTAGCCCAAGGTATAATATCAGCTGGAGCTAAACGCAACGGAGTATCAACAATAACAAATGCAGTATCACTACGATCGTCATTGAGTACTACCATGTTAGGTGCCAATTCAGGATATTGTGGGCAAGCTATTAAATTAAAGTCAATTTGTTCTTCGCGCAATGTTGTGCTTGAGTCAATGGCTGATTTCATTGCCTGAACAATTAAGGCACGCTGAGCTTGACGACCCATATTTGGACTACCATCGGCACGGAGACCGGAGGCTGTTACCCAAGCATTAGTTTCTGTTTCGATTGCTGGATTATAATCAGGATATGCAGCAGAATTAAAATAATCAACTTGGAATGATTTAACATTAAATCCACTACGACGTGTATTAAACAATAATGTACCTTGTGAGTACAATGTTGCCACTGGTGCATCAAGATCCAAATAATCACTGGTTAATAATCCATCGGTACCGCTAATTGGCGGAATTGGGTCGGTGATCGGATTAGTAGAACCGTTTGGTGCCCACCGAGCATCGGCGAATAAAATACCATTACTAGTAGTTTGATTAGCATTATCAATTCGAACCCACTGATCTTGTCCATCAATATTTTCCCAACGATTAAGCAATGGATAATTTTCTAAATCACTTGTATCGATCCATAAATCACCGTAAACCAATGGGCTTTTAGATTGGTTAGTCTGTGTTGTTGGTGCTGTAGTTGCAAAAATAGGACCAGTTGCATTAGTAAGAGACAAATCGTATCCACGGACATCATTGGTTACATTTTGATAGCCGTACCATGCACCATCGTTTTGTATCATGATATCAGCTTGATCCGTTGCTGAATAGTACCACAACCGACCGTCGGCTGGGTCTTGGTCGGGAGCAGTATCGCTAGCAGTATAGGTAAATGTAGGATACCCTACCCAATAGCTAAGAAACAATGCGCCGGTTGGAGTACTAGGTCTAACAAATTCTGTACTTAAATCAAATCCTGCAGTGGCAAGTGGGGAGCCGTCTCCTAAAACAAGTCTAATATTTCCACCAGCGGAATGTGTAAACACAATGGCACCACTACTATTAATAGTTGCGCTCACATACGGAACAGCGGCAGCACTAACTGCCGCACAAAAATCAGCGGCTGTAGTACCTAATACGGTAGCCAGTACTGGTGCAGATATTGCAGGACTTCCTGGAACAGTTGCACCGATTGAAAAAGTATCATTTATTACAAATGGTCCTGGAGTAGTAGTATTACCAGTAACTATAGTAGGGCCTGTTGCATATCTTTCAAGAATTTCTTGACCCAATGTTGCAGGTGCATCAAACTCTGGGTTTAATAACGCACATGTAGTTCCTGCTGGAATATTTTTACCGCCACCAGAAGGATCAAGTTCGTAAGTTGCTGACGAAGAAGACACATATAAGTTACAAGACTGTAATACAAACATACCTAGAGTAGAGTTGTATTTTTTAACTAAAAGAAGGGCACCCAAATTTACATTATTAGTTTTTTGCCATACAGATCCTGTTGGTTCTGGTGTTGGGCCGGATGTATTCCAACGAGGAGAACTGTAGTTAGGGCCGGCAAAGAATGTCGGTGCAAGATAATTTCCAGCGGTGATACCAAGAGCCGCTAGCGGTGTATTTGTTCCGTTTTCAATGTAAATAGCGTTGGTTCCGGTGCTATCTTCACCACCCGCAGCGGAATCAGCATACAACTGCAATGATCCACCAATAAAGGAACTATATACTCCAGGAATTCCTGCTGTATTAATAGCGTTGGATAATCCCTCGACGGTGTTGTTAGGTCCTGCTGGCACTGCAATTGGAGTATGTCCATTAATTATAATTGTGCCGGCAGCCAACGATACTGGGGCCAGTGTTCCTGAGATAGTAGTCCAACCTGTTTGCCATGCATCACTACCCACTAACACCCAAGTATTATATAAATCACTTAGATCAGTAGATGATGTTTGAAGACTTGTGGGGCCGCCGCGTTTGTAATATCCTGGAAGATGTGCGGAGGTAGCTGTAATTGCATAATCACCAATGGTGCCAATGCTTTGTAATGGTACGGTACTTAATGTTTCTAAATCTAGTGTACTAGTAATAACCAATGGAATTTTATGTGTAAATGCCGCGGTGGTTTGATTCCACTGAAAAATTCCCCAATTAGAATCAGCTGTGTCTAACCAATAGGTATTACTAGCAGGGTTTCCAGTAGGACGAGTTAGCGAGGCTGTAAGCTCGGCCAAGTCAATATTGGCTCGTTGAACATAGCAACGATTAGTTACACCCAATGCTGAATAAGCAGCTAGCAAGCCGTATTCGTTAAGTTCGTATCCATTAATTGGAGTACCAATTGTAGTATTGTAGAAGAATGGCACACCAAATGTTGCCGATAAATCTCGCTGACTAGTAATTAAATATACTTTGTCTGCATTAATAGCTAATGTGCCGGCGGCTACTCCAACACCTGCTCCAGAAATTTTATTCTGTGCTGTGGCCAATAATATATAGGGAACTGAATTGGTAGCAGCAGGAATGTAATTGCTTTGATCAATTATAGTAACTTGTACGCCAGGTGATAATAGTGCCATGGTAATTCCTTTTTTCTAGTTAAAGATATTTATCGGATTAGTCAAAAAAATTGCGATCTAGCGTCCCTATATCGTAGGACCGGGTCGTTAGAACTCACTAAATAGGCATATGAGACCCATTTGCCAATCGTGTGATCAACGGCCCAGAGCCATTGCATATTATTCTAATGGAAAAGTACAATATCGTAGATTATGTGAATATTGTATTAAGCGTAGGAAAAAGATCAAGATTCCTAGCCCTAAATGGCAGTTAGCTGGATATAAGAAAAAACCCACCTGTGATCGCTGTGGGTTTCGTGCCAAATATACTGCGCAACTCCTAGTATATCATATTGATGGTGATATGGGCAATACTGCGGTGCGTAATTTAAAAACTATTTGTAAAAATTGTGTGGAGGAGGTTAAGCGGGCAGATCTGCCTTGGCGGGCTGGAGATTTAGAAGAAGATCGTTAACCTGTATATAAAGTG
>SESG01017286.1_pt1 | contig 10180 bp, 13 predicted proteins | sample 3171421 | NCBI WGS metagenome assembly SESG01 (sample SAMN10866946, study PRJNA518727) | freshwater metagenome | biome: subpolar coniferous forest; feature: holomictic lake; material: water; isolation source: holomictic Lake 227, 6 m and 8 m depth | place: Canada: near Kenora, Ontario | collected... | reverse complement strand
GTAAAATTCCAGCAGTTGGAATTTCCTTTGGTCTAGAAAGATTATGTCAGTTCGCCAAGATAAAGGTAGAAGGCACTCGAGCCATCCTTATTTCAATGCAACAGGATAAGATAACTCAAAAGCTCGCCAAAACTCTCAGAGCGAATGAAATCACATGTTTAACCAATTCTGGCAAAGTAGGAAAAGCCCTGGAGTATGCCAACTCCTATGCAATTCCATTCGCAATCTTTATCGGAGAAATGGAAGTAGAAAAGGGTAAATTCAAACTAAAGAATATGAAATCTGGAGAAGAAAAGTATCTTACGGAGAAACAACTTATTGCAACATTATTAAAAGAAGATTAAATTATTTTTATCTGTCAGTAGAAGGAACATATCTTTTCCCGTGATGTCTCATGTTATACATTCCAGCCTTGCCTTTGGCAAATCTAACTCCAAATTCTTCTACCAATGCAGATAGTTCTTGAACTTCTCTTGCCCTAATGCTACGTGTTTTCCTTTCATCGTACTTGCCATCAACTTCAACCTTAAGAGAATTAGCATTTGCCATTCTTACATAAACATCATCTAGAAATGAAGCACCCCGATTTATCCTTTCGTCCCCATATGCCATTGCACGTACCTGTCTTCCACCGGAAAATGTATGCGGTTGTAATGCTGCCATAAAAAGTCCACCCTGGAACGCTTTATAAAACCTTCTGTTTTACCCTACTGATCTTCTTCACCATCATCAATCTCAATTCTGTCCATCTTAAACACAGGCTCTCCAAGAGGGTTTTGGAAATCATTTTCAATTGATTCAACCCTGGCTTGTTCCTCTTCCGTCAACGGCGTTTCTATAACTTCCTGCTTTAATGCTTCCTCCACATCTACTCTCATTCTGTCTAATAATTCAGAATTGTGCTTTTCATATAAATGCTGAAGGAGAATCCATATTTCTTCGAAATGTGCTTCCTGTTCAAGCCAAACCTTATTCTGATTATCTAAATGCAGCAGAGGAAGGAACGCCGCCACCCTTTCTTCCTTCGTCGTTCCAGAAATATGACTAAATGGCAGTTTGTGCTCTCTCTCAGAAAATATTTTTTGTAATTTTTCATAAATATCTTTTATATCGTCCTGAATATTAATCCTTCTTTTGGGTAAACTCAAAGCAGTCTCAATTTCCTGCTGTTTGGCGACAATAACCTTCTTTATTCTCCTGTTTTCCGTATTGATTGCCTTTCCAAGAGCAGACATTAACTCCTCAAGACTAACCTTCCTAAATCTTGGAAGGGGTGTTTTAAGGACTAACCCTGGAATCTCATCATCTAAAAATATTCTTTCCTGAACATATTTCTTATCTTCCTTCTTACCAAAGAGTATGTCATCAAGACTTGGAATGTAATCATATAATAGGATTTCCGACTTTAGACGCAAAAGCAATGCAGCTGCAAAAAGCACCTTTGAAGAGATGAAAAAGTTGGCTTCATCCAATAATTTCACTTTTTCCAGGTACTTCTGAGCCAACAGGGAGAGGTCAATATCCCAGGGATCCAATTGTTCCGTATTGATTAGATCATAGATAATATCCTTCCATCCAAGGTTTTCACTAAACAACAAGCCATGAACCTGATCCTGCCCCACTTTCTCCGTCGATACCATCCCTACCGGAACGGGATTTTCTACAATTATCTCCTCTTCATCCATGCCCTTTCCAAAACAGGAATGTTTATATTCCTTATTGTGGCCCCTTGATTGAACATCTCACCCCTCCAACAAATCGAAAAAGTGTCTTCATTTACTAGTTACAACAAAAACGAAACATTTAAATACCAGCATATTGTAAGAATAGTATCACCTCTTTTTCCCAGGAGAGGACGTTTCATCGCTCTTTTTGATTGGTGAAGCCTCCTCTTCATGGGTTTATTAAATCTGGAACTGATGGGTTCTGGAAAAAGATAGAAAGCGTTTGATTCTTCAAAGCTTCCAAGAAAGTCCTTGTATAAGGCAGGAAAGCTTATCCGAATCGAGTATTAAGAGGTGATAAAACAAAAAGAGCTAGAGATATACTCCGGTCTAAATTCCGGCACGAATATTGTTGAGCTCTTTTTATTATATTCTAAAAATTAAAGACTGAGATTTGAATACAGATAAGAATTGCACACAGTGAGTGCTTGTAAAAAAGCTAATGATCTTTTAGAAAGGGTTAAAAAGTTAATTTAAATAAAGGTTCCGAATTTATATCTTAGCTTCTAATGCTTTTCTGGCTTTTCAAGCTACTTTTGAATTTTTATTTCCTTCACAGAATTCAGATATGCTTACAAAATCAAAAAGAGTTTTTGCTGCAGAAATATGCATGGGCGTAAACACCTCTGACAATCCTACCACTTCTTCTCTAACATTTCTATAAACATGAGCTACTCTTGGTGGGCAAGAGTCTGTTTGTATTACTACATGACTAACTCCTTCTTTATTAGGATTATTGATTTCTTCATAATAAGGTATTCTTGTCTTCATCGTAATTTTTATAATTTGGTGCCATATTTAAATCTTCCTATCTGTCACCACTATAGAATAACGTATAGGCCCTGTGAGATTTGAATACAGATAAGAAATGAATGCTTATAGGTTTATTAAACCACTATTTGAAATAATTTTTATTTGCCCTTCAGACTCAAAATACTTTCCATTCCTTCTTCTACTCGAAGATCTAAACTCGCTTTCTTTTTAACATCTCTAATCAGAGCATGCAGCTTAACCCTATCAAAATCAACTTCTCGAATATCAGAATAACCTAGAAAACGATCACTTTCTCCCTCAACATATGCCTTGACATCCCTTAAAAATTCTGGAGATTGAGATACAGAATATTCTGCAATACCATTAGTTTCTTCTTTAAATAAAACGACATTCTTTCCAGGGACATATATTCCTTCTCTCTCGAGATCTGGACCATCAAATGCATGTTCCCGCTCTACACTATGCTTAAAACAATAAACCTTCACCATTATCTCACCTTCAATGGAATATCTGCTCTAGAAACTTGTTTGTATCCAACTCCAAATCTACTCTGAAGATGCCCCTCGAGAATCTCGCAGCCTCTTTGGAAATTATAGTCCCACTCTTTCTTTTGTGCTTCGATGTATGCCTTCGGATTTATCCCAAGCAATGCGGCTTTTGTTGCAAGTCTGTGTGCATTTGGGCCATACACTTTAAGAGGACCAACATGAATTCTAAGTGAAAAGTTTTCAATAACTTTGTCCATTCTTTCAAGGAATGCCTTTAGAGTTGCAGGATTGGCATTGTACATCTGAGGGAATATCTCAAATCCCGACTTAACAAACCTAATAATGGAGTGTTCCTGATCCTCAAGAGAGGGATTAGATTGTACATTATCGCTTAAATTCTGTTGATCTGTGCCCTTTATCGCAGTAAGAACCTTTACGGGAAATTGAGCTAGTTTCTCCAATATTTGTGGCTCATAGACACCGCGTCTTTCAAAATCCTCTACAACTCTTCCAGTAGAAAGATTGCTATCTAATTGTCCAACAACATCAATTCCTCTTTTTCCTATTTCTCTCCACATATTGAGTATCCAATCAAGAGCTAGTGTTGGCTCTCCTCCAGAAGACCTAATGACTTTCATGTCAAAAGGAGCATATCCTGCAGCAGAATAGAAATCTCTCACCTTTCCGCGAGCAGCAATAAAGCTGTCAACAGTTTCCTCTATTCCCAGGCGCATCTTTCCTTTTTTAGGAATTCCATCATTACTTTCATCATCTACAAAACAATACCAACATCCACCTTGAGAACTTCCATCGTGAAAGTTACAGGCAGCAACTTGCAATATGAACGGAGGATTATAACTTTGCACTTCTTGCATCTTGAATCCTGGTCTTTTCTTAAACCATAGAGGAAAATCAAATTCAGTACTATTGATAAATTTCTCAATTTCCGCATCACTCTTGTCGCGAATATCAAAAAACGGCTTCTTGTACTCTGCAGCGGCAATGGGATCAATCTCTTTTACGTTAACTTTTGCTCGGAAGGGGTATCTTTCGGTGGAACGCCCAGAAGAATCAACAACGGGCATTAAATCAATTACTCTAGAAGTATCAGCACCCTGCAAGGTATTCTGAAACTCGGCAACAAGAACTTTTCCATCAACAACAACTGTCTTTCTCAATTCCAATGCTCTTTGTACTGAATCTGTGCCCATTTTGATTCAGAATCTACTCTCTAGATAGATTATAAAGATTAGTGTGATATAAAATAATCGTTTAATCAACAGAGTTAATACAACTTAAACGTGCTCATTCCAACGTCTTTCATAGCTTGATTCAAATCCTTGTAATCTTCTCTCTGCAACCAAACCTTATAGATAAATTCCCCACTTCTGTAAACCATTATATGATTCTCTCGTAATTCAATTTTATCACAACTGAAAAGACGACTTGCCTGTGCCGTGCCTTTCTGTTCAATTAAAACATCAAATCTACCTTCTAATTTGTTCACGAATATAATAAAGATTTAAAGTTTATTAAATTTTCCATTACGCGTTTTTATACACATGAAAAGTCGTAAGGAAGAAATCAATTAAAATTAAGCTGCCTTCTTTGCGAATTCAGTATAACCACACTTTCCACAGAATGATCTGTTCTTGTCTTCAGCAAGGAATGTTGCAGGACCACATCTTGTGCAGGTCTTGCTCTTCTTTATCGTATCACCGGAGATAATGTAATGCTTGTACTTCTGACTTGTTGGTTTATTCTTATGTGGCTTCTTGCCCTTTTTGTCTTCTGCCATGTTATTATTGTCCCTCCTTCTTCTTAACTACTCTTGGTCTTGGTTCTATCCTATTCTTTTCATCCACATTCTTGTAAACGAATGCATCTATTAGGAAAGTATGTCTTCCAAACTTACTCTTGACATTATTTATAACGACTACGTCTTCCTTAGCCTTGGCAAAACTTGCAATCTCCTTAGTGGCATTAGCAAATCCAATATTACTCTGAGCTTCAACTACAACTTGCAATTCTCTTCTGTGCAATAACTTATTCTCGAAATCTTTTAATGTTTTCATTTTAACCTAGTTTGATAGAATAATGTCCTTTTTTCTTGATATTTAAATTTTTGGCTATTACAGATTCATCCGGATTCAACACTGCTACTCTTCCCTTAAACTTATCAACAAACTCTGTAGAACCGCACTGAGTACACTTCTGTCCCTCAAATATTGTTCTGCATTGTTTACATGATTTCTCAGCCATTATTACTTATCCTCCTTCTTTTTCTTTCCAGCCTTCTTTGCTGCCATCTTTGATGCTGAATCTTTCTTTCTTCTATCTTCCTTGCTCCATTCCACCTTACCAAGTCCAGGCTGTCTCATGGTCAATCCAATCTTAGGATCTCCACCCTTGAAACTTATTGCAACAATTCTTGCAAAGCAATCTGCTCCCTTTGCCAAAACTCTCTTACTTGCTTTTCCTGCAAGTGTTCCAGTCTTACTCATGGAAACGAAATCTTCCATTGTCTGAGAAATGTGAATCATTCCCTGTGCTGGTCCCATCAACATAAATGCTCCAAAATTAGTAATTTCGGTTATTGTTCCATAGACCAATTCATGCAATTCAGGTTTCCAAACAAGCAATTTAAACATTGATTTATAAAATGCAGCTCCATCTCCAGGAATAATTACTCCATCATCAACTTTATCAACAGAAACAACGCTTATAACAAATCCTAGCTCTTTTGTAACTTTGTCGACGAAGCTTTCATTCAACTGCTTTTCAATAGCCTCATTAGTAGGCAAACCAAAGTGCTTTGGCTCAACCCTTACATGATCTTCGACTTCTAATAGGTAAAACATTTTTTAGGTAGTAATATTGGTAATAACTTCAACAAAAATCGGTTTAAAAAGCTTACTATGCGTGCTTTTTAATGTAATCTCTCATACTTATTATCCCAAAGCCACTGTCTTTTATTGATTTCAGCCAGAGGAAGAGGATTAGTTGAATTATACTTAACGCCACATTCTTTGTACACTCCAGCCCAGGCATTAGTATTGGATATATCTCCAACAATCTGAACCATCTCTGCAGTTAATTGATTACCAAATCTCTCATTCTCTCTAGCAATTGCTTTATGACTATACTTTATCAATTCAACCGAGGCCACGCCAAGTGCAACAACCCCCACTCCAGCCAATATAATCATACGCAGATTCATAGGTTTTTACCAGAACTATCAACTATATAATACTATTTCCCATTCTTATCTTTGGGAACTCTGTAATGCCTTATCAAGTTGTTTGGGACGCAAACATCAGAAATTGCATTGTTAATTTTTTCCTTCGCTACAGTATACTCTTTCATAGATGCGAAAGACTCTCTTTGTGGGCATAATAATTGAACATCTCCATTCACATTTGTAGAAGTTGCAAGCATATCGCCAAGCTCTACAACAAGCGAATAACCCTTTCCCATCCTATTACCACCGAAACTACAATAATCTATTTGTCTTTGTACTATTCTGGTTGGAACCTTCTGACTCTTGCCGATATATTCTTTAACTTCAATTTCTCCCCTACCCCCCAAGTAACCAAAATCTCTTGGAATCATCCAACCATGATTTACCTTGTTTTCAGGTTTGTAAGTTTGTCTGAATGCTTGTTCAACTTCTCTTTCAATATCAGAAACAAGCGTGCCAGGTCTAAACTCAACTCTAGTGGCATGCCCATTATATTCATCTTCAATGTGAACATCAACAAATTTAACTCCCCGGTTATTGGTAGAAACACCAACTATCTGGTCAAGGTATCCTTTCGCAGGAATTATTCTACATTCAACAACGGTTTTTCTATCATTTTTATCTGAAAAAAAGAAGCCTGTGTGGCGAGTAAAATCATTCCTCTCACTTTCTGTAACCAACACTTTTCTATCTCCAAAATCTTTTAAGAATACTTCGTCTACATCCTTACTAGATTTAACTGGACAAGACCAGTCCCATAAAGTAGCACCAATTAAACAGGCACCAATAGTTGGGACAACATAATTTCCCCAAGCATTCCAAGCTTTCGTTCTTAAACTCATATTATACTAAAATTGGTTGTATTTTTAAAGATTTATGTGCTCTGTTTCTTTCCATAGACAAATTCACCACAGAAGTCACAGTTCTTCTCCATAGGACAAGGCTTGAAGCCTTGTTCATATGCCTTCAGGATGGCCTTGGCAGTGTCCACGATTTCCTGCCTTACCTTCTTTATATCGAAGGAAAGGCTAGAGTATTTTGCTCTTGCCATTCCACTGTCATCCACTTCGAACTCCAGTGGCTTCTCATGCTTAAGCATATCCAAAGTAAGGCGCTTGACTTTACCATACTTACTTGCTGCCAAAGCATAATATCCTAGCTGCCAATTCCTATGTTTAGGAGCAACGTTAGACTTTCCCGTCTTGTAATCAATAATCTCCAGTCCATCTGACTTGTAGTCAATTCTATCTGCATATCCTATAAACCTTATTCCCTCTATGTCTGTGCTCAGGAACAATTCAGTCTTTGATTTTTCATCATACTTATCCTTGTTCCTTTCGAAAAACACCCGAATAAGATGTAATGCCTCCTCCAATTCCACAGATTCCCAATCTTCCAGAGCTTGCAGGCCCTTAGCATAATCTATATATTCCTTCAGTGTACGCAGGTTCTCCTTGACACCATGCTCCAGCACTTCATGCACAAAACTTCCCATTCTAATTGCATCCCAGGAGTATGTCTTCCTGTCTGGCATGTTGTAAACATATTTGTATTCATACTCCTTCTGACATTCTGAAAACAAAAGCAACGCCGATGGAGAGAAGTTGGTTTTCTTTTCCACAATATTCTTGTCTGCTGGAACAATTGCCGGCAGAGGCTCTACAAACTTATTCTCTTCATCCAGAATGTATGCAAAATCTGGATTCTTCTTATATTCCACTTCATACAAAAATTGAGAAGTATCAAACTTCCTGCCAGCGTATTCCTTCGCATAGGTCAAAAACAAATTCTCCTTTGCCCTGGTAAAAGCAACATAGCACAATCTTCTTTCCTCATACAACTGATTCTGTCTTTCATATTCTTCCAAGAATACTTCCAATTCTTTTTTATCGAACTCTTTTATCTTTCCAGCAATTTCAGGAGAAAGCTCGACTGGCAGCAGGCTACTGAAAGATATCCTTTCAATAGGAAACCGTTTCTGAGCCATATTTGTAATTATGACTGTCTTATATTCTAGGCCTTTTGTTGAGTGCAAGGTCATTAATTGCACACCTGGCTCCCTGCTCTCTGAAACACTTATCTCAATTCCCAAATTCCCAAGAATCTCTAGATAATGTATAAATGATTCAAGTTCTGGATAGTAAAGTGCAGAATGCGATTTCACCAACTCCACGAGTCTATTCAAATTGCTTGTGAAATCCCGATTCTCTCCAGGCTCGTCTCCATCTACAAATCCCAAGCTCTGTGCCACGTCAGAAACAAACTCTTCCACTTTCTTTGTCACGAGGGGTTGTAAATATTTTATCCTCTCCAGAATAGCAAGATACAACTTCTTTCCGGGTTCGGAAAGCTTTTCCATCTCAAAGGCAAGCATCTTTTCGCTTATGCTTATTTCAGGCTTCTTATTTTCCTCTCCAGAATCGCTACGACCCTGCTTCTTCATAAGCCCACCGATAACAATAATATCATTATCTGAAAAACCAGATTGATAAATGATATCCCACCATGCCTGCTCTCCTCCCTTTTGCTTACGAACTATTCTATCGACTACCTCTAGGTAATCGATTATCAATTTTATTTTATTTTCTTTCAAAAGAGAATTTTTAGTTGCAGAAGTATAATGAATATCCTCAGCTTCCAGGGCTTTCTTGATTATTCTACCCTGCTGATGAGTTCTAAACATAACACATATTTCTTCAGCGGGAACTCCCGAGTTTAACTGCTCCCTTACCAATTCAACCACCTTCCTTGCTTCTTCCTTGGAATTATTTAACTCGAACACATTTATATTTCCGCCTTCTCTACCTTCAAAATTGCCAACCTGCAAAACTTCATCAGGATTAGCATAATTATTCGCAATAAGTGTGCCTGCAGCCCTTAGAACCTTATTCGGCGAACGTCTGGACTTGTCAAGAGAAAACACATCTTCCTTCTTAACATTAAAATTATGCTTAAATAAAGAAAAATTCTCCTTATACGCCCCTCTAAATCTATATATTGACTGATTCATATCTCCCACAACGGTAATATTCCTATGTGGAGCAAGCTCAATTAGCAACTCCAGTTGAATTTTATTAGTATCTTGAAACTCATCCACAACAATGTAATCATAATTCTTGGCTATATCCCCATGCTTCTTAAGAAGAATTAGTGCATTCTTATTCAAATCAGAGTAGTCCTGATAATTCTTGATATTCTTGAGCTTCTCGTAGGCTTTCCAGGAACTCGCGAATTTTCGCAATGCAACGAAACTCTTTAGAATCTTTATTTCCTCTAAAAGTACTTTCTTATTATCCTCACTCCCCTTCTTATATAATGTCTGGAACTCCAGCTGTAGATTTTCCAACCTGTTTTCAACATCTTCAATTCCTATTTCATTCTTTTTCCTTGCAAGATACTCTTCCACCTGTTCAATTGTTATTCCCAAGTCCTTTGCCGTACCAATTGAATGTATATATGAATGACAATTTGCTACGGGAATCTTGAAATTCCTATGCAGTACAACCTTTGCCTGATCCGGATCCAATATGTTAAAATCTCCCTTAATTCCAATACGTTCACCATACTTCCTCAACAAATCTGCAGAAAATGCATGGAACGTCCTAATGATTGGTTCCCTACTCGTTCCATCTATCTCTCGGCGAACACGCATCATCAAATTATTTGCTGCTTCATTGGAAAATGTAATGCATACCACTCGCTCGGGAGAATATATTTTGTTCTTTATCAAGTAGTTTATCTTTTCTACAATTGTATGTGTCTTTCCCGTCCCAGCTCCAGCAAGAATAATACACGGCCCAACACTCTTTTCAATAACATTCATTATTATTTTCATACCCTTCAGGTTAAAAACATTCTCATCCTAAAGAAATAACTTTCCTAAATATTTCTTCCCTAGTGTGTCGTCTTATAATCCCAAACATTCTACGTCTTTCTTTATTATAATTATTATA
>SESG01006267.1_pt1 | contig 10189 bp, 10 predicted proteins | sample 3171421 | NCBI WGS metagenome assembly SESG01 (sample SAMN10866946, study PRJNA518727) | freshwater metagenome | biome: subpolar coniferous forest; feature: holomictic lake; material: water; isolation source: holomictic Lake 227, 6 m and 8 m depth | place: Canada: near Kenora, Ontario | collected... | reverse complement strand
GTCTTGAAACAGTTGACTGGTTTGTTCACGGTCGAACGACCTGAAGGTATTGTGGAACTTGAGACGTGCCTCTTCCTGTTTTTGAAAAAGAATGGCCATAAGACCGCCTGTTGATGCGGCAAGTAACTTGTCTGCGGGCATCATTTCAAGCTGGTCATGCAAAAAACGAAGTTGAACGGTAAAATCAACAAAGTCACCAAGATTTTCCTGAAGTTCCTTCAGTTGCCGGATAACAGTATGAATAGTGTTATGAGGAAAAATCGAAGCAAAAAATTCAAGCAGATAGCGGAGTTTTTTGCAATCGATACGCAATCCATGAAGTTCGGCATCAGTTGTTTCCCGGCTGACAAGACGTCCATGACGGATAACTTTTTGCCAAGCTTTTTTTATGCTTTTTACGGCCACACTCCTGGTGGAAAGGAAGGCCTTTGGTATTTGTTCTGTTTCACGATGGGACGGACGGTCGAGATACGCTCCCCACTGTACAAGAAATGACTTATAGGAAACGGATGAAAGATAGCGGGAAAATTGTCTGTGCAGCATTTTTCGGGATGCGGCAATGCTATCAAAAAATATCTTCAGTGATGGCTGAAGGGTAGGGGGGAGATAGTGGAAATAGGTTGCTCGCTGGAGCAGATAGACATCCCTGTCGCGTAATTCATTGGTTCGTTTGCCGAGGTCCCTGAACAGAGTAAGGTAATATGCCGTTTCACCTGCGTCAAAAACACCATTGAGCTGCTTGAGAATCGAACGGGTTCGGCGGATGGCGACCCGATAGTCATGCAGAAACTCGGAATCTATATTTTTTTTGATACCGACTTCATTCAGACGCATGACAGAAAAAGTGAATTGCAGCAGATGTCGGGCGCTCTCATGAATGGGAGCATGAGGATCAAGCGTGAGACTGATTTTCGAAGAGTAGTTTTGAACAGTATGTCCGGCGGCCTCCATCATTACCTTGAAAAGCTCCCTGAATTCCAAATTACTGTCAATATCGTTGTTATTCATTAAGGCCTTTTCAACATCTGCTATCTCATCTTCATATCCCCTGCAGGGAGAGAGAGCAAATAAATGTATGAAAGGCTCTCGGACATGATTATCAACAATACGTAAGGATTCCGACGTCAGAATAGCAATAGTTTTTTTGTTTTCGTCAAGAATTCGGTACGAACGCATAAGTGCATCTACTGAGCAAAGCTTCATGAATGCCCTGATCGTGCTGCATGAGCATAGCTTTTCTTTCAGTTTGCAAGGGTTAAGCGTGTCTGAGAAAAAAAAGGAAGGGTTTCCGGGGAATGGGAGAGAGGTTGTTTCCATGCCGGTATCAAGGTCAGCAAGAAAAAGAGTTCTCTTTTTTTTAACAATGATAATCCCTTTTTCGAAAGCTTGCCACTCGAACGTATCGTAGAAATCACGCCGCTCTTTCGATGAAACAAGGGCTTTAAGCCTCCACCCTGAGGAAAGGAAATTCAGGATGTTTTCGGGCAACGACTCAATAGATGCGGCTCGACCTAATTTGAGATATACTGTTTTCGGGATGAAGCGCATTCGTTGCTTGCGTTAAATGGAACAGTCCATATTCCGGGCATTCCAGCTTTATATGCCATAATACTGAGAAATATCATAATATTGCACTTGACAATCGAAGAATATCGTATCAGCGAACAATTCGTACCCCCTTCGGGGTGAAATAGTTGTCGATAATTTCTTCAGGGTTTTGAACCAGGGCTTTTGCTCCGAACTCGACGAGTTCGCTTTCTGGCCGGAACCCCCACAGTACTCCAAGCGGGAACATTCCAGCTCTTGTTGCAGTCTGCATGTCAATGCCGCTGTCTCCTACATAGAGAATTGATGAAGGTTCTTCTCCCAGCATCCTGGCGACAAGGAGTGCGCCTTCAGGGTCGGGTTTATGGGCAATGCCGTTATGGTGTCCCATGACTACCTCAAATTTCCACTCTTTCAGCAGAAATTCTGCACAGAGACGGGTGAAGTGATCCGCTTTGTTTGAAAGAATAGCCATTTTTATCCCCTGTTCTGCAAGGGTGTCGAGCATGGCGCCGACCCCTGGATAGGGGCGTGAGTTCATGTTCCAGTTGTCAGCATAGTGAGACATAAATTCCGGAAGAAGAAGGTCAATAGTTTCCGGGGTACCCACTCCTTCTGGAAGTGCTTTTCTGACCAGCTCTCTCATGCCGTGTCCGACAAGAAAACGGCACTCATCGATGGTATGGACGGGATAATCGTGAAAGGCAAGTACTGTATTGAGGGTGTTGACAAGATCCTGAAGGGTATCAAGAAGGGTTCCGTCCAGGTCAAAGATAACAGCATTGCAGGTCATGAGGAGAATCCTTGTTAAACTTAAAGGGTTGTCGTGGTCTAAATTTGTGGTATAAAAAAAGCACCCTGCACGACATGCACAGGGTGCTCTTTGGAATCTTCAACTGCAGCAGCTTACTTTTTAGGAGCAATTGCCGATGAGATGCCCTGCAATGCCTGTCCAACAGTGTTCGAGGCACTTCCGACAAGATCAATTGCCGTTTTAGCAAGGGGCTCCACAATCTGGGTAGCTGCTTTGACTCCGCTGCTCAAGAGATCAATCTGCTGCTGGGCAAGTTTACCTGCGGTATCCAGAAGATTGCTGAGCGCGACCGAGAAATCATTTGTTTCGTTTGCCATGGATGTTATTATTTAGGGTTATGAATGAAGAAGGTGTTGGTACAAATTTTTCTTGTCCGGAACAAAATAACGATAACGATGAGAACAGCCAACTCACCAAATTTAAAGTAACTTACAAAATTAAAGTAATAGATACCAATAGAAAACTTTGCGCTCAACGTTGTTAATCCGATTCTATTTCAAAGTTAACCCGCTGGTGATTATCTTTACCCAAATTAAACAATATCCTGATATGATAAATAAACTTCTGCTGCTTGTTGTTCTTCTTGCTTTTTCCGTCACAGGAACTGCCGATGCTGCAGTGAAGACTCTTGTTTTGGACGGTTCAACTACTGTTGGTCCTGTAGCGAAATCTTTCGCGACCTTTTTCACTAAAAAATATGGTATTCGTGTCACGGTGAGCGAGTCGGGAAGTGGTAATGGCGCTAAAAGCCTCATTAACGGTTCGTGCACGATTGCTGCAATGTCGCGTCCCATGAAAGATGCAGAGATTGCTGCGGCCAGGAAAAAAGGAGTTAATCCTGTTGCGCATGTTATTGCCCTTGATGGTCTTGCTATGGTGGTCCATCCGGCAAATCCTGTACGTTCACTTTCAAAAGCTCAGATTAGCAGCATTTACCATGGTACCGTCACCAACTGGAAGGATGTTGGAGGAGCCAATGCCCGTGTTGTTGTTATACAGCGTGAATCCAACAGCGGAACTCAGGATTCCTTTAAAGAACTGGTGACCGGCAAGAGTATGCAGATCACAGGAAGTGCTGAAACCCAGTCAAGTAACGGTGCAGTAAAAACCAGAGTAAGCACAACTCCTTCCGCTATCGGTTTTCTTGGGTTGGGGTTTGTAGACAGATCGGTAAAGGTAATTGCTGTGAATGGCGTTTTGCCAAGTGTTAAGACGGTAAAAAACGGTTCCTATCCGGTAACAAGGCCTCTTTACCTTTATACAAACGGCCAGCCATCGGGACCTGAAAAGCAATTTATTGATTTACCGAACACTGTTGAAGGAAAAGCGATAATCAGTGAACTTGGTTTTGTTAACCGCTAAGGTTTTCCCGTTACAGATGCTCTTATTTACAAAACCGGTTGCCCAATGAACCGGTTTTTGTTTTTTCTCTTGTATGCAAATTTTTCATACTTGTAACATAACCGGTGTTGGTTTCTATCCTGAAAGCCTATAGATTAGCGTCATCAAAATTAAGTCACGGTGATGCTGAAGGTAACTGGTAATTGATTAAAGAAATCATTCAAGACTATGGCTGAAGAGAGTGTAGGGGAGCGTAACCGTTCGAATGCCTTTGTGGTAAGCGCTCGCAAACGCACCTTGCAGAAGGTTGCAAAAACAGCCGGAGAAGGGGTGCTCTTTTCGGTAGCCTTTTTTGTGGCAGTTATTGTCCTTTTTATTTTCTATTTCGTGGCACGCGACGCCATTCCTTTTTTTCAGATCAGGGGATTCAGCGAATTTTTTACCAGCACGAACTGGTATCCGGCCGATGAACCTGGTGAGTTTGGCGCTCTTGCCATTATCTACGGTAGTTTTATGGTGACTCTCGGTTCCGCCATGATTGCTGTCCCAATGGGTGTTGCCGCAGCAATATGCCTAAGTGATATTCTTCCTTTTTCGATTCGACAGTACGCCAAACCGGTTATTGAAATGCTTGCCGCAATTCCTTCGGTGGCCTTCGGTTTTTTTGCCCTCGTTGTTCTGGCTCCGCTTATGCAGGATCATGGTGGCCCCATGCTGATGTGGGCCTGGTGGATTCTTGTTTCCCCGTTTCTGCTGCTTTCTGTGATTGTTGTTTCCGATCTTTTGACTACCAATATCAAGGATGAGAAGCGTCGTCAGCAGCGGCAAAGGTTTTTGATGATTGTTCTGTGCCTCTTCTCAATTTTTCTCTTGTTCAAGGTTGGTTCTGTGCTGAATGGCATTCAGATTCTGACCGGTACCAACGCGCTTAATGTCTCTATTATACTGAGCTTTATGGCATTGCCGACTATAGTCAGTGTTTCAGAAGATGCTCTTCAGGCAGTTGGACGTGACATTCGTGAGGGCAGTTATGCGCTTGGAGCTACAAGAGCTGAAACGATTATAAAAACTATTCTTCCTGCTGCAAGCAGCGGCATTCTTGCGGCAGTTATTCTTGGTATTATGCGGGCTCTCGGTGAAACCATGGTGGTGTGGATGGCTTCGGGCAACTCCTCTCATATTCCTGAGCCATGGTTCAACTACCTCGAAGCTATCCGTACGTTGACCGCTACCATTGCTGGCGATATGGGCGAAGCCGATCAGGTTACAGGATCTGCCCGTTTTCATGTACTGTTTGCCATGGGTCTGCTGCTTCTCATTATTAGTTTTGTCAGCAATCTTGTCAGTGAAAGAATTGTCGTTCGTCAGCGTAAAATTCTGTCCGGGCAGTAATATTTTCCCCTCAAACACTTTGTTATGAATATCGGAACCAGAAAGATACTTGATCGGTCGTTTACCGCTGTTGGCATCGGCTCCATCGTTGTTATGGCTTTGGCCCTGATGATTGTTGTGGTACCGATAGTCTACAATGGTATTGGCGCAGTATTTTTTACCGGTACAGTTGAACATCGCAAGATGTTACACGCTGAATTCAAAAGGGGCGACAGTCAGGAGCTTTCGACTGAGGTTGCCTCATCAAATCGATACCGGGCTAAAGTATACGAGATGCTTACCGGTTTTGAGGCGGAACTTGAAACGATGGCGCCCGAAAAAAAGGCAGAATACAAGTCAAAATATTCCAAGGTACGGACGGCTTTGCAGGCTCTGCTTGGTCCGCTTCCGGGTGATCCTGAGCCGATGCTGACAAGGTTTAAATACGGGCAGACCCGATGGGAGAAAGCGGAGGAAAAGTTGCATGACCTGCTCTATGAGTCAAAGTGGGATAATTCCAATTCCAGTGTGATGAGCAAGGAGTTCTTTGTAAGCCGTGCCATTAGCTTTGAGGGCACCTCTCTTGCCAGGCTTTTTCCTTATGTCAAGGAAAATCTTGAGAACATGCTCCATCCCGAGTTTACCTTCTATTGGGGATTTATCACCGACAGCTCTGTTGATTCGCACTTTTTCGGGGGAATATGGCCTGAAATTCAGGGTACCTTTTTTCTTGCTATTGGTGCAATGCTTTTTGCTTTTCCTCTCGGTGTTGTTGCTGCGGTTTATTTTACAGAATATGCCAAGCCGGGGTTTTTAAACAGTATGCTGCGCAGTGCCAACAGCACTCTTGCTGGTGTTCCGAGTATTGTTTTTGGTATGTTTGGACTTGCTTTTTTTATCAATACCATGAAAGTTTCTGAATCAAAAAGTGTGATTGCCGGTGCACTGACGCTGGCTATTATGATTCTTCCGACCATTATCCGTGCAGCCGAAGAGGCCATTCTTGCTGTGCCTAAAACCTACAGAGAGGCATCGCTCAGCCTTGGTTCCAGCAAATGGAATACTATTGCGACCGTTATTCTTCCTGCAGCGCTTCCCGGGATCCTGACAGGAGGAGTTATAAGTCTTGGCAGGGCTGCAGGCGAAACAGCTCCGATTATCTTCACAGCGGCGGTCAGCGTCGGTTCAGCTATAGGTCTTGCTGATGTTTTTTCCTCTCCGACGCCAGCTCTTTCATGGAACATTTATAATCTTGCCAGCGAACATGAAGCGGCAGCTCAACTTCGCCATGTTCAATATGGTATGGTGCTTGCTCTTGTCACGATTGTGCTGTTGCTGAACTTGTCAGCAATTGTTCTGCGGGCTCGTATTTCGAAAAAATTAAAATGCTAACAATCAATGCTCATGACAACTGATATGAGAAAAACTTCAGAGAGTGTGCAAGGACAGAAATCAACACGTGAGATCTATCTGCCGCCTCAACGCAGCACAATAACCGGAGGAGGAGCCGCTCATATCGCTGCCAAGGAGTTTTCCATCTACTATGGTGAATTCGAAGCTGTAAAGAAGGTTAGTGTCGACATTCTCTCAAAATATGTTACCGCAATTATTGGTCCGAGCGGCTGTGGCAAGAGTACTTTTTTACGGGCTATAAATCGTATGAATGACCTTATTCCAAGTTGTCATACGACCGGTGCCCTGCTTTTTGATGGCGAGGATGTCTATGGAAAATTCACCGACGAAGTGCTGCTTCGCAAGAAAGTCGGTATGGTCTTTCAGAAACCAAACCCTTTTCCGAAATCCATTTTTGACAATATTGCCTACGGACCCCGTCTGCACGGGGTGAACGACAAGAAAACGTTGATGGAAATTGTTGAACGCAGCCTGAAAAAAGCGGCAATATGGGATGAAGTCTGCGATCGTCTCGACAAGAATGCTCTCGGGTTGAGCGGTGGCCAGCAGCAGCGGCTCTGTGTTGCCCGCACCCTTGCCGTTGAACCAGAGGTGCTCCTCCTTGACGAGCCGACCTCTGCGCTTGATCCCAAAGCCACCGCAAAAATAGAAGATCTTATTCAGGAGTTGCGCGGAAGTTATACTATCATGATTGTTACGCACAATATGCAGCAGGCATCACGGGTGTCAGACTCTACCATGTTTTTTTATGAAGGAATTCTGGTTGAACAGGCTCCGACCGCGCAGCTTTTCACCAATCCTAAAGACTCGATAACAGAAGATTATATCACCGGAAGATTCAGCTAACGAAACCATAGTAGATATATGTCGTCACGTCCAGTTCATGTGCTTATAAACGAACTTTCGCAGGTTCTAGTCCAACTCTCTGATAAAGTAGTGGAGAATTTGTTTAACGCCCTTCATGCGGTGAAGTTTCAGGATGAGCAAAGTGCTCGCCAGATCAGGTTTGTCGATCATGAAATCGATGTGGCTGAAGTTAATCTTGAAGAGCGCTGTCTGGCATTTCTTGCTCTTCAGCAACCGGTAGCAAGGGATCTGCGAACAATTGTCACGATTATCAAGATCAATGATGACCTGGAGCGTATTGGCGATTTGGTGGTTCATATTATCGATCGTATGCCGGATATTAGTTCAGAGACTCTCGACTCTTTTGACTTTGAGAATATGGGTATGCATGCTGCCGAGATGGTTAAAAAGTCGATTGAGGCATTTATCTCAAAAGACCGTATGCTCGCCGATCAGGTTTGTGCCCTTGATGAAGAGATTGATGTAATGCATCGTTTGGTCTTTAAAAAGGTGACCACGTTAATGAATAAACAGGATTCGGATGTTGACCAGCTCATAGCGGCCTTGAGCATATCGAGATATATCGAACGTATGGCTGACCATGCGTCAAGAATTGCCCATGAAGTCATTTATCTCGTGACTGGTGAAATTGTCCGTCATAAGGGGGGCTTTTATGAAAAGCTTATAGAATCGATTAAAGAGTGATTGTGTCCCTCATCGCCTTCAAACCTGTTACTCCGTACACGATCCAGGACACCGGTGAAATGCTGCGCATAGTCGTGTTGCATACTGTAACTCTCCCCTGATGCTGCAGTTAATCAGAATCTTTTGTCTGATCGATGTAACGAAATAAATTTACTCTTATGCCAAATCGACCGATTCATGTGCAAATACAAGAGCTTTCGCAGGTTCTTGTTGACCTTTCTTCCAGAGTAGTTGAGAATTTGTCCGACGTATTATATGCCGTTAAATTCCAGAACTATGATAGCGTTCCGCGTATTAAAAATGTTGAAAATGAGCTGGAAATGGGGGAGATTGACATTGAAGAGCGATGTATTCAGTTTATAGCACTTCAGCATCCGGTTGCAAAGGACCTGCGCACTATTCTTGCTGTCATGATGATGAGTGATGAACTTGAACGTATAGGTGAAATATCGCTTTACATCGTTGATTCTATGCTTGCATTAACCCCTGCCATGCTGGAGTTGCTGGAGTTTGAGCTGATGTTTACGCTGGCCGGTGTTATGGTTAAAAAGTCGATTGATGCTTTTGTTTTACATGATCGTAATCTTGCTGATCAGGTTTGTGCTCAGGATGATGAGGTTGATGCGATGCATCATAGGGCATATAATAAAGTGACTGCTTTAATGAAAACCGAAGATGCTGATGTTAACCAGCTTATCAATGCTTTAAGCGTGTCGAGGAATATTGAGCGTGTTGCTGACCATGCCTCAAGGATTGCGCAAGAGGTAAGTTATCTTGTGACTGGTGAACTTGTCAAAAAAAAGGGTTCCAATGACTAAACCATTTCAGGCAGTAACCTTTACCGATGTGATGGATATTGTTGATGGAATGGCTGATATTGATTGTTCCAATAAGGGGTTGACATCGCTTGAGGGTTGTCCGGAGAAAGTTAAAGGACATTTCAATTGTTCAGGGAACAGACTCACAACCCTTGAAGGGGCTCCTAAAAAGGTTAAAGGGGATTTCAATTGTTCGTTCAATTTGCTGACAACTCTTCAAGGAGGACCGGATGAAGTTAACGGCGATTATGACTGTTCAAATAATGAATTGAAAACTCTGGAGTATTGTCCGCTTTTTGTGACTGGTGATTTTTCTTGCGCAGGAAACCATCTGACAACGCTTCAAGGAGAGATCTGTTCAAGAAACGGCATCAATGAGGCAAGGTGTCTTGAAATAGTTGAGGGAGATTTCAATTGTTCCGGAAACCAGTTGCAAACCCTTGATGGTTCGCCGGAAATTGTGGGTGGAGATTATGATTGTTCAAACAATCAATTGACCTCTCTTGAAAAGTGTGCCGTTGTGATTAGCGGAGACTTTTCCTGTTCCGGAAACCAGCTTGTTTCACTGGATGGCGCTCCTCGATATATTGAGGGTAACTTTGATTGTTCAAAGAATAAACTTGCCAACCTTACGGGATACCTGGAAATGGTTAAAGGGGATTTTAATTGTTCATTTAACGAGTTGACCTCGCTCAAAGGCGCTCCTGAAAAAGTCAAAGGCTTTGATTGTTCAAATAATCAGCTTACATCTCTCAAAGGGGGGCCTGAAAAAGTCAAGGGGGATTTTGACTGCTCAGGGAATCAGATAACGTCTTTGAAGGGTGCACCGAAAAAAGTAAAAGGACATTTTAATTGCTCCGGTAATCAATTGACAACTCTGAATTGTGGGCTGAAAAAAGTTGGCGGAGATTTTATCTGTACAGACAATGCTATTCCTTTTACGGAAGAACAAGTTCGATCGGCTTGCAACATAAAAGGACTTTTTCTCTCTCTTCTCCTGACAGCACTGTAAAGTTATAATGACATACCTGCCAATCTGATCTACTTATAAAATGGTGTCTGGGGAATCCTGGAATTGTTTTTTGTTTTTTTCTTGCATTTTACCTTGCAGGTCTGCTAAATTAAGGTCACTTTGTATCTTTTAAATCATAAGCATGGTGTTTGAACTCTATGGCTAACCTGTTAGGAAAAATTTTCGGCGATTCACCGAAAACAACAGAAACTCCGCAAGCTTTTACCATCAAGATTGATCCTGCAAAATTTGCTCTTTCCACAAAGCCCGAGGGAACAGTCTATGTGCAGCTCGAATCACTCAAGCAGAAGCTTACCAAACTTT
>SESG01006701.1_pt1 | contig 10190 bp, 7 predicted proteins | sample 3171421 | NCBI WGS metagenome assembly SESG01 (sample SAMN10866946, study PRJNA518727) | freshwater metagenome | biome: subpolar coniferous forest; feature: holomictic lake; material: water; isolation source: holomictic Lake 227, 6 m and 8 m depth | place: Canada: near Kenora, Ontario | collected... | reverse complement strand
TGCCAGCACTTCAAAAATACGAGAGTGGACAGAAAGCTACATGATCCATCAGTCATGCCCCTCTTGCAAAGGTGCAAGACTGCGTAAAGAGAGCCTGCTGGTGAAGATTAACGAGCTTAATATTGCCGAAACAGAAGCGCTTCCCCTGCCGGAAGCCCTTACCTTTTTTACAGCTCTGCCCGAAAAATTGACCACAAAAGAGCGCCTTGTGGCCACACCCGTGCTTCATGAAATCGTCAAACGCCTTGAATTTCTTCTTAATGTAGGACTTGGCTACCTTTCCCTTGACAGGAGCTCACAAACACTTTCCGGCGGCGAAGCACAGCGCATCAGACTAGCCTCTCAGCTCGGTTCGCAACTCAGCGGTGTCCTCTATGTCCTTGACGAACCCAGTATCGGGCTGCACCAGCGCGACAACCACAAACTTATTACCTCACTCAAGCGCCTCAGAGACCTCGGCAACACGGTACTGGTCGTCGAGCACGACAAAGACACGATGCTTGAAGCCGACGAAATTATTGATCTTGGGCCGGGTGCAGGAGAATATGGCGGAGAAATTGTCGCTCAGGGAGCGGCTGCCCTTCTTGACCCCCATTCACTGACCGCAGAATACCTTTCCGGAACCCGCCAGGTTTCCTTTAAGGGAGAAGAAAACAAGAAAACCGGCGAACAGCAATTCCTTCGGCTGACAGGATGCAAGGGCAACAACCTCAAAAACATTGATATCACCATTCCTCTTCGCTCGCTCGTCAGCATTACCGGCGTCAGCGGATCAGGCAAATCCACAATCATCAACGAAACCCTTTTCCCCATCCTGGCGCGCCACTTCTACCGCTCCAAGCTGCTCACCTATCCTTATGAAAGCATTGAAGGCATAAAACATCTTGACAAGGTTGTCAACGTCGACCAGTCACCAATCGGCCGCACACCCCGCTCAAATCCCGCAACCTATACCGGCGCATTCACCTTTATCCGCGACTTTTTCACCCGGCTGCCCGAAGCGCAGATCCGTGGTTATAAAGCCGGAAGGTTCAGCTTCAACGTCAAAGGGGGGCGCTGCGAGGTCTGCCAGGGCTCAGGCACAAGAAAAATAGAGATGAACTTTCTTCCTGACGTCTATGTCCGATGCGAAAACTGCAAGGGAGAACGCTACAACCGCGAAACCCTGCTGGTCAAATATCGCGGCAAATCCATTGCCGACGTGCTTGAAATGACCATCTCCGAAGCTGCTGAATTCTTTATAGACTTTCCCCGTATCTTGCGCATTCTCAACACCATGCAAAATGTCGGACTTGGCTACCTCAAGCTCGGCCAGCCATCCCCTATGCTTTCGGGTGGCGAAGCCCAGCGCATCAAGCTTTCAGCCGAACTAGCCAAAATACAGACCGGCAACACTCTGTACATTCTTGACGAGCCAACCACCGGCCTCCACTTCCAGGATATCCAGCACCTGCTTGAAGTGCTCCGAAAACTCGTCGACAAAGGCAACAGCGTTATTATCATCGAACACAACCTCGATATTATAAAAAACAGCGACTGGATTATTGATATCGGGCCTGAAGGAGGCTACGAGGGGGGAGAGGTTATTGCAGAAGGAACACCTGAACAGGTCGCAAAGATGGAGCACTCCTACACCGGGAAGTTTTTAAAAACGGAGATGGGGATCGTATGAGTCCCGGCGGGAAGACGTGTTGGTAGCCTTAGAGGAACTCCTCATAATAATCAAGATCCTTATGGAATGTCTCCTCAAGAGCTCTGAGCGAAAGGAACGCGGCTGTAATACAGAGGCCGCCAACCAGCAATGCCCCAGATTCCATACCGAACATTCCTCGAAAAAACTGAAACAGCATGGTAATCGGCACGACCATGCCGCGAACAAGATTAGGCACCGTAGTTGCAACGGTGGCGCGCAAATTAGTGCCGAACTGCTCCGCCGCAACGGTGACAAAAATAGCCCAGTAGCCGGCGGCAAAACCAAGAAAAGCGCAGACCAGATAAAAGAATTGCGGAGTCTGATGCCCCTGAAGAAAATAGAGCGCAACAGCTCCAACACTCATCAGCATAAAGAGCAGAATAACCTTTTTGCGGCTTTTCAAAAGCTGACTCAATAAACCGCTTGAAAGATCGCCAAACACCAGTCCAAGATAGCAGTACATCACCGCATTGCCAGCAGAAACCGGCCCGGCAATACCAAGTTCCACAGCAAATTCAGGTGAAAAGGTGATCAGCACACCAACCACAAACCAGATCGGGACACCAATCATAATCGAGTTGAGATAGCGAAAAAAACGGCTACGATCAGTAAAGAGTGCAAACATGTTCCCCCGGCTGACTCCGGTTTTTTCCTCCATAGACTTAAACATCCCCGACTCAGCAACCTTTACCCGTGCAAGCAGCAGCAGAAGTCCAAGTCCTCCTCCAATAAAAAAAGCGTTATGCCACTCATAAGTGTTGGCCACAATATTGGCAAGAATCGCTCCCGAAACACCGATAGAGGCAACAAGCATCGTGCCGTAACCCCGTATCCGGGTATGAAGCACCTCTGAGACCAGCGTGATCCCCGCCCCGAGTTCCCCGGCAAGTCCAACACCTGCAATAAATCGCAATGCCGCATAAGCAGGAAGCGAAGAGACAAAACCATTGGCAATATTAGCCAGAGAATAGAGCAAAATTGAGGCAAACATGATTTTCAGGCGCCCTTTTTTGTCGCCAAGCCAGCCCCAGAGAATGCCGCCGATCAACATCCCGATCATCTGCATATTCAGCAGATAGACCCCGTAATCGATCAACTCCTTACCGGAAAGGCCGAACGATTTCAGACTCGGCACCCTGACAATGCTGAACAAAACCAGATCATAGATATCAACAAAATAACCCAGCGCAGCCACAATCACGGGCAAGCTGAAAATGTCGCGCACTGATGCATACTCCCGCTTCACAAAAAACTCCCTGGCGGTTTGACTCGGTGATAAAATATTCAGTACTTTCCGGCCCCTTATGCTTTATTCAAAACATCACAACCGAAGAAAATGCTTTTCAACAGCCGATCCCTCTTGAGTGGGTATATCAACATAAAGAGGCTGGGCTGCACCAATCGGCACAAGTAAATCAGGAAAGAGGCTGACTTCAACTCCCTGCATAATACTCTCAAAAAAAACAACAAGCCTGGTCTCACGAGCTTGTTTTACCACAACTCCTTCAAAATCCTTGAACGGACCAGCAAGAACCCTGACCTTTTGACCCGGAGGAAGAGAGGATACCGTCCGGTTAACTGCATCAGGCTCCCTGACCAGTTTTTTGAGCCAATCAATATCTTTTTCGCTGATAACAGAAGGCTTTCTGCCAATCCCGATAAACTTTACGACACCCTCCGTGTCGAGCACATTGATATTCTCCTTGTGTATGTCAATATTGACAAACAAATATCCTCGAAACAACGGTTCAGATACTTTTTTCTTTCTGTCACTCCATTGCCTCCATGTTTCAAGCAGCGGAAGAAAACTTGCAACTTTCTGTTCAAGCAATAGTTGGTGCACTCTTTTTTCATACCGCGAACGAACATAGACAGCATACCAACGTAAACTTTCAATGTCTTCCATTAAAACATAATATTAATTACCAGACAAACAGGAAAAGCAGCATCACTGCTCCGTGCTCACCATTACTCCGAAATAAAGGTAACAACTCCTCATTATTTTGCAAATTGCCACCGCCCCCAATAAAAGAGCCACCCGATCATCTCACGTAACGCTTTCTCCGACTGCGCCAGTGCCTCGGCACTCGGCAAAAAACGCAATACTGTCAACCCGGAGTTATCATCTACTTGATAATCCACCCGAAACGGCACCACATCAAAACCAGCATTTTCAAATAACAGAACCGCCCGGCGGGCATGGTACGCACTGGTGACAAGAATAATTTTTTTCTTCACCTTGCCAACACCCAGCAACCTGGCCGCAGCAAGCGCTTCATCAGCAGTATTGCCAACCTTTACTGTTAAACGAATCACTCTCTGCGGAATCCCAAGCCGCACAGCCCTTTTTTCCAGCAGCTCACCCTCAGGTACTGCATCCTGCTGCCAGGGCAACTGGCCCCTGGTAAACACAAGCACTGGTGCTTTTCCTGCCTTGAAAAGGTCGATACCAGCATCAAAGCGATCAACAGCATCACCCCATTCACCAAACGGAGCGCCATCAACCTGACGAATCATTCCGCTCAACACCACAATGGCATCAGCATTTTCTACCACACTCACCGGAATGCGTACGCTGCCACCCTCAACAAACCGCATCAAACCATCAGAAACCACAGGCATACTGAAAGCCCAGAGCATAAGAGCCGCATACCACAACAACAACCTTTTTCGTAAAAACAAGCCGGCAAGCATACACAAAAGAGTAAACCCCAGCGGCAGAACCAGAATCGGAAGAATTTTATTGACAAGAAGCATAATTTCATCCATGGACGACATTTTGTGGATCAATAGCATGGTCGCTGCAAAAGCGATCAATCAGTCGAAGAAATTGAGCGCCGTAGCGTTCGAGCTTTACTTCACCAACTCCTGAAACAGTCAACATGGTTTCGGCGGTACGGGGACAGAGTGCTGCCATGTCATGAAGGGTGCGGTCTGAAAAGACGATGTAGGGAGGAATACCCTGCTCATCGGCGATCTGCTTGCGGAGTGTTCTGAGGAGCTCGAAAAGCTCCTGATTGAGTGGCGCTGCAGAAGAGACAGACTTTACCGATGACGCTTTTGCTTTTTTCTTTTCCAGCACTCGGACAATTTCAATGCGATTCTCGCCTTTCAGAAGCTGAATCGCCTTTGGGAGGAGAAACAGTGTTGGATAGAGTCCTTCAGATTTCTCAATGACTTTTTGGGCAAGAAGTTCATCAACAAGCTGACGCCAGTATTTTTTTTCGTGCTCTTTGCCGACTCCATAAGTTTTGAGGCGATCATGACCAAAGTCACGTATCTTTTTGTTGGCGCTTCCGGTGACAATATCCACGATATGCATTGCGCCGAACCGTTCTTCGGTGCGCACAATAGCGGAGAGCAGCATTTGCGCTTCACGGGTGCAGTCAACCACTTCACGGGTGCCGAGGCAAATGTCGCAGGAGTTGCAGTTCTCGTGCGGATAACTCTCTCCAAAATAGTCAAGCAGTGTTCTGCGCCGGCAGACTGAGTTGCTGGCGAAGCCGATCACCTTCGTCAGGGCCCCGAGCGCTCTGGCTCGTTCAGTTTCGTCCAGCATCGAATCGATAAAGAAGCGCACTTTGGGGATATCTCCCTGCGCGAACAGAAGGGTGCATTGCGCTGGTTCGCCGTCTCGACCTGCCCTGCCGGTTTCCTGATAGTAGTTCTCGATGCTTTTCGGGAGGTCGGCATGGATGACAAACCGGATATTTGATTTGTCAATGCCCATGCCGAAGGCAATGGTCGCGACGATAACGTCCACTTCATCGCGGATGAAAGCTTCCTGGTTGTACTTGCGATCGGCATCGCTGAGACCTGCGTGATAAGGGAGAGCGCGAAACCCTTTAGCCTGCAGCATGACCGCAGTATCGTTGACGCTTTTACGGCTGGTGCGGTAGATGATGCCCGCTTTGCCTGGATTGTTTTTAAGCAGGGCGACAAGCTGGGCTTCAGGGTTGTCCTTGAAGCGAACATCGTAAAAAAGATTTGGACGATCGAAGGATGCCCGGACAACGAGGGGAGTACGCAAGGCAAGCTTGTCCAGAATATCCTGCTGCACCCGGTGGGTTGCCGTTGCGGTAAAGGCTGCAACAGGGAGGTCTGGAAAGAGCGTGACGAGAGCGGAGAGTGAGAGATAATCAGGTCGAAAGTCGTGCCCCCATTCTGAGATGCAGTGCGCTTCATCAATCACCGCCATACTGATCCTCACTCTGCCGATCACCTCCCGGAAGTGGTCGAGAGTAAAGCGCTCAGGGGCAACATAAAGCAGGTCGAGTGAATTGTTGAGCAAATCACGCATCACTTCGTCACGCTCGTCCGGCAACAGTGAGCTGTTAAGGAAGGCCGCACGGATGCCGTTTGCACGTGCTCCATCGACCTGGTCTTTCATGAGGGCAATAAGCGGACTGATCACCATACAGGTGCCAGGCAGCATGACCGCCGGGAGTTGATAGCAGAGTGATTTGCCTCCTCCAGTCGGCATGACGGCGAAAACATCTTTTCGGGCGAGAAGAGCCCGGACAATTCGTTCCTGGTTTGGCCGAAATTCACGGAAGCCGAAAACCTTGCGGAGGGTGTCGAAAAGAGCGGTCTCTGACATTACCTAAAAATCTTGTACGCTCATTTCACGAATTTTCTGTATCATCAAGTGTAATCCAGGCAGCTTTATTAATTAAATGAATATACACCATGGAAAAATGGGTCTGTGTACCATGCGGCTATGTCTATGATCCTGAAGTTGGCGATCCTGACGGTGGTGTCGCACCGGGAACTCCTTTCGAAAACATCCCTGATGACTGGGTCTGCCCGGTTTGCGGAATGGACAAGTCATCGTTTGAACAAGAGTAAATGAAGGCGTAAATAAAGTGCGGTGCGCCTCTGATTGCATGACATCAGGGCGTACCGGCGCTTCCATTCCCTTGTGTCGTTTCAGAAGGAGTGCCTTGACTCTTTTTTTCCGGAACAGCACCATCATGTTTGATGAAATTTCCAGCGGTGCTGTCTGCGGTAATTGCCTGATCAAGCAGATACTGCGGCACCCCGATCACCACCGAATCAACTGCAGTGGTATCGGGTGTTACGGTCATCACCTCTTTATAGTCAGGAACAACGATTCCGCGCCTCCTCATAATGGCATAAATCAGACTGGAGCGATTGCGAACATAGCGTGAAGAACCTGTAGGAGAGAACACAATCGGATTGGGAAGTATAGCGGCAAGTCTTGATGCCTCGGTAGCAGAAAGTTTTGCTGGACTGACTCCATAGTAGTGGCGGGAAGCCTCTCCTATACCGAAAATACCGTCACCCCATTCGGCAATATTGACATACAACTCAAGAATCCGGCGTTTCGAAAGTGTTTTTTCAAGTCTCCAGGTAAGAATGGCTTCCTTGATTTTGCGCACCGGATTTTTGGAGGGTGAGAGGAAAAGGTTTTTGGCAAGCTGCTGGCTGATGGTGCTGCCGCCCATCTTGAATTTTTTGGCAATAATATTTTTTTCAAGGGCACGCTCAATCGCCTGATAATCAAAACCCTCATGCTGCCAGAACTTGTCGTCTTCGCCTATCAGAACCGCCTTGATGAGGTTCTGTGAAACCTTGCGCAACGGGACCCATTTCTGTTCAACTTTTTTATCAAGGAGCCCATCGCGTTTCCACTCAGCCTCACGGTACTCCATAAACGCTGTTTTTGAAGGATTTTCGTCCACCAGCCGTTCAACATTGGGATAAAAAAAGTAGCGCCCGACATCAACCGCTAAAAGCAGCAACAGAATGAAAAAAATAATTCTGACAAGCTTCATACTTTTGGATGGCGGCGTTGAACTGCAAGTAAAAAAACAGGATGGAAATAAAACGTTGACCGCATCAAGAAAAGTGCCCTCGGGCAGACTCGAACCGCCGACCTACAGTTTAGGAAACTGTTGCTCTATCCACTGAGCTACAAGGGCATAGTGGGGAATTTAGTACTTTTGAACAAACTTACAACCACCCATCTTATTTTCTCCCGAACATCTTGTCGAGCTGGTCAAGGGAAAGCTTGATAATAACCGGTCTGCCATGGGGACATGAGTAGGGCTCGCGGGTAGCAAAGAGGTTGTCGATGAGTGAGCGCATCTCTTCGAGTGAGAGTTTCTGGCCTGCCATGATGGCATTGCGGCAGGAATATGACTTTGCAAGATTATCTCGCCTGTCGAGCTTGAGTTTTGAGGCATTCTCCTGATATTCTGCAATCATATCCTGCAAAATCGTCACTTCCGTACCCGATTTGACATCCTGGGGAACTCCTTCAATCATGACCGTCCTGTTGCCAAACAGCCTCAGATTAAAACCAAGCCGGTAGAGATCATCACGGATCTCCTCAAACACTTCGTACTCCCACGGGCGGAACTCGACTTTCTGGGGAAAAAGCAGTTGCTGGGAGTTGGGAACATTCTGCTGCATCACCTCAACAGCACGTTCGTACAATACCCGTTCATGCGCCACATGCTGATCAATAATCATCAGCCCTGTCTTGATCTGGCATATCAGGTACTTGTTATGCAATTGCCAGATTTTTGGTTCAGCATCTTTCGGATTTGGAACAACATCATCGTCATAGACTGGAGCAAGCAAAACTGACGCAAGCTGCTCATCACCTTCCTGCAACTCACGCCCCGGCTGAGAGGGAAAGATTTCGGGCTGATGCCAGGAAGATAACCGTGGAGCTGCAGGCTGATGAAACGCGCCTTCACGATAATTTCGATAGAGGTCGTCCGTCGTCGTGGCACGATGGGGAATATCCGGGAAAGAAAATTTTCTCGGAGCTGATGGCTCGTTTTCCGGAGCTGCCAGGTCAGGAGAGAAATCGTGCAACTGGATACTCCGCTTGATAACCGGATAGAACATGTTACGCACATTGCGTTCGTCATCAAACCTGACCTCAAGTTTTGAGGGATGCACGTTCACGTCAATACGGGAAGGATCAATACCAAGAAAAAGCAGCACGAAAGGAGCCTGACGTTCAACAAGCAAATCACCATAGGCCTGCTGAACTGCCTGTGAGAGCATCCGGTTCTGGACAAGACGCCTATTGATAAAAAAATACTGATCCAGTTTCCGGCGTTTCTGCATGGCTGGTTTGCCGAGATAACCCCGGATCGAGAGGTAATCATTCTCTTCGGAAAGCTCAATCATACTGGCGGCAAAATCATCTCCATAAAAGACATTGAGCCGTTCCAGAATATCCGGGCTTTTGACATGAAAAAGCTCATCATCATCACTGTACATTCGCCACTCGATTTCCGGGTATGCCAGAGCAAAAGATTTGACAATCTCAAAAATATGATGATACTCGGTAGCGTTTGACTTCAGAAACTTCCGCCGGGCGGGGACATTGTAGAACAGGTTCCTGACGCTGATGGTTGTACCCTGTTCTCCCTGAACCCCTGATTCTTCGGCCAGAACTCCTCCTTCGTAGCGAAACCTTAAGCCAAGCGTCTCTGCTGCCGTACGGGTTTTCAGCTCGAAATGAGAAACCGATGAAATACTTGCCAGCGCTTCTCCCCTGAACCCGAGACTGTGCAGTGAATCCAGATCTTCGACCCCGGTAATTTTGCTGGTTGCAAAACGTTCAACACACAACAGGGCGTCTTCCCGCACCATCCCGACGCCATTATCCACAATCCGGATCAGCTCTTTTCCGGCATCCTTTATAGCGACAGTTATTCTGGTGGCACCGGCATCAATGGCGTTTTCAAGAAGCTCCTTGACCACCGATGCCGGGCGCTGAACAACCTCTCCCGCAGATATTTTGTTCGCAACTATATCAGGTAATCTTGCAATGCTTGCCATAGGCTGACAGGAGAACAATACGCTTTTCAAAAAGACCACAATTTTATATGTTCCGCAATTTATCGATAAAACAGCCTCTTTTTTATACCAATTCAAAAAGTTTTTTCTTTTCTGTAAAATAATTTCTACCAACATATCCTGCCTGCGGCATTGAAAAAATAACAGGAGCCCGCGTCAATCATGAATTCAAGCCTTGGAGGGGCAACATGGGGAGAGCCAGGAAAATGCTCTTTCTTTTCAAGCCCTGGAGAGGTGGAATGTTGGTAGCACAGATAAAGGCTGGCCAGCTCCCTGCATCGGGTTCAACCCTGTCGCAGGCACTGCCATAACTCCCGCAGGGCGGCCTCGCTGAAGCGAAGCTTGTTCTGGTGACGATCACCCTGCAGAACAAGCGTTCGAGAGAGCAGATCGGCAGAGTTTTTGTTTGCAATCGCCAGACACAACGTCCCGACAGGTTTTTCAGGAGATCCTCCCGAGGGACCGGCAATACCTGTTGTCGCAACAGCAAAATCAGCACCGCTTCTTTCAAGGCATCCGGTTGCCATAGCCCGGGCAACCTCTTCGCTCACCGCACCGAACCTTGCGATAGTCTCTTCCGGCACGCCGAGAGTGTTGTGCTTTGCCTGGTTGCTGTACACCACAAAGCCCTGGAGGAAATATGATGATGAGC
>SESG01038227.1_pt1 | contig 10191 bp, 9 predicted proteins | sample 3171421 | NCBI WGS metagenome assembly SESG01 (sample SAMN10866946, study PRJNA518727) | freshwater metagenome | biome: subpolar coniferous forest; feature: holomictic lake; material: water; isolation source: holomictic Lake 227, 6 m and 8 m depth | place: Canada: near Kenora, Ontario | collected... | reverse complement strand
GTATAAAGTACTTTTCTCTGTACGGAGGCTGGGCTATTGATCCTGGAAAAACGGGGACATCAATTGCGCAAACATCAACTGATGCGTGGGCTGATCTTGACGGTAACAAACTGCTTTCAAGGGGCGACGTAATCGGTGCTTTCACTGTTGCTGTATCAGGAAAGCTCGGTTCCGGAAGTTTTGCAGTTTTTGGAGACGATGCCATCTTTCAAAATCGCTACCTCGACGAAAACAATAGCAGATTGGCTGCTAATCTTGCTCGATGGCTGGCCGGGAGATAGTTCTTCCAGGAGTAAATAATCATTGCCGTCCGTGCAAACTTTGAATATGCGACTGTAAAGCTGCAACCGGAGATGATTTATCATGTGAAATAACAGTGCGGGGTGTCCGATTCGGATACCCCGTTTTTGTGCAATAATCCTTGTAAATCTTGACTTTTTGGCCGAATACCTGTTATTCGTTTGCTCCATATATAGGCAAGGAGTTGTAATGAAACCGCTTTTTTTAAACCCACCTACTTTTGAAGACTTCGACGGTGGTGCCGGTGCCCGCTATCAGGCTTCCCGTGAAGTGACCTCGTTTTGGTATCCAACCTGGCTCTGCTTTCCCGCAGGAATGATCGAGGGAAGCCGTGTCGTTGATGCCACTGTACAGAAGTTTACCCTGGAGCAGTGCCTTGTTATCGCGCAGGAATTCGATATGGTGGTGATGTATACCTCCACCCCGACGCTGCAGATCGATATCGAAACAGCCCGTCGTATCAAAGAGGTCAAGCCGGGGATCATTACGGTATTGACCGGTCCGCACGTCACGATTCTTCCGGATGAATCACTCAGAGCCGGCGCCGGAATCATTGATATCGTCTGCCGCGGCGAGTTTGACTACACTACTAAAGAACTCTGTGAAGGACGTGACTGGAGACGGGTTGACGGGATCAGTTTTTTTAGGGACGGGCAGATTGTACGAACATCGGATCGCCCCCCGATAGCTGATCTTGACGCACTTCCTTTCGTGGCGCCGATTTATAAAAGGGATCTGCCGATTGCGGAATACGTCATTCCCCATTTTAAAAATCCGTATGTTTCCATCTATTCCAGCCGTGGTTGCCCGTCTCATTGTATCTACTGCCTCTGGCCGCAGACCTTTTCCGGACGTACCATGCGCGTTCGTTCTCCACAGAATGTGTACGAAGAGATCAAGTGGATTGTCGACAATATTCCTGAAATGCGAGAGCTCTCATTCGACGACGACACCTTTACCGCCAACCGGAAACATGCACGTGATATTGCCGGATTGATCAAGCCGCTCGGCATCTCATGGACGATCAATGCCCGCGCCAACACCGATTACGAAACGCTTAAAACACTGCGGGAGGCCGGACTGCGCCACGTGGTAGTTGGTTTTGAAAGTGGAAATGACCAAATCCTGAAGAATATTAAAAAGGGTGTTACCGTTTCCCAGGCGGTGCAGTTTGCCAAAGACTGCAAAAAACTGGGGTTGTCAATCCATGGCGCCTTCATCATGGGGCTGCCTGGAGAGAATAAGGAAACAGTCCGGGAAACGATAGAATTTGCCAAGAAGATGGATCTTAACTCAATACAGGCATCTCTGGCTTCTCCCTATCCAGGCACCGAATTCTATGATCTGTGTAAACAACAAGGGTGGATATCGTCCGACAACTTCCTGGATGACAGTGGTCATCAGAAGTGCATCATCAATTATCCTGATTACTCTAATACTGAGATATTTGACTCAGTTGAAGAATTTTACAATAAATTCTATTTCCGTCCGAAGTACATCGCTCGCAGTATCGGCAGGATGTTGATAGATGGTGAAGAACGGCGTAAGTTACTGAAAGAAGGGAAACAGTATCTGGAGTATATGCGTAAACGGAAAGTCTCCGGTTCGGAATGTTAGTGAAACGGCTAATTATTACGGCGGATGATTTTGGTTTCTCAAGCGGCGTAAATCGGGCGGTTGAACAGGGATGGAAAAGCGGACTTCTTACCTGTGCTTCGATAATGGCGGGAGGAAGTGCATTTGACGAGGCGGCTAAAATTTCCAGGCGCAATCCTGAACTCCAGGTGGGGTTGCACCTGACTTTAGTGCAGGGTTGCGCTGTATTGCCACCTGCAAAAATACCCGATCTGGTTGATAGTGATGGGAACTTTACCGATAAGCCTGTACGTGCCGGTTTCCGTTATTTTCTGGATAGGGGGCTCTACTGTCAGCTTAAACGGGAGATTGAAGCCCAGATTGTCAAGGTTCGTGATGCCGGCATCCAGTTGACGCATATTGATGGGCATCTGAATATACACCTGCATCCAACGATTTTTAGAATTCTGGTTGAATTAATGCCGGGTTATGGAATCTCCACTTTTCGCCTGGCGCAGGAACGACTTGCCCATAACCTGCGTTTTGATAAAGGGCGGAAATTCGGTAAGTCGGTTGAAAGTCTGATCTTCAGATTTCTGACCGATCATGCCCGCCCGGAGCTTGACCGTTTGGGTATCAAATATGCTGCCGAAGTTAAGGGAGTACTTAATTCGGGGCGGATGACCGAAGATTACCTCCTCAACATTATTGATGACATTCAGGATGGTTTGTCGGAAATGTACTTTCATCCCGGTGTACTTCCGGATGCCGGGATCAGTTGTCGTATGCCGGGTTACCACCATCAGGAGGAGCTTGCTGCCATAACGAGTCCGAAGCTGGCAGGTAGGTTGCAAGAGTTACAAATACGGGTACAAAACTATCGTGGGGACGTAAAGTGCTGAAAACAATAGTTGTTATGATGATCGCGATAACTGCTGGAGCGATTGGTGATATTTTTCTCACTCAGGGGATGAAGAGCTCCGGAGATATCTCAACGATGGGGCTGCGCCAGATAATTTCCACTATTGCTGCGGCCATGACCGACTGGCGTCTGATCCTTGGCACGGCTCTGCAAGCGGTGTATTTTGGTCTCTGGCTGGCGGTACTGTCCTGGGAGGATCTTTCTGTTGCCCTCCCGCTTCAGGCGCTCAGCTATCTGGTTGTCGCTTTTCTAGCACAGTGGTATCTTGGGGAACAAGTGGGTGGCATGCGCTGGGCAGGTATCTGCCTGATCTGTGTTGGAGTCGCTCTGGTGACGAGAAGCAGTGTAAATTAGTAATCAAGGGGGGATCAGGATGTTGAATATACGTAAAATCGCTTTTATCGGCGGTGGTAATATGGCAGAGGCAATCATGCGCGGTCTGTTGACCGGCGAGGTCGGCGTCGGTATCTGCGTGGCGGAAATAAATCCCAAGCGGCGGGACGAACTCACTGCACAGTTTCCCAAAGTCCGTGTTGTCAGTGATGCGGCTGAAGCGGCTGAGTGGGGTGAGGTGATTATTCTCGCGATTAAGCCACAACAGGCGGAGGGGGCCCTTGATTTAATTGAGCGGGTCGTTACTCCTGAAAAACTGGTTATTTCAATTATGGCCGGCATACCGAGCGCCAAGATCGAAGCGAACCTGGCTCCAGGCTGTCGTGTTATTCGTGCAATGCCCAATACGCCTGCACTTATTGGTGTCGGGGCAACGGCTGTCTGTCCGGGGCGTAAAGTTTCAGCTACTGATCTCGACCTTGCCCGGCAGATATTTGCACTGGTTGGAACTGCTGTCACAGTGGAAGAGAAGCTGATGGATGCTGTCACCGGGCTTTCGGGCAGTGGGCCGGCTTATGTTTTTACTTTCATAGAGGCTCTTTCGGACGCGGGGGTTAAGAACGGTCTATCGCGCGAAGTTGCAGCTCAACTGGCTGTTCAAACGGTACTCGGTGCGGCGCGAATGGTTGCTGAAACCGGTGAGCATCCGACTCTGTTAAAAGAAAAGGTTACATCACCGGGCGGCACTACTATTGCGGCACTGCACGCACTGGAAAGTGGTTGCTTTCGGGGGGTTGTCATGGATGCTGTTGATGCGGCCTGCCTCAAGTCGAAGGAGCTCGCAGGGAAATAGTGTCAGCTTGAAGGCTTAATCGAGTGGCTTGGTGAACGCTCCGGGAGGATTTCATGTTTGAATCTGCCGAATTAGGTCATAAGATCAGTAAAGCGGTGTGGAAGAAGGAGATAGCTGGATTACGTGAAGGTTTGCTGGATGCACAGCTCGACCTGTTCCAGGCGAAAAAATTTCCGGTGGTGATTCTGGTAGCGGGTATCGATTGTGCCGGCAAAGGTGAAACGGTCAACCTTCTTAACGAATGGATGGATCCCCGTCACATAGAAACTCACGCCATTCGTGACCTGACTGATGAGGAACTGGAGCGCCCCAGAATGTGGCGCTATTGGCGGGTACTTCCTCCTCAATGTAAGATCGGTGTGTTCATCGGTACCTGGTATTCAGCGCCGCTGCTGGAAAACGTTTATGGCACAATCAAGAACGCCGAGCTGGATCAGCAGCTTGAGAGGATTGTTCGCTTTGAGAAGATGCTATGTAATGAAGGGACACTGGTTCTTAAATTCTGGCTGCATCTGTCACAGGATGAACAAAAAAAACGCCTTAAACTATTGGAAAAAGATCCCAAAACCCGTTGGAGAGTGACCGCTACTGACTGGGATCACTACAAACGCTACGACAAATTCCGCAAGGTGTCCGAACGGATGCTCCGCTCAACCAGTACAGCTGAAGCGCCCTGGACAGTTGTAGAGGGAACAGACCCCCGCTACCGCTATCTGACCATAGGCATGGCTATTCTTGCCGCTATTCGTCAGCGTCTTGACCTTCCTGAACCACCACGCCACGAAGAGCCTATCCCACCTATCCTCCCGACTATTGATAAGCTGTTGCTTCTGCAGACACTGGACATGTCCAAAAAGCTGAAAAAAAGTGAATTCGATAGTGAACTCGAAAAATACCAGGGCAAACTCAATTTGTTGACCCGCCACCACAACTTTAAAAAACTGTCGGTTGTAGTTGCATTTGAAGGGAATGACGCAGCCGGTAAGGGTGGGAGTATCCGGCGTATTGTTCAGGCGCTTGATGCCCGTCAATACCGGGTTATCCCTGTTGCTGCTCCGACTGAAGAAGAACGTGCCCAGCCTTATATGTGGCGTTTTTGGCGTAATATTCCTCGCAAGAGCCGCTTTGCGATTTTTGATCGTACCTGGTACGGACGTGTTCTGGTGGAGCGGGTAGAAGGATATTGCGAACAGAAGGATTGGATGCGAGCCTACGGTGAGATCAATGATTTTGAAGAGCAGATGATCCGGAACAATACAGTTGTCGTAAAATTCTGGCTTTCTATAACCAGAGATGAGCAGCTGCGGCGCTTCAAGGAACGCGAGAAGATTGGCTTCAAACGCTACAAAATTACCGATGATGATTGGCGCAATCGTGAAAAATGGGACGAGTACGAGCGTGCGGTCTGCGACATGATCGACCACACCAGTACCGAAATTGCTCCGTGGACGCTGGTTGAGGCCAACGATAAGTATTTTGCCCGTATCAAGGTGCTAAAGACACTTTGTGAGCGGATTGAGAAAGCGCTGGAAAAATAGTGTTACGACAGTGTGAGCATCTTTACAAAACCGCGCTCCAGTGTGCGCAGAATTGAAAAGCAGAGTTCGGCAGCAGGCCGATGATTGAATGAAACGTATGGATGGCGGATGTAGCAGGGGATCGCACCGGCTGCCAGCGCTGCGAGGCAGCCGGTCAGCAGTCGGTCATCAACCATCATCACAGACGAAAGGGGGACTCCGGCGAGTTCCCCTGTTTTGTTAAGGCCATCTGGATATGGTTTCTTTCTGACTCCGGAGATGAAGCGCATTGCGGGAAAGTTATCGGCAAACCATTGTCTACGCTCTTCGGTTGGTTTGTTGGATAGAATAAAAATCATGTTTCCGCCAAAGACCGCTTCACATTGTTTCATCCATGAAACCGCTTCGGGTAGCGGTACGGGGGCGCCATGATGTGCAAGTACACCATCGAAATCCAGCGCCAGTGCTTTAATTCCGGATAGCTGCATCACTGTAGGGTCAAGCTCAAGAATGGCAGCATTGGCTGGAGTGTGGTCAAGCAATTGCCGCAGTTCATGACGATGGCGGTTTCCGAGCGAAAAACCTGCCAGTATGTGAGAAAATGGGCCCATTATCAGCTGCTCTTCTGATGGTCTTTCTGGGCCAGTGAAACAAGGTAATATACGATACCCAGAATCAGCAGGGTGCCGGCCAGAAAGGCCTGGGTGGTGAGGTCGTCTTTACGCAGGGTCGATATGAGAATTTCACGAATCATCGCGACTATAATCACGCCTATGAACACCAGAATGTTGAACTTACCCCCCTTGAGGTTTTTTATCTCATTGTCCATCAGCTCAATCATCATCCACAGAATAAGCAATGATCCAAGCGCTGACAGGATCCCTTTTTCCATATCCCCCTTGAAAATATTCAGGATATCCCAGACAAAAAGAATGACAACAGAAATGGATACTCCTGCAAGAGCCAGTACCAGTGCGAGATTCAGGCCATAGGTGAAGCGTTCTGTTGCTTTGATCAAGAAAGATTCTACTTTGCGGGAAACGAAGACTTTTTTCATCTCTTCTTCGCGGTATGAGGTGCTCATCACATCGAGATTCATGTCGAGAATCTTTTCGACAGCTTCGCGTAAAACGCGACGTTGTTCACGATCAGAATAATTGAGATCTATCAGTCCCAAAAGGAAATGGCGAATCTGATTCATGGCAGCGTTGACAAAGTGGACGCTAAGGCCGGCTTTGACATGGGCATGACCGATTCGGGTAAGATGGTTCATGTAGTGATTGTCATATATGCCGGTGAAGAGTGAGAGAAACCAATTGTTGTGCATTTCCCTCAGGCGTGGCCGGTTGCTGCTGTTGAGGATTGCCGCTGTTTCCGGGAGGCTGTAGAGATAGTCGTAAAACTCAAGAGAGAAGCGTTCCTGATTCTCCTCTGCGAGTGGTCGCAGCGACAGCAAAAGTTCTGCGTCCTGATCGGTAAAGCGATAGTGGTCGCGTAAGTCCTGCATGGTAAACATGAAGTTATCTCCCGTACTTATATGCGGCAGCGCAGGTTCCCTCACTGGAAACCATACAGGCGCCTACCGGCGATTCTGGTGTGCAGAGGGTTGCAAATAGCGGACAGCCGAACGGTGTCAGCTTGCCTTTCAGTACCTCGCCACAGAGACAGGCCGGATTTTCAACTGCATCCGGCACGTCTAATACGAGGACTTGTTCGGCATCAAAATCGGCATATTCAGGTCTTATTGTTAAGCCGCTACCGGGCAATACGCCAAGACCACGCCATGCGGCGTCACAAGGCTCAAAGAGCTGATGGAGAAATGTCTGCGCTTTTTGATTGCCTTCCCAGGAGACGGCACGACTGTACTGTATTTCAACTATGCCTGTCCCAGCCAACGTCTGAGCTAACAGCATCTCAATACCATGCATGACGTCGGCTGGTTCAAAACCGGTTACCACACATGGCAGGTGATACTTCTCTGCTAAAGGCTTGTAGGCATTGCCACCGATAACTGTGCTGACATGTGCCGGACAGAGATAGCCCTTTATGTTAAGTTCCGGATCGGCGGACAATATTTCCATCGGTTGCGGCATGGTTTTGTGAGAGGCCAGCACACAGTAGTTTTTTAGCTTGAAACGGGCGGCTTCGAGGATGCTGGCGGCAATTGTAGGGGCAGTGGTTTCAAAGCCAACTCCCAGAAAAACCACCCGGCGCTCCGGATTGTTTTTCGCCAAAGCAACGGCGTCAAGTGGTGAGTAGACGATGCGGATGTCGGCACCGACTGCTCTTTGTTCCATTAACGAAGAGTGGCTTCCGGGAACGCGCAGCATATCACCAAAAGTGACGACAATATTATGTGGATCAGCCGCGCATGCCAGCGCTTTGTCGACGTAGCCGATCGGGGTAACACAGACCGGGCAACCGGGGCCGGAGACAAGTCTGATCTTGTCAGGCAACAGAGTCCGGATGCCGTACTGGTATATCGACATGGTATGGGTGCCACAGACCTCCATAAAATTGACCGGAGATGTTAAGCGCTCAGCCATCCGATGAATATTTGTCGCCATGTTCTGTACGAGTTTTCGATCGCGAAATTCATCCTGGAATTTCATACCCCCGGTTATGCTCCCAGTCAGCGTTTCTGTCATGCCATGTCCTCATCTGAAAAAACTTCCCGCATCAGCCGAATGGTCTCCTCAGCGTACTCCTCATCCAGTCTGGAGATGGCAAATCCGGCGTGAATGATGACATAATCTCCGACCGCAACATCTTCGCCAAGCAGCATGACGTTGGCCTCTTTTTTGACGCCATCGACTTCAGCTACGACGTCGTCCCCCACCTTACTAATAATTTTCATCGGTACGCCCAGGCACATATCAGATAGATCTCCTTCCTGCGATTGCAGCTTGTCCCAGAGCAATGCCGCCGTCATTAGGCGGCACCAGTCGATGGGTATAAACTTCCAGCCCTTTATTGACCAGAGCATTATATATCATTTCACTTAAAAGGCGATTCTGAAAAACACCTCCAGAGAGAATGATGCGGTCAAGGCCTGTGGATTCGGCGATCAGCGTGCAGACCTCTGCTGCGGCAGATGCAACTGTCTTATGAAAACGATAAGCGATTGCAGAGGCATGCAGACCTCCGTTTATATCGTATAGGATCTCCTTAATCATCGGGACAAAGTCCAGTTGGAGAGGAGTCTCGCCATGCCGCATTATGGTGTAGTTATAGCTGTTATCTACCTCATCCTCTCTGCTTTCTGCCATAGCCTCAAGTTCAATCGCCCCCTGGCCGTCATACGAAACGGTATGGCGCAGATTCAGCAACGCTGCAACTGCGTCGAACAAACGACCGCAACTGGAGGAGAGCGGGGAATTGATCCTGCGTCTCAGCATCTGAGCAAACAGCGCCTGTTCTGACTCCGGAAGGATTCGGGCCACCGGGTGATCAATCGAAAAAGCAGCTTCTCCCAGAGCCTGTTGCAGATATGCCATCGCCATGCGCCACGGTTCACGTACAGCGGCATCTCCCCCTGGTAACGGTACCGTTCGAAAGTGCCCGGCTCGTCGATAGTCATTATAACCACCAACCAGAAATTCGCCTCCCCAGATGGTGCCGTCTGGTCCAAAGCCGGTGCCGTCGAAGATAATTCCGATCACGTCTCCGTCAAGGCCGTTTTCAGCCATACAGGAAGCAAGGTGGGCATGATGATGCTGTACGCGAATCAGTGGCAGCATTGTGCTCTCAGCAAAACGGGAGGAAAGGTAGTCGGGGTGTAGGTCGCAGGCGACCAGAGCCGGTTTGATCGTCAGCAAATCAGATAGATGTGTAACAGTATGGTTGAACGATTCAAGTGTAGAACTGTTCTGTAGATCGCCGATATGCTGGCTGAGTACGGCGTTGTTAGCGGAGGCAAAGCAGACGGCACTCTTAAGCTCGGCACCAGTCGCCAATAGCGGCTGCAATGTGAAGGGGAGGGTTATAGCCCGCGGTGCATATCCTCTGGCGCGACGGTAAAAAAGTGGTTTCCCATGAAAAATCCGCATTACCGAATCATCGCTGCGAATATGAATCGGTCGGTCGTGAATCAGGAAAAAGTCTGCTATTTCGGCCAGGCGCAACAGGGCCTCACTGTTTTCAAAAGCCACCGGTTCGTCGGAAATATTGCCACTGGTCATTACAAGAGCTGTGAGCGAAAGATGAGTAATTAGGGGGGATGGATGAGTGTCAAACAGCAGATGATGCAGCGGTGCGTATGGCAGCATCATGCCGAGCCAACCGTTATCCGGAGCTATCAATGACGAAAGCGATGTGGAGTGCCACCTTCTGACAATTACGATTGGGGCTTCCGGAGAACTGAGCAGACGCTCTTCCATGTCGTTCATAAACGCCAGTTCTCGGGCTACCTCAAGAGACGAGGCCATGATGGCAAAGGGCTTTTCATCCCGTTTTTTTCTCTCACGCAAACGTTTCACAGCGTTATGGTTCTTGGCATCAACGGCAAGATGGTAGCCACCGATTCCCTTGATTGCGAGAATAGCGCCGTTTTTAAGTAACTCAACAGCTCTGGCGACCGCTTCATCGCGTGTTGCGATTATCTCACCGGTAGAGGTGAGTAGTTTTACCTGAGGTCCGCAGGCGTGACAGGCGATCGGTTGGGCATGAAAGCGCCGGTCGAGCGGATTCTC
>SESG01030843.1_pt1 | contig 10194 bp, 6 predicted proteins | sample 3171421 | NCBI WGS metagenome assembly SESG01 (sample SAMN10866946, study PRJNA518727) | freshwater metagenome | biome: subpolar coniferous forest; feature: holomictic lake; material: water; isolation source: holomictic Lake 227, 6 m and 8 m depth | place: Canada: near Kenora, Ontario | collected... | reverse complement strand
GCACTCGATTGGCATCCTGCGCGACATTACAGAACGTAAACTGGCACAGGAAGCCATACAGAAAAGCAATAAAAAATGGGAAGCGACAATTGCGGCATCTCCAGATGGCATAGGGATGATTTCCATGGATGGTAATCTGCAATTGATGTCTGATAAGATGGCAACGATATTTGGCTATAATATCAGTGAAAAAGATCAATATATTGGTAAATCGATCGTCAGTTTCATTGATCCGTCAAATCAAAATTTACTGCTCAGCAACATCCAGAAATTGCTTTCTGAAGATAGCGACCATAAGATTACTGAATATCTCGCAGTCCGAAAGGATGACAGCAGGTTTTATATCGATGTGAATTCTTCCCTTTTGCTTGATTCTAAAGGGCAACCTGAAAGTATCCTGTTTGTTGGACGCGATATTACCGAACGCAAACAGGCCGAGTTGGCACTCCACGAAAGTGAAAACATGCAAAGGCTTTTGCTCGATAGCCTTCCCGTTGGTGTTGTCATTGTTGATCCCGAAACCAGAATTATCGAGAGGGTTAACGACCATGTTTCGACCCTTTTTGGTGCACCCGCTGATTTTTTGGTAGGCAATATTTGTCACTCGTTTTTATGCCCTGCAATGAATGGTTCTTGTCCCGTTATTGATCTTGGACAAAGCGTGGATAATTCCGACAGGGTGATGATGCGGGTCGATGGATCTTCGATTCCCATTTTAAAGACCGTAAAACATGTCACCCTGAATGGCCGACAAAAACTACTGGAGTGTTTTGTTGATATTTCTATTCAGAAACGTGCTGAGGATAAGTTAAAAGAGAGCGAGGCCAATTTCCGTACTTTTTTCGAAAGTATGGACGATATTGTTATGGTCGGAAATCAACAGGGCGAACTTTTCTTTACAAATAGGGCCGCAACCATCAAACTTGGTTACAGTACAGGTGAACTAAATAAAATGAACCTGTTTGAATTGTACCCTTTATCTTTGAGGAGCGAGGCAGATCATGTTTTTGTTGAAATGTTGGCTGGTAAAAAAGATATAAGCACATTACCGTTGGCAAAAAAAGACGGATCTTACTTACTTGTGGAAACTAGGGTTTGGTTTGGACAATGGGATGGGAAAGATTGCATTTTTGGTTTATCGAAAGACATTACCGAAAATAAAAAACTTGAAGAGGACATCAAACTTCAAAACGATTTTTACAATGTTATTTCCACACTTTCTGAGAAATTGATTCAGGCCGATTCGGACATGTTGGCCTACGAAATCAACAATTCCCTTGAAAAACTGGGCCTGTTCAACCAAGTTGACAAAGCCTATATTTTCGAGATGAATCAGTCGATGGACGTAATGAACAACATTTTTGAATGGTGTGCCCCTGGAATTGAACCTTCGATTGAAAAGCTTCAAAATATACAGGTTACTTTTTTCCCTGATTGGAAGGAGGCATTTCTTAACAACGAACATATTTACATCAAGAAGGTTAGCCAATTACCAGAGGAAAGGCGTTGGGAACGAGAGATCCTGGAGGCGCAGTTTGTTAAATCTGTAGTCGCAGTGCCCATGTTTTATGGTTCCTCGTTAATCGGGTTTATTGGTTTCGATTCATTGTTCGAGGAGAAACAATGGAAAGATCAGGTCATTACCTTGCTTAAAATTTATGCCAATGTTTTGGCTGGTGTGATCAACAAGAAGAAAACCGAGGCAACCCTTTTAAAGGCGAAGCAAGAGGCTGATATTGCGAGCAAAGCGAAATCGGAATTTCTGGCCAACATGAGCCACGAGATCCGGACACCGCTTAACGGAATAATCGGCTTTACCGACCTGTTGATGCGGACACCGTTAAATATAATTCAGCAACAATATGCCGAAAATGTAAATACTTCCGGTCATACTTTATTGGGGATTATTAATGATATTCTCGACTTTTCGAAAATTGAAGCCGGGAAAATGGAGCTTGAACTGATTAAAACGGACATGATCGAGCTGATCGGGCAAACTTCGGATATCATTAAATACCATGTTTCGCAAAAGGGAATCGAGTTCCTGCTCAATATTCAGCCAGAGATGCCCAGGTTTGCTATCATTGACCCTCAGCGTCTGAAGCAAATACTGATCAATCTGCTTGGAAATGCTGTGAAGTTCACAGAGTCAGGCGAGATTGAGTTTATGGTTTCCTTCATTAAAAAAGATGATGATAAGGGCGTTTATACAATCCATGTAAGGGATACCGGAATAGGTATCGACACCGATCAACAGAAAAAATTGTTTCGCGCATTTTCACAGGCAGATAGTTCAACAACGCGCAAATTTGGTGGCACAGGACTTGGCCTTACCATTTCAAATATGCTGGCACAAAAAATGGGAAGCACGATCGAAATAATCAGTGAGCCTGGTAAAGGCTCCGATTTCTTTTTTTCCATTGAAACTGCCTACGAATATGGGGAGAAGCTTGATGGGAATAGTCTCTCCGAAATCAAAAGCGTTATGGTAATCGATGATAACGATAACAACCGTTTGATCCTTGAGCATACTTTTGTCAACTGGGGGATTAAATTTGTTGGATTCGACAATGGCCTGTCTGCATTGAAGTTCATCGAAAAATCGGATCCATTGGATGTGATCATTGTCGATTATCACATGCCCTATCTCAACGGTTTGGAAACCATTGGCCTGATCAGGGATAAACTGAACCTGTCTCCCGAACAGCAACCTGTCGTTTTGCTCCATAGTTCCGCCGATGATCTGAAAATATATGAAGAGTGCAAAAAACTTGGTGTCAAATTTAACCTAACCAAACCTGTTAAATCTGAGGAATTGCTCCATTATTTAAAAAATGTCCGACTGCCATCGCCAAGCGGCGAAATAGCCAAGGTGAAACCTTTAATTAAAGAGATAGTTGACATTTCGATCGATAATGCCCCAACAATATTGGTCGTTGAAGATGTTTTGATCAACATGCTGCTTGTAACAACTTCATTAAGACAATTCATTCCCAATGTCAGGATTTTAGAAGCCAAAAACGGAAGGGAAGCTGTGGTGTCAGCATCATCCAAAAAGCCGGATTTGATCTTCATGGATATCCAGATGCCTGTAATGAGTGGCATCGAAGCCACGATTGAGATCCGTAATTTTGAAAGAGGTTCAGGTGGCCATATACCGATTGTTGCCTTAACTGCCGGTGCAATTAAGGAAGATAAGGAGAAATGTTTAACTGCCGGAATGGACGATTTCATGACCAAGCCCATCGACCAGAATTTAATGTTTTCGATGTTGAAAAAATACCTTGTGGTCCTTAACCAGGAAAGTGAAACCATGGGGCAACCGGATGAGGGGAGTAATAATCATAGACATTTCGACCTGGTCAACCTGATGGAAAACATTGGGAACAATCGGACATTGTTGAAGGAATTGATCGAAATCGTACCGGACCAATTTTCGAACGATTTTTCATTGCTAAAAAAGGCGATTGACCTCAACAATAAGGAAGAAATCAAAAAAGTGGCCCATTCTCTTAAAGGGGCGGCTTTCAGTATGTGTTTCAATCAATTGGCGCAAATGACACAGGAATTCGAACAGGATGTAAACAATGACGACTTTGGCGAAATTGTTGAAAAATACAATTCAATCATGTTGGAATGGGATCAAATTATAATGGTATTAAAAGGATTATCCTTGTAATAAATGCCAATATTCCTTATTTTAGTGCATCAGGTATGTCCCTACTCTGGGTTTTTATTCAGGGAATTTGATGGAATATTTGTTAACACACTTCTATTCGCTTATAAAAAGGCCATTTACACTGATTTTATTTGTTTTTACTTTAATCCGGTTTTATTTTCGTACCCGAATTAATTCGATCATTGTTTAGTAAAAGCAAAAAAGTTCTTAGTAAAAGTAAAAAGTCTTAGAATTAAGTAGATCATTAAAAACAGAATTATGAAAGCAAGAAGTTTGTATTTAGCTATAGCGATGCTTAGCTTAATGGTATGGGGCTGTAATAAAAGCACCAGTTTGGACAGCACCTCGGCAAGTGGTGTTTCTCTCAAATCTTCATTGAACAGTGGAATTCAAGATCTCTCCTCAGCGTTGACAGCTATTTCGTCAACGTCTGGTTATCAGGTTTTAACGGGTTCCAGTTCATTGACAACAAAATCGACCACCACATCGGCTTTAGACACTACATTGACCAATAGCATTTTATTGACCGATATTAGTGGTGTTTATGATTACAAATCGAAAACGGTACAAAAAGGGCAGGGTTCAATTATGCGTTTTTTTACAAAGTCGGCAGAGAACCCTTTGATGATCGTTAATCTTCCCGAAGAAAAAGTTTTATCCCCCAAAGATCTGCTGCATTACAAAGCAAGCGATACATTGTTGGTAAACAACTATAAGGTAACACTTTCCGAGTATCAGTACCGGTTTACCTACTTTAAAGGATGGGATTATAAAATGGCATCAAACATCAACATTAAAAGCGTAGATGCAGGTGCATTGAAGATCCAATCATCAAACAACAGTTTGAACGGCTATCATTTTGCTTCGCAGTATGTGTTTACAAATGGCTATAACGTTAATTATCAATATGTTTCAGGCGACACGGCACAATCCGTTTATGCCATTACAAAAGATTCAAAAACACTTTACGAGGAAAAATATACCGCTATCAAATCAGCAACCAGTTTCAAGCATGCTGAAAAAACCTATTCGTTTACAATTGGCAATGTCCAAATAATCAGGACTATGGGCAAAAATAGCCTCGACAGTGCAAAGGTATATGTTGGTGGTGTACTGCAATTGAACTCAAAGGTAACGATTGTTGACAAAGTTACCGATGTGACCGACCAGTCGGTGACCCATAAGAAGAGGGAAATGCAAATCACTTTCGATGATGGTACTGTGAAGACAATGACCGAACTCTTGGGCGCCAGTATCGACAATGTTGATACGCTTTTCACTTCAATGCGTTCAGTATGGTTCGCCACCTCGATTATCGACTGGATTGCTTGGGATATCTACACCAAGAAATAGCTTCAAAGCTTCTATTTAACCATTTATAGTTTTATGGATTGGCCATGCCCCTGATCGGGGCATGGCTTTTTTTATTTTGTCCCAAAAGTATTTTCTGGATATCTTCCCTGAACAAAAACACGGTTTCATTTATACTTTATCACCTTTTACTGATTTTTGTTAATAATCTATCAATGTAGATGTATCTTTATTGCAAAATAGTGAACAAGTACATTTAATATCCGATAACATCATCAAAAATTGAAAATGAACAAAAATACCAACATCCATTTATTTGAGTTTCTCCTGATCGGGGTACTGTGGTTGGGCATTTTCTCAATTCCTTTTTTCACCCAGCGGGCCAACAACTATTTTGATTGGAGTACGCTGTTGATGGATTGGATGCGGATATTCTTCTTCTTTACCATATTTGTTGTAAATACGACCTTGCTTGTTCCAAAATTTTTGCTGACGAAAAAGTATTCGTTTTACATTGTTTCGTCAATCATTATGATTTTTTTATTTGCGGGGCTTGGTATTTTTTTGAAAGTGGTCTTATTTCCACCGCCAGAAGCAATGCCGCCCATGAATCTTGGACCTGGCACACCACCCATTGAATTAAGTCAGGGAATGCCTGCACCGCTTGGATACCGCCCCGAAAGCCAGCCAGTGAAAGAGTCTTTGTTTATGGCACTCTCTGCAAATGTGGTGATATCTTTTCTGATCGTAGGAAGCAGTACGGCGTTAAAAGTAATTTCCAAATGGTTATTCGAGGAAAACAGGCGCAAAGATGTCGAAAAGGAACAACTCAAAACCGAACTGGCCCTTTTGAGGCATCAGGTTAGCCCCCATTTTTTTATGAATACTCTAAATAACATTCATGCGCTTATCGACATCAATACCGAAGATGCAAAAGATACCGTCATCCGCTTATCGACAATGATGCGCTATTTGCTCTACGATACGGCACATGGGCGTACTAGCCTTAGGAAAGAGATCAATTTTATAGAAAGCTATGTCTCCCTGATGCGGTTGAGGTTCTCCTCAAAAGTGTTGGTAACGGTGGATGTGCCAAAGCAAATCCAGGATATCCAGATTCCTCCAATGCTCTTCATCTCTTTCCTTGAAAATGCCTTTAAACATGGCGTTAGTTACCAACATGAGTCCTTCGTTTTGTTCAAATTGGATATTGTTGGGCAGCGCTTAAATTGTACGATAAAAAACAGCAAACATGCCACAAAGGAGCTTAGTGATTCAAGCTACTCCGGTATTGGCCTTACAAATGTGAAGAAAAGCCTGGAACTTCTTTTTGGAAATGATTATACCCTCGAAATTGTTGACAATGAAAACGACTTTACTGTAAATTTAAGCGTTCCATATCATGAAAATTAACTGTTTGGCAATTGATGACGAACCGCTGGCATTGAAGCAGATAGGTTCTTACATCGAACGGACACCTTTTTTTGACCTTGTGTCCCTGTGTACTAGTGCCGTTGAGGCAATGAAATATCTGGCCGATGATAAAATTGACCTGATGTTTGTGGATATCAACATGCCCGATCTGAGCGGGATGGAGTTTGTGCAGTCGCTGGGAAAAAAACCACAAGTTGTTTTTACCACAGCCTATAGCGAATATGCGATACAAGGTTTTCAGGTCGATGCGCTTGATTATTTGTTGAAGCCTATCAGTTATGCTGTTTTTCTAAAGTCGGCCAATAAGGCAAAAGCTTGGTTCGAACTGAAGTACAGGCCTTTAGATAATCAACAACCTTCCCAGGATTACCTGTTTGTGAAATCGGATTACAAGTTGATCAGGATCATGCTTTCTGATATAAGTTATATCGAAAGTTCAAATGAGTACATTACGATCCATCTGGTCAATGAAAAACCGGTGACAACCCTTATGCGCTTGAAATCGATGGAAGAACAGCTTCCCGAGAAATTGTTTATGCGCATACACCGCTCCTTTATTGTCAATCTCGAAAAAGTAAAGGTTATCGAGCGCAACAGGATCGTATTTGATGCGAAGACCTATATTCCAATAGGAGACCAATACAAGGAAAAATTTCAGAAATTTGTCGATAAATCGTTCCCGATATGAGATTAAAAAAAAATATTGCAACAAGCGAGGCCGGATTTATTTTCAATCCGGGGACAGGTGATTCCTACTCTTCCAATCCAATTGGGTCTGAGATCTTGTCCCACCTTAAAGAGGATATTGACCGCAAGGTGATGATCGATTTGATTTGTTCAAAATATGATGTTGACAGGATCCAATTTGAAAAGGATATGGATGATTTTATTTCACAACTAACAGACAATAACTTACTTGATGATTAACAACTTTAATGGGAAACAAAAATTAGTAATTGCAGTAACAGGGCTCAATGCGATCGATAGTCCGGGTCCAGGTGTGGCCGTGATCCGTGCGATCAGGGAGTGTCCCGATTTTGATGTTCGGATCATAGGGCTTAGTTACGAAGCCCTCGAACCTGGTATCTATATGCACGATATTGTTGACAAAACTTATCAGATTCCCTATCCGTCAGCAGGGATCGAGCCTTTACTTGACCGGATAAGGGATATTCATGAAAGGGAGAATATCAATTTGGTGATCCCCAATTTCGATGCCGAGTTGTTCAATTTTATTAAGATTGGCCCCAAACTTGGAAATTTGGGCATCCATTCCTTCCTTCCCGACCTCGAACAATTTGAGGCACGGCATAAAATGGAACTTTACGAATTTGGGAAAAAAAATGGTATGTTGGTCCCTGCGGACAGGCTCATTTATAACTCATCGGAATTGGCAAAAGTTGCCGAGGAGTTGCAATATCCATTGGTCGTAAAAGGGAAATATTACGATGCAACAATTGCCCATACAAGCGAACAGGCACAAAAGGCATTTAACCAATTAAAATCGAAATGGGGTTTACCGATTATAGCGCAGGAGTTTATCAACGGAACGGAGATTAACATTGCTGCCCTGGGAGATGGGGAAGGGAATACAATTAGTGTCGTTCCTATGCGAAAACTGTACATTACCGACAAGGGAAAAGCCTGGGCAGGTATCACTATTGATGATCAGAGCTTTACGGATCTGGCACGTAAGTTCGTCAAAGCGACAAAATGGCGCGGCGGTTGCGAGTTGGAAGTGATGCAAACCAAAGATGGGAAACCTTACATTATGGAGGTGAACCCCCGTTTCCCGGCATGGATTTACCTTACTGCGGCAGCAGGCCAAAACCAACCTGCCACACTTGTAAAAATGGCAATGGGAGAAAAAGTAGTGCCGTTCACAAACTATGCAGTAGGAAAAATATTTATCCGCTATTCCTGGGACCTGATTACTGACGTCAGCGAATTCCAGATTATATCCGGAACAGGAGAGTTGTAATTAATTCATTAATAATCAAATTATACTAAACTATATATGGAAAAATTGAAGTACGAAAGGCCGGTGATTAAAAAACTGAGCACTGGTTTCACCAATAAATTTGGAGGCCAGTCGAAGAATGAGGCAGTTACCCATATCGAAAGTGTGAGTGTCAACGAATTGATAGGTAAATACGGTTCGCCTCTTTTTGTCCTTTCCGAACGGCAAATACGGCGCAATTATCAAAATGCAACAAGGATTTTCAGGACACGTTATCCAAAAGTTCAGTTTGCCTGGTCATACAAAACAAATTATCTGAATGCCGTATGCCGAGTGTTTCATCAAGAAGGTTCATGGGCAGAAGTTGTTTCAGGATTCGAATATGATAAGGCCATTGCAAATGGTGTGCCTGGCAACAAGATCATTTTTAACGGGCCCGATAAAAAAGATGAAGAATTGATCAAGGCCTCCCGAAACAATTCACTCATCCACATTGACCATTTCGATGAATTGTACACCTTGATCAAACTAAGCGACGAACATCAGTTGAAACCACTGGTTGCAATCCGTGTCAACATGGATACCGGCATCTATCCCAAATGGGACCGGTTCGGTTTTAATTTCGAAAATGGTCAGGCATGGAATGCCATTACACGGATACTTAACAGTGAAAACCTCAACCTGGTTGGGTTGCATTGCCACATAGGCACCTTTATGCTCACTACCACTGCTTATGCTATAGCCGCTACCAAATTGTGCGAACTGGCATGGAGCCTAAAGGTAAAACACAACAAGACAATCCAATACCTTGATTTGGGCGGTGGATTTCCTTCTACAAACACTTTGAAAGGCTCTTATCTGCCTGGTACGGATACTGTACCTTCAATTGATCAGTTTGCCGATGTGATTACCGATGTGATCCTGAATTTTGGGTTCAAACAAGAAGATCTTCCCTTGCTGATCCTGGAGACAGGACGAGCCCTGATTGACGATGCGGGTTACCTGCTTGGGACAGTATTGGCCAACAAACGCCTTTCGGATGGCCGGCGTGCTACCATTCTGGATTTCGGGGTGAATTCTCTTTTTACATCATTCTGGTACGAACACAAGGTCAGCCCTGCCCAGGAGAGTGGGCAACATACCGAAGAAACGGTATTGTATGGTCCTTTATGTATGAACATTGATGTGATCCGTGAAAACATCACGCTGCCCCTGCTCCAGAAGGGGGACCGGTTGATTGTGCATAAAGTTGGGGCTTACAACATGACACAATGGATGCAGTTTATTACATTACGTCCAAATGTTGTGATGATCGATAAGGACAACAATACCCACGTAATCCGGAACGCCGAAACACGGGAATACATTGAATCGGCTGAGCAAATTCCGCCACATTTAACCAATTCTTAAACAAACATGTCGATCAAAAAATCCTATACGGTATTTCGCGAAATTGTATGGCCCGCAACGCTGAACAGTTATTCTGTCATCTTTTTTCTGAACAACAAGGTTTTTGCCGGAGGTTTGATACTTATCACGTTTTTTAATTTTTTTGCCGGGTTAAGCGGTTTAATAGCCGTATTGACCAGTGTATTGATTGCCAATACAATGGGTTTTGACAAATACCAATTGAAAAAAGGATTATTTAGCTTTAATGCATTGCTTACGGGAATCGGAATGGGAACTTTTTTTGATCCGGGAACCGTTTACTTCAGCCTGTTGCTGCTTGCATCCCTTCTTACCCTTATCCTTTCTGTAACCCTGAGTGGTTGGCTTGGAAAATATGGGTTGCCCCATCTTAGTATCCCAT
>SESG01018196.1_pt1 | contig 10198 bp, 9 predicted proteins | sample 3171421 | NCBI WGS metagenome assembly SESG01 (sample SAMN10866946, study PRJNA518727) | freshwater metagenome | biome: subpolar coniferous forest; feature: holomictic lake; material: water; isolation source: holomictic Lake 227, 6 m and 8 m depth | place: Canada: near Kenora, Ontario | collected... | reverse complement strand
GAGATATTTGATAATTTGAACAAATATTTGAAGCAGGAGATTAGTTTGGTTATAGTTGATGGAATGACCATTCTCTACAGATTGGATTTCGCATCCGCAAGAGAGAAGGAAAAGTCGGACATGTATAAGGTTAATTCGATTCTTGTTGAACAGATGAGGACTCTGGCAGAGATTGCTAGAAAGAGGGGAATCCCGGTGCTAGTTACGAATCAAGTTTATAGGTGGGAAGATTCGGATAAGATGGTTGGTGGAGACATATTAAAGTATTGGGGGAAGTGTTTGATTGAAATTACAAACCAGTCTGGGAAAAGGATTGCATATCTTAGGAAACATAGAAGTTTGCCGGAAAAGGAGTTTGTCTTCCAACTTGCAAATGAAGGAATAAAGAAAAAGGGTTGGATTTGAACAGAAAAGTATTTAACTTCAGCTTGTAGGGGGTTTTTATGGAGCCCAAGTCAGTTAGAGCAATGTATGCATTTTCTGGAGATCCAATTACTTATGGTCATGTTGATGTTGTTAAAAGAGCTGCAGGTATGTTTAGTGATTTGATTGTTGGAATTGGAGTAAATCCAGACAAAAAGTATACATTCAGTTTGGATGAAAGATTGGAGATGGCTCAGCGCACTCTCACCGGAATTCCAAATGTAACTGTTCTTGCATTTAAGGGTTTATTGATTGATTATGCTTTGGAAGAGGGGGTCGATTTCGTCGTTCGTGGATTTAGAAGTGCATCAGATATAGAGTATGAGATGAATATCATTCGTGCAAATAGGAGTCAATGGGACAATGTAGATGTATGTTTTCTTCCAGCAAATGACTCTAAGGTCCACATTAGTTCATCTACGACAAAAAACTTGCAGAAGGAGCAAGGGGATGTTCACAATTATGTTACTTCATATGTTAAGCAGAGGCTTGAAGAGAGGGTTTCTGAGCAGTACGTTTTAGGTATAACTGGGACCATGGGGGCGGGCAAGTCGTATGTCGGAGATAAGTTCGTAGAGCTAGGGAAGTCTAGAGGTGTAAATGTGCATAATGTAGATTTAGACAAAATAGGGCACCAGATTTTGGGCGAATTGATGAATCCATTTTATATTGAGACTCGAAAGAAAATTGTTGATGCATTTGGACCAATTGTAAGAAGGACAGATGGTTTTATCGACAGAAAGGAGCTGGGTAAAATAGTGTTTAATGATAAAGATGCCTTACACACTCTTGACGAGATAATGTATGAACCAATGCTTCTTAGAACGAAAAGAGAAATGCATGGCAAGAAAGGCTTAATCTTATTGAATGCGGCCTTGCTTGCAGAAGCGAATTGGTCCTACTTGTGCAATCATAATTCTGTACTTGTCAATTGTGATAAGGCAAGTCAAGTTAGAAGATTGAAATCGAGAGGATTGTCAGATGAGCAATTGGAGAGAAGAGTTGCAAGCCAATATGATTTTGATAAGAAGAAAAAGACATTGCAGGAAGCAATGGCTAGAGATAATAATGGTACTATAATCGAAATAGATAACTCAGATGGAATGGATAATATAGAAAATGCATTTGAACAAGTTATTCAGGCTCTGGGAGTCAAAAATGTACCTGCAAAATAGATTTCTAAATCTTTCTTGGGAACTTGGAGTTGGTATGGGAGATGCCCAGGTTACATTTGGCAAGTTAAAGAGAGCATATGAACCAAGGGCATATCATAACTTGACTCATATAGAGGAATGTTTGAATGAATTGGATGGTGCTAGGAGATTGGTGACGAACTTGCCTGCGGTTGAATTGGCTCTATGGTTTCATGACGCAGTTTACGAAGTTTCCAGAGAAACAAAGGCTGGAATGAATGAAGAAAGGAGTGCCGAATTTGCTAAAATAGAAATGCGAAATTGGGGATTGAATGAAGAATTGGCGGGAATTGTTGAACAACATATTCTTATGACTAAACATAAACATATTCCTGGTACAATAGATGGCCGCATAGTCGTTGACATAGACATGTCCATACTTGGAAAGCCTTGGGAAAGATATGCTGAATACAAGAAAGGAATTAGAAAGGAATTTGCTTGTTATGATTGGGATGAGTTTATATATGGGAGAAAGAAATTTTTATCTGCTCGTCTGACTAAGAAGAATGTTCTATTTGAGGATGAAAAACCACAGATATTTCATACAGGACATTTCTATGACTTGTATGAAAAGCAGGCTCAGGAAAATATGGCTCGTGAATTTGGATTGCTTGCAGAAAGTACTTGATTTTATTAATTTGATTAGTAATAGTTAAATAGGTAATCTACGTTTTTTCTTTATGGATTATTCAGAGTTGGTGGATGTGTATGAACAACTGGGAAAGACTGCTGGAAGACTGGATAAGACTGTTATTTTAGCTGAATTTTTTAAAAAAGTAGCAAAGAAAGGAAATAGTAAATGGTTGTATTTGTTGTATGGCAAAGTATTGCCAGACTACGACTCTCGAGAATTTGGTATATCTAGGCAGTTGGTAATCAAAGCTCTTGCGTCTGCATATGGTATATCCTCAGAAAGTATTGAACAGAAGTTTAGAAAGATAGGTGACTTGGGAGAGATTGCAGAATCTCTTTACAATGAAAGGAAGCAATCTGTGTTGTTCAAAAAGAAGTTGACTATTGATTTCGTCTTTGATACGCTTTCAAAAATAATTGACATAGATGGAAAGGGTTCGGTTGACAGGAAGATTGCACTCATTTCGGAAATCCTGGCTTCTGCCAGTGCCAAGGAAGCGAAGTATGTTGCTAGAACCTTGCTTGCCGATTTGAGAGTCGGAGTAGCACAGGGAGTTATACGAGACGCCATGAATTCAGCTTTTTTTGGAAATGATTCGGAGATGGCGGACAAGATTGAAGCCGCATATGACATGGCTAATGACATTAGCAGAGTGTTTGATGCTTGTGCAAAAGGGAAAAAAGAGTTGGATAAGATTGGACTTGAGCCAGGAAGACCTATGAATGTAATGCTTGCAGTAAAATCAGAAAGCATTGATGAGGGATTTGAAGTTTGTGGGAGACCTGCTGCAATTGAACAGAAGTATGATGGCTTTAGAATGTTGATAAATAAGAAAGATGGAAAAATAACATTGTTTACAAGAAAGTTGGAGAACGTTACGGCGCAGTTTCCAGATGTTGTGGAAGCTGCGTTGAAACATGTTGAAGCAGAAACATTTATTCTTGACTCGGAGGTCGTAGGTTTTGACTCAAAGACTGGAAAGTATAAGCCATTTGAAGCAATAAGTCAGAGGATAAGAAGGAAGTATGATATTGATAAGCTTGTGAAAGAGTTGCCAGTGGAACTAGATGTTTTTGACGTTCTATATTATAATGGAAAGAGCTGCATGGGCATGCCTTTCCATGAAAGAAGAAAGATTGTCGAAGAAATTATCGATGAACAGGATATGAAGATACGCCCAGCGGTGCAAATAATTACTGATTCGGATGAGAAAGCTCAAGAGTTCTATGAAGATGCTTTGAAAATTGGAGAGGAAGGAATTATGATGAAGAATTTGAATGCAACATATAGGCAGGGGAGACGGGTAGGATATATGGTAAAGGTAAAACCAGTAAGTGCAGATTTGGATTTGGTAATTGTTGGAGCAGAATATGGTTCTGGAAAACGTGGTGGTTGGCTAACGAGTTATATCGTTGCTTGTCAGTCGGGAGATGGACTGCTTGAGGTGGGCAAGGTCAGTTCTGGCTTGAAAGAAAAGGAAGAAGAAGGAACGACCTATGATGAAATGACTAAATTGTTGAAGCCATTGATTATTTCTGAGGAAGGTAATGTGGTTAAAGTGAAGGCAAAGGTTGTTGTGGCAGTGACCTATCAGAATGTTCAGGAATCGAGTGCATATAGTTCTGGCTTCGCTCTCAGATTTCCAAGAATTAGTGCATACAGGCCTGATAAGCCATTGAAAGAGATTGCAACTCTGGCAGATATGAATAAGGAAGCAAAGAAAGCTAAGCGTTAGAAAAATTCAAAACACAAACTTTAAATACTAATTAGACATGTATAATTTATGGAACAGATATCTGCTCGATTACGAAAGTGGGGAAATTCTTTTGGGGTAGTCATACCTTCAGATGTTGTTGCGAGACAAAAATTGAAGGAAGGTTCGGAAGTGACTCTAAATTTGAATTCTAAGAAGAAATCAACTGGCAAAGATTTGATTGAATTCGGTAAGAAGTACGGACTATCTGACCACAGGAATGTTGAAGAGGTTATGCGTGAAATAGATCGAGAGCTTTATGGCATTAGAAAATGAGATACTTCTTTGATAGTTATGCAATTATCGAGATGATAAACCAAAATCCTAATTATCTGAATTTTGTAAATGAACAGATTGCTACAAATGCTTTGAACTTAGGAGAGGTATACTTTTATTTTTTGAGGAGACATGGGAGGCAGACTGCGGAATATTGGGTTAATTCTCTCTCTTTTGAACTAATAGATTTTGATAGGAATCTCGCTTTGGAAGCAGCCGCATTTAGGTTTGAACATAAGAAAAAGCAATTCTCTTATCCAGATTGCATTGGTTATTTGTCTGCCTTGAAGAATGGACTTGTGTTTTTAACTGGAGATAGAGAATTTGAAGGAATGCCCAATGTCTTGTTTGTTAAGTGAAATTTATCCTCGGCAACGCTGGAAAGCTTTATAAAGGGGGCCCATTTATAAAGGGCATGACAAAGTCTGATTTAAAGGTACAGAATATTGTTGCGACTACATCTTTGGGAAAACCTGTTTCTCTGACTAAATTAGCTAGAACGCAAAGTAATACGGAATACAATCCTGAACAATTTCCCGGACTTGTATTAAGAGTAAAAGAGCCAAAATCGGCAGTTCTTGTATTTTCATCTGGAAACTTGGTATGCACAGGCACGAAGAGTGTTGCTCAGGTGAAGGAAGTTATTGCTGCAGTTATAAAACAGATTGCTAAAATCGGAGTGAAGATTACGGACGTACCTAAAATAACCGTACAGAATATTGTTGCTTCTGGAAGTATAGACTTGAAGTTGAATTTGAACCTACTTGCTTTGCAGTTGGAGAATACGGAGTATGAACCTGAACAATTTCCAGGACTTGTATACAAGTTAGTTGATCCTCCAGCAACATTCCTTTTATTTTCCAATGGGAAGCTTGTTTGCACCGGAACAAAGAATAAGGAACAGCTTGAAGAAAGCATGAGACAGTTGAATAAGAACGTTAAGGCTGCAACAAAGAAGAATTAATCTTTAATTAGCTAAGGTATATTTAACTTAATGTGTATAATAATAGTCTTCATCCTATTTTATTGCTGATTAGAATATAAATTAGGAAAATAATCAAAATATCTTCTTTTTTAGATAATTAGTTTTTCAAATCTGAGATTCCGAGCATAATAAACAAGGCCCCTATCAAAAGGACAAACCAAATAAGTCCTCCTTTAAGGAATTCCAAGGCTGCAACGCCAAGGCCTAATGTATTTTGTGCCCAAAGCCAGATGGGAATTGCTAATAACACAATTCCAACCAATAACTCAAGCCATTTATTCATAGTTGATTTAGGAAGAAGGGTTATTTAAACATTTCTTTAGTTTATTGGTAAAGTTATTTTTGCCTCAAGATTTGTGGTAGTATGCGCGACTGTGTTTCTTGGTTTAGGGGTATTTTGAGCTATGTTTGCGATATAGAGAATGGTTGCCGCACCGGCAGTGGCTACAATTAATAATCCATAGCTAATGAAAGTATTGAGTGTTCTTTCTGCCAAAGTGCCTTTTATGTATTCCATACTTCGGTCTTCTTTCTTTTCCTCTAATGTTTTTGGTATGTAGGTCATATGAATGAAGGTTTTTGGGTATTTTTAAAACCTTGTTTTTCACAGTCAATAATGTTGAGGTATTATTAATAAGGTATAAAAAGGATATCTATCTTTGATAGATATGGTAGTTAAAAGAAGTACGATAATTTGGTTCATAGCATTAGTTGTAGTACTCATTGCAGGTTATTACTATATAAGCGCGCAGCAGCCAACCGTTTCTGCTTCTGGAGTCTATCAGATAAAAGCAACGCCAGACAAGGCATCTGTTTCGGTTACTATTGAAGTGAAGAACGCAAGTGCAGAGATTGCCCAGTCAACAGCTCAGGAAATTAACAAAGCTTTCGTTTCAGATCTAAGGGCAAAGGGAGTTGACGAAAATTCTGTTAAAACCATTTCAGTCAACGTTGCTCCAAATTGGGTTTATGATATGCGAGGTTCAAGACAGGAAGGATATGTTTCGACTATATCATTGTCTGTGGAAATTTCAGATTTCAAGCAGGTTGGAAAAGTTGTTGATTCGGCTGTGCAGGCAGGAGCATATGTCTATGGGATTAACTTTGAACTTTCTCAGGCAAAGCAGAATGAGTACAAGACACAGGCATTGAGTGCAGCTGGAAAGGATGCGATGGCAAAGGCAGAAGCTACTGCTTCCGGATTGGGAAAGAAATTGGGTGGACTTGTGTCAGTTGAGAATCAGGAATTTAATTATTATCCTTATCCAATGTATGCACGTGCAGGCACGAGCATGGCAGAAGATAATTCTGCGGCACAGAAGGTTGCAATGAATGTCAATCCTTCGGACATTGATGTTTCTGCTTCCATAAACGTAGTGTACAGAACTGCATTATTTTAATTGAAAGTTTTATAAAGTTCTGTTTTCTCATATAATAATGAAAAAAGGGTTTGTTTTAAGTGTATTTCTGGTTAGTTTGATTATTGTTTTTGCAGGGTTTGGAAGTGCTGCATTGACTTTGAAGAATACCACCTCCAGTTATTTTGGTGCTTCTAATGATCCTGCAGTTTTTTCGTCTGGAAGTTATATGTATATTGTTTATCCAGGATCTTTAGATATTTATGATATAAGTAATCCTGTAAGTCCAGTTTTAAAAAGTAAAACTGCTGCAGGCGCAAACCCTACTGCCGTTGTAGTAAGGGGAGATTATGCATATGTTCAAAGTTGGTCTGGAAGTTGGGGAGAGGCAATGTTTAGGATATGGAATGTTAGTAATCCTTCAGATCCTAAAGTATTGGGAAGTTTTGCAACTAATGGTATGCGCCTTGACGTTGTGGGAAATTATGCTTATGTTTCTGATCATGGAGGAAGTATTAGAATAATTAATATCACAAATCCCACTAATCCTACTTTGGCAGGGAGTGCCGCTGCAATCAGTTATATTGGTGATATCAAAGTTGTGGGTAATTATGCTTATGTTGCAGTACAGACACCAGGAGAATTGCAGATATTTGATGTGAGTAATCCTGCAAGTCCACAATCAGTTAGCCATGTTGCAACGGAAGGATCTAATTTAGGATTAGATGTTGTGGGTAATTATGCTTATGTTGTAAATTATATATCTGCAAGCAAAACTAATCTGATTATTTTTGATGTGAGTAATCCTGCAAGTCCGCAAGTTGTTGGAAGATATATTCCTGCTATCGATGAGACCTACGCGGATATTGAAGTAAAAGATAATATTGCATATATTTCTACATTCGGCACTACTGGTAAAATTAAAGCATTCGATGTGAGTAATCCTGCAAGTCCGCTACTATTACAAACAGAGAATACGGAAGTTAGTGGACAGAATTTATATGCTTCTGGTAATTATGTTTATCTTGTAGAATCAAATTATCAGGCAGGAGGGAGCTTCTTCAAAATTTACGATCGCGGATTCACATATGGGCAGTATGGAGATGGACGCGATAATAAACTCACAGTTGCTAACCAAAATACTATCGTGAATAAATATGCCCGAATAACAAGTTCTTCCCTGTCTGCTGGGAGTACTACTATTGGTGTGAATAGTGCTCTCGGATTTGCTGCTGGAGATGAAATTCTTATTATTCAAATGCAGAATGGAGTCGGAAGTTCAGGACAATATGAATATAGAACTATTTCAAGGGTGATTGGAAATAATATTGTTGTACCTGCTTTGACAAATTCATATTATTCTGGAAACTTTAACACTGTGAATGCAAATGCTGCACAGATTGTTAGAATTCCACACTATACGACGTTGACTGTAAACTCTGGGGCAAGCATAACTGCTCAGGCATGGGATGGGTATACTGGAGGAATTGTTGCATTCAGAGTTTCTGATACTTTGACTTTGAATGGCGTAATTAATGTAACTGGAAAAGGATTTAGGGGTGGCGACTTAGCAGGAAGTAATAGTGGGTATCAAGGAGAAAGTTATAAAGGAAAAGGAATTATCTCTCCATTTAATAATTCGGGCGGAGGAGGAGGTGGAAGTAATCTTGGAGGAGCCATAGATAATCATCCTGGTGGCGGTGGAGGTTATGGAACAGAAGGAGGTATAGGCTCTTCTTATCTTTCTAGAAACGGAGGTACTTGCACTGAAAAAGCAGGGTGTATGGGTTTAGAAATTAATCCAGCATATACTCCGGACTATCTTAGAGGCCGGGGAGGATTAGTTTATGGTGATGATTCTGGAAGCAATGTTTTCTTAGGTTCTGGTGGGGGGGCATCTTCAAATGTTAACTGGGGCCAGGCTACTGGATGTATAAATGGGCCTGGAGGCAATGGCGCGGGTGCCGTCATAATTTATTCTTCTCAAATAAGCGGTAATGGAAAAATTTTGAGTGTGGGAAATAAAGGGGAAGATGGTAATGGTGCTTGCACTGGTTGGTATGGTGCTGGTGGTGGAGGTGGAAGCGGAGGAGCAATAATGGTTGTTTCATCTAGTAATACTCCAGTTAATTCATTAAATATTTCTGGTGGTGCTCCGGGAGCCAGCGTTACTAATGGAGTAATTAATGTTGACAGGGGAGGATTAGGAGGAGTTGGCGGATTGGGAAGAATTTTATCTCTTGTTGTTGGCCATCCGTGTGACCCAGATCAAACAATAATGTCTATTTATTCTCAGAATAATACCCATGCAGCTCTCTGGAACGATACAGACTACAATTACAAGATATGTTACACTGATTTCTTCCCAGAATACACTGGCGCAGATCCACATGATTGTCAGAATGGAAAGAATGTTCTGTATATGTCTAAAATTACAAATGCTCACATTGGTTCTGTTGATTCTGGATATACCGTTCCAGTTTGCTATGGAGATTTGAGTTGTAATATTAGAACTAGTTGTATTAGTGGAGAAACTCAGATTGCAACTGTTTCTGGAACAAGCAATGCACACATTGCTTCAGATGGAAGTTTGCCATACAAACTCTGCTGTACGACTGCTCCTGCAGCAGCAACAATGCAATGGAGAAATTATTATGAAAAAGCATTGAGCGAGGGAAGTATAAATATAAGCAAGGCTGGAGCCAATTGGACGGTAAAGGCAGTTTATTCTCAGGCGGGATTGACTGGAAATGTTGAATTTAAGATTTATAAAGATGGAACTATATCTGATGATCTGGTGGCAACAATAAATGCAACTGCAGTTAATGGAGTTGCAAAGGCAAATTGGCCAATTCTTTCCAATTCAACTGGAGCATATTATTTTATTGTTGGATCTTCAGACCATAGTCCAACATTGAATGTGCAAACAATGGCTGGAAATAAACCTCCCGTTGCAAACATCACCAGCCCAGTTAGTGGTCAGATATATTTCACGGGCAATTCTATTTCAATTAATCAGGACAGCTATGATGAAGAAGGTCCGTTATTAATAACTGAATGGAATGTTTCCGAATCTAGCTTTGATAAAAATGCATGGAGTGGCAATGTTATATATGCGGTAGCAGGATCAAAGCCAATCAAATTAATCGTTAGAGATAAGAATAACGCAGAGGCATATGATGAAGCTGCAATTCTAGTATTGCCAACGGATGGAAGCAGCGTAACGAGAGCATTCATTAACTCTCCTAAGATAATGGAACACTTCCTCAACTATGGAATTGTTTCAGTTCCGTTCAATGGTTCGGAGAGTTTCGTCGTTAGCAGTTCAAGTAGTCCATGCAGTGTGACGTGCCTTTCTGGAAAATGCCCAAGTCAGACTACGGGAATTCCTGCATGCTCATCGGTAGTTTTGAATGTTCTAAATGCTCCAACGAGCACCGTCAGCTATGAAGGATTAACATTCGGTTGGACATTTGTCGATGGAGGTGTTAGAAGAACACCTACTGAACAGCAAAGCAAGATAGCTGGAAATCAATTATTTGCCGGAGTTTATACCAATACGATGGAATTGAGTTT
>SESG01035783.1_pt1 | contig 10199 bp, 6 predicted proteins | sample 3171421 | NCBI WGS metagenome assembly SESG01 (sample SAMN10866946, study PRJNA518727) | freshwater metagenome | biome: subpolar coniferous forest; feature: holomictic lake; material: water; isolation source: holomictic Lake 227, 6 m and 8 m depth | place: Canada: near Kenora, Ontario | collected... | reverse complement strand
CAGCGCAGCATCACCTTGAAATTGTTGACGAACATTTTGGCGATGCGATCCATTATGACGGTGATTACGATTTTGTCGGTATAACGTCACGAACGATTGATGCAAAAAGAGGGTATGAGATTGCTGACAAGTTTCGCCAAAAAGGCACCACAGTTATTCTTGGCGGATTGCATGTGTCGTTCAATATAGAAGAGGCAAGAGTTCATGCCGACACCCTTGTTTGTGGAGAAGCTGAGAATCTTTGGCTGACCCTCCTTGAAGATGCAACTATCAACCGCTTGAAGCCGCTCTACGATTCCAAAGAGTTTCCTCCGGTCAAGGAGGTCGTCGCTCTTGATTATGAACGAATTGCCAAAGCATCAAAACGGGAAAAAGTGGATGGAACAAAATCCATTCCGCTCTATATCACCAGGGGGTGTCCCTTTGAGTGTTCATTCTGCGTTACCCCGAATTTTACCGGCAAGCTTTATCGCGCACAGAAACCTGAAGAGCTGAAAAAACAGATTGAGGCCGCCAAAAAATTTTTTTTCAAGCCAAACGGAAAATCCTCAAAGCCCTGGTTCATGCTTTGTGACGAGAACCTTGGCGTTAGCAAAAAACGGCTATGGGAGTCGCTTGAGCTGATCAAGGAGTGCGATATCAACTTCAGCGTTTTCTTCAGCATCAACTTTCTTGAAGACAAGGAGACGGTAAGAAGGCTTGTTGAAGCAGGCTGTATCATGGTGCTGGTCGGATTTGAATCCATCAAACAGAGTACACTTGAAGCGTATAACAAAGGCCATGTCAACTCGGCTGCTCAATTTTCCCGTCTCATTGAGGAGTGTCGTCAGGCAGGCCTGAATGTTCAGGGAAATTTTCTGGTTAATCCTGAACTTGACAGTTTTGAAGACATGGATAACCTTGTTGAGTTTGTCGGCAAGAATGATGTCTTCATGCCGATATTACAGATTATCACCCCCTATCCAGGCACAACAATGTACTGGGAATACAAAAGCAAAGGGTGGATAACGGATGAAGACTGGGACAAATACAACGCCATGAATCTTGTCGTACGGTCAAATAAATACCATCCGGTTGCGTTTCAGCATAAATTCATGACCACCTATTACAAGGCCTACTCATGGAAAAATATTGTCAATAGGGTAAGGCGAAACCCCTATAAATTGCTTAACCTTGTCACCAGTCTGGCTTTTAGAAAGAATATTCGAGAGCAACTTGAGGAGTTTGAGTTGCAGCATAAAATCAATGAAAACAGACGCTTTGAACACGTAAAGTTCCTGGTAAAAACCCGGATTTTACTCTTCGGCAGATAACTGCACTATCAGCAGCATATTTTTTTTCCGTAAACTTTAGTCTCTTTTTACCATGGATAACAACGAGTTACTGAAACAAAGCCACCGGGCCAACGAACTTATTTTTAAAGGCCTTGTTGAGAGCGGCTGTTTTAAGGCGGCCCTCGAACTTGATCTTTTTACTCATCTTGCTGATGAAGCACAAGATCTCGCAACACTTGCAGCCAGTGCCGGCGCGGTCCCTTCTCGTCTCACCATGCTGCTTGAGGCATTGCGGCAAATGGGGGTAACTGTTGAAGAAAATGGCAAATGGAGCCTCACTCCTTTTGCTCGAAAAATGTTTTTGCCGAACCATGCCCACCCGAACCTTTACATGATTCCTTTGGCAAAAGCCATGGCAACCCTTTCGGATAATTTTTACCTGAAAATAGCTGACGCAGTCAGGGGAAACATGAATTTCAAGACAGATGTAGCCTATCCTCCGGTAACCCGTGAAGATAACCTCTATTTTGAGGAAATGCATCGCAGTAATGCCCATTTTGCCATTATGCTGTTGCTTGAAGAGGCTGACCTTTCAATGGTTAAAACGCTGGTAGATGTTGGCGGCGGTATCGGCGATATTTCAGCAGCACTCCTGAAAAAATTTCCCCAGCTTGATTCCACCATTCTCAACCTGCCCGGCGCTGTGGAATTGGTGAATGAAAACGCATTTGAAAAAGGAGTGGCTGACCGCCTTCGGGGCGCGGCCGTGGATATGTACAGAGACGTTTATCCACAGGCTGACGCTGTCATGTTCTGCAGAATTTTGTATTCGGCCAATGAACAGGTGACCGACATGATGTGCAAAAAAGCCTGGGAAGCGCTTCCCGTGGGCGGCAAACTGCTTATTCTTGACATGATTATTGATGACCCGGAAAACCCGAATTTCGACTATCTGAGTCACTATATCCTTGGCGCAGGGATGCCGTTTTCATTCCTTGGATTCAAGACCCAGAGTACCTACAAGGATATTTTGGAACGCGCGGGCTTCTGTGATGTCAGAACGGTAAGAAAATATGGGCACCTTTTTTGTGAAGCAGTAAAAGCCGCATAAGCTAAAAATCATTTATTGCTATCCGCCGTGACCAATAAAAAGGTTTTGAGTTACGATAATTTAACAGTAAAATTTAACAGTATCGCACGGTTTTTGGTTTTATCGAAGATGGATATGAGCTATAACCCGGCAAGGGCCCGGTTTCGACATGTTCAGGTGATTGATGTTTTTGTTTTTCGGCTCTCTGCAACTCAAAAAGTTGGAGAATATCATGATTTACAAATTAAGTACTGAGCAAAAAAACAGTATAGTTGACCAGAATATCTTTGAAAAAGAAGAAGACGGGCGTACACTGACATTTTCGATTAAAAATATCTGGCAATCAGGATACCTGACTTTTGAGTCGGAAGGGTTACCTTATCTTGACTTGAAAAATGAAAACGGTTTGCCGGTATTTGCAGCATTTCAGGTCATTGATTTGATTACGGAAAAGGGCTGTGGCCATAAGTTTGAGTTTTCGAGCAGTTTTGGCGCCAAAGAGGAAGATGAAGTGCAGAAAATCTTTGCTGAAGATGGTTTCAGGGAGCTTGAAAAGCATGGATGGAGGCAGACCTCTCTCAAAACCTGGTTTTATGGACCATTAGTCTTGAGCAGTTTGACGGGATAACCATCCCTGAAATCCAGGGCGCGTCATGGTCGCCTTTGCCCCAACATAGCCCGCATCTGCAACAATGGCTGTTCGGCTTGACGTTTCTGGGAAATCAATGGAAAAACATAAACCATTCATGCAGAAAGACAAAGACGATAAAAAAACAGCCGTCACCTCTACCTGGGATGCCCCTGAGGTCACTGACAGCATGTTGCTTGATATCTTTCCTGAGCCTTGTTTGCTTATCACCGCAGAAGGTTTGATCATGAAATCAAACAGAGCTTTTGCCTCCGGATTCAACAAGAACCCGGAAGAGTGCTTGGGCTTCAATGTGTTTGATTTGCTTTCCAACCATCTGATGACTCCTGAAATTGTTGAACTGCGGCGTCAAAAAGTTGAGGAAGTTATCCGGACAAGCAAACAACTCTCCTTTGAAGATGCCCTTGACGAGCGAATCTATCGCCACACCATCTATCCAATCAGCTCTTTAAAGGGTGCAGTCCAGAACCTGTTGATTGTCGCACAGGATATAACGGATCTCAAGCACTCTGAGCTTTCTGGTGAATATGAGCAGGCGTTCAGAAAAGCTGTTATCGATGCTATTCCCGGCACATTTTATTTACTTGATGAAGAGGTGCGACTTGCAGGATGGAATGCCTGCTTGCGTGATGAAATCATCGGCAAACCCGAATGTGAGATGAGCGGGACCAATGCTCTTGACTTCATTCATCCGGATGATCGGTCGATTATCCAGCAGAAAATGAAGAACGTCTTGAATAATGGGGTTGAAGAGCGGGTTGAAGTCAGGGTTTTACGTCAGGGAGGACCGGACATCAGTTGGCGCATGATGACGGGGAAAAAAATAATACTCAAAGACAAACCATGCCTGATCGGCACGGGAATTGACATCACCGAACGCAAAATCGCGGAGAATGATCTTCAGAAGCTGAATCGTGCACTTCTGGCCATCAGCAACTGTAATCAGGTACTGCTTCATGCCCAGAATGAAGCAGAATTATTGCATGAAATCTGCCGTATCGTCGTCGATATCGGTGGATATCGGATGGCGTGGGTCGGTTATGCTCAAGATGATGAAACAAAAACGGTACGGCCGGTAGCTCAGGCCGGTATTGAAGAAGGTTATCTTGACAAGCTGATGTTCTCCTGGGCAGATATCAAATATGGACAAGGCCCAACGGGAACCGCAATCCGTACTGGTCATCCCTATTCTATTTGCGATGTTTTGACAGATCAGCAGTTCCTTCCATGGCGCATGGAGGCGACTGCGCGCGGTTATGCTTCAGTTCTGAGTTTGCCGTTGAAAACCGGTGACCATGTCTTTGGCGCATTGACCATGTATTCGGTTACGTCGGATAGCTTTAATGCGGAGGAGACGATGCTGCTTACCGCACTGGCCGACAATTTGGCATATGGAATTACGATGCTGCAAACAAGGAAGGCACGTGACGAGGCGGAGGATGCGTTGCGTCAGAGTGAATCTCGCTACCGGAGCCTGTTTCAGAACCGGCATACCGTGATGCTGATCATTGATCCTGAAAGTGGCATGCTGGTTGATGCCAACCCTGCAGCTGAGAGTTTCTACGGCTGGGATCGCCACGAGCTTTGCCAGAAAAATATCCGTCAGATCAGCCTTTTGACTGAGAAAGAGGTTCCGTCCGAAATGGAACAGCTTAAAAACGGAGAAGGAACGGGCGGTATCTTCCGCCATTACCGTGCAGATGCTTCCATTCGCGATGTTGAAGTTTTCTTTGCTCCCATCATCATTCAGGGAAAATCTTTTCACTATGCCGTTGTTCACGACATTACTGAGCGAATACAGCGTGAGGCCCTCTCCGCATTCCGTCAGCACCTGCTTCAGATGGCAGAATCTCATTCGGTTGATGAGTTGCTGAGATTGACACTTGACGAAGCAGAAAAAGGTACTGCAAGCATCATTGGCTTCTATCACTTTCTGGAGGATAATCACGCGAAGAGCTCACGGCAAGTTGCCTCAACCAGTGTACGCCAGAAAATGCACGGAGTACTGGATAATTTGCTGCACCCGGCAATTTCGGATCGTGAACTGTGGGCTGAGGTTGTTGAGGGTAAGAGAGCGGTCATGATCAATGAATACCATACTGGAGAGATTCTTGGAGACTTCCCAGCCAGTCATCCTCAAATTAAGCGCATCCTGATTGTACCTGTTTTTCAGGGCGACAAGGTTACGGGAGTTCTTTGGGTTGGAAACAAGCCTGACCCCTATGTTGATGACGATATTAAACTGGTGCGCATCATTGCTGATATAGCCCGGGATATCGTTTTTCGCAAGCTTGCCGAGCAATCGCAACAGGAGATGCAGTCCGCAATGATACAGTTTCAGAAAATGGAGCTTGTCGGACAGCTTGCAGGAGGCATAGCGCATGACTTTAACAACATGCTTGGCGTGATCATCGGCAATATCGAAATGGCCATGAATCAAAAGCAGGTACTCGACGAGCCATTGCAATACAACTTGAAGAACATACTCAACGTCGCTACCCGATCGGCCGACCTGACCCGACAACTCCTCACCTTTGCCCGAAAACAGACGGTAATGCCGTTAATTCTTGAACTGAATACGGTTATTGAAAACATGCTTGCCGTCTTGAGGCGGCTGATCGGCGCAAATATCACCATTGTCTGGATTCCTGACGCACATCGTATTCTGGTAAAAGTCGATCCAACGCAGATCGACCAGATTCTTGTCAATCTTTGCATCAATGCACGAGATGCAATCGCCGGAACCGGTAAAATTATCATTGAAACCGGTCAGCTCTGTGAGAAAAAAAAACTGACACCTCCGTCACACCCCTGTAAAGTATCCGGCGACTATGTAACCCTTTCCGTTACCGACAACGGTTGCGGTATCGAAAATGAGCATCTGCCGCATATTTTTGAACCCTTTTTTACCACCAAGGGGCCGGGAAAAGGTGCCGGACTGGGACTTTCGACAGTATATGGCATAGTCAAACAAAATAACGGCTGTATCGATTACTGGAGCGAACTTGGCCAGGGGAGTACCTTTAAAATCCACCTTCCTCGGCACAAGGGGGGCTATGCCGATCCGGATGACGGGTTACAACCTCCCCGAGAGGGGCTGCAAGGCAAAGAGACCGTACTGATCGTTGAAAACGAACACGATGTCCTGAATCTCTGCAAAATAGCGCTTGAAGACAGCGGTTACACCATCCTCTCGGCGGCCACACCCCTTGAGGCAATTGAGATTGCCCGGCAACATACTGGGGAAATAGACCTTCTCCTGACCGATGTTGTCATGCCGGAAATGAATGGATGCGACCTCGCCAAACAGCTTCGGTCGATTACCCCGGGCTTTAAAATTCTTTTCATGTCCGGATATTCCGGCGATGTGATAGCCAATACCGATGTGATGACCGAAGGTACCAACTTTATTCAAAAACCATTCTCTCTTAAAAACCTGAAGACTATGGTACGTAACATCCTCAACCGTTCGGATCCATGAGCTGAACGGAGACGGACTCTTTTTTTTTGCAAGTACAAGCTTCAGACGCAACAGATGTTTGTATCTTTTTTGATTAACAGCGCCACGCGCATTGTCCATGGAGGAGCAAGCAAATGCTGAATAAAGTTATGTTTCCTGGGAAGTATATTCAGGGTATCGGCGCTCTTGGCGAGTTGCCAGCCCTGATCAAGCTGTTTGGCCATCAGGGGCTTATCGTCGCTTCACCTACGGCGCACAGGACAATTCTTCCTGAGAGCGGCTTGGATTTACAGGCGATTTCTCTGCCTGTCGAACGATTTGGCGGAGAGTGTTGCCAAAAAGAGCTTTCCCGGCTGGCGGCAATCATCGGTGAGAAAAAGGTCGATGTTCTTGTGGGCATGGGTGGTGGAAAAACCATTGATACCGCTAAAATTGCCGCTGACCGTGCGGGTATCCCGGTCATTATCGTTCCCACTATCGCCTCTACTGATGCCCCATGCAGCGGATGCGCCGTGCTCTATTCCGAGCAGGGTGTTTTTGAATCGGTATTTTATCAGAAATCGAATCCGGCAGCCGTTCTTGTTGATACGGAAATTATCGCCAAAGCACCCGTCCGTTTTCTTGTGGCAGGTATGGGCGATGCACTGTCGACCTGGTTCGAGGCAAACTCATGCAGCACCACACAGTCGAAAAACGAGTGCGGCGGACTCAGTACGCTGACCGGGCTCAGCCTTGCAAGGCTTTGTTATGACACCTTGCTTAAATACGGCGCAAGCGCCAGAATAGCAGCCGAACGGCATATCATAACCCCGGCTTTTGAGCATATTTTGGAGGCGAATATTCTCTTGAGTGGAGTTGGCTTTGAAAGCGGGGGACTGGCGAGCGCCCATTCCATCCACAACGGATTTACCGCACTGAATGAAACTCATGCCTATTACCATGGAGAAAAAGTGGCTTTTGGTCTTTTGGCCGGACTTCAGCTCACCGATTCCTTGCCTGAAGAATCAGATGTTGTCTATTCTTTCTGTGAAGAAGTCGGCCTTCCCACCACTCTTGCTGATATCGGTCTTGGAGATGTCGATCGTCAGCGATTGATGCTTGTTGCTGAAAAAGCCTGTGCCCCGAATGAATGCATTCATCACGAAGCGGGCATAATCACGCCGGAAATCGTTCTTCATGCCATACTTGCGGCGGATGCCATCGGGGAATACCGGAAAAACCGGTCGGGAATCTGACGGTTACGGAGACAATTTAAAAATCCGCTGATGAGGCGGATCAATCACCGAAGCCTTTTAGCAAACTGGAGATTTTTTTTGATACCCCATATTCACAGGGAGTCCCACAGAGCAGCCCGTATCGGCTGGCTTCGCGCTGCTGTGCTTGGAGCGAATGACGGAACCATCTCAATAGCAAGCCTGGTTATTGGCGTAGCTGCTGCGGGAGCCTCTCAAGGCAGTATTCTGTTGACCGGCGTTGCAGGTCTGGTTGCCGGAGCCATGTCTATGGCAGCGGGGGAGTATGTTTCGGTTCAGTCGCAAGCCGACACCGAGGCGGCAGATATCGAGCGGGAAAAACGCGAACTGGAAACGGATCCGGAGCACGAACTGGAGGAGCTCACCTCAATTTATGTCAGCAGGGGACTTGAGCTGTCGCTGGCACGGCAGGTAGCTGAAAGTCTTATGTCGAGTGATGCTCTTGGAGCTCATATCCGTGATGAACTGGGCATTACCGAGACGCTGCGGGCACGGCCGATCCAGGCTGCATTTTCCTCTGCAATTTCTTTTGTTGCGGGTGCGTTTGTTCCGATTCTGGCAGCATTGCTGGCGCCTTCAGCCCGGATTGCTGAAGCTACATCTGCGACGGCGCTCGTTACCTTGGTTATTCTTGGGGGAACTGCGGCATATGCAGGCGGAGCGCCGCTTGTCAAGGGCGCCATGCGTGTTGCCTTCTGGGGAGCGCTGGCAATGGGACTGACGGCGGGCGTTGGCAGGTTTTTCGGCGCTGTTGTATAGAGGGATTTTGCCAAACAAGCTGCCACAAAGCTTTTCTTGATTGCCGGTCGTTATGATTTCAGTCAGCTCTCAGCGATTGAAAAGAGAGCTGAGAATCCAGGAAATCACACTGATGACCACCGATCCTGCCATGGCCCAACCAAAGCTGTCGACGGAGAATCCGCTGACAAGTGACGCTGCAATCTGCAGGAGAAAGGCGTTGATGACCAGCAGAAACAATCCCAGTGTTACAATGATAAACGGTATGGAAAAAAACACCAGTATCGGGCGTACCACCGCATTGACCAGACCGAGAACCAGTGCAACAAGAACTGCTGCTCCGAAACTTTTTATATGAATACCGCCATCAAGGATCTGCGCGGTAGCATAGACCGCGACGGCATTGATCAGCCATTGTATCAGAATGTTCATTGTCGTCGTCTTTTTGATTATGGATGTTTTCGGGCTTAACGTGAAATGTAAGCATTTGAGCTGATTATCCATGCTCGGGTGGTCAATGTTTCCGGTCAGATATTGAGCTCCTCAAGGGCATTTTGCAATGTTTTGCATCCGATAATGGTGACGGGGAGATTAAGCAGTGATGGCTTCAGTTCGCGGGTATTGGCTTCGGGTAGCACAATGCGTTTGAAGCCGAGATGGGCCGCCTCACGGATACGCCGTTCGCTGTCGCTGATGGCCCTGAGTTCGCCGGCCAGACCGATTTCTCCGCAACAGACCGTTCCCGGATCGACCGGACGGTTCATCAGCCCCGAAGCAATGGCCGCAGCAATGGCAAGGTCTGCGGCGGGTTCTGCCAGTTTGAGACCTCCGGCAATTTTTACAAAAACATCCTGCCCCCAGGTTTCGATGTGGAGCCTGTTTTCAAGCACGGCAAGGATGATCGACATGCGTTTTAGGTCGAATCCTGTGCTGATGCGTTGCGGCATAGAGTAGTTTGTTTTGGATACAAGCGCCTGAACCTCGACCAGAAGGGCCCTGGTGCCTTCTATGGCAGCAAGGATCGAGTTTCCCGGCACATCTGTTCTGCGTCCGGAAATAAAGAATTCTGAGGGGTTACTGACCTCTTCGAGGCCGGTTTCATCCATGCGGAAGACGCCAATTTCATTGGTGGAGCCAAAGCGGTTCTTGACGGAGCGGATGATACGGTAGCGTTGATAGCCTTCGCCTTCGAACTGCAGGACGGTATCGACCATGTGCTCAAGGGCTTTAGGGCCGGCAAGCGCCCCCTCTTTGGTGATATGGCCGATAATCATCAGAATGACGTTCTGCTGCTTTGCTGCCCGGATCAGCATTGAGGCGCACTCCCGTATCTGGGTAATGGTACCGGCTGAACTTTGGTATTCCTCTGAATGGACGGTTTGAATGGAGTCGATGATGACCAGTGCCGGCTTTTCGCGGGCAATGAGTGCAAGAATGCGTTCAAGGTTTACTTCAGGAACGAGCCAGAGGTTCGGAGCCTGAATGGAGAGCCGCTGGGCCCGCTCGCGGATTTGGTTTGGCGACTCTTCGCCTGAGATATAGAGTATTTTGGCGGGAGCAAGGCGCGGAGCAAGCTGGAGCATGAGGGTTGATTTGCCGATCCCCGGCTCTCCTCCTACCAGAACAGCTGAGCCCTGCATGAGTCCTCCTCCGAGTACCCGGTCCAGTTCTCCGATGCCGGTCATGATGCGCAGGAACTCTGAGGGTACGGCGTCATGCAGGTTCTGAATAATCG